>Ga0160443_101157_pt1 | contig 10337 bp, 7 predicted proteins | sample HID1972I_E1MG_FD_108244 | JGI IMG/M metagenome (GOLD analysis project Ga0160443, IMG submission 108244) | Enriched pill bug-associated microbial communities from UW Madison campus, WI, USA - HID1972I_E1 MG | ecosystem: Host-associated > Arthropoda: Insects > Digestive system > Unclassified ... | reverse complement strand
TACCTGATCTGCCTGGACAAGGTGTACGCCCACGCCAGCTACATCACCGTCAACGTCAGTTCGCCGAACACGCCCGGGCTGCGCAGTTTGCAATTTGGTGATTCGCTCAAGCAGTTGCTCGAAGCCCTGCGTGTGCGTCAGGAGGCGCTGACCCTGACCCATGGCAAGCGTGTCCCGCTGGCAATCAAGATCGCACCGGACATGAGTGATGAAGAAACCGTACTGGTGGCCAGTGCGCTGCTGGAATCGGGAATGGACGCAGTGATCGCGACCAACACGACCCTCAGCCGTCAAGGCGTCGAAGGTCTGCCCCATGCCGATGAGGCGGGTGGTCTGTCGGGTGCGCCGGTGCGCGAGAAGAGTACCCACATCGTCAAGGTACTGGCCGGTGAGCTGGGCGGGAAACTGCCGATCATCGCTGCGGGGGGCATCACCGAGGGCAAGCACGCGGCCGAGAAGATCGCTGCGGGTGCGAGTCTGGTGCAGGTCTATTCGGGCTTCATTTATAAAGGGCCGGCGCTGATCCGTGAAGCGGTGGACGCCATTGCCGCCATGCCTCGCTGAAACGAGGACGGTAAAATGCCTCGGGCAAAAAGAGGGGTTCCGTAATGGAACCCCTCTTGGGCTTTTGGCCCGCCGCCCGGGTGGGGCGTGCATGTTTAGGTGTTTACGACGCAGATTGTCGATTCTTTCGAAGAAATCTTATTGAGTCGGAATGTACCTTTGATAATTTGAGTGTCAGCCGACTGCGTGAAGTTCGTTGAGCCTGTGTATACCCGCAGTGCCGGTCATACCGTCCCAGTTGTCGCCGCGTCCTTCCCGCCAGCCATTGATCCAGGCTTGGCGCACCGACGGTAGAGTAAATGGGCAAAGCTCACGGGATTTACCAGTTACGCCGTATTGATATCCGCGCGAAAATGCTCTTTCCAACGGATCACGCTTAAGTCTTCTCATAGGGTGTTTCCCTCACTTGTTGACTGTTTTGTGTCGCGTTGACCTCAACTGAGGTCTGGCAGAAAAAACCTGCCATGGTGCGGCTCGCTGCCGGCGTGGCGAGCCAAGGTGTTGACGCCGTTGCGACGTCAACCTGTGCTCAGTTCTAACCAATGAGTCACAGCGATGGAATGACCGTTTTGTCATAAGCACGTAACGAAAAGGGTGCTATAGCGATAAGTAACTGCGTATTTATTGAATGTTTATTGGGCAAACCCCGGTATGATCGGCCCCGCGCTGAATGACGGGGTTAATTCTTTAGTGAGAATGACCCACGTTTGCGCTGGGGTACTATTCGACGAAGGGTCGTTTTAAGACTTTTTGTTGCATCAACTTTTTTATCTGTCCTGGCATCTAAGCTCTTTTAACCCGAGCAGCGGGGATGGAACGGCACACCTTCGTGCCACGCGGGCGCTCTTTAAGAAAAGCGCCTGATTGAAAACCGGGTCGGCAATGCGTTGCCGATTCACTAGCCAAAGGCTCTGGAAATACCATGTCCGACCGTTTCGAACTCTTCCTCACTTGCCCTAAAGGCCTTGAAGGCCTGCTCATCGAGGAAGCCGTCGGGCTTGGCCTTGAAGAAGCGCGCGAGCACACTTCCGCCGTGCGTGGCATGGCGACCATGGAAACCGCTTATCGCCTGTGCCTCTGGTCGCGTCTGGCCAACCGGGTGCTGTTGGTGCTCAAGCGTTTCCCGATGAAAGACGCTGAAGACCTCTATCACGGCGTGCTCGACATCGAATGGCAGGATCACATGCTCAGCGACGGCACCCTGGCCGTTGAATTCAGTGGTCATGGCTCGGGCATCGACAACACGCATTTCGGTGCGCTGAAAGTCAAAGACGCCATCGTCGACAAATTGCGCACCCCGCAGGGCGACCGACCGTCGATCGACAAGCTCAACCCGGATCTGCGCATCCACCTGCGTCTGGATCGTGGCGAAGCAATTCTCTCCCTCGACCTCTCCGGGCACAGCCTGCACCAGCGCGGCTATCGTTTGCAGCAGGGCGCGGCGCCGCTGAAGGAAAACCTCGCAGCGGCGATCCTGATCCGCTCCGGCTGGCCGCGCATTGCCGCTGAAGGCGGCGCGCTGGCTGACCCGATGTGCGGTGTCGGTACGTTCCTCGTCGAAGCAGCAATGATCGCCGCCGATATGGCGCCGAACCTGCGTCGTGAGCAGTGGGGTTTCACGGCCTGGCTCGGTCACGTGCCGGCGCTGTGGAAAAAACTCCATGAGGAAGCCGTCGAACGCGCCGCTGCCGGTCTGGCCAAGCCACCGCTGTGGATTCGCGGTTACGAAGCCGACCCGCGACTGATTCAGCCGGGCCGCAATAACGTCGAGCGCGCTGGCCTCAGCGAATGGATCAAGATCTATCAGGGCGAAGTCGCGACCTTCGAGCCGCGCCCGGACCAGAACCAGAAAGGTCTGGTGATCTGCAACCCGCCGTACGGCGAGCGTCTCGGCGACGAAGCCAGCTTGCTCTATCTCTACCAGAATCTTGGCGAACGCCTGCGTCAGGCCTGCCTGAACTGGGAAGCGGCGGTGTTCACCGGCGCGCCGGATCTGGGCAAGCGCATGGGCATCCGCAGCCACAAACAGTATTCGTTCTGGAACGGCGCGTTGCCGTGCAAGCTGCTGTTGATCAAGGTTCTGCCGGATCAGTTCGTCACTGGCGAACGCCGTACCCCGGAACAACGTCAGGCCGAGCGCGAGCAAGCGGCTTACGATCTGACTCCGGACGAGCCGCAAGAGCGCAAGTTCAACAAGAACGGCAACCCGATCAAACCGACGCCAGCCCCGGCACCGGTGATCGAGCAGCCGCGCTTGAGCGAAGGCGGGCAGATGTTTGCCAACCGACTGCAAAAGAACCTCAAGGCGATGGGTAAGTGGGTCAAGCGCGAAGGCATCGATTGCTACCGCGTCTACGATGCCGACATGCCTGAATATGCGATGGCGATCGACCTGTACCACGATTGGGTGCACGTGCAGGAATACGCCGCGCCGAAATCTATTGACCCGGAAAAAGCTTCGGCGCGCATGTTCGATGCGCTGGCAGCGATTCCGCAGGCGCTCAACGTCGACAAGAGCCGCGTGGTGGTCAAACGCCGCGAGCGCCAGAGCGGCACCAAGCAGTACGAGCGTCAGGCTGCGCAGGGCAAGTTCAATGAAGTCAGCGAAGGCGGCGTGAAGTTGCTGGTCAATCTCACCGACTACCTCGACACCGGCCTGTTCCTCGATCACCGGCCAATGCGCATGCGCATCCAGAAAGAGGCCGCCGGCAAGCGCTTCCTCAATCTGTTCTGCTACACCGCGACCGCCAGTGTGCATGCGGCCAAGGGCGGCGCGCGCAGCACTACCAGTGTCGACCTGTCGAAAACTTACCTCGACTGGGCGCGCCGCAACCTGTCGCTGAACGGTTTCTCCGACAAGAACCGTCTGGAGCAGGGCGATGTGATGGCGTGGCTGGAAAGCAGTCGTGACGAGTACGACCTGATCTTCATCGATCCGCCGACGTTCTCCAACTCCAAGCGCATGGAAGGCATTTTCGACGTGCAACGTGATCAGGTGCAGTTGATTGACCTGGCCATGGCGCGTCTGGCAAGCGGTGGCGTGCTGTATTTCTCCAACAACTTCCGCAAGTTCCAGTTGGAAGAAAACCTCGCCGAGCGCTACGCGGTCGAGGAAATCAGCGCGCAGACCATTGATCCGGATTTTGCCCGCAACACCAAGATCCACCGCGCCTGGAAAATCACGGCTCGTTGACGCTTTGCCGGGTTGGATCCACAGAGCCTTGATTTTTAAAGGCTCCGTGGATCTGCCCGCGCTAGCTAAATTAGTGGCTAATAGCTATAACTCACACACGGTCAATGGGGTTTTCCCGTGAATGCTGGCGTAGTGTGAGTTGTCTTTATGTCGTTGCACCCCGTGCGCCCTAAGATTCTGGGTTTTATCAGCGAAGACGTCTCGGCCTGGCTGGTCGCGATGCTGGTATTGCTCGCCGGTGCAATTCTCACGGGGTTACTCGCTTGGGCGACCCTCAATCAGTTTCAGCAACAAACGCGTCAGCGCTTCCAACTGCTGGCCAACGAACGTTACAGTCGTATCGAAGAACGCTTTCAGGATCAGGAACAGCGCCTCGATGGTCTGCGGCGCTTCTTTGCCAACTCTGAATCGGTGTCCCGCGCCGAATTCGACGGTTACACCCAACCTTTACTAATGCGTACCCAGGCCTACTCGTTTGCTCTCAAGGTCAGCGGGCCCGAGCGCGCCGCTTTCGAGCAGCGGGTGCGTGACGAAGGCTTGAGTCACTTCACCCTGCGAGAATTGAATCCTCAAGGCGAACTGCAACTGGCTGGCGTGCGCGATGAATACGTGCCGGTGCTCTTTAGCCAGACGCAAAGCCGGCTTGGTTCACCGCTGGGGTACGACTTGCTGGCGCAGCCGTTGCGCCGCGACACCCTGCAACGTGCCGACAAGCTCGGCAGTCTGGCGGTGTCGCAGCCGATGCACCTGGTCAGTATCGAGCCGTCCTATGCGCGTGGCGTGTTGTTGGTGGCGCCGGTGAGCCGCAATGGCGAGCGCCAATCGTTCGGCTACGTGATGGCGGTGATCAGCATGCGCCAGCTGCTCGCCGACGGTTTGCCGGATGCCTTCCATGACTACCTGTCGGTGCGCATTCTCGACATGTCGACCCATGATCAGCACGAGGTGTTGTTCGAATCGACCAACGAGCCGGCGCCGAGCGACTTGTCCGCCACGCGTCTGGTACGCATGGCCGATCACGACTATCAGGTCGATATCTTGCCGAGCGACGCCTTCGTTCAGGCTAACCATTCGTCGGTTGGCAGCGTGATCATTCTGGGTGGCTTGCTCAGTTTGCTGCTCAGTGCCTTGCTCTACGTGTTGGTCAGTCAACGTCAACGGGCCTTGCGTCTGGTTCAATTGCGCACCCAGGAACTGCATGCAAGCGAACAGGAACTGCGGGGCACCCATGGCCAGTTGCGCGGCGTGCTGAATGCGGCGACGCAGGTGGCGATCATCGCCACCGACCTGCGCGGCGTGATCAACACCTTCAACCCCGGCGCCGAACAGATGCTTGGCTACAGCAGTGCCGACGTCGTTGGCCATATGACGCTGGAAAACCTGCACCTGCCGCGCGAGTTGACGGCGCGCGCTGCCGAGTTGAGCGCGCGCTACGGTAAAAGCATTCCGACCTGTCACGCGATGCTCGTCGAGGGCGGCGAAGTCGGCGGTCACGAGGCGCGCGAGTGGACGCTGGTGCGCAGCGATGGCAGCCATCTGCCGGTGAACATGCTGGCCACACCGGTGCTCGATGAGCAGGGTTTGTGGGTTGGCCATCTGGCGATCTGCATCGACATCACCGAGCGCAAACGCGTGCACGAAGTGCTGGCGGCGCGGGATGTGTTGCTGAAGAAGCTCAGTGCGCACGTTCCCGGTGGTATCTATCAGTTCAAAATGGAGTTCGACGGGCGTTTCAGCGTGATCTATGCCAGCGACGGCATTCGCGAAATCTACGAACTGGAACCGGACGTGCTGTTGTTCAACGCTGAAGCGATCTTCACGCGCATCCATCCTCAGGACATCACCCGCGTGCGCTCTTCCATTCGCGCCTCGGCAGACAGCCTCAGCCCGTGGCGCGAGGAATACCGCGTGCAACTGCCCGAACGTGGCCTGCGCTGGGTGCGCGGCGAGGCGACGCCGGAGGAGCTGCCGGGTGGCGGGGTGCTTTGGCATGGCTATATCTCGGACATTTCCGATCTGAAACGCGTGGAAGAAGAACTGCGTGCGCTGTCGGTCACCGACTCCCTGACCGGGATCCACAACCGTCGCTACTTCCAGGAACGCCTGACCACCGAAATGGCCCGGGTCGAGCGCGGCGGTGGCGAGCTATCGGTGATCATGCTCGACATCGACCATTTCAAACGCATCAACGACCAGTACGGCCACGCCGTTGGCGACCGGGTGTTGCAAGCGGTGTGCGAGCGCATCGGTCATCGCCTGCGCCGCACCGATGTGTTCTGCCGTTTGGGCGGCGAAGAGTTCATGGTGCTGTGCCCGGACATCGACGGCGAGCACGCGCACATGCTCGCGGTCGAGTTGTGGCAAGGCTTGCGCGGCGCGCCGGTGGACGTGGTTGGTGTGGTCACGGCGAGTTTCGGTATCGCCAGTTGGCGACCGGGGGAGGGCGCAGATGCGTTGCTGTTGCGCGCGGATTCGGGTGTGTATATGGCAAAGCAGCGCGGGCGCGATCGCGTCGAGCAGATGAGCTAAGCCCGGCGCTGAACCCTTGTAGGAGTGAGCCTGCTCGCGATTGCGGTATATCAGTCACCATGATGTATCTGGACTGACGCTATCGCGAGCAGGCTCACTCCTGCAGACGATCAGAAGATCGCAGCCTGCGGCAGCTCCTACAGGATTATGTGGCACCTGCAGGAGCTGCCGAAGGCTGCTCTTTTGCTTTTAAAGGACCGAAGCCGTCTGCGGCAATCGCGGTTGCTTGTAGAGGTCCAGCAGCACCTGATCCAGCACCGACGATGCACCAAACGGCGCCTTGTCGTTAAGGATCGCCACTACCGCCCAGGTATTGCCATTCACATCACGGCTGAAACCGGCAATCGCCCGCACAGTGTTCAGGGTGCCGGTCTTGACGTGCGCCTCACCGCGCATGGCGGTGGTTTTCAGACGCTTGCGCATGGTGCCATCGGTACCGGCAATCGGCAGCGAGCTGATGTATTCGGCGGCGTAAGGGCTGTGCCACGCGGCTTGCAGCATGTTCGCCATTTCACGGGCGCTGACGCGTTCGGCGCGGGACAGACCGGAGCCGTTCTCCATCACCAGATGCGGCGCAGTGATGCCTTTCTTCGCCAGCCACTGACGTACCACGCGTTGCCCGGCCTTGGCGTCGTCACCGTCGGCGTCGTTGCGGAATCGCTGGCCAAGGCTGAGGAACAGCTGCTGGGCCATGGTGTTGTTACTGTACTTGTTGATGTCGCGGATGATTTCCGCCAGATCCGGCGAGTAGGCACGCGCGAGCAGTTTGGCGTTGCCCGGGGTCGAGGCCAGACGATCCTTGCCCTGAATGCTGCCACCCAGTTCTTTCCAGATCGCGCGCACGGCGCCGGCGGTGTAGGTCGCATGGTCAAGCAGAGACAGGTAGGTCTGCGAGCTGCAGCCTTCGCCCAACTGGCCGGCAACGGTGACGGTAACGCTGCCATCCGCCTGCGGCACCGGGTTGTAGCGCACGCCGCCGGTGCATTGCTTGGAGTTCAGTGCTTTGACGGTGTTTTCAATACGTACAGTGGCGATCGGCGGCTCGACCGAAATCAGCACCCGGCCGTTATCGTTGCGGGCGACAAAGCGCAGGGCCTTTAGGTTGACCAGCAGCGAGTCGGGTTTGACCAGGAACGGTTTGTTCTCGTCGTTGCCGTCATCGTTGAATTCCGGCAACACCGGCTGCACGAAAAAATTGCGATCGAGGATCAGGTCCCCGGTGACCTGGGTCACGCCGTTGGCGCGCAGGTCGCGCATCAGCAGCCAGAGTTTTTCCATGTTCAGCTTCGGATCGCCGCCACCTTTGAGGTAGAGGTTGCCGTTGAGGATGCCGCCGTTCAGGTCACCATCGGTGTAGAACTCGGTTTTCCACTGATGGTTGGGGCCGAGCATTTCCAGCGCCGCGTAGGTGGTGACCAGTTTCATGGTCGAGGCCGGGTTGACCGACACGTCGGCGTTGAACACGGTTGGCGTGCCCGGACCGTCCAGTGGCACCATCACCAGCGACAGGGCGCTAGGCTGCAATTTGCTCGCCTTGAGGGCTTTTTCGACGTTCGGGGTGAGGGAGGTGTTGATGGTGGCAGCAGAAACAGGCAGGGCCAGAGGCAGAAGGAGGCCGGCGAGAAACAGTGGACGCAACGATTTGATCATATGAAATAAAACCCTACAGCCGAGGGGAAAAAGACGAGGACATGGATGAAAAAGCCCTCAGTGGTCACGAAAGTGTCGGCATTATGCCCCAAGGTGTAACCGATTGTGCCGTCCTCGGGGTGGCGATTCGTTGATTTTTTTACAGGCGGTCGCCCGCTGTGTCCAGAGAGTCGGGCAATCGATTGCTTAAACTGGTAAAGTGCCCGCCGTATTTACTTAAGAGGATTGTTCCAATGGCGACTAACCGTTCCCAGCGTCTGCGCAAAAAACTGTGCGTTGATGAATTTCAAGAGCTGGGTTTCGAACTGAACCTGGACTTCAAAGAAGACTTGTCCGAAGAAGCCATTGACGCTTTCCTCGAAGCATTCATCAAAGAAGCCATGGAAGCCAACGGCCTGGGTTATGTTGGCGGCGACGACTTCGGTCTGGTATGCCTGCAGAAGCGTGGCTCGGTCAACGAAGAGCAGCGCGCTGCCGTTGAAGCCTGGCTGAAAACCCGCGCCGAGCTGACCAAGTATGAAGTCAGCCCGTTGCTGGACGTTTGGTATCCGGAAAAGCCGATCAACGCGGCTAAGTGATACTGAAAAAAACGGCGACCTGAGGGTCGCCGTTTTTTTTCGTCTGGTGTTTGGGTGTTCGGTTTGGGATTTGTGGTGAGGCTACCCCTCACCCCAGCCCTCTCCCCGAGGAGAGGGAGCCGATATGCGAGCTGTTCAATACCTGAGTTCGACTCGGTATCCCACGTCGGCGTATTTCTTCCAAGCACCTCGGTCAGTCCCCTCTCCCCCGGGGAGAGGGTTAGGGTGAGGGGCTTTTGACCTTAAGCCTTACGCCAATTCAAAATCACCAGCGTCAAAACCCCCGCCACAATCCCCCAAAACGCCGACCCGATGGAAAACAGCGTCAGCCCCGACGCCGTGACCATAAAGGTAATCAGCGCCGCCTCACGTTCCTTCACTTCGGTCATGGCAATGCTCAAGCCATTGATGATCGAACCGAACAGCGCCAACGCCGCAATCGACAGCACCAGCTCCTTCGGCAGCGCCGCAAACAACGCCGCCAGTGTCGCGCCAAACACCCCGGCAATCCCGTAGAAAATCCCGCACCAGACGGCCGCCGTGTAGCGCTTGTTGCGATCTTCATGGGCGTGCGGCCCGGTGCAAATCGCCGCGCTGATGGCGGCGAGGTTGATGCCGTGGGAGCCGAACGGCGCCAGTAACAGCGAGGCGATGCCGGTGGTGGTGATCAGCGGCGAGGCCGGAACGTTGTAGCCGTCGGCGCGCAGGACGGCGATGCCGGGCATGTTCTGCGAGGTCATCGCTACGACGAACAGCGGAATGCCGATGCTGATGGTCGCGGCCAGTGAGAAGTGCGGCGTGGTCCACACCGGCGTCGCCACTTCCAGATGAAAGCCGCTGAAGTCCAGCAAACCCATGAAGCCCGACAGCGCGGTGCCGATCAGCAACGCGGCGAGCACCGCATAGCGGGGCGACAGGCGCTTGACCACTAAATAAGTGAAGAACATCCCCAGCACCAGCCCGGTGCGGTGCTGCGCGGCGACGAAGATTTCGCTGCCGATCTTGAACAGAATCCCTGCCAGCAATGCCGCCGCCAGTGAGGCTGGAATCTTTTTCACCAGTCGTTCGAAGCTGCCGGTCAGCCCGCAGATCGTCACCAGTACGGCACAGGTGATGTAGGCACCGATGGCTTCGCCGTAACTGACGCCGCCCAGACTGGTGATCAGCAACGCCGCGCCGGGTGTCGACCAGGCGATGGTGATCGGCGTCCGGTAGCGCAGTGACAGGCCGATCGAACATACGGCCATGCCAATTGAAATCGCCCAGATCCACGAAGAAATCTGCCCGCTGGTCAGGCCCGCCGCTTGCCCGGCCTGGAACATCAGCACCAGTGAACTGGTGTAGCCGGTCATCATCGCGATGAAACCGGCGACGATGGCTGAAGGCGAAGTGTCGGCCAAGGGGCGCAGTTGAGTGTGGGTGGCGTCGTTCATGACAACGGTGTTCCTTATACCAATGAAGATGTCCGCCATGACGCAAACCCTTGTAGGAGCTGCCGAAGGCTGCGATCTGTTGATCTTGCTTCTTAAAATCAAAGTCAAAAGATCGCAGCCTTCGGCAGCTCCTACAGGGGAGGCGGTGTTCTGGCAGCGGATTCTGTGATCAAGCCTAAACTCATTCGTAACGGATCGTTGCAATACAGCCAAAGTCACAAATTGCCGTACAGTCGTGTTGCCACCTTTCATTGTGTACAATCGCGCTGTTTTTTACGCGATACTTGCCAGCGACCTACTGTGCCGTATTACAGTCACGGTCTATTCGCCGCAGTTCTCCCGACTCGAGTGCCCATGAACGAACAGTTGCAACCCCTCAAGAAACAACCG
>Ga0160443_101156_pt1 | contig 10342 bp, 10 predicted proteins | sample HID1972I_E1MG_FD_108244 | JGI IMG/M metagenome (GOLD analysis project Ga0160443, IMG submission 108244) | Enriched pill bug-associated microbial communities from UW Madison campus, WI, USA - HID1972I_E1 MG | ecosystem: Host-associated > Arthropoda: Insects > Digestive system > Unclassified ... | reverse complement strand
CTGCTCAAGGCCTTCAGCGACTTCGTCGAAAGCGAAGACCTGCCGGACGAATCCGCCCGCGAAAAAACCAAGACCCTGGTGGATTACGCCAGCAGCCAGGCCAAGCTCGGCGAGCCCATGGGCCTTGAAGAGCTGTCGGGGTTGATCGATGAAGATCGGCCCAAGGCGTTCTACGACCATATCCGCAACAAGGACTACGGCCTGTCGCCGGAAATCCCGGCGGATAAACGCACCCTCAACCAGTTCCGTCGCTTCACCGGGCGCGCCGAGGGCTTGTCCATCAGTTTTGAAGCACACTTGCTGGGCGACAAGATCGAGTACGACGAAGCCGCCGGCACCCTGATCATCAAGGGCCTGCCGACCCAACTGACCGACCAGCTCAAGCGCCGTAACTGATGCTCGGCGGGGTCCTCAAGAAAGTCCTGCTGGTGTTGCTGGTGGTGGTGGTTATCCAGAACTGGGGCAAGGTCGAGCGGCTGTTCAACCCTTCCCAGGTGGTGCCGGAGCAGACGCGGGCCTCGGCGCGGGTGGTGCTGTATGCCACCGAGTGGTGCGGCTACTGCAAGCAGATCCGCCGCTTCCTGGACCAGAAGGGTATTCCGTACCAGGCCGTCGATATCGAGAAGGACGCCAAGGCGCGCAAGGCGTATGAAGCGCTGGGCGGTGGCGGGATTCCGTTTGTGGACGTCAACGGGACGCTGATTCGCGACTACAACCCTGACGCGATCATGGCCGCGCTGAAGTAATCAGCGGACCACGATCACCCGCCCCAACAGGCTGTGCTGCTCGAACCCCAATACCGCTTGCAAGGCGTTGAGTACCGCCTGCGGGTCCTTGCTCGGGAAGCTGCCGCTGACGCGCCTGGCACCCATCTCTTCGCTGAGCAGCAGGATGCGGCCAGGGTAGTAACGCCCCAGGTCCTTGACCACATCGGCCAGCGGTGCCTTGTAGTAGTTGAGCCAGCCATCCCGCCAGGCCAGGCGGGATTCGCTGTCGACCGCGTGCAAGGGATCGGAGCTGCCATCGGCGTAGGCCACTTGCTGGCCCGCCGTCAGAATTTGCTGTGGGCCCTGTTTCGACGCGGTCACGCCGACCCGCCCCGACAACACCGTCACCTCGGCCCCTGCCGGTTGCAGGCGCACTTCGAACTGCGTCCCCAGCACCCGCGCTTCGCCGCCGCCCGCCTCGACCACAAAGGACTCGCCGGTGTGGGTGACGCTGAAAAAACCTGCACCGCGACGTAATTGGATATGCCGCTCACCGTGGCTGAAGTCCACGGCAATGGCGCTGTCCGCATCCAGCGTGACCTGGGATTGATCAGCCAGGGTGACGGTCTTCACTTCTCCCGGTGCGCTCACGTAATCGGCGCCGAAATCATCGATCCACCGCGAAGGCTGCCAACCGGCGCCCATGGACACCATCAACACCAGGCACGCCGCCATGGCCAGTGCGCCGGACCAGCGCACCACCCGCGAGCGCCCAGGGGTGTTCATCGCATTAAGGTAGCCCTGCAATGCCAGCGCATCCTCATCCGCCAGTTGGCGTGCCGGCACTTCGCTCAACTCCCAAAGCACCTGGGCCTGGGCATAGGCTTCGACGTGCGCAGGATCGGCCCGTAGCCAGCGGCTGAACGTGGCCTGGTCGCCACTGCTGGGCTGGTCGTGCAACAGGCTCAGCCAGGCCAGTGCGGCTTGTTCCTGGTCTGGCGTGGGGGTCGGATTCACGGTGCTTTCCCTGGCGTGCGCGATGGCGATGGTTCGCGAAGGCTGGCTTTGCAGGCTTCGAGGGCACGCATCATATGTTTTTCCACGGCGCTTTGGGACAGGCCCATGGCCTTGGCGATTTGCGCGTACTTGCGCCCGTGAATGCGGTTGAGCAGGAAGATCTGCCGGGTGCGCTCCGGCAGGCTGCGCAGGGCGGCTTCGACATGCCGCAGGTCGTTGCCCGCCTCGAGCGCCGCCTGGGGCTCTGAGCCCTGGTTATCCTGCTGCTCCGGCAGCCAGCCTTCACTGCTGCGCACCCGCGCGCCTTCGCTGCGCAGGTGGTCGATGGCGATATTGCCGGCGCAGCGCAACAGGTAGGTGCTGAGTTCTTCGACCTGCACCAATGGCCGACGCCAAAACCGCAGGAACAGGTCCTGCACCAGGTCGGCCGCCGTGGCGCGACACCCGACACGTCGGCTCACCAACGCTTCCATCTGCGAACGCTGGGACAGGAACACCTGCAGGAAATACGCACGCCCACCCGCCGCGTCAGCCTGCGGGCTGTCCTGGGAATCGGGTGGGGTGCTGATCATCATGGCCGCGGCTCAGAACGTTGCGAAGGCGGCAACAGGGCTGGCCAGCAGGCCGACGCCTGCCAGGAGCAAGGCCAGCCTTGGCCGATACGGCAACAACAGCACCAGCAACAGGGCGCTGAGCATCAACACCGCGCACCACTCCACCAGGCCCAGGCCCCAACCGGCGACAGCCACGGCGGGCCAGATCGACACGGTCAGCAGCAGCCAACCGATGACGCGCAAAGCAATACGCCGCCGAGGCGATGGCTTGCTGTGCAGCAGTTCGCCGTGGTGACGGTCGGTGGACAGGCACAAGGCGGTGAACCCGGCGTAACACATCAGCAGCGCGAGAAGCATTCAGTTCGCCTCCGGCTTGAGCCGCAGCGGCCGCGCCCGTTCGGTCTTGGGCTGCGGGGCCTTGCGGTGCTGCATCTTCCAGGCTGCCCAGGCGAGGAACACGCCGCTGGCCAGGCAGGTCAGGTCGAAGCCGGCCATGGCCCAGTCGCCCGTCGCCAGTGAAGCGCCCAAGTGCTGCGATGTGGTCAGGGCATTGAGCAACGGGATTGCAGCAAACAGCAGTGCTGCGAAGCTCAATTGCTCAACCCAACCCTGGCGGCCCCGGCGCAGGATCCCGTGCAACAGGCTCAGGCCCCAGGCGATAAAGAAGGCCTGCACTTCCCAATCGGAGCGCTCGGCAAAGCCCACCGGCAATAAACGGTTGGCCCAGAAGAAGGCTGCAATGGCGATCAACAGCCCGGACATGCTGGCGATGTTCAGCACTTCCACCAGCCGCAGTTCAAACGGCATCACGCCGCTTTTTGCATGTTTGAGTTGCCGCTTGCCGAGCCAGATCACCAGCCCCGTGCCGATCATCGCCGTGCCCGCCAGGCCGCAGATAAAGTACAACCAGCGCAGCACCGGACCGGCGAAATGGCCCATGTGCAGGCCATAGAAGCTGCCGCCGATCGCCGCCGGCAGCGATTGTTCAGCGCTGACCCGCAACAACTCGCCGGTGTTGCCGTTGAACGACACGGTACTGCCGAAGTCATGCACCACGCGGTCGGAGCTGGCACGGAACAGGTTCACCGAAGCGTTTACATCACTCGGGTTGTTCACCGCCAACCGCCCGACATGCCCACCCGCCCACTGCGCCCTCGCCTGCTCGTACATCGGCAGCAATGACAGCAATTGGCCGGGCTGGCCCAGCGCCGGCGCGTTGTTGGTGGCGGGGAACACGTCATTGAAGAAGGCCCGGGTGTCGTTGCCATAGGAGGCCACGATCGGCGCCGGCATCACCATGCTCATGAAAATCACCAGGCTGCTGTAGGTGATCATCAGGTGGAACGGCAGCACCAGCACACCCACCGCGTTATGCCCGTCGAGCCAGGAACGCTGGCCTTTGCGGGGGCGGAAGGTGAAGAAGTCCTTGAAGATTTTCTTGTGGGTGATGATGCCCGTGATCAACGCCACGAACATCACCATCGCTGCAATGGTCGACAGCCAGCGGCCCCACGGGTAAGGCATTTGCAGCTGGAAGTGGAAGCGGTAGAAGAAATCCCCGCCCATGCTTTCCCGGGCCTCTACGGCTTGCCCGCTCACGGGGTCGAGGGTTTTCTGAATGAAATTGCCGCGTTTGCCGGGGTCGACCTTGTCTTGCCACATCACTGACAGGCCAGGGTCGCGGCTATCCGGCAAAGTGATGAACCAGCGTGCGGCCGTGGGTGCGACCTTCTGCAGGTAGTCCTGGGCGACACTCAGGCTGCGCGCGTCATCCAGGGGATGGGCCTGCACTTCGGGTTGCATCCAGTGGGTGATCTCATCCTTGAAATAGGCCAGGGTGCCCGTCAGGAAAATCGCAAACAGCAGCCAGCCAAAGATCAGCCCGGCCCAGGTGTGCAACCAGGCCATGGCCTGGCGAAAGCCCTCTTTCATGTGCGTGCCATCCACAAGCCCACGCCCGCCAGGGTGGCAAACGCCGCACTCGGCAGCATCACGCCGCACCACGCGCGCCATGCCGTACGGCAGGCGAAACACCACAGCACTGCCAACAGGTAGAACACGAACGAACTCATCATCCCGGTAATCACCGCATCGGCGCGGGACGTTGGCATCCACAGCGCCAGGCAGATGCTGGCCAGGGACGCCATCAGGTAACCGCCGACGACAGCAGCCAGCACGCGCGACGTAACGGCGAGACGATAGGAAGCAGGCAGTGAGGTTTTGCTTTTCATGCGGGAGGCGCCAGGTTCATCAGCGCGCAATATTAATGATAAATATTCTCATAAGCAAAACAGAACGGATGAAACACCTGCCTTCGCACATTGCCGAACGGTTGGCGGCCCCCTACAATGCGAACAATTCTTGTTCTCTAAAGCATGCCGAGATTTTGCCGGCATGCACAAAAGGGAGATCGCGTTGCAGCCGTCCAACACTGTCGAAGTGCTCTATAACGACCATCACCACTGGCTCACCGGCTGGTTGCGACGCAAGCTCGGCTGCCCGGAAAGTGCGGCAGACCTGGCGCAGGACACCTTCATCCGAATCCTGACCGCACGGGAGGCGCCGACGCTGGTCGAGCCGCGCGCGTTCCTCACCACGGTCGCCAAGCGCGTGTTGTTCAACTTCTACCGCCGCCAGGACCTGGAACGCGCCTACCTCGACGCCTTGGCGCAGATGCCTGAACAGGTAGCGCCATCCGAAGAAGAGCGCGCGATCATCCTGCAAACCCTGCTGGAGCTGGACCAGTTGCTCGACGGCTTACCTACGCTGGTCAAGCGCGCGTTCCTGCTGGCCCAACTCGACGGCCTGACGTATGCGCAGATCGGTGCCGAACTGGGCATCTCCATCGCCACCGTCAAACGCCACCTGAATAAAGCCGCCATGCGCTGCTATTTCGCCCTATGAATGTCTCGACCCAGGTTGCCGAACAGGCCGTGCACTGGCTGATGGAAATGCAGCAAGGCGCGCTCAACCCACGCCAGCAGGCGGCCTGGCAACACTGGCTGAATGCCCATAGCGAACATCAGCGCGCCTGGGACCATATCCAGCGCGTCAACCAGCGCCTGCGCGGCATGCCCTCGCCCCTGGCCCATGCGGCCTTGAACGCACCTAAGTCCAGCAGCCGGCGCCAGGCGCTGAAGTTGTTGCTGATCCTCGGCGCCGGTTCGGCCGCGGCCTGGAGCCTGCGCCAGCAGCATATCCTGCCGCCGCTGAGCGCCGACTACCGCAGCCCCGTCGGCCAACGGCGCAAGGTGCAACTGGCCGACGGCAGCCAGTTGCAACTCAATACCGGCAGCGCCGTGGATGTGCACTTCGACGGTCGGCAACGGCTGATCCGCCTGCTCGAAGGCGAGATCCTGCTCACCGCCAATGCCGGCAGCACGCCGCTGCAGGTGTTGACCGGCCAGGGCCTGCTCAGCAGCCAGGCGGCGCGCCTGAATGTGCGCCAGTTCAACGACCACACCCAACTGGCGGTGTTCGACGGCCGCGTCGAGGTGATGCCCAATACCTACAGCGGCCTGCCCCTGACGGTCGACGCGGCACGCCAGGTCAATTTCACCCGCAAGGGCTGGGACACCCCGCGAGCTACCGATGCCAACAGCGGCGCCTGGGCCGACGGCATGCTGGTGGCCGCGCATATGCGCCTGGAGGACTTTCTCGCCGAACTGGGCCGCTACCGCCGTGGCCAGCTCCATTGCGATGCGCAGGTCGCCAACCTGCTGCTGTCCGGCAGCTACCCGCTGGACGACAGCGAACGCATCCTCGACCTGCTGGAGGTCAGCCTGCCGGTCAAGGTGCGGCGTTTTACCCGCTATTGGGTGAGCGTCCAGGCCCGTGCGTAAATTATTTTCAGCCACCGTGAGCCGTTTTCCGCACCTCGCGTGACAGAGAAGGAAAGCCACCTTGATCCTTCCTTCTCAGGACCGCCCTTCATGCCCCAGCACCCCACCCTTCTCGCCCGCACCTTGCGCCAACTGCTGCTGGGCGCCAGCCTCAGCCTGACCGTACTGCCTTGCGTGATGGCGGCCGATGCCAAGCCGTATCACATCGCGCCCAGCTCGCTGGAAGCAGCCCTGAACCAGTTTGGCCGTGAAGCCGGCGTGTTGATTTCCTTCGGTTCCGAAGTCACGGCGGGCATGCAAAGCCGTGGTTTGTCCGGCAGCTACAGCGCCGCCGAAGGCCTGCAGAAGCTGCTGGAAGGTACTGGCCTGCAAGCCCGTGCCGAAGGCGACAACGCCTACAGCCTGCAACCGGCAACGGCGCCGGCGCCGGCGGCTGTCGAGTTGGCGACCTCCAGCGTGGTCGGCGACTGGCTCGGCGATGCGGCGCAAACCAATGTCTTCGAACACCCCGGCGCCCGTGACGTGATCCGCCGCGAAGCGTTCGAACGCCAGGGCGCCACCCAGGCCAAGGACGTGCTCAACCGCATCCCCGGCGTCAACGCCCCGGACAATAACGGCACCGGCAGCCACGATATGGCGCTGAACTTCGGCATTCGCGGTCTCAACCCGCGCCTGGCCTCGCGCTCAACAGTGCTGATGGACGGTATCCCGGTGCCGTTCGCGCCGTACGGCCAGCCGCAGCTGTCGTTCGCACCGATCAGCATGGGCAACATGGACGCCGTGGACGTGGTGCGTGGCGGCGGCGCAGTGCGCTACGGCCCGCAGAACGTCGGCGGCGTGGTCAACTTCGTGACCCGCGCGATCCCGGATGCACCCACCGTCAAAGGTGGCTTGCAGACCGAGACCAGCCCGTCTTCCAGCCATGACGGCTTCAAGACCACCGGCAACCTGATGGCCGGCGGCACTGCCGAGAATGGCCTGGGCGGCGCGATTTTGTATTCCGGCACCCGTGGCGGCGACTGGCGCGAAAACAGCAACACGCGCATCGACGACCTGATCCTCAAAGGCAAATACCAGCTCGACGACGCCAACAGCTTCAACGCCATGGCGCAGTACTACGAAGGCCAGGCCGATATGCCTGGGGGCTTGAACGTCGCGGACTACAAGGCCGATCCGTATCAGTCCACCCGCCCCTACGACAAATTCTGGGGCCGCCGTACGATGTTCAACGTCGGCTATCGATACGAGCAGGACCGCCGCGAATTCACCGTCAACAGCTTCTTCACCAAGACCCTGCGCAGCGGCTACCTGGACCAGGGCACGTTCCTGTCGCTGTCCCCGCGTGAGTATTGGGTGCGCGGCGTGGAAACCCGTTTCGCCCAGGGCTTTGACCTCGGCCCGACCAGCCATGAAGTGGGCGTCGGCTACCGCTACATCAACGAAGCCGGCCACGAGTTGCGCTACCGCACGCCGATTTCCGCCAACAACCAGCAAATCCCCAGCACCGACAGCCGCAACGACCGCGACACCCGTGGCGGCACCGAAGCCAATGCGTTCTTCGTCGATGACCGGATTGATATCGGCAAATGGACCATCACCCCGGGCATCCGCTACGAGATGATCGAGTCCCAGCAGAGCAACAACCTGACCAACGTCAAATACAAAGGCGACTACAACACCGCGCTGCCGGCGTTGAACGTGCTCTATCACCTGACCGACGACTGGAACCTGTACGCCAACACCGAAGGTTCATTCGGCAGCGTGCAGTACAGCCAGATGCCCAACCGTGTGACCAGCGGTGAAGTGAAACCGGAAAAAGCCCGCACCTGGGAACTGGGTACCCGCTATGACGACGGCACCTTGCGCGCAGAGATCGGCGCGTTCCTGATCAACTTCGACAACCAGTATGAAAGCAACCAGACCAACGACTCGGTGATCGCCCGCGGCGAAACGCGCCACCAGGGTATTGAAACCAGCGTCAACTACGCCCTCGATGGCTTGAGCCCGGCGCTGGCCGGTTTCGATGTGTACGCTACCTACGCCTACGTCGACGCCACCATCCGCGAAGACGGCCCGAACAAAGGCAACCGCGTGCCCTTCTCGTCCAAGCACAAGGGCACCCTCGGCGTGGGTTACACCGAAGGGCGCTGGAAACTCAATGTGGACAGCAGCTATCAGAGCAGCCAGTTCGCCGACAACGCCAACACCCAGGCAGAAAGTGCTGACGGCGCCAACGGTCGAATCCCCGGCTACATGCTGTTCAGCAGCCGCGCAGCCTATGACTTCGGCCCGCAACTGTCGGATCTGAATGTGGCGGTCGGCGTGAAGAACATCTTCAACACGCAGTACTTCACCCGCTCGTTCGACGACAACAACAAGGGCAAATACGTGGGTGAGCCGCGTACGCTGTACGTGCAGACCTCCATCGCGTTCTAACTGCCCGCCAGGCAACTGGGGGTGGCGGCGACCAGTGCGTCGATTGCACAACGGGTCTTGGCCGGCATATGCACGGCTGTCGGCCAGATCACATGGATCGGCGCGGGTTGCTCGCGATAGCCGGGCAACACCGCGACCAGTTGCCCACGCAGCACATAGTGCGCAATCAACCAACTCGGCAACCAGGCCAGGCCGACGCCCGCGATGGCGGCATCGGCCACGGCCTGGAGGTCGTCCATCATCAACGGCGAGGCCACGGGATTGCGCTGCGAGGTCGTGCTGCGATAGGCGATGCCGCGATGGCCGGCAAGGTCTTCGATGCATTCAATCGGCCCGACGCGCTGCAAGTACGCCGGTGACGCCGCCAGCCCAACGGCCTGTTCGCCCAGGCGACGTGCACTGAGGCGGTCGGTGTCGGGCAGCGGGCCGATCCGCACGGCGACGTCGAAGCCTTCCTGTGCCAGGTCCACCAGACGATCGGCGAAGCTGATCTCGATCTCCAGTTCCGGATAGCGCGCCATCAACCCCCACAATGCCGGGGCCGCGTAGTGATGCCCGAAGGCCAGTGGCAAGCTGGCCCGCAAACGGCCGCGTGGCTGTTGCCGGCCGCTTTCCAGCACCGATTCGGCCGCCTCGAGTTCCGCCAACGCGCGCAGGCAATGCTCGTAGTACGCCTGGCCGTCCTCGGTCAGGCGCTGGCGGCGGGTGGAGCGCTGCAACAGGCACGTGCCCAGGCGTGCTTCCAATCGCGCCAGGCCCTTGCCGACCGCGGAGCGGGTAAGGTTCAACCGTTCGGCGGCCTCGGTCAGGTTGCCGCTTTCGACGATGTGCAGAAACAGCTCAACGCCATCAAAACGCGGTGTCGTCATGGCTCGATTGTCGCCCTTGATTCCCCTATCAGTGGAAAAGTTATCACGAATAACGAAACAGATTCCCCTGAAAATAACGCGACACTTTATCCACAGGAGAATCCCATGCCACCCGCCGCCACGCTAACCACCGCCAGCCCCCCGCGTACCGCCAGGAATGGGCTGGCCCTCACGGGCGTGTGCCTTGTCGCCCTGATGTTCGGCCTGGAGATTTCCAGCGTGCCGGTGATCCTGCCGACGCTCGAGCGAGAGTTGGGCACGGGCTTCCAAGACGCCCAGTGGATCATGAACGCCTACACCCTGGCCTGCACGAGCGTGCTGATGGCGGCGGGCACGTTGGCGGATCGCTTTGGTCGCCGCCGCATGCTGGTGTTGTGCCTGTGGGTGTTTGGCCTGGCTTCACTGGCCTGCGGGCTGGCCGAGGATTCTTCGCTGCTGATCACGGCGCGGTTTATCCAGGGCATCGGTGCCGGGGCGATGATGATTTGCCAATTCGCCATCCTCTCGCACCTGTTCCGCGAACCGGCAGCACGGGCACGGGCGTTTGCGATATGGGGCGTGATTGCCGGCGTGGGCCTGGGCTTCGGGCCGATGATCGGCGCATTGATCCTGGCGGTGGCGGATTGGCGTTGGGTGTTCCTCGTACATGTGCCGCTCACCCTGTTCACCCTGGCGCTGCTGCGCATCAGCGTGCAGGAATCCCGCGACCCGGCCGCCCATCGCCTGGACATCGCCGGCATGCTCACCCTGACCCTGTCGGTGTTTGCCCTGGTGTACTTCATCACCCAAGGCAGCGAGCACGGTTTCGGCACACCGGCCATGCTCGGTTGGGCGGCGTTGTCGGGGCTCGGCCTGCTGCTGTTCATCACGGTCGAGCTCCGCAGTGCGCACCCGATGTTCGACTTCTCGGTGTTCCG
>Ga0160443_101146_pt1 | contig 10397 bp, 9 predicted proteins | sample HID1972I_E1MG_FD_108244 | JGI IMG/M metagenome (GOLD analysis project Ga0160443, IMG submission 108244) | Enriched pill bug-associated microbial communities from UW Madison campus, WI, USA - HID1972I_E1 MG | ecosystem: Host-associated > Arthropoda: Insects > Digestive system > Unclassified ... | reverse complement strand
CTGCTGCTTTTCATCGTCGGCGACGTGTTCGCACTCATCGTGTACCGGCGGCACGCGCACTGGCCCACGCTGCTGCGGCTCGCTCCTGCAGTGGTCGCAGGGCTCGTCGCGGGATTCCTGTTCCTCGCCTGGAGCGATGATGCGATCGTTCGCCGCACGATAGCGATCATCCTGCTGGCGATGATCGCTGTCACGCTGTGGCGGCGCTGGCGATCACCCGGCGCAGCATCCGGCCGGATCGTCGCCGCGAGCTACGGCACGCTCGCCGGGTTCACGACGATGGTCGCCAACTCCGGCGGACCGGTGATGTCGATGTACTTCCTCGCCACGCGCACGCCGATCAAGGTCTTCCTCGGCACCTCGGCGTGGTTCTTCGCGATCGTGAACCTGGTGAAGGTGCCGTTCCTCGCCGGGCTCGGCCTGTTCACACCCGCCGTGCTGCTGATGGACCTGGTGCTCGCGCCGCTGGTCGTGATCGGCGCGCTGATCGGCATCCGCCTGGCCAAGCGGATGCCGCAGCAGCTCTTCGACCGGATCGTGATCGTGCTGACAGTGCTCGGCTCCGTGTACCTGCTGTTCTGAGCCGCCCCGCCGGGCACAGTTGCACGACTCGGGAACACCTGCACGACCGATCCGGCGGTGCCGCCGTGCATCCGTTCCCGAGTCGTGCAGGTGTTCCACCGGCGACCCCGCCCGGCGTTCAGTCCAGGAAGATGTCCGGGAACAGCCGGTCGTCAGGGGTGCCGGGTACGGCCGCGTACTTCGAGAAGTCGGTGACGCCGTCGGCCTCGAGCACGTCCTCCACGATCAGCGTCTGACCGGTGTACTCGCGGGCCGGCTTGGTGAGAACAGCGTAGGCGGCATCCGCGTAGATGTCGGCCGTGCGGCTCGCCGCCATCACCCGGTCTCCGCCGAGCAGATTCTGCACGGCGGCGGTTGCGATCGTGGTGCGGGGCCAGAGCGTGTTCGCGGCGATGCCGGCATCCGCGAACTCGGCCGCCAGGCCCAGCGTCGCCATCGTCATGCCGTACTTCGCGAGCGTGTACCCGGTGTGCGCGCCGAGCCACTTCGGGGTGATGTTCAGCGGCGGCGAGAGCGAGAGGATGTGCGGGTTCTCGGCCTCCAACAGCAGCGGCACCGCCGCGCGCGACAGCATGAAGGTGCCGCGCACGTTGACGTCCTGCATGAGGTCGTACTTCTTCGCGGCGAGGTCGGCGGAGCGCGACAGGTCGATGACGCTGGCGTTGTTGATGACGATGTCGACGCCACCGAACTCGCCCTGCGCCTTGAGCACGGCGCCGGTGATGTCGTCGTCGTCGCGCACGTCGCCGACGATCGGCAGGGCCTGGCCGCCGGCCGCGCGGATCGCCTCGGCGGCGGAGTGCACGGTGCCCTCCAGCTTCGGATGCGGGGTGTCGGTCTTGGCGAGCATCGCGATGTTCGCGCCGTCGGCGGCGGCGCGCAGGGCGATGGCGAGGCCGATGCCGCGGCTGCCGCCCGACATCAGGATGGTCTTTCCAGCGAGTGACATGGTTTCTCCTTGGACGCGCGGGTTCACTTCGGCGCCATGCGGATGGCGCCGTCGAGGCGGATGGTCTCGCCGTTGAGGTAGTCGTTGGCGACGATGTGCTCCACGAGGGCGGCGTACTCCTCGGGCCGGCCCAGGCGCGACGGGTGGGGCACCTGCTGACCGAGCGAGTCCTGCGCGGCCTGCGGCAGGCCGGCGAGCATCGGGGTCTCCATGATGCCGGGGGCGATCGTGCAGACGCGGATGCCGTGGCGCGCCAGTTCGCGGGCGATCGGCAGAGTCATCGCGTGCACGCCGCCCTTGGAGGCGGAGTAGGCGGGTTGGCCGATCTGGCCGTCGAAGGCCGCGACGCTGGCGGTGCTGACGATCACACCGCGGTCCCCGCCATCGGTCGGCTGATTCTGCGCCATCACGGCGGAGGCCTGCGAGATCACGTTGAACGTGCCGACGAGGTTGATCCGGATGATCCGCTCGAACGCCGCGAGGTCGGCGGGGTTGCCGTCGCGGTCGAGCACCTTGGCCGGCGGAGCGATGCCCGCGCAGTTCACGACCACGCGCAGCGGCGCGATCGCCTGAGCGGATGCCACGGCCGCGGCCACCTGCTCGGCACTGGTCACGTCGGCGGGAGCGAAGACTCCACCGAGTTCGGCCGCGATCTCGGAGCCTGCGGAGTTCGGCAGGTCGATGATCGTGACCTGGGCGCCCGCGGCGGCGAGCCGACGAGCGGTCGCGAGCCCGAGGCCGCTGGCGCCGCCCGTGATGAGTGCGCCCTGTCCCGTGATCTGCATGTGTTCTCCTTCGAACGGAATGCGCCCGCCCCGAGGACGGGTCTGCGACTGAGTCTCAGCATAGATGATTCTGAGTTCCTCACCTGGCGACTTCTGACCGACGGGTGGATGCTGAAGACATGGATCTGCGTCGGAAACGAGCCTACGACAACGCCTCAGCCGAAGACGGGTTCCGTGTGCTGGTCGACCGGCTGTGGCCGCGCGGGGTCTCGAAGGAGCGCGCGGCGATCGACCTGTGGGCCAAGGACATCGCCCCGAGCGCCGAACTGCGCCACGACTGGCATGCGGCTGCGGATGCCGATTTCGAGGCCAACGCCCAGCGCTACCGGGCCGAGTTGGAGAACGAGAGCGCCGAGGCGCTGCAGGCACTGGTCGAGGAGCTGAGGAGCCACCCCGTCGTGACCCTCATCTACGCCCTGCACGACACCGAGCACAACCACGCCGTGGTGCTCGAAGGCGTGCTGAGACCGCTGCTGGAGTAGCAGCCGGTCATCGTCTACCCGATGAGCCCATCCCAGGCCGCCGCCAGCCCAGGGTCGACCCGCTGCAGCTCCGGATGCGCGTCGTGCCACTCGATGATCTCGGCGGCCGCGCGGTGGAAGGCGACGACGGGGTTGAAATCCGGCACCGCACGCCGGATCTTGGTGTTGTCGAAGACGACCGAGTGCGCCATGTCGCCCGTGAGCTGTCCGGCGCGGTCCGGCAGCGCCCGCTCGATCGCGGCACTGGTGGCGTAGCGGAGCTTCGGCTCGGCGCCGGCGGCGCACCCGAGGATCGCGTAGATCTCGTTCCACGTGTACACGAAGTCGCTGGTGATCTGGAAGGTGTCGCCGTACGCGAGCGGGTTGTCGAGCAGTCCCACGAATCCGACCGCGAAGTCGCTGGCATGGGTGAGGGTCCACAGCGACGTGCCGTCGCCGTGCACGACGATCTCCTCCCCGCGACGGATGCGGTCGATCGCCGTCCAGCCGCCGAATGCGGGGATGGTCCACTTGTCATAGGTGTGCGAGGGGCGCACGACCGTCACGGGGAAGCCCCGCTCGCGGTACGCCGTCGCCAGCAGCTCCTCGCCGGCGATCTTGTCGCGGGAGTACTGCCAGAAGGGGTTGCGCAGCGGCGTCGATTCGGTGATCGGCAGCCGCGCGACCGGCTTCTGATAGGCGGATGCCGAGCTGATGAAGACGTACTGGCCGGTGCGGCCCTCGAAACGATCGATGTCGCGCTGCACCTGGTCAGGTGTGAAGGCGATCATGTCCACGACGACATCGAACTCCCGACCGTCGAGCGCGGCGTCGACCGCGCCGTCATCCGAGAAGTCGGCCGTCAGCACCTCGACGCCGTCCGCCGGCGAACGGCGGGAGCGCCCGCGATTCAACAGCGTCACCTCCATGCCGCGCTCGACAGCGAGCGCACTCGCCGCCGAGGAGATGATCCCCGTCCCACCGATGAACAGCACCTTCGTCGCAGCCATGCACAGCACTCTATCGACACCACAATGGAGGCATGTCCATTCCCCGCGACCCCGTCACCACCCCTGACCGAGTGCGTGAACTCGCCGCCGGTGCAGCACTCGAGTGCGTCTGGGAGAACAAGGCGGGCGGGCTCACGTTCCGGGCGACGTCCGCCGCCGGCCGGCCGTTCTACATCAAGTGGGGTCCTCGACAGGAGGAGTCGACGATGCGCGACGAGGCGGAGCGGATGCGATGGGCGAGCCGCTGGATCCGGGTTCCCGAGGTGCTCGATCAGGGGCACGACGCCACGCACGAGTGGCTCGTCACCGCGGCGATCGATGGCGAGAGCGCCGTGCACCCGCGCTGGCTCGACCGTCCCGAGATCGCCGTCCGCGCCGTCGGCGAGGGACTCCGCGCGCTGCACGACGCATTGCCCGTCGGCGACTGTCCCTGGGACTGGGGCGTGGACACCCGCATCGCGAACGCCGTGCGCCGCGGCATCCGAGTGCCCGAGCGATTCCATGACGCGCCGCCGATCGACCGGCTGGTCGTCTGCCACGCCGACGCCTGCTGCCCGAACACACTGCTCGACGACGATGGTCGGTGGCTCGCGCACATCGACCTCGGGCTGCTGGGAGTCGCCGATCGCTGGGCCGACATCGCCGCGGCATCCATGAGCACGGAGTGGAACTACGGCCCGGGTCGGGAGGATGCGCTCATCGACGCATACGGGCTCGAGCCAGACCGTGTGCGACTCGCGTTCTACCGCGACCTCTGGAACGCGACCTGACGCCGGCTCGCATGCCGGTGTCGTGTGCGAAGCATCCGCATCAGGGACCGGCGGCAGCGCCGTCGGGCCGTCTTCCTCCGTCGCCCGCCCCCCTTCAGCTCCAGACGAAACGGAAGACGCCGGATGCCACGGCCGCGGCGATCGCGATCGCCATGATCGCGACACCGCCCACGAGTGCGACCGCATCGCGCGGGTGCAGGCGGGACTCGCGGGCCCAGGTGCGCGGGATGTCGGAGCCGAACCCGCGCGCCTCCATCGCCATCGCCAGCTTCGTGCCGCGCCGCACGGCGAAGACGAGCAGCACGAACGCCATGGAGAAGAACCGCCGCACGGCACCGCGGTCGCCGACGCCTCGGGCCCGGCGGGCGAGGGACATCGTGCGCCAGTCGTCGAGGAACAGTCCCAGCATCCGCGTCCCCGCCAGCACCCCGAGAACGAAGCGGCTGGGCAGGTGCGCCACCTGTGCGAGGGCGTCGCCGAGCTCGGTCGGATCGGTGCGCCCGAAGAGCAGGATCGTCGGCAGTCCGAGGGCGATCACGCGCAGCGTGACGGAGAGCGCGAGTCGGATGGATCCGTCACTGATCGCCGCGAACCCGAACTGCCAGAACACCGTCCCCTCCGGCTCGGCGTACAGCAGCATGCTCAGGCCCGCGATCGGCGAGAACAGGGCGATCGGCAGCAGCCGGCGCAGCACGGTGCTCACCGCGAGACCGGTCAGCGGCAGGCACAGCAGCTGAAGGGTGATCGCCACCAGGGCGCTGACCGGGTCGATCGACGCGAACAGCGGCACCGACAGCAGCAGTGCCAGCACGACCTTCGTGACGGGATTCACGCCGTCCAGCCAGGCGGGCTTCACGATGCCACCAGTTCGAGGCGCTGCCCGCCCAGGTGCCGCGCCACGGCCTCGTCATGACTGACCGCGATCACCGAGCGTCCGGCGGCGATCTCCTCCTGCAGCAGCTCGACCAGGCCGATCCAGCCGCGACGATCCTGCCCGAATGTCGGCTCATCGAGCACCATCACCTGCGGCGCGGAGGCGAGCACGGTGGCGACGGAGAGTCGCCGCTTCTGCCCGCCGCTGAGGGTGAACGGGTTCGCGAGGGCGAGCGGGGCGAGCTGCAGCCGCTCCAGCAGGTCGTCGACGATGGCGTCGACCTGGGTGTCAGACTTGCCCAGCGCGCGCGGCCCCACCGCCAGCTCGTCGCGCAGGGTGCGCGCCAGGAACTGATGCTCCGGCTCCTGGAAGACGGTGCCGATCCTCGTGAGCAGCTCCCGCGACGACCAGCGCCACGGCCGGCGCCCGGAGCGCCCCGCCAGATCGGATGCCGCGGTCACCGCGCCGTCCGACTCGGGCAGCAGCCCCGCCAGAGTGAGTGCCAGCGTCGACTTGCCGGCGCCGTTCGGGCCGGTGATCACCGTCGCCGCCCCGCGCGGAACGCGCAGGTCGAGCCCGGACTGCACCGGCGTGCGGCCGTCGCGTGAGACCGTCAGTGCATCGGTGACGAGCACGGCATCCGTCACCTCGTCGACGTGATCGAGAACGGGCATCCGGATGCCGTGGTGCGGCACCCACACGCCGGCGTCGGCCAGCACGTCGCCGTACCGGCCGAACACCTCCTCGGGCGACCCGTCCGCGAGCAGTCCGCCGTCGGAAGCGAGCACGATGACCCGGGTGAGCAGATCCGCCCAGACCTCGGTGCGGTGCTCGACGACGACGAGTGTCGCACCGGTGTCGTCGAGCACCCGCGCCACGCTGTCGCGCACCTCGCGCACTCCGGCAGGATCCAGATTCGCGGTGGGCTCGTCCAGCAGCAGCAGCCCGGGGCGCATGGCCAGCACCCCGGCCAGCGCCAGACGCTGCTTCTGCCCACCGGAGAGCGCCTTGGTGGGCCGATCCAGGGGCACATCAAGCCCCACGGCATCCAGCGACTGCGCCACCCGAGCGGGGATCTGCTCGGCGGGCACGCCGAGGTTCTCGCATCCGAATGCCACGTCGTCGCCGACTCTGGACAGCACGACGCCGGCATCCGGATCCTGCAGCACCAGGCCGGTCGCCCCGCGACGCGACTCCCCTTCCCCGCTCGCCGCTGCGCGGCGGCCTTCCGGCGGGACCCCGTCGATCAGCAGAGCGCCGCGACGCTCGCCCTCCTCGGCGTCGCCGAGGACGCCGGCGAGGCCGGCCAGCAGGGTCGACTTGCCTGCACCGGACGCTCCCAGAAGCAGCACCCGCTCACCCGGCTCTATCGTGAACGTCACGTCACTGACAGCGGGCAGGCGCCTGCCCGCGTAGCGCCAGCCCCACCCGTTCGCGCTGACGCGAGCAGGAGCCGTCACGCTCAGACCTCCTGGCGCGATTCCCGCCCGGCGGCGAACCGGCTGAGCGCTCCCGTCGCAGCCAGCGCGCGCACCAGCATCCAGCCGACGACGCCCGCCAGGACGGCACCCGAGACGACCAGGGTTCCGAGATAGATCGCGTTGAACTCGAAGCTCTTCAGGAAGTTCGGCGACGAGCCGTAGAACATCTCGAACACCCAGGCCGCCACGGCTGCACCGATGCCAGACAGTGCGGCGACGACGACACCGAACCGGCGGTACAGGAACAGCGCGAAGATCAGTTCGGCGCCCAGGCCCTGCACGAGGCCGGACAGCACCGTGGAGACACCCCAGACATTGCCGATGAGCATCGAGACGATCGCGGCGACCACCTCGACGACCAGCGCCGCCCCCGGCTTGCGGATGACGAGCCCGCCGATCACACCGCCGATCAGCCAGATGCCCACCGCGATGCCGCCGAGACCGGGGGTCAGCGCATCGGCCGCACCGAACCAAGCCCCTCCGACGACGTTCCAGGCCCAGAAGACCAGGCCGATCGCGACTCCGAGCACAGCGGCCACGACGATGTCGACGACCCGCCAGCGCAGATTGCGGGATGCGGGGGCCGTTGCGGCCTCGGTGACGGATACGGATGCAGACGTACTCATAGGAACTCCTCCCTGCGCCGGCATGATCCGGATCAGGTTCGACGGTCGAAGCGCGGTTCGCTTCCTCTCAGCCCGGCGCGCCGGACTCCCGTGGTGATGTCATCGATCATAGCCCGCTCTCGCAGCCCGCAGCGCGACGGGATTCGGTAGCGTAGGGCGGGTGACTGTCTCCCCCGATTCCACGCGTCCTGTCACGCGCAGAGCGCTTCGAGAGCGGACGCGCGCGCATTCGGAATCGACCCACGAGGCCCATCCCGCCGAGGCGGCGCCCGACACGCACGCGCCGGCTGAGCCGGAAACCTCGGTCTCATCGCTGTTCACCCACGATACTGACGCTGTGGATGTCATCGACCAGGCACCGCTGCCGGGCGAGCAGGGGGAGCCGGTCGACCCCGAGCCCGCTGCCCCGACCGCATGGGCGGATGACGAGAACCCCACCACCGCACTGACCTGGCTCGACCCGCAGTCGGTCGCTGCGGCATCCGCTTCCGGCACGAAGGCGGCATCCGATCTCTTCGCCGGAGCCCGCCTGACGCCCGGATGGCGACGCCCGCGTGCGCTGCTGCCCGTGGCGATCGTCCTCACCTTCTGCGCCGCATACGTCGGCGGCACGCTGCTGTGTCCTCTGGACGCCGTCGCCCCCACGATCACCGCGGAGCAGATCGCGGTCGACTCGGCGCCCGCGGCGACCGTCGTCTGGCCCGCGAACGGCAGCGCGGCCGTGGGCATCCAGGGCATGTCGACGCTGGCATCCACCCCCGACCGGGACGAGATCGCGAGCATCACCAAGGTCGCCTCGGTGATGATGGTGCTCGAGAAGCTGCCCCTCAAGGTCGGCGAGCAGGGCCCCAGCTTCGAGTTCACCCGCGCCGATCACCGGGACTATCTGCAGTACCGCTGGTCGAACCAGTCATCGCTGGACGTGCCCGTCGGCGGCAGCCTGACCGAGTACCAGATGCTGCAGGGCGTGCTGCTCGGTTCGGCGAACAACTACATCGACCGTCTGGCGCGCGAGCTCTGGGGCAGCGAGCAGGCCTTCGCCGACGCCGCGGCCACCTGGCTCAGCGACCACGGGGTCGAGGGCATCTCGCTGCACAGCCCCTCCGGATTCGATCACGACAACGTCGCGACACCGGCCGCCCTGGTCCGGCTGGGCGAGGTGGCGATGGAGAACCCGGTGCTCGCGGAGATCGTCGGAACGCGCTCGGCTGAAATCCCCGGGGTCGGCACCGTCACGAACACCAACAAGATGCTGGATGATGCGGGTGTGGTCGGGGTGAAGACCGGCACTCTCACGCACAACTGGAACCTGCTCACCGCCAAGGACATCGCCGTCGGCGACACCACCGTGCGCGTGTTCACCTCGGTGCTCGCCCAGGAGAGCAACGCCGACCGACTCGCGGTGACCCGTCAGCTGCTCGCCGGCGTCGAGAAGACCCTGGCAGAGCAGCCGGTGTCCGTCCCGAAGGGCACGGTCGTCGGGTACGTGTCGACCGAGTGGGGCGAGAAGGTCGACGTGGTGACGGATGCCGATGCGAAGGTCGTGCTGTGGAACGGCGCCGCCGCGACCTCGACCCCTGACCTCGTGCTGGGGTCGAAGGCCACAGCGGGCTCGAAGGCCGGCACCCTGACGACCAAGGGTCCGGTCGACTCGGTCGAGACGCCGGTCTCGCTCGCTGCAGAGGTGACGCCGCCCAGCATCTGGTGGCGGCTCACGCATCCGCTCGAGCTGTTCGGCATCGACAACGGCTGATCTCCGCCCTCGCACCGGCACCCCGCTACGGATGTCAGCAGGAACGACGAATGTCGGTCGAGAAACCCGATCCGAACCGACATCCGTCGTCTGAGCCGACATCTGTGGTCTCGGCCCGCGCGCCCGCTCGCACGAAGACGCCCGCCCCCGCGTGGGGACGGGCGTCTTCGGCGTGAGTCAGGCTCGGTCGGGTCGTCCCTCGGATGCCGAGGACTCGGACTCCCGCACGGCCTCGGCGAACTGGACCGCGTCCGGGGCCTCGGCGACGGCCTCTTCCTCGGCGTCGCCGGTGACGATGACCGGGGTGGAGCCGGTGAGGGCGTCCTCGGCATCGGGATCGGCTGCGGCCTGCTCGAACTGCGACTGGTACAGCCTCCAGTAGGCGCCCCGCTTGGAGATCAGCGACTCGTGATCGCCCTGCTCGACGATGTCGCCGTGCTCCATCACGAGGATCAGATCCGCGTCGCGGATCGTCGACAGACGGTGCGCGATCACGAACGAGGTGCGTCCCTTGCGCAGCGCCGCCATGGCATGCTGCAGCAGCAGCTCGGTGCGGGTGTCGACCGCACTGGTGGCCTCGTCGAGGATGAGGATCGACGGCTGCGCCACGAACGCGCGGGCGATCGTGATCAGCTGTCGCTCACCGGCGGAGACGTTCGAGGCGTCCTCGTCGAGCACGGTGTCATAGCCCTCGGGAAGCGAGTGCACGAACCGATCGACGTACGTGGCGGTGGCCGCCGCCACGATCTCATCGTCGGATGCCGTCTCGTTGCCGTAGCGGATGTTGTCCTGAATGGTGCCGCCGAACAGCCACGGGTCCTGCAGCACCATGCCGGTGCGACGGCGCAGGTCGTCCCGGGTCATCTCGGCGGTGTCCTGCCCGTCGAGCAGGATGCGCCCCGAGTTCAGCTCGTAGAACCGCATGATCAGGTTGACCAGCGTCGTCTTGCCCGCACCCGTCGGCCCGACGATGGCGACCGTCTGACCCGGCTCGACCCGGAATGACAGGTCGCGGATCAGGGGACGCTCCTCGCTGTACGAGAACTCGACGTGGTCGAACTCGATCACGCCTCGTCCGCCGTCGACGGTGGGAGCGTCTTCCGCAT
>Ga0160443_101145_pt1 | contig 10404 bp, 7 predicted proteins | sample HID1972I_E1MG_FD_108244 | JGI IMG/M metagenome (GOLD analysis project Ga0160443, IMG submission 108244) | Enriched pill bug-associated microbial communities from UW Madison campus, WI, USA - HID1972I_E1 MG | ecosystem: Host-associated > Arthropoda: Insects > Digestive system > Unclassified ... | reverse complement strand
GCAAAGCTTCTACATCTGCAGGATTATCCAGCTTAACACGCACCATCCAACCTTCGCCATATGGATCTGTATTCACTAATTCCGGACTTGCGTCAAGTTGATCATTGATTGAAAGCACGGTGGACTTTACAGGCATAAATAAGTCAGATACAGTTTTCACTGCTTCTATAGAACCAAAAAGTTCATCTTGACCAACTTCATTACCAACGGTGTCAATATCTACAAAAACGATATCACCTAATTCGCTTTGAGCAAATTCAGTAATGCCAATTACAGCCTCATCGCCTTCAATACGAATCCATTCGTGATCTTTTGTGTATTTTAATTCTGCTGGAAAATTCATAGTTCTTTAATTTTATTCAAATTTATCATTCTAAACGGTAATAGCAAAAAATAAAAGACGGCACATGCTTAAAGTTAAAGCTTTTTAAGCGCCTGCTTAATTAAGTTTTCGACACTAATGGTACTTTCGTTTTGGTAGATTCCCTGTAATACTTTTTCTGCCTTCATTTTAACGAAACCCAACATGACTAAAGCAGAAAGTGCTTCATCCAATATAGTTTGGTTTCTAGGAACAGTAATTAACGTATCCGGACCTTCCTTTTTTAGCTTGTCCTGTAGTTCAAGGATTATTCGCTGGGCTGACTTAGGTCCTATTCCCTTAATCCGCTGCACAAGATTTACGTCTCCCTGAATAATGGCATTCTGTATCTCTGTTGGCGTAATTGAAGACAAGATCATGCGCGCTGTATTAGCTCCAATTCCCGAAACAGACAAAAGGTGCAAAAATAATCTTCTTTCCCCTTCTTCAAAAAAACCATACAGTGTGTGGGCATCTTCCCTTACTTGAAAACTAATAAATAGTTTGCATTGCTCATCAGCTTTAATTTGTTCATAGGTATTGAGGGAAATAACAATATGATATCCAATCCCATTAACATCAAGAACTACATATGTAGGGCCCTTATAAATTAATTTACCACTTAAATAATCGTACATATTTAATATCCACTTTAGAACAACTATCGCCTGTTCTCTTTTGTCTGTTTTGACTTTTCGTATGATTGAACATCAACTACTGCAATTGTAATCATATTAATAATTTCACGCACGGAGCTATCCAGTTGCAAAACATGAACAGGCTTGTTCATTCCCAACAAAATTGGCCCTATCGCCTCTGCATCGCCTAATTCCTGTAAAAGCTTGTAGGCAATATTCCCAGATTCAAGATTCGGAAATACAAGCGTGTTTGCAGCTTGCCCATTGAGATCGCTAAATGGGAAATTGGCTGCCAGCATTTCATTATTAATCGCAAAATTACCTTGCATTTCTCCGTCTACAACGATTTCAGGATGTTCCTCATGCAATTTTCTAACTGCCTCACGCGTTTTTAAAGGAATCACTCCGTCACTAGAACCAAAATTACTATAAGAAAGAAGTGCCAGACGAGGCTTCACATTCAAACGTTTCACAGCCTTATCAAGTAAAACACTGATATCAACCAATTCATCAACAGTTGGATTTTCATTGATCGTTGTATCTCCAAAGAAGACAGGGCCCTTTTTGGTTAACATCATATACATACCCGCTACCCGACTTCCGGGCTGAGTACCGATCACCTGCAAAGCTGGACGAATCGCAGATGCATAATCTTTTGTTAGCCCGGATATCAATGTGTCAGCTTCACCAAATTCAACCATACAAGCGGCAAAATAATTTCGATCCAGCATCAGCTTTCTCGCTCTCGCCTCAGTAATGCCTCTTCTTTGTCGTTTCTTAAATAAGAATTGAACATAGTTATTAAAACGTTCAGTATGTTGTTCTTCAAAGGGATCGATAATCAATGCGCTTTCAAGATCCAGTGAATTATCGGCGATTAAACGCTTAATTTTATCCCGATTTCCTAAAAGGATTGGGTGTGCGATTCCTTCTTCTTTAATTATTTGTGCAGCTTTTAATATTTTATAACTATCAGCTTCTGTGAAAACAACACGTTTCGGATCAGTTTTAGCAGCAGCTGTCAAGTCGCGGACGATGCGATCATCCATACCAAGTCGGCTTCTCAATTCAAAAACATAAGCGTCCCAGTCTTCAATTGGTTTGCGTGCAACTCCTGTTTCCATAGCAGCTTTTGCAACCGCGGGAGCAACCGACGTAATTAAACGAGGGTCAGTTGGTTTTGGAATAATGTATTCTTTCCCAAACTTTAGGTTGCTATCTTCGTATGCTTCATTTACTGCCTCAGGGACAGTTTTCTTTGCTAATTCAGCAATAGCATATACTGCAGCAATTTTCATTTCTTCGTTAATAGCAGTAGAACGAACGTCTAAAGCTCCACGAAAAATATAAGGAAAGCCTAAAACATTATTAACCTGATTAGGAAAATCTGAGCGGCCAGTAGCCATAATAATATCTGAGCGGGTCTTAACAGCCAAATCATAATCAATCTCCGGTTTTGGATTCGCCATGGCAAAAACAATCGGATTCTTATTCATGGACTTCAACATGGATGTCGAAACTACATCTGCTGCAGACAAACCAATAAAAACATCAGCATCCTTCATCGCCTCTTCCAATGTATGAATATCACGACTGGTAGCAAATTGTGCTTTTGTTGGTTCCAATTTTTCACGATCATTACGGATTACTCCTGAACGATCTACCATTACAATGTTTTCTTCCTTAACTCCTAAGGATATATAAATTTTAGTACAGGAAACAGCTGCAGCACCAGCCCCGTTCACTACAATTTTAATTTTCTCCAGCTTTTTCTTTTGAATCTCACATGCATTGATTAATGCAGCTCCGGAAATGATCGCTGTTCCATGCTGATCATCATGCATTACAGGAATGGACATGACCTCTTTTAAACGCCTCTCAATTTCAAAACATTCGGGAGCCTTAATATCTTCCAGATTCACTCCGCCAAAAGTCGGCTCCAAAGCTTTTACAATATTAACGAACTCATCGACGTTCTTTGTATCAAGTTCCAAATCAAAAACATCAATATCAGCAAAAATTTTAAAAAGCAAACCCTTTCCTTCCATAACAGGCTTACCTGCATCTGGTCCAATATCACCTAATCCTAAAACTGATGTGCCATTGCTAATAACTGCAACTAAATTTCCTTTCGCTGTATATTTGTACGCGTCATCTTTGTTCTCAGCAATTTTCAGGCAAGGCTCAGCAACGCCAGGAGAATAGGCCAATGATAAATCGCGTTGGGAGTTAGTTGGTTTGGTTGGAATTACTTCTATTTTACCTGGTCTGCCTTTACTATGGTAATCAAGTGCATCCTGTTTCTGATTTCTTTTCCTCATTTTTAACGAACGTTTATTTTTATTGGATAACAAAGGTATAACAAAATTCATCAATTCCGGACTGTAGGCGATAATAGTGCGTGCTGAGAAGCTACTTTAAAGTCCCGATAAACGCGACTAATTTCGTTATCTTCAAAAATTACTTTCATACCTGCGAACGGATACAATGCATCCACTAATTGTCTTGATGCTTTTGCAGATTCTGCAATAGACTTGCTAAATTCTGAACTCAACAGCTCCGATATAGTATTTTCAGATTCAACATCTTTCCAAATTCTATCTAATATATTAAAAGTAGCATTCCTTTTTTCCCAAAACGACGGTTCAACCTCTCTTAACGCATCTTTAAATGTACTGTGTTCAAAAAGTTTGATACTTTCTTTTTTATTCTTTCGAACTAATCTTTTCTCCTTTGCTAAATCTAGTATCAACTCATGAAAGTGAATTGCAAGCCCGTTAGCGATCACCAACATATTAATTTCTGCCAACAGCATAAATGGGAATCGGTATAATGCTGAACTAACTGTTGGTGAAGGTTTTTGAAGGTCAAAAGAGTAGCCATCAGGAATCCACACGTTATTTACTTTAAAATCACAACTTGAAGTAGCTTTCATGCCAAAAACATTCCATGTATCCAATACTTCTACATCCATTGCCGGAACAAGGAATGATGCAAAGTCATTGGCTTTGCTGTCTATCAGTTCAGCATTCAATGAAAAATAATTAGCATGTGCGGAACCGCTGGCATACTTCCAATGTCCATTAATAACAAAACCACCGTTTTGTCTTTTAGCAGTTCCACTAATCGCACCGCTACCAGCAACACAGGTTTGTTCACCTGCAAAAATATCACTTGCTGTGTTTTGATCCATAAAGCCAGCAAACATATTAGCCCCTGCACCGAGATTTACATTCCAGGCAAAACTTCCATCAATGGCAGCTAAACTTTCCATTAATCTGGCAAATTGTGGTAATGCCATTTCTTCACCTTCCAGTTGCTTTGGCACCAGAAGATGAAACCACCTGTTTTTATAAACGATTGATAATTGATTACTTGTAAGTCTTCCTGATTTCTCTGCAGTAGAAGCTTCTTTCTGTATAATTTCCTTTTCTGCTTCTGGAATTTTAAAAGCATTAACAATATTTTGAATGTTACTATCTGTCATGTCAATTATTATGTCTTACGAACGTCTTTTCTAATTTGTTCAGGATCAAAAATAACCATTAATTCCTTATCTTTGCCCCCGGAAATGAACCTATAATATAGGCATTAGAGGGCACATTTATCCGTAAAAAACATTAGAATTGATGAAATAGATATTAATTTCCAGGAAAGATTTGAAAACAGGCATATTTCTCCTCGCAAATCCGACCTGCCTGTAATGCTTCAAACGATCGGCACAGAATCCTTAGATCAATTAATTGAAAAAACTGTTCCAGCAAAAATTAGACTTAAAAATCCCTTAAATCTTCCTGAAGCGCTAAGCGAAGTTGATTACTTAAAAAAAATGAGGCAAGTAGCTTCAAAAAACAAGGTATTTAAATCTTATATTGGTCAGGGCTACTACGATGTTCATGTTCCTACAGTAATCCTTAGAAATGTACTTGAAAATCCAGGCTGGTACACTCAATATACTCCTTACCAGGCGGAAATTGCACAAGGTCGCTTGCAAGCACTACTTAATTTTCAAACAGCAGTTATCGATTTAACAGGAATGGAAATTGCAAATGCTTCTTTACTAGACGAAGCTACTGCAGCTGCTGAAGCTATGTTTATGCAATTCAATCTTCGAAAAAACAAAGAAGCAAATACTTTCTTTGTTTCAGAAAATATTTTCCCACAAACCTTGGATGTTATCCGTACACGTTCTGAATCGTATGGCATCCATCTTCAAATTGGAAATCATGAAGAAGTTGAATTAACTGACGAAATATTTGGAGCAATTGTTCAATATCCTGCAGCTAACGGAGAAATCTATGATTACTCTTCGTTTGCAGAGAAACTACATGAAAAAAATCTTACGCTAGGCGTTATTGCTGATATCATGAGCTTAGCGATCTTAACTCCTCCGGGAGAATGGGGTGCAGATGTAGTTGTAGGTTCAACTCAACGTTTTGGTGTACCAATGGGTTTTGGTGGTCCTCATGCAGCTTATTTTGCAACAAAAGATTCTTATAAAAGAAATATTCCGGGTCGAATAATTGGCGTAACGATTGATGCATCAGAGAATTATGCATTACGAATGGCATTACAAACCCGCGAACAACATATTCGCCGCGACAAGGCATCTTCCAATATTTGCACAGCTCAGGCTTTGTTAGCGATTATGGCAGGCTTTTATACTGTTTATCATGGCCCTAAAGGTGTTAAAAAGATTGCCAATCGTATTCATGGAATCACGACTTTATTGGCTAAAGCGCTTGTAGAACTTGATTACAGAATTGATAACCGCATTTATTTCGATACGCTTACTGTTCAAGTTGGGAATCTGATCGAGCCGATACATGCAGAAGCTCTTAACCAAGGGGTAAATCTTCGATATACTAATTCATCGACCATTGGAATTTCTATTGATGAGACGACTTCCCTGGAAGATATCAAACGACTTATAAAAATATTTGCTAAGGTTAAAGGCAAAGGAAATAACGATGTCGATGTTCAAGACTTAGCAAATGACCTCAATTCTTCTATACCTGAAAATCTGCAGAGAACTTCTTCCTTTTTTACCCATCCTGTTTTCAATTCATATCATTCAGAGCATGAAATGCTTCGCTACATCAAGTCGTTGGAAGCAAAGGATCTATCACTATGTCATTCCATGATTCCTCTGGGATCCTGTACAATGAAGCTGAATGCAACGACTGAAATGATGCCTTTAACCTGGTCTGAATTCGGAGGCCTTCATCCATTTGCTCCAAGTGATCAGACGGGTGGCTATATGCAACTGTTTGATGAGTTAAACCAATGGCTGTGTGAAATTACTGGCTTTAGCCGAATGAGTTTTCAACCAAATTCTGGGGCTCAAGGCGAATACACAGGCTTAATGGTTATTAGAGCTTTTCATGCAAGCCGTGGACAAAGCAATCGAAATATTGCTTTAATTCCTGCTTCAGCCCACGGGACCAACCCAGCATCAGCTGCAATGGCAGGAATGAAAATTATTATCGTAAAATGCGATGAGAAAGGCAATATCGATATTGCTGATCTAAGATCACAGGCTGAAAAAAACAAAGAAAACCTTTCTTGCTTAATGGTCACTTACCCATCAACACATGGTGTTTTTGAAGAAGGAATTATTGAGATATGTGAAATTATCCATGAGAATGGTGGACAAGTTTACATGGACGGAGCAAACATGAATGCTCAGGTTGGCTTAACGAGCCCTGGTTTTATCGGAGCAGACGTTTGTCATTTAAACCTACATAAAACATTTTGTATTCCACATGGAGGTGGCGGACCAGGAATGGGACCAATTGGAGTCGCCAGCCACTTAGTTGAATTCTTACCAGGTCATTCGGTGGTATCTATTGAAGGTGAAAATTCGATCACAGCCGTTTCTTCTGCTCCATGGGGCTCTGCTTCAATTCTGGGAATATCTCACGCATACATTGCTATGATGGGACCGAATGGATTGACTAATGCAACTAAACATGCCATCTTAAATGCAAATTATATAAAAGCTCGTATAGAAACCGACTATCCGGTACTATACGCTGGAACGAACAATACCTGTGCTCATGAAATGATACTGGATTGTCGCTCGTTTAAAGCAGCAGGTATCGAGGTAACCGACATCGCAAAACGATTAATGGATTATGGCTTCCATGCCCCAACTGTATCGTTTCCTGTAGCTGGAACCCTTATGATTGAACCTACTGAATCAGAATCGAAAGCAGAGCTAGATCGTTTCTGTGATGCATTATTAGCGATCCGTAAAGAAATTGAAGCCATAGAGAATGGAGAAAGAGATAAAGTTAATAATGTCTTAAAAAACGCTCCTCATACTGCACAAATTATTGCCTCAGACAATTGGGATAGAGCTTATAGCCGCGAAACTGCAGCTTTCCCATTAGAGTATGTAAAAGCTAATAAATTTTGGCCTTCTGTAGGTCGTGTTAATGATTCTTATGGAGACCGTACTTTAATATGTTCATGCCCTCCTATTGAAGATTATATGGAAGTATAGATTCAAGTAATCTTTTATCAAAAAGGGCTGCAATGTGAAATTGCAGCCCTTTTTGATATTATTAAACATTAACTAAGTATGAAAAATATGAACGGCCTTTAAGCTCAGCAATAACTCAGGAACTTATTCTTATCGATCTCTATTAATCTTCTGCTTTTTCATTCTTTTCGTCCAGTTTATCACCGGTAACCTCAGCACGGATTTTACTTTCAAGCTCATCCATCAAATCCGGATTATCCAATAAAAGTCTTTTAACGGCGTCTCTACCCTGACCAAGTTTGGTATTACCATAGCTAAACCAGGAACCCGCTTTTTTAATAATATTAAAATCTACTCCCAGGTCAATGATTTCTCCAGCTTTTGAGATCCCTTCCCCAAACATAATATCAAACTCAGCAATACGAAAAGGCGGAGCAACTTTATTTTTAACAATTTTAACTTTAACACGATTTCCAGAAACTTCGTCTGAATCCTTGATTTGTGAAATTCTTCTAATATCCAAACGTACCGAAGCGTAAAACTTCAATGCATTCCCTCCGGTTGTTGTTTCAGGATTACCAAACATCACACCGATTTTTTCGCGAAGCTGATTAATAAAAATACAGCAACAATTTGTTTTAGAAATGGTACCTGTTAATTTCCGCAAAGCCTGTGACATCAATCGAGCTTGTAAACCCATCTTAGAATCACCCATTTCACCTTCAATTTCTGCCTTAGGAACCAACGCTGCAACAGAGTCGATTACAATCACGTCAATTGCTCCTGAACGAATTAAATTATCTGCAATTTCAAGAGCCTGCTCGCCATTATCAGGTTGGGCAATTAACAGATTTTCAATATCAACACCTAGTTTACTTGCATAATACTTATCAAAAGCATGTTCAGCATCAATGAAAGCCGCCACGCCTCCTTTCTTTTGGGCTTCTGCGATTATATGAGTAGCTAACGTAGTCTTACCTGAAGATTCCGGACCGTATATTTCTACCACACGTCCTTTCGGCACTCCACCAATACCCAGGGCGATATCCAATCCCAAAGAACCGGTCGAAATCGAATCAAGCGGCTCCACTACCGAATCTCCCAGTTTCATTACTGCACCTTTACCATAAGATTTTTCCAGTTTATCTAAGGTAAGCTGTAAGGCTTTTAATTTTTCAGCATTTTCATTCATAATATACGATCTATTAATATAAAAGAGTTCAAGAATATCTACTAATTATTTTAGCTAAAATACAACAAATAAATTTAAAAATAAAACAATACTAATATTTTATGCTAACTAATTAATTTATTTTTTTCATAGAAACGACAAAAGGAAGTTAAAGGACATATTTCACATTTTGGTCTCCTTGCTACACACACGTATCTTCCATGCAATATCAACCAATGATGAGCAATATAAATGGTATCTTTTGGAAGATTCTTTATCAAATCTTTTTCGACAGCTAGCACCGTTTTTCCATTTGTCAGACCAATCCTGCGTGCGACTCTAAATACATGTGTATCGACTGCCATGGCCGGTTGATTATAAACAACAGAAACAATGACATTTGCGGTCTTCCTTCCTACACCGGGCAAACGCATAAGTTCTTCAACTGTAGCAGGAACTATGCTGCCAAAATCTTCTACCAACATCTTAGCCATCCCTACCAAATGCTTTGCTTTATTATTCGGATAACTTATACTTTTAATATAATCGAAAACGATATCAGAAGTCGTTTCAGCTAAGGTCTGAGGACTAGGAAATCGTTCAAATAAAGCGGGAGTGACCATATTCACACGCTTATCAGTACATTGTGCAGATAAGATGACGGCTATTAAAAGTTGGAAAGGATTATGATAATGAAGCTCAGTTTCCGCATCAGGCTGATTTTTAGAAAAATATTCAACAAAAGCCTTATACCTGTCTTTTTTTAACATATTCAAAGATAGGTATAAGGATTATTTAAACCAATCAAGAAGTCTTTTTTGAATGGTCTAAAATTTGTTCAATAATTTGATTTCTAGGATTAATCAGCTCTTTATCCAATAAATATTTCAGATTTGCTTCTAAAGAAATATTGCTATCAAATTGTATCTTGTTAGTTTTACGCATAACCTTTTCTTCAAAGTTTTGCTTTCTTAATTTTGGAGTAGATGTTTTTTCCATACGCAGATTTATATATTAAGGAATATATATAACGTTGCGTATACAACATTAGTATTTTGTTGCAAAAGAATTTATGTCATAATGGAAAAGATGTTATTTCTTATTCTTATATAATTTTTGTGCCAGCTCAATTGCTTTATATGTATTTACAACACCTCCTGTAATACTAATATCACTCAAATAAACCCGCTTATTCGTACCAACTTCTTTTATTTTTACTTTATCATCTACCTTTACAACAGATTGCATGATAATATCTTTAACTTCAATGGCACTAAATTCAGGGAAGTATGAACGGATCAGAGCTGCCAACCCAGCAACTACAGGCGAAGCCATACTCGTGCCGCTTTGCTCTTTATAAGTTGATCCGGGCATTGTAGAATAGATATCAACTCCAGGTGCGAATACATCTACTGTGCGCTTACCAAAATTAGAAAAAGAAGCAATTAAGTTGCCTTTCTCCCACGTAGTAGCACCTACCTCTAGCCAAGCCTCTCCTTCACCCTGGTTAATTCCTAAACTATCTACATAGCGACGGTTTGGATAATTGGTCACGACATCATTATTTTCACTATCATTACCAGCTGCATGTACCAATAATACATCCTTTTCCATAGCATACTTTACTGCTTCATCTACAACCTGCTTATTTTTGACATATGCTTTACCAAAACTCATATTCATTACCTTTGCCCCATTATCGGCTGCATATCGAATTGCATTGGCAATATCCTTATCGCGTTCATCG
>Ga0160443_101140_pt1 | contig 10445 bp, 9 predicted proteins | sample HID1972I_E1MG_FD_108244 | JGI IMG/M metagenome (GOLD analysis project Ga0160443, IMG submission 108244) | Enriched pill bug-associated microbial communities from UW Madison campus, WI, USA - HID1972I_E1 MG | ecosystem: Host-associated > Arthropoda: Insects > Digestive system > Unclassified ... | reverse complement strand
GGGCGCGCGCGAAGCCGGAGGTGATTTCAGAACTGGAATCGGTGCCTGCGCTGGGGGCCGCGGTACTGGATGGCCTCGGCTCGACCATCCTTCCGGCCTCGGTTGTACTGGAAACCGCGAGCTTCAGCGGCGCGCAGCTGCATCCCCTCACAACCCCAGTCATCGATGCCACGGTGTCGCTTTGCGTCTCCGATCACATGCCGCTGTCGGAACCGGCGCTGGCGGCGCGTTCAGTGCTTCTCGAAATCGTGACGAAGCTGAAGAGTGGGCATCATCCGGGCATTCGTGCCGTGTGAATTCGCTATAAGCAAACCCTATGGCGCCAGACCGAGGTTGTGTTGGCAAAGGCCGGCCGAACGTTTCAATTTCCCATCAGTGAACGGGCCCGACCTGTGGGTCCACAAGGCAGCAAAAAATGCTGCATGGTCGCTCGAGGGAAACAATGGCAAAACTGGCTTTCGATACTGGCGGTACATTTACCGATTTCGCGCTTTTGGACGACAGCGGCGAACTTCACCTCCATAAAGTCCTGAGCACGCCTAAAAATCCGGCCGAAGCCGTTGTGCAGGGCGTGTCGGAACTGCTCGAAAAACATGCGGACACGATCGCGATTGACAAGCTGCAGGTGCTTGGTGCGACCACCGTCGTTACCAATGCGGTGCTTGAGCGCAAGGGCGTGGAAACCGGTTTCGTGACCACGGATGGCTTCCAGGACATGCTGCGCATCCGCAACGAGGGACGCTACGATCTGTACGACCTGAACATCAAATATCCCGATCCGCTCGTCACCCGCGCCAACAGCTTTGGCGCCGAGGAACGCATTGCTGCCGATGGCGAAGTAATAACGGAACTGAAGGAAGAGACCGTCCGCGAGATTGCCGAGCGGCTGAAGGAAAAGGGTATCCGCTCGGTAGCGGTCTGCCTGCTGCATGCCTATAAATATCCGCAGCATGAGCAGCGTGTCGCCGCACTCCTGCGCGAAGAAGACCCGGATATCTTCGTTTCCTTGTCTTCCGAGGTCTGCCCGGAAATGCGTGAATTCGACCGCGCCTCAACGACGGTGGTCAATGCCTATACCCGCCCGCAAATGTCCGGACACGTTGCCCATCTACAGAAGGAATTTGCCAACAGGGGCATCGACCGACAGGTGCTCTGGATGACGTCTTCGGGCGGGCTTGTCCCGAGCAGCCGCGCAGCAGAACTTCCCGTCCGCCTGATCGAATCCGGCCCCGCAGCGGGTGCGGTCGCTGCCGCCGAATTCGGCCGCACGGCGGGTGAGGCGAGCGTTCTGTCCTTCGACATGGGCGGCACCACCGCCAAGCTCTGCCTCATACCCGATGGCGAGCCGAACGTTGGCACCGATCTCGAAGTCGCTCACTACCAGCGTTTCCGCAAGGGATCCGGTTTTCCGCTGAAGATCCAGTCGATCCAGATGATCGAGATCGGCGCCGGCGGCGGTTCCATCGCGGCGAAGAACCCCCTCGGTCTCCTCGACGTCGGTCCCCATTCCGCAGGTGCCATGCCGGGACCGGCCGCCTATCAGCGCGGTGGAACCGAGCCGACGGTGACCGATGCCGATATCCTTCTCGGCTATATGGGAACGGAATCCTTTGTCGGCGGCTCGTTCAAGGTTTCAAAAGACGCCGCACATCAGGCAATGTCGAAACTGGCCGCCTCGCTGGATGTATCAGTCGAACGTTGCGCCTGGGGCATCCACGATCTCGTCAACGAATCCATGAGCAAGGCCGCCGCCATGCATGCGACAGACCTTGGCGTTGATCCACGTTCATTGCCGATGGTAGCCTTTGGCGGCGCAGGTCCGGTGCATGCCTATGGTATTGCCCGCAAGCTCGGCATCTCCCGCATCATCTGCCCGACCGGTGCCGGCGTCAGCTCTGCCATCGGCCTGCTCATCGCACCGGTCGCCGTCGACCTCTCTGCAAGCCATCCGATGGCAATCGAGGCCTGGGATATCGATGCGATGAACCGTCTGCTCGACGATCTATCCGCCCAGGGCGCGGAAGTCGTCTCGGCCGCGGGTGTTGCCAAGGAGACGATCAGCAATCGTTATACCGTGGATATGCGCCATGTAGGGCAGGGACACGAAATCACGGTGGTGCTTCCTGACCGCAGCCTGCCGAAAGAGGCCTTCCTCGAAGAACTGCGCAGCAGCTTCTTCAAGCTCTACCGCGAATTGTTCGGCCGCACCGTCGCCGCACCACTGGAAGTCATCACCTGGCGTCTGCGCGCCAGCGGGGAAAAGGATCAGGTCACCCGACCGCACGAAACCGTCGTTGCCGAAGCGAAAAAAGGCAGCCGCGCGGTCTATTTCCAGGAGGCGAGCGGCTATGTCGAGACCTCGGTCTACGACCACTACAAGCTGCCGATCGGCCACGAGGTCAAGGGACCTGCCATCGTCGAGCAACGTGAATCGACGGCTGTCGTCGGACCGAGCGGCACCTTTCACGTCGATGCCCACGGCAATCTCGTGATCAATATTCTCTAAGGGGCAATCAGATGTCGAAACCCGCTACCGATTTCAACGATCCGATCAACCTTCAGGTCATGTGGAACCGCTTGATCTTCATCGCGGATCAGGCCGATAACGTGCTTGGCAAGACCGCGTTCTCGCCGATCGTGCGCGAGAACCATGATTACGTAACCGTACTTCTCGACAGTAAGGGCAGGGCGCTGGCGCAATGCACCTGGTCGATCCCGGTCTTCATTACCTCGCTGCCCGCGGCCGCCCAGAAATATTTCCTGCCGAAGTTTCCGGTTGATAAGCTGGAAGAGGGCGATGTTCTCGCCACCAACGATCCCGAAATCGGAACCGGCCACCTGCCTGACGTGACGATGATTACGCCAATCTTCAAGAACGGCAAGGTCGTCGCCTATGCGGGATCGATCGCCCACCTTCCCGACATCGGCGGTGCGCCGCTGCATTCGGAGGCCAGCGACATTTTTGCGGAAGGCATCCGTTTCCCCATCGTCAAGATGCTCAAGGCCGGCATTCCGAACGAGGACGTGTTCGACATCATCGCAGCCTCTGTTCGTCTTCCCACGGAAGTGCGCGGCGATCTGGAATCGATGATCGCCGCCAATAACGTCATGGGCCGCGAACTGGTGAAATTCCTTAACGAATACGGGCTGGACGATGTCGACGGACTTGCAGACGCCATCCATACCCGCTCCGAGGAGCAGACCCGCAAAGCAATCCGCGAATGGCCGAACGGTACCTATTCCGCCGAGGTTCTGCTCGACGGCTACGATGTCGACGTCAAACTCAAAGCCTCCGTTATCGTCAGGGATGACTCCATCCATGTGGATTATACGGGCACGTCGGATCAGGTGCTGCACTCGATCAACTGCCGCACCAACTACCGTTACGCCCATTCGGTCTACGCATTAAAATGCCTGCTCGATGCCGAAACGCCCAATAATGAGGGCTGCATCGTTCCGATCACCGATGAGGCGCCGCTCGGCTGCATTCTCAATCCGCAGGAATGGACGGCGGGCAATTCGCGCAACCTCATCGGTCACGTCATTCCCTCGCTGATCTTCAAGGCGCTTGAAGGCATCGTGCCGGAAAAGGTGCTGGGCGACAGTGGCGGTGCGCCGATCTGGGCTGCCAATTGCGTAGGCCAGCGCAATGACGGAACGCAATATGCCTCCGTGCAGAATTTCCACGGCGGTCAGGGAGCCCGCGCCAAATTCGATGGGCTGGATACGCTAAGCTTCCCGTCCAACTGCAAGGTCACGGCGATCGAAATGTTCGAGGTTGCCGTTCCGGTCCTGACGGAACGTAAGGAGCTTATCGCCGACTCCGGCGGTGCTGGCAAACATCGCGGCGGCCTTGGCCAGCGTGTCGTTTTGCGCAATCTCGGCAGGAACCCGATGAACATCTATCTGGCATCGGAACGCGTTCGCCATCCCTGCTTTGGCGTGGTGGAAGGGCAGCACGGCTCCGCCGGAAAGGTGATGAAGGAAGGAAAGTCGCATTTCCCGAAGGGCAAGGTCGTTCTTCAGACGGGCGAACGTCTCGAAGTCCAGACGCCTGGCGGCGGAGGCTGGGGCCGTGCTGCAGAACGCTCGCACGAATTGATCGAGCAGGATATTGCCGAAGGCTTGGTAACCTCGAAGGCGGCAAAGGAAATCTTCGGCTATTCTGGTGCCCTTGCTGCCGCAGCCGAATAGGAGACGACGATGGGACTACTGAACGGAAAGATCGCTCTGGTAACCGGGGCCGGCTCGGGCATCGGCCGTGAAACTGCAATCCTGCTTGCGAAGGAAGGAGCAACGGTTGTGCTGACCGGCCGCCGCCTCGATCCGCTGCGGGAAGTCGCGGAGTTGATCGAAAAGAAGAAGGGCAAAGCTGTCGCCCGTACGCTGGACATTGCCTCGCGTGACGCGATCTTCGACACGATCAAGTCGATCCGGGAAGCGGTCGGCCCCATCGATATCCTCGTGAACAATGCCGGTTCTGCCAGCAAGGTTCTCAACGCCCGCTTCATCAGCGAGGACGAGTGGAACGCCACCATCAACGTCAATCTGACGGCGGTGTTCAACCTGACACAGGCCGTGCTGCCGGCGATGATCGAAAAGGGTGAGGGGACCATCATTACAGTCTCTTCGCTCGCGGCCCTCAATCCCAATCTCTTGGGCGGCGTTGCCTATGGCGCTGCGAAGGCGGGCGTGAAGAATTTCATGACCTTCCTTCACAATACCTATCGCAACCAGGGAATCCGGGCGACGACCATCCTGCCGGGTGAGACAGACACGCCGATCATGAACAACCGCGCGCGTCCACCTCTCAAGGAAGAACGCGCCGTGATGATTGATCCTCATGATGTCGCTCGGGCGATCTCGCTCTGTGCAAGCCTAAACAACGGCGCCGTCATCCCCGAACTGCACATCTGCCCGACATTCATGCGCGACACGTCTGCTGACATCGAGATCGCACGCTGGGTGGGGGCGCCAGCTGATACGCCGGACTTGCCGAATAAGTAACTGGGAGAAAACGATGAACGGAGCGAAGTTGCGCTCGCGGCTTTTGGCAGGCGAGGCGATCACCATGTACAATACCCATCATGTCTCGACCGGACTCGCAGGCCGGCTGATAGAGTTGGGAGCAGACGCCGTGTTCCTGGACTGCGAACATGGCACCTGGAGTTTTGAGGACGTTCGCATGACAGGGCAGATCGTACGCTCCGCCGGCGGCGCAGCGGTCGTTCGTCCGCATTCGCACGAACGACCGCTGATCATTCGGTACCTTAATGCGGGTGCTGACGGCATCATGGTTCCAATGGTCGAGACTCCAGAGCAGGCCCTCGCGATCGTTGATGCAGTCCGTTACGCGCTGCCCTCCGATTACGAAAAACGCCTCGTCGTGGCAATGATCGAAACGCAGAACGCGATCAACAACCATCTCGACGATATGGTCAAGGTCGAGGGCGTCGACGTTTTCTTCATTGGTCCTGGTGATCTCTCCCAGGACATGGGTTATCCGCCCGCTCCACCACTCGGCGAACCGCGTCCAGCCGCTGTCATGGAAAAAGTCGGGGTCGCGATTGAGAAAATCCGCAAGGCCGGAAAGATAGCCGGCACGCTGGCCACGGCAAACGAACTGCCGCACTGGCTCGATAAAGGCGCCCAGTATTTCTATATCCACACGGATCCATTTCTGAGGCGAGGTATCGCGAGCATCAAGCAAACCATAGCGCGCTAGCAGTATCGGATGAGCTTCCAGCTGTTCGGGCTCTCGTGCGCTCATAACGCGGTCGTCTAAAGGATCGATTAAGGATGTGACATTCGGTTTTTGCGGGCGATCGAAAGCTCTCTTGGCGTTCGTCGCGCAGTCTAGTAGAGCAACTATCACGATATTGACGAGCCACATCGGGTCAAACATATACGCCAGAACTGGCGGATCAACCTCCAAAATAAGGCGATTTTAAACCCTATGGAAAACAAGTCGCTCTATATTTGGCTGCTGATGCTAGCTGTCCCTGTGTCGGTTCTGATAGCAGCTCAAGTCGATACAGATACTGCACCATCAATTGGCGGGGGAGGCTACGACCTTGGTCCGTTTGTGTATTCCTGGTTATTGATAATTTTCACAGCGCTCTGGTCTGTCTGCGCTTTTGTGGTAGCACTGCTTCAGAACGGCCGAGCTTCCTCTTTTCGCGCTTTCGGCCTGGCAGGCTTTGGTGTTCTCGTCTTCACTGTAGTGATGCTTTTTTACGGAGAGAACCTTTCATAACTGCTCGTCCTGAAAGCGCTTCGATGGTCTGGACCGGGAGAATGCCCAAGGTGACGACTTATAGAACCACTCACCGTTCGCACCTGCGCGTATCGCTATATTCCCATCAGAATTGAAAGAGCATCGCCTATTCCAAAGTCTGTTCCATAATATATGTTATGCGATCTAAATGGGGAATTTCGTGAACAAACCTTGAGGACTGTTCATGAAACGTATCATTTCCGTTCTGGTAAAGCCCATTGCGGCCCGCCTCGGCGCTCTGGCCGCTGGTGGCGTTTCCGGCTTTGCAATCACTGATCCGGTGATTGCTACCCGCGTCGAAGCGTGGGTTCTGGCCGGTGTCTTGCTCGGCGCTGACCTTGTCGCGTCGTACCTGAGGTCCAAGACACAGGAGGTTCGTTAATTCCTGAATTTCCTGCTCCCTGTCCTCGGGCTGGGAGCATCCCTCATTGGGGGCAATTCACAAAGAAAAGCAGCCCAGTCGCAGGCGAACCAACAGTACGCAAACGACATGGCTGCTGCCGTTCAACAGCGTCAATGGTATCTCGATGACAAAACCGAGAACCGTACATATGATTTCGCTGTTGAACAGGAAGCACGTCAGTATGAACGTGCACAGCTTGAAGATACCCGCGCATATAGCCGTCAGGTGCTTCAGCATCTGACAGAAGATGCAACGGCGGCGGGCTTCAACCCGCTTACCGTGCTGCGCGGTGGCGGTGCTTCTTCCTACAATTCCGCTGCGGGCCTCGCGCCCCTCTCGGCAACCCGTTCGTTCTCCTCCCCTGCTCAGGCCATGACGGTTCCGTCTCGGCAGGCTGTCGGCGGTTCCTCTATGGGGACCGCTATGCAGGCTGTGGGGGATTTCCTTGAAAACTTCGATCCCTTTGCGGATCAGAAGAAAGAACAGGAATATCAACTGGTTGCAAGCCAGATTGCCGCGCTTAATGCGTCGGCTCTTTCTGGTGTGGCGCGTGGTGCCGGTTCTTACGCGTCCGGCACAACAGAGCGTCGACCGTCCGGCGTCGGCGGCGCGCTCGGCAAGCCTGCCAAATGGGAAGCCGGTGATGTGTCTGTCACCAATCCGTTTCAGAGCCTTGAGGTAAACCCGAATGCTTCGGATGCAGCGGTTTGGGAACAGCGGTACGGCGAGCCCGGCAGTTGGGTTGGCGGCGTTGTCGTCGGCGGGCGTGACGTTTGGCACAACGGCAAGAAGTTGGTCAGTTCGTACTGGAACAACCCTAAGCCGAACGAAACTCTGAAAACGGCGGCGCGGTGGGTCGATAAGACCTTTGGCCTCAAGCCTTCGAAGAAAGGCGCGAGGCTTTCGAAGCCATTTACCGGAGGTGGCGGCGGGTGGTGAGCTTAGCTAGCCGCATCAATGATGCCCAGTGCGCACATTGAGAGCATTCCTAGCATCACCATTAGAGCGAAAAAGTTCAGTCCAAACCTAACGACGGGCCACATGGCAACTCCAAGAAAACGTTGTTCCGCCTGTATGCGGCGGGCCGCAAAGCTAAAGCAATTTTTCAAACGGTTCAAGAAAGGACCAAAAAATGGCAGGACCTAATTCGATCTCCAACAGTCGCACCCGGACGGAAGCGATTGTTGCTCCCCGCACGATGCGCAAGCAGTCGGCGCGTGGGATTACGTCCCTCCCCGCTGGCAAGATGGTTCCCCTCGCTGCTGTTCCGCTCCTCCGCGAGGACGCGGTTCGCTCGGGCCGTCTTCGTTTCTCCTTCGAAATGATGGAAACGGCGGAAGTGCTCATGAACGCGATCAACGTGCGTGTCATGGCCTATTTCGTTCCGATGCTGGCCCTCGACCGGTTTAACGGGTCGATGGATCAGCTTAACTTGTCGTACGAAGGCAAGCCTCCTCTGGAAGGTGAACAGGTCGTTCCGTTCATCGAGCAGATCGCCTTTGGCGCTCATGGGTCGAACGACATCTACCGCTATCTCGGCCTTCATGGCCGTGTTGATCAGATGGTGAACTCCTCGTATGTCGAGGCGTACAATCAAATCTGGAATTTCCGGGCAAAGAACAGGTCTCCTGATCTGACGTTGCGCAACCGGCTCGATACCGGTTTGGCTCCGGCGTTCTGGCTCCATGAACGGTTCAGCCATATCGTTCCCGATTTCGATCAAGCTGTGATCGACGGCGAAGTTCCTTTGAACGTGGTCAACGCCGTTATGCCGGTGAAGGACAAGTTCGGCGGTGACTCGTTCCGTGTTAAGGGAACTGTCGACAATAAGGAGCGGGTTCTCCTGACCCCGCCCGGTAGCAGCGTTCTGAACGTCAGTAACAGCAACGATCTTCCGGGGCAGAACCAGCATTACACGTTGGCGGGCATGTTTGCCGAGTTGCAGGAAAACGGGATTACCGTTTCTCTGTCCAACATCGAAATGGCCCGCAAAACGCAGGCGTTTGCCAAGCTCCGCCAGCAGTACAACATGCATGATGATCACATCATCAATCTGCTGATGGATGCCATTTCCATCCCTGATCAGGCATTCAAGCAGCCGATGTTGCTGTCCGATCGGAAGACGATATTCGGCATGTCCAAGCGCTATGCGTCGGATGCCGGGAACCTGACGGAGAGCGTGGTCAACGGCATGACGGGTCTGGATATGTCTATCCAGCTTCCGCGCATCAATACGGGCGGCGTTATCATGGTCGTGGCCGAGATTACGCCTGACCAACTGTTCGAAAGGCAGGAAGACCCATGGCTTAACAGCCTATCGGTTGACGATCTGCCGCAGTACCTGCGCGATACGCTGGACCCTGAAAAGGTCGATATCGTCAAAAACAGCCGCATCGACACGTCGCATGCAACACCGAACGCTACGTTCGGCTATGAGCCGCTCAATGGCCGCTGGAACCTCGACACGCCCCGCGTTGGTGGTCGGTTCTACCGTCCCACAGTCAATACCGGCTTCGACGAAGACCGTCAGCGCATTTGGGCTGTCGAGACCATCAACCCTACCCTGTCAACGGATTTCTATCTGTGCACCAACATGCACACGAAACCGTTTGTCGTCACCAATCAAGACCCCTTCGAAGTCGTCACCCAGGGCGATCTGTTTATCGAAGGAAACACGGTGTTCGGCGGCCATCTGGTCGAGGCCACCGACGATTACGAAAAGGTTCTGGCGGTTGCGCCGCAGGGCCGCATTGAAAAGGAGGCTTAATCAATGGTCGTCAAGCTTAACTCTCTCGCCCGCTGGTCGGCGCTCGCGCCCGATACCGCGATTGTCTTCTCCGGCTCCGACATCGCGGAGCGTCGTGTGCGCATCGACTTCAATCTTGAAGCTGTGACGTCGTTCTTCATCCGTGTGGATGATGAGGAGCGGTTTCTCTGCACCCTTCCCGAAGGGCAGGAAACTGTGGAGTTCAACGCGGCGGGAACCTTCCGCGTCTACGCCGAGAAAGGCTCCGGCGTGGTCCAGTACGTCAGTGCGGACCTCGAACCGACCTTCTCGGAAGTCGTTGATCCGGTGATCTTCACTAAGATCGCAAACCGGCGCCATCGCAATCCGGAACTCGAAGAAATGATGTTCCGCATGAACCAGAACCTCGAACGTCGCCTTGCGCAGCAGGCCGACGAGTTCGAAACGGCGCTGGCGCGTCGTCGTATGGAGGAAGAAAATGACAGACCAGCAGAAACAGTCGTCTCCAACGCTCCGGGAACGGTTGCTGGCGCTGGTAGCGGACAGGTACCAGCACAAGGCGCAACCAGTGAAGAACCCGGCGAAACTGCCCCTGCCCCGAATGCAGGCGAACAGCAGGGAGGCGCAGGTGGCGGACAAACCGGAACCAGTCCGTCCGCCTGACGGCGACAAGTACGCCTCTGAGCTTCGGGGAATGATCGACCGGTCATTCCTCCTGAGCGAACGCCACAAGGGTCAGCACAACCGTGCGGACCGGTCCCGTGGGCACCCTACTTTGCTCGAATTTGAGCGGGTGCTAATTAAGCGTTTCGCAAAACTTGGCGTGCCAATGTTTGCGCACTGCGTGTATCGGGATGATGTCGAGCAGCAGCGCTTGTATGTGAAAGGTCTGAGCAAGGCGAAGCCCGGGCAATCTGCGCACAATCACGGCCTCGCCGTTGATGTCGTGCATGGCACGAAAGCGTGGGACCTCACGCGTAAGCAGTGGGACCTTGTCGGCCATGTCGGCAAGGAAGTGG
>Ga0160443_101133_pt1 | contig 10512 bp, 8 predicted proteins | sample HID1972I_E1MG_FD_108244 | JGI IMG/M metagenome (GOLD analysis project Ga0160443, IMG submission 108244) | Enriched pill bug-associated microbial communities from UW Madison campus, WI, USA - HID1972I_E1 MG | ecosystem: Host-associated > Arthropoda: Insects > Digestive system > Unclassified ... | reverse complement strand
CGTGAGGAGAGCGGCGGCAGGGCGCCGATCCTTGCCCTCTCCGTCTTTGCCGCCAGTGATCCCGACCATGCGGCGCGGCAGGTGGAAGGTCAGCGCATCTACCGGGTGTTCCTCAGCGACGGCAAGGCGTTCAACCTTGGCCGCCGTGAACAGGCGGAAGAATTCGCCCGCCAGTCCGGCGATACCGATTATCGCATCGAGGAGCGTAAGCCCAACGTCCTGCATGGCGGGCCGGACGATATTCACAAGGCGCTGCGCGCGCTTTCCGATGAGTACGGTATCGAGGAATTCATCGTTGAGCCGCCGCATGTGGGGGCCGATCAGAGGCTCGCCTCGATCGAATTGCTGGCCACACACCGCCTTTCCAGGGCCGCGTGAACTTGTCCTCAGGAGGAATTGACATGACGAAAAAGACAATCCGTTTCGGCATCATGCTCCAGGGCCCCGGCGGGCACATGAACGCCTGGCGGCACCCGAAAAGCCCTGTTGATGCCAGCGTCAACTTCGATTTCTTCAGAAAGAACGCGCTGAAGGCAGAAGCCGCCGGCATCGCCTTCGCCTTCGTTGCCGACGGGCTTTACATCAACGACAAGTCCATTCCGCACTTCCTCAACCGGTTCGAGCCTTTGACCATCCTTTCGGCGCTCGCCTCCGTCACCTCGAAGATCGGTCTTGCCGGCACGGTTTCGACCTCCTACAGCGAGCCCTTCACCATCGCGCGCCAGTTCGCCTCGCTTGATCTTCTGAGCGGTGGCAGGGCCGGCTGGAATGCAGTGACGACGCCACTCGAAGGTACGGCGAAGAACTACAGCCGCAACCATCCCGAACATGCCCTGCGTTACGAGATCGCCGATGAATATCTGGAGGTGATTAAGGGACTGTGGGACAGCTGGGACGACGATGCCTTCGTGCGTAACCGCGAGACGGGACAGTTCTTCGACAGGCAAAAACTCCACACGCTCGGCCACAAGGGTCGCTTCTTCCAGGTGGAAGGTCCGCTGAACATCCAGCGCTCGCCGCAGGGACAGCCGGTGATTTTCCAGGCGGGTTCTTCGGATGCCGGTATCGGGCTTGCGGGCAAACATGCCGACGCCGTTTTTACTAATTCTGCATCGCTCGAGGAAAACCAGACATTCCTCAAGCGCGTGAAGCAGAGTGCTGTCGCGCAGGGCAGGTCCGCTGCCGACGTGAAGATTTTCCCTGGCATCGGGCCGATTGTGGGCGAGACGCAGGAGGAGGCGGAAGCGAAATACAACATCATCCGCAACCTCATCACCATCGAGGATGCGCTCGCCTATCTCGGCCGTTTCTTCGACCACCACGACTTCAGTGTCTATCCGCTGGATGAGCCTTTCCCCGAACTTGGCGAGATCGGCAAGAATAGCTTCCGTTCGACGACCGACCGCATCAAGCGCCGTGCGAAGGAAAAGAGCCAGACGTTGCGCGAAGCGGCGCTGGAGGCGGCGACCCCGCGCGAAGGTTTCATCGGAACTCCGGACAAGGTGGCGGACGAGATCATCCGCTGGGTTGAGCACGATGCGGCCGACGGTTTCATTCTGGGCTTCCCGGTGATTGCCGAAGGGCTGGATGATTTCATCCGCCTCGTCATACCGGTGCTGCAACGGCGCGGATATTTCGAACCGCATCTGGAAGGCAGAACGCTGCGTGAGCATCTCGGCCTGCCTTTCAAGGAGAGCATCTATTCCCACGCTGAAAGCGGTTCCAGCAAGGCGATCGCATAAAAGCGGGGTCGGGCGGCAGCCATTGCCGCCCGGAGAGAATTTCAAGGTGCTGTGCGGGTAAAGCGCAGCGCAGGAGACCAGAACCATGAATATCCGCATTGACGGCGCGCGTCCGCAGGACGACGCCGAACGGGGAATCCTTGCCTTCATCGAGGAAAGCATCGCCATCCGGCACGATCTTCACCGACATCCGGAGCTTTCGCTTGGGGAAAAGCGCACGGCGGCGCTCGTTGCCCGTTATCTCCTCTCCTTCGGATATGAGGTGACCGAGGGTGTCGGGGGCCATGGCGTCGTCGCCACCTTGAAACGTGGTCATGGTGACAAGCGTCTGGGTATCCGCGCCGATATCGACGCCCTGCCCATCGTCGAGGAAACCGGTCTTGCCTATGCCAGCCAGACACAGGGTGTGATGCATGCCTGCGGTCATGACGGTCACACGACTATCCTGCTCGCCGCTGCCCGTTATCTAGCTGAAACATCGAGTTTTTCCGGCACGCTGACGCTGATTTTCCAACCCGCCGAGGAAATCGGTGCGGGTGCTAGAGCGATGATAAAGGACAGGCTTTTCGAGCGGTTTCCCGTCGATGCCGTGTTCGGGCTGCACAACTGGCCGGGTGTCGAAACCGGACAATTCGGCTTTGTCGAAGGGCCTGCCATGGCCTCCGTCGACAAGGCGAAGGTTCGGATCATCGGCAAGGGCGGGCACGGGGCGGCGCCGCATGAAACGGTTGATCCGGTTCTTGCCTCGGCAAGCTTCGTCACCGCCTTGCAGAGCATCGTCTCGCGCAATGTCGACCCGCGAGACATGGCGGTGCTGACGGTAGGCTCCATCCATGGCGGAACTGCTTCCAACGTCATTCCCGAGAGTGTCGAACTGCAGATTACCGCGCGGGCCTTTTCGCCCGCCGTGCGCGACAGACTGGAGGAGCGGCTTCCCGCCCTTGCCAAAGCACAGGCGGAAAGCTTCGGCGCAAGCGCCGATGTCACCTACTCCCGTGGCTTCCCCCCCGTCATCAATCACATCAGGCAGACAGCGTTTGCCCGCGACGTCGCCAAACGGCATTTTCCAGCCGAACAGGTTGCAGAAGGCTTTCAGCCGCGTACGGCGAGCGAGGATTTCGCCTTCATGCTTCTGGAGCGGCCGGGCTCCTATCTCTTCGTCGGCAATGGCGACAGCGCGCCGCTGCACAGCCCTCACTACGATTTCAACGATGCGATCATTGCGCCTGCGGCACGCTTCTGGGTGCGCCTGGCCGAAGCATACCTCTCCTGATGCAACGAGTTTAGGACAATGAGATGAGCGACAGTTTTCTCTACACATCGGTCAAGGATCCGCTCGCAACTCCGCTTCTGGAGGAGTTGCTGTTCGAATATGACAGCCGCTACGGCACATATTTCAACGCGGAAGGCGCCAAGGCGGAACTTAACAAATATCCGCCGGAGGCTTTCAGCCCGCCGTCGGGCAATTTCCTGCTGCTCTTGCGTGGCGGCAAGGCGATCGCCGGCGGTGCCTTCATGCGCTACGACGAGGAAACCGCCGAGTTCAAGCGGGTCTGGACCCATTCGGCCCACCGTCGGCAGGGGCTTGCCAAAATAGTGCTTCAGGAGCTGGAGCGGCAGGCGATCCGGCAGGGTTACGCCCGTGTCTATCTGACCACGGGCTTCCGCCAGCCGGAAGCGGTCGGCCTATATCTCACCAACGGTTATCGCGCGTTGTTCGATACGTCGGCCGATCCTGAAACGATCAGGTCGCTGCCTTTCGAAAAATGGCTTGCCGATAGCGCCTCCGCCTCCGTTGCGGAAGGCGCGTCGATACCGGCGGCCCGGCCGCATTCTTCCCCGGCCCACCCGTGAAAGGCTTTTTCAGATGACGATAGCCTCTGATTTTCCGCATGTTGCATTGAGCGAGCAGAAGGGTGAACCGATCAAGGGTGGGTATTCCCATTTCCGCATCGTGCCGGCCCGCTACCCCTTGCGGACCGTGGGAACAGTCTTCTCCGTACTCATCATTGCGGCCGTTCTGCATTCCGTTTTCGGCAATCCGCGCTGGGGCTGGGATGTCTTTGCGGAATGGTTTTTCGCTGAACCGGTGTTGATCGGCTTAGGACGGACGCTGCTGCTGACCGCGCTCGGTGCGGTGCTCGGCTTCGCGCTGGGAACGCTGCTGGCGCTTGCCCGCGTTTCACGCTCGCCGCTGCTGGTTGCCGTATCCTGGACCTATATCTGGATTTTTCGATCCATTCCGCTGATCGTGCTTTTGCTGATCCTCAACAACCTCGGTTATCTCTATGAGACCGTGACGATCGGTGTGCCCTATACCGGCATCAACTTCTTCAGCTGGAATACCACGCAGCTGATGACGCCGTTTGCGGCCGCCGTTCTGGGGCTGACGCTCAATCAGGCCGCCTTCGCATCCGAAATCGTCCGTGGCGGCATTCTCTCGGTTGATCAGGGGCAGCTTGAGGCTGCCGCAGCACTCGGCCTTCCCCGGCGGCGGCAGGCGTCCCGCATCGTTCTGCCGCAGGCGATGCGCTCCATCTTGCCCACCGCCTTCAACGACATCATCGGCCTCGCCAAGGGGACTTCGCAGGTCTATATCCTTGCCCTGCCGGAGCTGTTCTACACGATCCAGATCATCTATCGCCGCAATCTGGAAGTGATCCCGCTGCTGATGGTCGCGACCGTCTGGTATCTAGTGATACTGACGGCGCTTTCGATCGTGCAGCACCATATCGAGCGGCATTTTTCACGCGGTGCACTGCGCAATCCGCCGCCGTCACTGTTCGCCACGATTTACCGCACCTTCCTGCCGCGCAAACCCTTGCCTGAAGCCGTGGAAACGGTGGCCACGACAGCCGCAAGTCCCGAGCGTTCGGTGCCTGCCCGTGCCGTGAGCTTTCAGCTCGGAAATCGTGGCGGGTCGGTCAATATTCATGGCGTTTCGAAATCCTTCGGGTCGCTGAAGGTGCTTGATGATATCAGCCTTTCCATTCCGGCGGGCAGTGTCACCACCATTCTCGGCCAATCCGGCTCCGGCAAGTCCACATTGCTGCGCTCCATCAACCATCTCGAGCGTGTCGATGACGGTTTTATCGCCATAGACGGTGAATTGGTCGGTTATCGTCAAAAGGGCGATACGCTTTATGAGCTGAAGGAACGGGAAATCCTCAAGCGCCGCGCCGAAGTGGGCATGGTGTTTCAGAGCTTCAACCTGTTCCCGCATCTGACCGCGCTTGAAAACATCATCGAAGCACCCATCGCCGTTCGTGGCATATCGAAAGAGCAGGCGCAGACCGAGGCGCGCGATCTTCTGGCTCGCGTCGGCCTTGCCGAAAAAGCTGGCGCTTATCCCCGTCAGCTCTCCGGCGGTCAGCAGCAACGCGTGGCGATCGCCCGGGCGCTGGCGTTGCGGCCGAAGGTGTTGCTGTTCGATGAGCCGACATCCGCGCTCGATCCTGAACTCGTCAACGAAGTGCTTGATGTCATCAAGGAGCTTTCCCGCTCCGGCGTCACGCTCATCATCGTTACCCATGAAATCGGTTTTGCCCGTGAAGTCTCCGACAGGGTCGTCTTCATGGAACAGGGCCGCATCATCGAAACAGGCACGCCGGACCAGGTGTTCAACAGCCCTGAACATCCCCGCACCGCCGAATTCCTCGCAAAAGTTCTCTAATCAAAACAACAAAGGAAACACTCGCATGGCTTTTTCATCGAAATTATTGTCGTTCCTTGCAGGCGGTCTTTTCACCGCTACCACCGCGCTGATACCGGCTGCGCATGCGCAGGAAATCGACCTGTCGCCGGAGCAGAAGGGGCGAGTGCGCGCCGAGAAGGTGGAAGAAGCGATCAAGCTTCTGCCCGCTGGCCACAAGTTCGTCGCGGATGGAAAGTTGACGGTCGCGACCGTGCCTTTCCGGCTGCCGCTGGTCGATTATGCCAGCGATACGAAAACGCCTATTGGCGTGGAGCCGGATATCGCGCAGCTGGTTGCTGACAGTCTTGGCCTTGAACTTCAGCTAGTTCCCATCGCCTGGGCCGATTGGCCGCTGGGTCTCACCTCCGGCAAATATGATGCCGTCACCTCCAACATCACGGTCACTGAAGCCCGCAAGGAAAAGTTCGACTTCTCCAGCTACCGCAAAGACCTGCTCGGCTTTTACGTCGGCAGCAACAGCAAGGTGACGAGCATCAGCAAGCCCGAGGATGTTGCCGGGTTGAAGGTCATCGTCGGCGCTGCCACCAATCAGGAGCAGATCCTGCTGAAATGGATCAAGGACAACAAGGCCAAGGGTCTGGCAGACACCGATGTGCAATATTACGACGATCAGGCCGTGCTCGATGTCGCCCTGCAATCCGGCCGCGCGGACGCCTATCTCGGCCCCAACGCGACGTCAGCCTTCCAGGCAGCAAGCCAGAAGAAGACCAAGCTCGTTGGTACCTTCTCCGGCGGCTGGCCGGAAGCGGCGGAAATCGCCGTTGCCTCCAAAAAGGATGCCGGAATTGCCGCAGCCATCACGGCGGCACTGAACGCCCAGATCAAGAACGGCAATTACGGCAAGGCTCTCGCGCGCTGGAACCTCGGTTCGGAAGCCATCACCGAATCCCGCACCAATCCGCCCGGTCTGCCCAAGAGCTGAGTGCTGGTTTGCTGCCAGAAAGCTGAGTTTCCACAAAGCTGAGTTGAAGGTGGGACATCACTCAGCCGGTAGCGCGGGCCTCCTCCCGTCCGCGCTACCTCCGTCCCGCAATTCATTTTATCGGGGAGCCAGAATGGCACTCACCTCTCGTCTTGCCACAGTCACGTTCGGCGTTTTTCTCTCTGTCGCCGCTTTCGGGTCGGCTTTCGCAACTGATGTCTTCGATCTTTCGCCAGACCAGCCTGGCCGGATCAGGGTAGAAAAAGACCCCGCAGCGATTGCCGCCATCCCGAAAGATTTCAAGTTCATCACCCCGGGCAAACTCACGGTCGCGGTTGCACCTGGCGGACCACCGCTCGCGACCTATGCGACGGACGCCAAGACCGTGGTGGGTGCCGATCCGGACTATGCGCTTGCGGTGGCTGATAGTCTCGGCCTTGAGCTTGAGCTGGTTGCTGTCGCCTGGGCCGACTGGCCGCTGGGGCTTGCCTCCGGCAAATACGATGCTGTCATCTCCAATGTCGGGGTGACCGAGCAGCGCAAGGAGAAGTTCGACTTCTCCACCTATCGTCAGGGCCTGCACGGCTTTTTCGTGAAGTCCGACAGCGGCATCACCGCCATAAATGAGCCGAAGGATGCGGCGGGCCTGAAGATTATCGTCGGCGCTGGAACCAATCAGGAGCGTATTCTGCTGAAATGGAATGACGAGAATGTAGCCGCCGGTTTAAAACCGCTCGAGCTGCAATATTATGACGACGAGGCCACCCGGCTTGTCGCGCTTTCTGCCGGGCGGGCCGATGTGATCGTCCAGCCGCATGCGCAGCTGGTCTTCATCGCCGCGCGTGACAAGACCATCAAACGTGTCGGAACACTCTCCGCCGGCTGGCCGGAACGTTCTGATGTCGCCATCACCACCCGCAAGGGTTCGGGATTGGCCGATGCGCTGACGCTCGCCACCAACGATCTGATCAAGAGCGGCGCTTACGCGAAGGTACTGGAACGCTGGCAGCTTTCGGAAGAGGCCTTGCCGGAATCGAGAACCAACCCACCCGGCCTGCCGAAAAGCTGACCGGTCGAATAAATGCGGTGGACGGCAGCACCCGCAGGTCATGCCTGCGGGTGCTGTTTTGATTCGTCTGTTGGCCTGCGCAGAACAATCAGAAATCCGCGACCTTGCCCCATGACGAGTCAAGGAAACGGCTGGGATGATACGGGGCGGGGTCAACGATCGGGGTTGAACCCGTCACGATATCGGCGATCAGGTGGCCAGCGCCGGGGCCGATGCCGAAACCGTGGCCGCTGAAACCGGCGGCGAGGATGAAGCCGGGCAATTCGCTGGTCTCGCCGATGGCGGGCACACCATCCGGCGTGCTGTCGATGAAGCCGGCCCAGGCAGCGGATATCTGGGTTTTGCGGAGTGCAGGCAGAAGTTCCAGCGCCCTTTTGTGGGTCTCACGGATGGCGGCGGCATTCGGTTTCGGATCGAGAATACGAACCCGCTCCATCGGCGTCGGCGCATCGAGCCGCCAGTGTTTCAGCGTTTCGTGCCCACCGCGAATCCCTTCCAATCCACCCGGTCGCAGGCTGCGCCAGCGCTTGAGGAACATCGGAACGAATTCGCGTGCAAACCGCATTTGCTGCGCGGTCGGGTCGATGCGACCGAGGCCGCTGATGGCGAGCGTGTAACCGCCGTTGCTCCGGCGTGTTACAGAAACGGCTTTTGTATGCAGCGCATCCGGCAGTCCTTCCGCACCTGCCGTGACGGACAGAATTGAGGAGCGGACAGCGGCCTGCGGAAAACGAATTCCAAGCTGGCGGCAGAAGGACGAGGCCCAGGCGCCGCCGGACATGATGGCGGTTTTGGTGCGGATCGTGCCTTTTTCGGTAACGACGGCGCTAACGCGACCACCTTCCGTCTCCAGACCGCGCGCGGCGCAATTCTGGTGCACCGTTCCGCCCAGCTTCATGAGGGCACGCGCGACGGCCGGCGCCGCCATCGAGGGATCGGCGGTGCCGTCCGTTGGCGAAAGGACGCCACCCTTCCAGCGTTTCCCAGTCGCGCGTCCGCGGTTGCTCGCCTCATCCGCGCTCAACATATGCGTCGTCACGCCTGCGGTGATGGCAAAGTCGCGCCAGCGCGCCCAGCCGGCAATTTCAGCTTCGTTGTCGCTCAGGTAGAACAATCCGCAGCGGCGGAAACCGGTGTCTTCGCCGCTTTCTGCGGCAAACCGTTCCCAGAGCGTAAGGCTCTGCGTTGAAATCGGCAATTCGCGGGCGTCGCGGTTCTGCTGCCGGCACCAACCCCAGTTGCGGCTGGATTGCTCCGCGCCAACAAGACCTTTTTCGACAAGAGCCACTTTCAGGCCACGCCGGGCGAGGTAATAGGCTGCGAACACGCCGACGATACCGCCGCCGATAATGACGGCGTCCGCCGATTTCGGCAGTTCCGGTGATGTCGTGATCTGTTGCAGCGGCGCAGGCATGGTGAGGCTCCTTGTATTCGTCTTAATTTACCTTGGTCGCCGGGTAAACGCTGCCAGACTGCGCCGATTGCCGGAATCTCCTGCTGTTCGTAGCCATGTCTGCAACTCTTTATGCTGGATGAAAAAAACATCCCCGCGTCGACAGGGCACGCTCATGTGATAAGATTTACATGGCCGCGTCAGAATTTTATGCCGCGTGCACGAAAAAATATAAAAGGGGTTCCGCACGTGATGAAACTTGACCGGATCGACATCAAGATCCTTTACGAACTCCAGAAAAATGGTCGCATCACCAATGTCGAGCTGGCGGAGCTTGTCAATCTCTCGCCAAGCCCCTGCCTGATGCGCGTCAAGAAGCTTCAGGCCGAGGGCTATATCGAAGGTTATTCGGCACAGATCAACATCAACAAGCTCGGCCAGACGCTGACGGTATTCACCGAGATCACGCTCAAGAACCACCGGCAGATCGACTTCGCCCGTTTTCTCGGCGTTATCGAAAAGATCGATCAAGTGGTAGAATGCCACCTCGTTTCAGGCGGTTACGATTACCTCCTGAAATTCGTCACCTCCGGCATCGTCGAATATCAGTCGATCATGGAGCGGCTGACGGACATGGATGTCGGTATCGACAAATATTTCAGCTTCGTTGTGCTGAAATCTCCGATCATCAAATCGCATATGCCGCTGACCAGCCTGTTTCCGCTTTGAGGTGGAAGACGTCCCTTTGCAGGGGCGCCAGAGTATCGAGATACGTCGCTTCGTACTCAACGTCATCCTGGGGACGAGCCCGAGGATGACGAAAGTGATGTTGTCACCTCTTGGAAAACGCCCGCACCAACTCTGCATCCTGCTGAAGATTGTCGAGCCATTTCGGGTCGAGCTTCGGTACCGAGGAGAACAGGAGCTTCGAATAGGGATGGGTCGGCGACTTGATCGCTTCCGTTGCCAGATGCTCCACTTTCTGCCCGCCATACATCACGACTATTTCGTCGCAGATGGTTTCCACCACAGAGAGATCGTGGCTGATGAAGATGTAGGAGAGGTTCAGCTCTCGCTGGAGTTCGCCGAGCAGGTCGATGATCGCGGCTGCGACGACCGTATCAAGCGCCGAGGTAATTTCATCGCAAATGATGAGCGATGGTTCTGCTGCGAGTGCGCGGGCGAAGTTGACGCGTTGCTTCTGTCCGCCCGACAGACCGGAAGGATGGCGGTGGCGAACCGAGCGCGGCAGCTTCACCATATCCAGCAACTGGTCGATCCGGGCGTCGCGCGCCTTGCCTCTCATGCCGTGATAAAAGGTCAGCGGCCGGCCGAGAATATCCTCGATGGATTTGGCCGGGTTGAGCGCCGTATCGGCATATTGGAAGACGATCTGCATGCGGCGCAATTGATCGCTGGTGCGTTGGCGGGCATCGGCATCCAGCTGCCGACCTTCGAAGATGACATGACCGCTGGCGGCGGGCAGAATGCCGGCAATGGCGCGCGCCAGCGTCGATTTTCCGCAACCGGATTCGCCGATGATGCCGAGATTGCGTCCGGGATAGATTGCAAGGCTGACGGAATCGACCGCACGCACCAGCGGCATATGGTCGTCACCTTTCGTTCCATATCCGGCGATCAGCTTCTCGATATCCAGCAGCGGCTTCGCGT
>Ga0160443_101122_pt1 | contig 10657 bp, 10 predicted proteins | sample HID1972I_E1MG_FD_108244 | JGI IMG/M metagenome (GOLD analysis project Ga0160443, IMG submission 108244) | Enriched pill bug-associated microbial communities from UW Madison campus, WI, USA - HID1972I_E1 MG | ecosystem: Host-associated > Arthropoda: Insects > Digestive system > Unclassified ... | reverse complement strand
GCCAGCGCTGCCTGGAAGCGTTCATCCTCCAGATAGCGCGACGGCTCAAGATGAGCACTGGCGCCATCCTCGTGCAGCCCTTCGTGTTCGCCGTCCTGCAACAGGTCGTCGAAACTGAAGAGGCGGCTGCCCAAGGTGTCATTCAAAATCCCGTAGTAATCGTCGAGACTCAATTGGAGTTCGGCTGCAACCTCGTGATCTTTAGCGTCACGGCCGGTTTTAGCTTCAATTGAGCGAATTGCGTCACTGACCATACGGGTATTGCGGTGAACCGAGCGTGGCGCCCAGTCCCCTTTGCGCACTTCGTCGAGCATCGCGCCGCGGATTCGAATGCCCGCGTACGTTTCGAAACTGGCGCCTTTGCTGGCGTCATACTTGGTCGAGACTTCGAGCAGGCCGATCATCCCGGCCTGGATCAGGTCTTCGACCTGCACACTCGCCGGCAACCGCGCCAGCAAGTGATAGGCAATGCGTTTGACCAGTGGCGCGTAACGCTCGATCAGCTCGTACTGAGCGTCGCGTGCCGACTTCTTGTAGTAATTCATACCGCTAGCGGTCATAACACGGGCCCTGCCGTTTGCTGCACGAGACGCTCGACGAAAAATTCAAGGTGGCCGCGCGGGTTGGCGGGCAGCGGCCAGGTGTCGACCTTCTGTGCAATGGCCTTGAACGCCAGCGCGCACTTGGAGCGCGGGAAGGCTTCGTAGACTGCACGCTGCTTCTGCACCGCTTTGCGTACGCTTTCGTCGTAAGGCACGGCGCCGACGTATTGTAGAGCGACGTCAAGGAAACGATCCGTGACCTTGGTCAACTTGGCGAACAGGTTGCGCCCTTCCTGCGGGCTCTGCGCCATGTTGGCGAGCACGCGGAAGCGGTTCATGCCGTAGTCGCGGTTGAGCAACTTGATCAGCGCGTAGGCGTCCGTGATCGAAGTCGGCTCGTCGCAGACCACCAGCAACACTTCCTGCGCTGCGCGCACGAAACTGACTACCGAGTCACCAATACCCGCAGCGGTGTCGATCACCAGTACGTCGAGATTGTCGCCGATGTCGCTGAACGCCTGAATCAGACCGGCATGTTGCGCCGGGCTCAGGTGGACCATGCTCTGCGTGCCGGACGCGGCCGGGACAATGCGAATGCCGCCGGGGCCTTGCAACAGGACGTCGCGTAGCTCGCAGCGGCCTTCGATGACGTCAGCCAGCGTGCGTTTAGGGGTCAGACCCAACAAAACGTCGACGTTCGCCAGTCCCAGGTCGGCGTCCAGCAGCATGACCCGACGGCCAAGCTCTGCCAGCGCCAGGGACAAGTTCACTGACACGTTAGTCTTGCCGACGCCACCTTTGCCGCCGGTCACCGCGATAACCTGTACGGGATGCATGCTGCCCATGTTATTTCTTTACCTTGTCTTGCATAGACGGAGGCCACATTACTGGCTGCGCGTTCACAACCGGAACAATGCATGGCAGACCATCGATGTAGGTACAAAAACTGTTCATGAATACCTCAGCCTACCTGCTTGGTCGGGCTGTGATAGATATCAGCGAACATGTCAGCCATGGCTTCTTCGCTGGGTTCTTCCTGCATTTGCACGCTGACGGCGCGGCTGACCAGTTGATGACGGCGCGGCAGATGCAAATCATCCGGAATCCGTGGGCCATCGGTCAGGTACGCGACCGGCAATTCATGACTGATCGCCAGGCTCAACACTTCGCCCAGGCTTGCTGTTTCATCCAGTTTAGTCAGGATGCAGCCAGCTAGCCCACAACGCTTGTAACTGTGATAAGCGGCCGTTAGAACCTGTTTCTGGCTGGTGGTTGCCAAGACCAGATAATTTTTTGAGCGAATGCCACGACCGGCGAGGCTTTCGAGTTGCATGCGCAAGGCCGGATCGCTGGCTTGCAGGCCGGCAGTATCGATCAATACCACGCGCTTGCGCAGCAGTGGATCCAGTGCCTGCACCAGCGACTGGCCCGGATCGACGTGAGTCACCGGCACATTGAGAATACGGCCCAGCGTCTTCAGTTGTTCCTGCGCGCCAATACGGAAGCTGTCCATGCTCACCAGCGCGACATTCTGCGCGCCGTACTTGAGCACATAACGCGCAGCCAGTTTGGCCAGCGTGGTGGTCTTGCCCATGCCGGCAGGGCCGACCATCGCAATCACACCGCCCTCTTCCAGCGGCTCGACTTCCGGTACGGCAATCATCCGCGCCAGGTGCGCAAGCAACATGCGCCAGGCCTGACGCGGTTCTTCGATATCGGTGATCATCGCCAGCAGATCGCGCGACAACGGCCCGGACAGACCGATACGTTGCAGACGGCGATACAGGTTGGCTTGCGCCGGACGGCTGCCTTGCAGCTGATTCCAGGCCAGGGTGCCGAGCTGCACTTCCATCAGCTCGCGCAGGCTGTTCAATTCAAAGCGCATCGAATCCAGTGCACGCGGATCCACGCCGCCGGAGGACTGCGCAGGCGCCGGCGCCGGGCGCGCCGGAGCGGCGTAGGTCGGCTCGCTCAGCGGTTCGGCAGCGGTCAGTGGCAGGCCAGCCGTCAACGGCAGCCCGGCAAAGATCTGGCGATTGCTATTGCCGTCGGCTTCGCCACGCAGGCTCAACTCGGCCTGGGCGGTGACGATGCGCGACTGAGTCTTGCGCAGCTCGTCTTCGAGTTCCATGTTCGGAACCCGTGGCGCCAGCGCCGACAGTTTGTAATCCAGTGCCGCCGTCAGCTCGACACCGCCGGCAATGCGGCGATTGCCAATGATGGCGGCATCAGCGCCCAGCTCATCACGAACCAGCTTCATGGCCTGACGCATATCGGCGGCAAAGAAACGCTTAACTTGCATAAACCACTACCTCAGCCGTTGGGCCCTACTGTCGCAACGATGGTCACTTGCTTGTTGTCCGGTATTTCCTGGTAGGCCAGCACATGCAATCCAGGGACTGCGAGGCGGCCGAAGCGCGAAAGCATCGCGCGCACCGGGCCTGCTACCAACAGGATAACCGGCTGACCTTGCATTTCCTGGCGCTGCGCCGCTTCGATGAGCGAACGCTGCAGCTTCTCGGCCATGCTTGGCTCCAGCAGAACGCCCTCTTCCGAGCCTTGTCCTGCCTTCTGCAGACTATTGAGCAATATTTGTTCCAACCTTGGCTCCAAGGTGATCACAGGCAGCTCCGACTCAGTGCCTACAATGCTTTGGACGATGGCGCGGGATACGCCGACCCGCACCGCAGCCACCAACGCGGCAGTATCTTGACTCTTGGCGGCGTTGTTGGCGATGGCTTCGGCGATGCTGCGGATGTCGCGCACCGGCACGTGTTCAGCGAGCAACGCTTGCAGCACTTTGAGCAACTGCGACAACGTGACCACGCCCGGCACCAGCTCTTCTGCCAGTTTCGGCGAGCTTTTGGCCAGCAATTGCATGAGTTGCTGCACTTCCTCGTGGCCGATCAGCTCACTGGAGTGCTTGTACAGAATCTGGTTCAAGTGCGTGGCAACCACGGTGCTGGCGTCAACCACCGTGTAACCGAGGGATTGTGCCTGGGCGCGCTGGCTGATTTCGATCCACACCGCTTCCAGACCGAAAGCCGGATCTTTGGCGTTGATACCGTTGAGCGTGCCGTAGACCTGGCCCGGGTTGATCGCCAGTTCGCGATCCGGGTAGATCTCGGCTTCGGCGAGGATCACCCCCATCAGGGTCAGGCGATAGGCGCTTGGCGCCAGATCGAGGTTGTCGCGGATGTGCACGGTCGGCATCAGAAAGCCCAGATCCTGCGAGAGCTTCTTGCGCACGCCCTTGATCCGCGCCAGCAATTGCCCGCCCTGGTTGCGATCCACCAGCGGGATCAGGCGATAACCGACCTCCAGCCCGATCATGTCGATCGGCGTCACGTCATCCCAGCCCAGCTCCTTGGTTTCCATGGCGCGGGCCGGCGACGGCAGCAGTTCCTGCTGACGCTTGACCTCTTCCAGCGCGACCACTTTGGCGACGTTCTGCTTCTTCCAGAACAGGTAGGCGCCACCGGCGGCCAGCGCGGCCATGCTCAGGAACGAGAAGTGCGGCATGCCCGGCACCAGGCCCATCACCGCCATCAAACCGGCGGCCACGGCCAGCGCTTTCGGCGAGGCGAACATCTGGCGGTTGATCTGTTTGCCCATGTCTTCCGAGCCGGAAGCACGGGTCACCATGATCGCTGCAGCTGTAGATAACAACAGTGATGGCAATTGCGCCACTAAACCGTCACCGATGGTCAGCAAAGCGTAAACCTTGCCGGCATCACCGAAGCTCATGTTGTGCTGAAAGATACCGACGGCCATACCGCCGATGAGGTTGATGAACAGAATCAGCAGGCCGGCGATGGCGTCACCACGGACGAACTTGCTGGCACCGTCCATCGAACCGTAGAACTCGGCCTCTTGGGCAACTTCCTGACGGCGCATCTTCGCCTGATTCTGATCGATCAGGCCGGCGTTGAGGTCGGCGTCGATCGCCATTTGTTTGCCGGGCATTGCATCGAGGGTGAAACGCGCGCTCACCTCGGAAATCCGCCCGGCACCCTTGGTGACCACGACAAAGTTGATGATCATCAGGATCGCAAACACCACGATACCGACCACGTAGTTACCGCCGATCACCACCTCACCGAAGGCCTGGATCACCTTACCGGCAGCGGCGTGGCCGTCCTGACCGTGGAGCATCACAACGCGCGTCGACGCTACGTTCAACGCCAGCCGCAGCAAGGTCGCGACCAGCAGAATGGTCGGAAACACGGCGAAATCCAGCGGCCGCAGTGCGTACACGCAGACCAGCAGCACGACGATCGACAGGGCAATGTTGAAGGTGAAAAACACGTCGAGCAGGAACGGCGGAATCGGCAACATCATCATTGCCAACATAACCAGCAGCAACAACGGCACGCCCAGATTGCCTCGACTGAGGTCGGCAACATTCGTGCGAGCAGTGTTGAATAACTGAGAGCGATCCACCGGTTTTCCCCGTTCCTTTAAAGCAAACTTTTGACGCCCAGAGCGGGCTCACGGCGGGTACTGCAAGAAGCTTTCCAACTTTTGCCGGGGAGTGAAATCGGGAGAGAAAACATGACTCATGCAGGAGTGAGCCTGCTCGCGATAGCGGTCTGTCTGGTTCGAATCCATCGACTGAAAAAGCCCCATCGCGAGCAGGCTCACTCCTACAGGGGGGCCGCATTCCAAATGTGGGAGCGAGCTTGCTCGCGAAGGCGCCAGTGCAGTCAGCGCAATGCGCTTCTTAAACTCTGGCGTTTAAAAGACACCTCCAGACACGCCTTTGAGGCTACAAATCCTTGCGCCTTTGCCTACAGCCAAGCCAGAATCCGCCGGCTTGTGCGCTTTGGGGTCGGGTTCTATTGTGGGTCGGTCGCTGACGAATCAGCGATCGGGTTTAGCGACTCGAACTCAAGTCAAAGGTGCATCGGCGTTCCAGGCTTCGTTGCGGATCTGTATTTTCGCGATTTCGTCATGGTGGCTGTATGCGGGAGACCTTCGGGTCTGCCGGGTGCCTTTGACCGGTTCGCTAACCTGCGTACAGCCGCCACCCCTCCTGTTTAGCGACAGGTTGTAGCGGCTCCACCTCAAAGGAGCTTCACCATGATCAAACCAACACCCAACCCGCCCGAAACCGACCCCACCTCCCCCTACGAATCCCTCGATTCGAAAAAACTCCACGAAGCCGCCGACCGCGCCCTCGACCACTACCTCTGCCCACCCGGCGCCACGCCGCCGCCACGCAGAACCCGCTCGATGTATGCCGTAACCGCAGACTTCAAAAATGAAGAACTGCTGGCCGACGCCTGCGAAACCCTCGCTTGCGCCAGAACCATCGCCAACGACTTCGCCAATCTCATACCGGCCTCGCAGCGCAGAACGCTGCTGGGCATCGCGCAATTGATCATGCTCGGGGAACTGGCGGTGAATCGGGCGCTGGATAATCTGCAGTTGCCGAATTAGTTCGGTCACAGATCGTTCCCACGCTCTGCGTGGGAATGCCTCAACGGACGCTCCGCGTTCGGCTCTGGGAAAGGGACGCGGAGCGCCCCGGGCTGCATTCCCACGCAGAGCGTGGGAACGATCAGAGACAAAAGGTATGAGGGGAGAAATCAGGAATCGCGGCGCAGGTCCGGTGGAATCGGCAAATCGTCCTTGAGCGGATCCGGGCGTTTGCCCTTGCCCGCACGGTACTGGCGGATCTGGTAGACGTAGGCCAGCACCTGGGCAACCGCCAGGTAGAGGCCACCAGGAATTTCCTGATCCAGCTCGGTGGAGTAGTAAATCGACCGCGCCAGCCCCGGCGATTCAAGGAGCATGACGTTGTTGGCCACGGCGATTTCGCGGATTTTCAGGGCGAGGAAGTCGCTGCCCTTGGCCAACAGTATGGGCGCGCCGCCCTTTTCGGAATCGTACTTGAGCGCGACAGCGTAGTGCGTCGGGTTGGTGATGACCACGTCGGCGTCGGGAATCGCCGCCATCATCCGGCGCTGGGACATTTCGCGCTGGGTCTGGCGGATGCGCTGTTTAACCTCTGGGCGACCTTCCTGATCCTTGTGCTCGTCGCGCACTTCCTGCTTGGTCATCAGCAGTTTCTTGTGCGCCTCCCAGAGCTGCACCGGCACGTCGACGGCGGCGATGATGATCAGGCCGCAGGCGAGCCACAAAGTGCTCCAGCCAACCAATGTAACGCTGTGAATGATCGCCATTTCAAGCGGCTCATGAGCGATCCGCATCAAGTCATCGACATCCGACATCAGCACCACCAGTGCCACACCCAAAGTGACCAGAAACTTGGCCAGCGCCTTGAGCAGTTCGACCACAGCCTTGAACGAAAACATTCGCTTCAGGCCGGCCGCCGGGTTCATCCGGCTGAACTTGGGTGCCATGGAGCCGGCCGCAAACAACCAGCCACCCAGAGAAATCGGCCCGATCAATGCCGCCAGCAATAACGTGATCATGAACGGCTGGATGGCCAACAACGCCATCTGGCCCGACTGCAACAAGAACGCGCCCATGGAACCCTGATCCATGATCACCTCACGCGACAGCGTGAAGTTCATGCGCATCAGTTCCATCAGGTCTTCGGCCAGCATACCGCCGAACACCAGCAGGGCGCCGGCACCAGCCATCATCACGGCAAGGGTGTTGAGTTCTTTGGAGCGGGCGATCTCACCCTTTTCCCTGGAGTCCTTTTTACGTTTCTCCGTGGGGTCTTCTGTTTTGTCCTGACCGCTTTCGCTCTCAGCCATGACTCAGCGCGCCCGTGCCAGTTCGCGTAACAACTGCAAGGCCTCGGTGGCCAGCGGCTGATACTGATTGAGAATGTCCGCCAGCCCCACCCAGACGATGAACAGCCCGAGCACCAGGGTCAGTGGGAAACCGATAGAGAAAATGTTCAATTGCGGCGCTGCACGGGTCATCACGCCAAATGCGATGTTGACCACCAGCAACGCGGTGACAGCCGGCAACACCAGCAACAACGCTGCGCCCAGCACCCACCCGAGCTTGCCGGCCAATTCCCAGTACTGCGCCGTCATTAATCCGCCACCGACCGGCAGCGTGGTGAAACTTTCGGTGAGGACTTCGAAGACCACCAGATGGCCGTTCATCGACAGGAACAACAGGGTCACGAGCATGGTGAAGAACTGCCCGATCACCGCCACCGAGACGCCGTTGGCCGGGTCGACCATCGAGGCGAAGCCCATGCCCATCTGGATCGCGACAATCTGCCCGGCCACGGCGAACGCCTGGAAGAACAGCTGCAGGGAAAACCCCAGCACGGCACCCACCAGAATCTGTTCGGCAATCAGCAGCAAACCGCTCAGATCCAAAGGGCTGACCGCCGGCATGGGCGGCAGGCCCGGGGCAATGCACACGGTGATCGCCACGGCGAAATACAGGCGTATCCGCCGCGACACCAGCGTGGTGCCGAACACCGGCATCACCATCAGCATCGACGCGACGCGAAACAGCGGCAACATGAACGAGGCCACCCAGGTACTGATCTGGGTGTCGGTCAGCTGAAGCAGCGATTGCATGGCTTAGCCGATGACCATCGGAATGTTTTTGTACAACTGGATGATGTATTCCATGAACGTCTGCACGATCCACGGACCGGCGACGATCAGCGTCACCAGCATCACCAGCAGACGCGGCAGGAAGCTCAGAGTCTGTTCGTTGATCTGCGTGGCAGCCTGGAACATTGCCACCAGCAGGCCGACCAACAGGCTCGGCACCACCAGGATCGCGACCATCAACGTGGTCAGCCACAGCGCTTCACGAAAGATATCGACCGCGACTTCCGGCGTCATGGCGAGACACCTCCGAAACTGCTGGCCAGGGTGCCGATGATCAGCGCCCAACCATCAACCAGCACGAACAGCATGATCTTGAACGGCAGCGAAATGATCAGCGGCGACAGCATCATCATACCCATCGCCATCAGCACACTGGCCACAACGAGGTCGATGATCAGGAACGGAATGAAGATCATGAAGCCGATCTGGAACGCCGTTTTAAGCTCAGACGTGACAAAGGCCGGTACGAGAATGGTCAACGGTGCCTGATCCGGCGTGGCGATGTCGGTGCGCTTGGACAGGCGCATGAACAGCTCAAGGTCGCTGGTGCGGGTCTGCGCGAGCATGAAGTCCTTGATCGGCACCTGAGCCTTTTCCACCGCTTGCTGAGCGGTGAGTTTTTCCGCCAGGTACGGTTGCAGCGCATCGTTGTTCACCCGGTCGAATACCGGCGCCATGATGAACAGCGTCAGGAACAGCGCCATGCCGGTGAGGATCTGGTTCGACGGCGTCTGTTGCAGACCGAGGGCCTGACGCAGGATCGAGAAGACGATGATGATCCGGGTGAAACTGGTCATCAGGATGACCGCCGCCGGGATAAAGCTCAGCGCGGTCATGATCAGCAGGATCTGCAGACTGACCGAATACTCCTGCGCGCCATCGGCGTTGGTGCCCAGCGTGATCGCCGGGATCGACAACGGATCGGCGGCGAACGCCAGTGGCGCGGCCAGCAACAGGGCCAGCGTCAAGACGATGCGTAACGCACCCATTACTTCGTATCCTTCTGATCCTTGCCGAGAATCTTCAGCAACTGCTGGGCAAATTCCGGGGTCGCTTTTTCACTGGTCGCAGGCACGTCGACCGGTTCCTTGAGCACATGCAGCGCGGTGATGGTGCCGGGGCTGAGCCCGAGCAGGATCTGCTCGTTGCCGACCTGGACCAGCAGCAAGCGGTCACGCGGACTCAGTGCACGCGATCCGATCAGCTCGATCACCTGCCCCTTGCCGGCAGGACCCGCCTGCTGCACGCGACGCAACAGCCAGGCGAGGAAAAAAATCACCCCCAGCACCAGCAGCAGGCCGAACACCAGTTGCGTCAATTGCCCGGCCACGCCGCTGGTCACCATCGGCGCGGTAGCGGCAGGCACTGTCGTGGCTGTCGACGGCTCAGCAGCCAGCACGCTCAGCGGCAAGGCCAACAGAGCCCAGAGAAACCTTTTCACTCAGCGCAGCTTCTTGATGCGTTCGCTTGGGCTGATCACGTCAGTCAGGCGGATGCCGAACTTCTCGTTGACCACAACCACTTCGCCGTGCGCGATCAGCGTGCCATTGACCAGCACGTCCAGTGGCTCACCAGCCAGACGATCGAGCTCGATCACCGAACCCTGGTTGAGTTGCAGCAGGTTGCGGATGTTGATGTCAGTGCTGCCCACTTCCATCGAGATCGATACCGGGATGTCGAGGATGACGTCCAGGTTCGGACCATCCAGCGTCACTGGATCGTTATTTTTCGGCACGCTGCCGAACTCTTCCATCGGCAGACGCGAGCCGCTGGCCGCGTCGGCCGCCAGCAGTGCGTCGATGTCAGCTTGACCATCACCGGTTTCTTCCAGGGCCGCAGCCCATTCGTCAGCCAGTGCCTGGTCGTCCTGGGCGTTCATATCGTCGTTCATCATGTGTCCTCGGCGGGCAACAATTCAGTTAATGCAAAAGGGGGTGTGGCGCCGCTTCAGCGACGCTCGATCGGCTCGATCACTTGCAACGCGAGGTTGCCTTTGTGCGAGCCCATCTTGACCTTGAAGGCCGGCACGCCGTTGGCGCGCATGATCATTTCGTCCGGCATCTCGACCGGGATCACATCCCCCGGTTGCATGTGCAGGATGTCGCGCAACTTCAACTGGCGGCGAGCGACGGTGGCACCGATCGGCACGTCGACATCGAGCACGTCCTGACGCAGGGCGTTGACCCAGCGCTCGTCCTGATCGTCGAGGTCGGACTGGAAACCGGCATCGAGCATTTCACGCACCGGCTCGATCATCGAGTACGGCATGGTCACGTGCAGGTCGCCGCCACCGCCATCGAGTTCGATGTGGAAGGTCGACACCACAATCGCTTCGCTCGGGCCGACGATGTTGGCCATGGCCGGGTTCACTTCCGAGTTGATGTACTCGAAATTGACTTCCATGATTGCCTGCCAGGCTTCTTTCAAATCGACGAAAGCCTGTTCCAGCACCATGCGCACCACGCGCAGTTCGGTCGGGGTGAATTCACGCCCTTCGATCTTGGCGTGACGGCCGTCGCCACCGAAGAAGTTGTCCACCAGCTTGAACACCAGTTT
>Ga0160443_101121_pt1 | contig 10676 bp, 8 predicted proteins | sample HID1972I_E1MG_FD_108244 | JGI IMG/M metagenome (GOLD analysis project Ga0160443, IMG submission 108244) | Enriched pill bug-associated microbial communities from UW Madison campus, WI, USA - HID1972I_E1 MG | ecosystem: Host-associated > Arthropoda: Insects > Digestive system > Unclassified ... | reverse complement strand
AGAATAGGAGTTGAGTGGGTGGGCGTCAAGGTTTGTCATTATTTGATGGCAAAGGATTGCCAATTCCAAGGATTGCACCGAGCCCAAGTCGCCAGGGCGGTCAGGACGCTTCCCGCCGTTCATTGCAGCTCGCACTCCCAGCCATCCGGCCGGCCGAAAACTCGAGCTGCAAAGTGTTTTTCCGCCAAGGCCGACTCAGCCGGGCTAACGCCGCTCTTCCGACTTTGACCTCAGCAATGATGAGATCAGGTCAGTACAAGAGTTGCTTTCAGGCAAAAACGCGTGCGCTGTTTTCCAAGTCTCCAGCCACCTTGATGTATGGCGTGGGGCCAAAACTGATCCGGGCCACACCAAGGTCTGCCAGCTCTCGGATATCTTTCAGGTCGCCCGATATCATAACATTGACCGGTAAAGTCGCGCGGTCGCATATTTCTTTGATCAGCTTTTTGTCTTTTAGCCCGGGCACGAAAAAACCATCTGCTCCTGCCGCCTTATAGGCTGCCCCGCGAGCGAGCACCTCATCCAGCAAGACCGCATGATCGATGCCCTCATCTGCTTTGAGAAACACGTCCGTTCTCGCATTGATGAAGACCGGGACACGGTGGTCTTCGGCAGCGCTGCGAATAGCTCGAAGCCGGTCCACCTGATAATCGACATCATAGAGGCCCGTCCCGTGCACCACCTGATCCTCGAAGTTCAATCCGATGACGCCGAGGGTGAGTAGACGACCTACGTTGCGCCTGACCGTTGCAGCATCACTCGAATAACCGCCTTCAAAATCCACAGTGAGAGGCAGATCGATGCATTTCATTATTCGAGCGACGACCGCCAGTGCGTCATCGAGCGGCATCTCCTCACCATCCGAATAGCCTTGCGCGGCAGCAACGGACCAGCTTCCGGTTGCAATGGCCTTCGCACCGCTGCGGGCAACGGCCATCGCGCTTCCTGCATCCCAGATGTTGTAAAGGACGATGGGATCGCCCGGAATGTGCAAGCTTCGAAACTTTTCTGCACGTTCAATCTGATTGCTCATTTTGGTGTCTCCCGTGTGCTACCTTTGAGCTTTCGCTCAATTTCGATCAGCCGTCGCCTGTTCTAAAGGCCGCGGCCGTTACCTGGAAACGACTAGCACCGGGAAAATGCTCAGAACGCCGATTTTCGGGCACCTATTTCTTTTTGTCTAAAATTACGAGAGTCCTCTACTTGCGAATCAGGATGAGTACCGCAAGCAGCTAAAATCAAACATCCCGTTCAAACCGCCCATTCTTCATCCGTCGTAAACACAATCGTCAGCCACCGATCCGTCCCCTCGCCGCCGAGTGCATCGCCGATCTCGTCGCGGATCGCGTCCCATTCTTCGAGACGCCGGGGTGGCCAGTTTTTCGGGACGATGAAGAAGAGTTCGATCTGGCGGCCTCGCCCCACGCGGGCGACATAGGAATAGTGCGAGGCGAAGCCGAATTTTTCGACGGTTTCGGCCGCTACCCTGTCCACATGCTGCTTGAATTCAAACGGCGTCACCAGAAGGATGTCGGCGAGCGCCTGCTTCACATTGCCGAGCGGCATGGGAATGATGATGAGGCAGACCAGCGCCAGAACGGCGGGGTCGATATAGGGCGCGATCCACTGATGCGCCGTTCCCGTCAGCCCGTAGCCGATGGCGAAGGCGAGGAACAGGGCCGCGCTCAGGAGCGCGCTCATCAGCCAGCTTTTGGCGTCCAGCGCCACGAAGGCCGATTTCAGTCTGCGGTTCTGGCGTTTGACGAACCATGCCATGATGAGCGAAACGGCAAAGCTGACGAAGGTGACGATGATGGCGTAATCGAACTCGATCGATCTGCCGCCGTCCATCAGGCTGTCGATGGCGTTGATCAGGGCATAGATCGCAGCGCCCATCAAAAGCGTGCCGTTGAGGCCGAGGACCATCGGCTCCAGATGCCAGAAGCCCATGGTGAAACGCTCTGCCAGCCGGCCACCGGGCCGCGGGGCGGCGGAAGCCGCGATCAGCCGCGCCACCAGTAGCGCCAGCACCGTCATGAAGGCATCCGTCAGGGCATAAACGCCATCGAACACCACCGCGAAAGAGCCGGAAAACAGGCCTGCACCAATGCCGAACGCGGCCAGAAGAACCGTGATGGCAATTGAGAATTTCAGCAGAGATTGTTCGGTCATGACGCGTATTTAACCTTCAAAAGCGGGCGCCGCCTTCCTATAAACAGCACAGATGGAGCGGGATAGCGAAAACTGTGGACGGTTTTCGCCTGTAGTCACGCTTCGATTCTTTGATCTGCTGCAAACAAGACAGGACAAAACCCATGGATCTCGGCATTTCCGGCAAACGCGCCCTCGTTCTCGCCTCCTCTCGCGGCCTTGGGCTGGGCATCGCCACGGCGCTGGCGAATGAAGGCGTGAATGTTCTTCTCGTTGGCAGAAGCAGCGAAAAGCTGGACGCGAACTGCAAGACGATCAATGCACTCGGCAAGGGCAAGGCCGACTGGGTGCGGGGCGATCTTGGCGACGACAATTTCGTCGAGGCCATGGTTCAGGCCGTGAACGACAAGCTCGGCGGCATTGACATTCTCGTCAACAACACCGGTGGCCCGACGCCGGGTCTTGCGCAGGAGATCACGACCGAGAAGCTGGAGAGCTTCTTCCAGTCGATGGTGCTGCGCGTCATCACGCTCACCAATGAGCTGCTGCCGCAGATGAAGGAACAGGGCTTTGGCCGCATCCTGACCGTTGCCTCCTCCGGCGTGTTCGAACCCATCCCCAATCTGGCGCTCTCCAACACGCTGCGTGGGGCGCTGGTGGGCTGGAGCAAGACATTGTCGAGCGAAGTGGCCGGTTTCGGCATCACCTCCAACCTTCTTCTGCCCGGCCGCATCCATACCGACCGCATCGACGAGCTGGATGGCGCCAATGCCAAGCGCCTGGGTAAAAGCATGGAGGAAATCCGCGAGGCTTCGGTCAAGAGCATTCCGGCAGGCAGGCTTGGCACGGTGGAAGAATTCGCCGCCGCCGGGGCTTTCCTCTGCTCGGTTCCGGCAAGCTACATCACCGGCACAATGCTGCGGGTGGATGGCGGCGCGGCGAAATCGAACTGACGCCGGTTACACGCCGGAGCGGTCAAGAGGCCGCTCCGTAGACTACGAAGCGGTTTCTGCCGGTATTCTTGGCTTCGTAGAGTGCCGTGTCGGCGCGGCGCAGCACATCGCTCGCGCTCTCGCCGGGATCGGCAAAGGCAATGCCGGCCGAACAGCTGTAACGGAAATCCGGCACATCGCTCAGCGGCGATGCCTCGGTCAACGTCGCCAGCAGCTTCTGCATGGTGCTTTCCGCGCTCAGCATTCGCGAACCGCTGAGAACGAGTAGAAACTCCTCACCGCCGATCCGCCCCACCAGATCGTCCCGGCCGATCGCGCCGGAAAGCCGGGTGGCGAAATCCCTAAGGACGAGATCGCCGCAGGCATGCCCGAAACGGTCGTTCACCGCCTTGAAGTGGTCGATATCCATGATGATCACCGCAAGCGCCTGCGCCTTGTTGGGGCCAAGCATCTGGTTGAGGATATCCATGGCATAGCGGCGGTTGCCGAGGCCCGTGAGTTCGTCGCTCAGCGCCGATTTCAGCGCCCTGTCGCGCTCCTGCCGCAGATCGCGCAACTGGATGCCAAGCTCGGAAACATCGGTCACGACACACAACATCCAGCCGCCCGGCAGCGTCGTTTCCGTCGTCAGCATCCAGCGTCCATCGTTCAGGCTGGTTTCGATGGTGCGGTAAGGCAACTTGCCGCGCCTTGTCCGCGCCGAGCGCAACCACAGTTCGAAATCGGTGGTTTCGACCGCCGTTCCTGTCGAGCTGCGATACCCGCCGCGCATCAGCTCCATCCAGCTCGGAAAACCGTCCGGAGCCATGCCCAGCGCCTCGCGGAAGGCCGCATTGGCAAAGCGCAACTCGTCGCTGCCATCGAAAAGGGCATAACCCTGCTGCGATGACGCCATGAGGTTCATAAGCTGGGAATGGAAAATTTCCACGTCGCCGCGAATGAGGACCTCCGGCCCGGGCGGCACATCTTGGTGGGCGGAACATGCCTGCTTGCGGGACATCTGGACTTCCGGGTTACAACGCGACAGCTACAATTAAGAAAGCTCCCTGAGGATATATCCTTTATTTATACTTTGCGATTGCGAAAAAATATTTAATTTGCATGGCGAAACTGTATTTATAACGGAAAATTACTTTATTCTAATGTTTTAATAAACCGAGAAGTGGCGCTTGCCATTCTGCCGGGCCTGTGCAATCAACCGCCCTCCTCTGACATCGGGATGCCAAATGCGTCCCTTATTCTCACGCCGGGCCGCCTTTGGGCCGGGCGAGCATTTCTATCGGCGACAAGGATATGGCGATGACGCAAAAGCGGGCACTGGGCCTCGATTTCGGCACGACCAACACGGTCATGGCTCTTTCCGACGGCGGCGGCGAAAGCCGCTCCATGCAGTTTACCAGCAGCGCGGGCACGGATGACAGTATGCGCACCGCGCTCTCCTTCATGAAGGATTCGGGCCTTGGTGCGGCTGCCCTGCACGTGGAAGCGGGCCACGCTGCCATCAGGCAATTCATCGACAATGCGGGCGATTGCCGCTTCCTGCAGTCGATCAAGACATTTGCGGCCTCGCCGCTCTTTCAGGGCACGTTGATCTTCGCCAAGCGCCAGAGCTTCGAGGATTTGATGGACGTGTTCCTGCGCAAGCTGAAAACCTATGCGGGCGCAGAGTGGCCAAGCGACGTCTCGACCGTCATCGCCGGTCGCCCCGTGCGTTTCGCCGGCAGCAATCCGGATGAGACGCTGGCGCTCTCCCGCTACAACGAAGCGCTGACGCGTGCCGGTTTTCCGGAAATCCACTATGTCTACGAGCCGGTGGCGGCCGCCTATTATTTCGCCCAGAGCCTGAAGAAGGACGCCAATGTGCTGGTGGCGGATTTCGGCGGCGGCACCACCGACTATTCGCTGATCCGCTTCGAGACCCATGCCGGCAAACTTTCCGCCACCCCCATCGGCCATTCCGGCGTCGGTGTCGCCGGTGACCATTTCGACTTCCGCATGATCGACAATCTGGTCTCGCCGGAAATCGGCAAGGGCAGCAAGTTCAAGAGCTTCGACAAGGTGCTGGACGTGCCTTCCGGCTACTACGTGAATTTCGGTCGCTGGAACCAGCTGTCTATCTTCAAGACCTCGAAAGAATTCACCGATCTGAAATCGCTGGTGCGCTCGGCGCTGGAGCCGGACAAGCTCGAACTTTTCATCGATCTCGTGGAGCATGACGAGGGTTATCCGCTTTATCAGTCGATTTCCGCCACCAAGATGGCGCTGTCCTCGGCCGAAGAAGCGGAATTCAACTTCGCGCCGCTCGGCAAGGCCGGTCGCAAAATGGTCAAGCGCAGCGATTTCAACAACTGGATCGCCGACGACCTCGCCAAGATCGAGGGCGCGCTGGACGAGGTTCTGGAGAAGACGCAAGTCGCGCCTGAGGCAATCGACAAGGTGTTCCTCACCGGCGGCACCTCCTTCGTGCCGGCGGTGCGCGAGCTTTTCACCCGTCGTTTCGACGCGGACCGGATCGAAACCGGCGGCGAGTTGCTCTCGATTGCCCATGGTTTGGCCATGATCGGCGAAAGCGGTGACATTCAGCGCTGGACAGCGTGATTTACGGGTTCCCCGGGCGGGGAACATGGGATAATTTCACCCCATGATCGCCGCTCACGACCTCTCCCCGGCCGAACTCGCCGCGCTTCTGCATTTCCATGCGGATGCGGGCGTGGACTGGTTGCTGGAAGACGGACCTGTTGACCGTTTCGCCGAATTTGCCGCCTCCCGCCCTGCCCGACCGGCAGCGCGTCAGGAAAGTTCTGCGCCCGCACACCAGATGGACAGCGGCACGGAGCGTCGTGCCGATGCTCCGCAGCGGCAGACGGCAGGTCGCAGCGCGCCGACGAGAGGCGCGCCGCCTGCTCCGGCACTTCAGCAGAATGTTGCCATGCCGGACGAACAGGCCGTGGCGGCTGCCCGTTTTGCGGCTGAAAGCGCAAGGTCGCTTTCCGAACTGAAAATCGCGCTTGAGGGTTTCAGCGGCTGCAACCTCAAGAACAGCGCCCGCAACACGGTATTCACCGAAGGCGACCCTGCTTGCGCCGTCATGGTGATCGGCCCGATGCCGGATGCGGATGACGACCGCGAGGGCCAGCTTTTTGCCGGCAAGACCGGGCTGCTGCTCGACCGTATGCTGGCCGCTATCGGCCTTGACCGCGCACGCATCATGCTCGGCAATGTCGTGCCCTGGCGTCCACCGGGCAACCGCCCGCCGACTCAGGCCGAAATGGATATCTGCCGCCCCTTCATCGAGCGCCAGATCGCACTTGCGGAGCCGAAACACCTGTTGCTTCTTGGCAACTTGACCGCACGTTTCTTTTTCGGCGGCACCGGAACGATCCATACGCTGCGCGGACAGTGGCGTGATGTCGCAGCCGGGCACCTGGTTTTACCGGCGCTGGCGAGCCTGCATCCGCAGGAACTTCTAAACGCACCTGCCAGTAAGTCATTGGCATGGCAGGATTTATTGGCGTTTCAGGCAAAAATCTCCGAAGGCTGATTGCCTGATTCTTACTCAGAGTAAACGAAGTATGAAAAAAGCCATGCGTATTACGCATAACAGCGGCGCGCTGACCCGGCTTGCCGAATCCATGCTGCACTGCGATAAGCCAGCCTGTGTCTTGGGAGGAATTCGGTTTAAGGAACCAAGGCAATGACCACTCGCTTCCGTCCGGTACATTCCGGCTTTGAAACGCTCCGACTGGCGGGCCTCGGCCCTCGCTCCAGTCAGGGTTACCATCGTTTCGGCGCTGCCGCTAACGAACAGATGACCGCACGTGCTGCCATGCAGCAGGTTCGCGTGACACGTCCTGCAGCTGTCTTTGCGGATTTCCGCGAGCGCTGAGAGCACTCAGGCCGGTGTAAAACCGGTCCATATCTTTGATTGCGCGCTGGCGTCTTTCTTCGGGAAGGCGCCTTTTGCATTTGCGGGACTAGGCGCCGACACGACAACGGCTCTGGCGCCGACGATGCCGCATGTTTGCGACCTCCGTCAAATTTGGTGCGTCACCCCTGCGGCGTGGAGGCCTTGCGTGCCGCGCGTCTCGCCAGGCCCAGCTGGTGCTCGCGGAAAATGATGAAGATGCCGGCGAAAATCACGATTGCCGTGCCGATCAGCATGGTGAGCGTTGGAATGTCTCCGAACAGGATATAGGAGACCGCTATCCCGAAAACGATGGAGCTGTATTCGAAGGGCGCGATAGTGGAGACCTCCGCGTGGCGATAGCTCTCCGTCAGGAAGATCTGTGCGACGCCGCCACAAATGCCGCTGGTGATCAACAGCACGGCCTGCTTGGTATCCAGAGCGCTCCAGCCGAAGGGTACGCTGACGAGCGACAGCAAGGTGGCCGTGAGCGAGAAATAGAGAACGATGGTCGGCGTCTTTTCCGTTTCCACCAGTTGCCGCACCTGGATCATTGCGAGACCACCAAGTGCTGCCCCGCAGAGCACGGCGATCGCGCCCAGCCCCTCGCCCGCAGCAAAACCGCCTTCACGCAACAGGGTCATCTTCGGCCACAGGATAACCAGCACGCCCATCATGCCAACGAAAACCGCGCTCCAGCGGTAGATGCGCACCTTCTCGCGCAGGATGAAGGCGGCGAACACGACGGCCAGCAGCGGTGAGGCATAACCGATGGCGATGAACTCCGGCAACGGCAGCAGCGTCAGCCCGTAAAACCCGCAGGCCATGGAGAGAATGCCGAGAAACCCGCGCTTGAAATGGCCGATGAGATTGTTGGTGTGCAGCGCGCTCGTCAGCGCATGCAGCCAGGCAAGATAAACGACGATGGGGATGATGGCGAAAGCGGAGCGGAAGAAAGTGATCTGACCGGCCGGCACATCGGGACCGGAGGCCTTGATACAAGTCTGCATCACCAGAAAAAAGCCAACCGAAATCAGCTTCAGGCTTATCCCCCGAAAGGGATTTGTCGGTTCGGCGTTCATCGGCAGTTACTCATATCGGCTGCGCAAACACGCCATCGGGAGATTGTTCATGCGGGGGAGGACGACGCGGGGGAATTGGATTTGCCCAAGGCTAGAGCATTCCCGAAGCGCTTTACAACAAAAAATGTTATTTACCCATGAATTCCGTTGATCTGGTGAGGCGCAGGATTGCTTTCCCCGGCTTGTGGCCTCCTCACCCCCATTGTTCAGGCCTTCGGCCCTGATGGCGACGTGAGAATCAGACCAAAAGCGACACGCGCTAAAATTTGAAGAAAATAAAATACAATTTCAGCAATCGTTCAACATTTGCTGGCATGGTCCGCAGGTCCGGCGGCGACAGAATCGTCTGCAGGGCCGGCAAAGCCTTCCATGGCAGGACAGAACGTCCTCCCGATGCGCACATGATTGTGACGAATACTCTACCTATTTTACATCCGGGCCTTATGACGACATGATGCCCGGAGGACAACGACAAAGTTATTCAGGAACAGTCATGCGAACAGACACGGGCCAGATCGTTCACCTGGCAGATTACCGCCCCACCGATTTCGTTCTGGAGCGGGTGGATCTCACCTTCGAACTCGACCCCAAGAATACCAAGGTCGAAGCCCGTCTGATCTTTCATCGCCGAGAGGGCGTCGATGTGTCAGCGCCGCTCGTTCTCGATGGCGACGAGTTGACGCTTTCGGGCCTCCTGCTCGATCAGGTGGACATTCCCGCAAGCCAATATGACGCGACGCCCGATAGCCTGACGATCCGCGATCTGCCTGCGGAGACGCCCTTCGAGATCTGTGTCACCAATTACATCAATCCGCAGGTCAATACGCAGCTGATGGGGCTTTACCGCACCAACGGCGTTTATTGCACCCAGTGCGAGGCGGAAGGTTTCCGCCGCATCACCTATTTCCCAGACCGGCCCGATGTTCTGGCACCTTATACGGTGACGATCATCGCCGCGAAGGACGGCAATCCCCTGCTGTTGTCGAACGGCAATTTCCTCGGCGGCGGCAATTACGATGAAGGCCGCCACTTTGCAGCCTGGTTCGATCCGCACCCGAAACCCAGCTATCTCTTTGCGCTTGTCGCCGGCGATCTCGGCGTGGTGGAAGACACGTTCACCACCCTTTCCGGCCGCGAAGTGGCGCTGAAGATCTATGTCGAGCATGGCAAGGAGCCGCGCGCGGCCTATGCCATGGATGCGCTGAAGCGCTCGATGAAGTGGGATGAGGAACGCTTCGGCCGTGAATACGACCTCGATATCTTCATGATCGTCGCCGTGTCCGATTTCAACATGGGCGCGATGGAGAACAAGGGTCTCAACGTCTTCAACGACAAATTCGTGCTGGCCGACCCGGAAACTGCGTCCGATGCGGACTACGCCAATATCGAGCGCATCATCGCGCATGAATATTTCCACAACTGGACTGGCAACCGCATCACCTGCCGCGACTGGTTTCAGCTGTGCCTGAAAGAAGGCCTGACGGTCTATCGCGACCAGGAATTTTCCGCCGACATGCGCTCGCGCCCGGTCAAGCGCATCGCCGATGTGCGTCACCTGAAATCGGAACAGTTTCCAGAGGATTCCGGTCCGCTGGCCCATCCACCACGCCCCGATACCTATCGCGAAATCAACAACTTCTACACGACGACCGTTTATGAAAAGGGCGCCGAAGTCACCCGCATGATCGCCACGATCCTTGGGGAAGACGACTTCAAGAAAGGCATGGACCTTTATTTCGAACGCCATGACGGCGAAGCGGCGACTGTTGAGGATTTCGTCAAGAGTTTTGCCGATGCCAGCGGCCGCGATCTGTCGCAGTTTTCGCTATGGTACACCGAGGCCGGCACGCCGCTCGTCTCCGTGTCCTCCGCCTACGATGCCGCCAAGGCGACCTTCAGGCTGACGCTGGAACAGACCGTCGCACCAACGCCCGGCCAACCGGTGAAGCAACCGCGTCATATTCCGCTGTCGCTGGCGCTGATTCTCGACAATGGCCAGATCGCCGAGCCGCAGGCTGTCACGGGCGGCGAATACCGCGACGGCGTGCTGCATCTGACCGAACGCAACCAGACATTCTCCTTCTCCGGCATTTCATCGCGCCCAGTGCTGTCGCTCAACCGCAGCTTCTCGGCGCCGATCAACCTGCATTTCGAACAGAGTGCTGCCGATCTGGTGCAGGTCGCCCGGCACGAGACGGATATGTTTGCCCGTTTCCAGGCGCTTACCGATCTCGCTTTGCCGGCGCTGATTGCCGCCACCAGGGCCGTGCAGAACGGCCAAGAAGTACGCTCGGACGCCGACCTCATCGCAACGCTGATCGAAATCGTCGGCGACGCTTCGCTTGAACCCGCTTTCCGCGCACAGGCGCTGGCGCTGCCGAGCGAAACGGACATCGCTCGCGAACTGGGCGGCAATACCGACCCGGACGCCATCCACAAGGCACGCAACGCGACGATCAAGGCCATTGCCACGGCCGGTCTCGAAACGCTCCGGCGGCTCGCCGACAGTGACGGAAATGGTGAAGCCTACAGCCCCGATGCTGACAGCGCCGGACGGCGTTCGCTTCGCAACGGCGCGTTGAGCTT
>Ga0160443_101115_pt1 | contig 10762 bp, 7 predicted proteins | sample HID1972I_E1MG_FD_108244 | JGI IMG/M metagenome (GOLD analysis project Ga0160443, IMG submission 108244) | Enriched pill bug-associated microbial communities from UW Madison campus, WI, USA - HID1972I_E1 MG | ecosystem: Host-associated > Arthropoda: Insects > Digestive system > Unclassified ... | reverse complement strand
CGGCGTAGCTGAACCAGTGCGTGAGATCGCTCGCGATCCTGAACTGGCCTACAAATACACCGGCAAGGGCAACCTGGTTGCAGTCATTTCCGATGGCACCGCGATTCTCGGTCTGGGTAACCTCGGCCCATTGGCGTCCAAGCCAGTGATGGAAGGTAAAGGCGTACTGTTCAAGCGCTTCGCCGGCATCGACGTGTTCGACATCGAAGTCGACTCCGAAAGCCCGCAAGCCTTCATCGACACCGTAAAACGCATCTCCATCACCTTCGGTGGTATCAACCTGGAAGACATCAAGGCGCCAGAGTGCTTTGAGATCGAACGTGCTCTGATCGAGCAATGCGACATTCCGGTATTCCACGATGACCAGCACGGCACCGCCATCGTGACCGCTGCCGGCATGATCAACGCCCTGGAAATCGCTGGTAAAACCCTGCCAGACGCCAAGATCGTCTGCCTGGGCGCCGGCGCTGCCGCCATCTCCTGCATGAAATTGCTGGTGAGCATGGGCGCACGCATCGAAAACATCTTCATGGTTGACCGTACCGGCGTGATCCACTCCGGCCGTGACGACCTGAACCAGTACAAAGCAGTATTTGCCCACGCTACCGAGAAGCGCAGCCTGGCTGACGCACTGGCAGGCGCTGACGTGTTCGTCGGTCTGTCCGGTCCGAACCTGCTGAGCGCTGAAGGCCTGCTGTCGATGGCGGCCAACCCGATCGTGTTCGCTTGCTCGAACCCGGATCCGGAAATCTCCCCGGAGCTGGCGCACGCTACCCGTAGCGACGTGATCATGGCCACCGGTCGTTCGGATTACCCGAACCAGGTCAACAACGTGTTGGGCTTCCCGTTCATCTTCCGTGGTGCCCTGGACGTTCGCGCCAAGCGCATCAACGAAGAAATGAAAGTGGCTGCAGCCAACGCCCTGCGTGAATTGGCCAAGCTGCCTGTTCCTCAGGACGTGTGCGATGCCTACGGTGGCGCGCCGCTGGAATTCGGCCGTGAGTACATCATTCCGAAGCCAATGGACAAGCGTCTGATCACCCTGATCTCCGACGCTGTGGCCAAAGCCGCGATCGAGACCGGTGTAGCGACCCTGCCGTATCCGAAGAACTACCCGCTGAAAAGCGTGGATGACGTGTTCAACGGCTAAGCCGTTGTAGCGCTTCAACCCAAAGCCCCGGCTCGTGAGAGTCGGGGCTTTTTATTGCCTGAAGATCAAGAGCCCCCTCACCCTAACCCTCTCCCTGAGGGAGAGGGGATTGACCGTGGAAGATTCGCGAGATACACCGACCTGAAAGTGCGTTAGCGCCTATGGATTCAACACAGCACGTTCAGGTCGGCATCACTCACCAGCATCCCCCAATCAGTCCCCTCTCCCTCCGGGAGAGGGCTAGGGTGAGGGGCTCTTGATCTTCAGGCAATAAAAAGCCCCGCACTTCAATCGAAGGCGGGGCTTTTCAATGCCGCTGGATCAGAACAGATCGATCGGTGCCTGCTCATCCGCCGGCAACGGGCTGCCCGGCACGGCGCCGTTACCCAGCTCATTCACCGACGGCGGCGTATCCTCAGCCTTGAACAGCTCAAAGTACGCACCCGGCGTGCTCGGCGTCGCCGCACGACCACTGACCGGATCCACGCGCAGGCTCAGCAAACCTTCCGGCTCAGGTTGCACGTGCGGCGGCTTGTCCTTCAACGCTGCCGACATGTAGTTCATCCAGATCGGCAGTGCCACCGTACCGCCGAACTCACGGCGACCGAGGCTTTCCGGCTGGTCGAAACCGGTCCACACCGTGGTCACGTAATCGGCGTTGTAACCGGAGAACCACGCGTCTTTCGATTCGTTGGTCGTGCCGGTCTTGCCAGCGATGTCGCTGCGGCCCATGGCCAATGCGCGACGACCGGTGCCAAGCTTGATCACGTCCTGCAGCATGCTGTTGAGGATGTAGGTAGTGCGGCCATCGACGATCCGCTCAGCCACCGCCGGCGCTTGCGCTACGGCAGCATTGCCCGGCGCTTCACCCGGAACCGGCGCGGCATTGACCGTGAACGATTGAGTCTCCGGCGCTGCAATACCGTCCGTCGCCGAACCGCCCTGAGGCACGGTCGGCGGGTTGGCGACGAACAGCGTGTCACCGTTACGGCTTTCGATCTTGTCGATGATGTACGGGGTGATCTTGTAACCGCCGTTGGCGAACGTACTCCAACCGGTCGCAATCTCCATCGGCGTCAGCGTTGCGGTGCCGAGCGCCAGCGACAGGTTTGGCGGCAGGTCCTGCTTGTTGAAGCCGAAGCGGGTGATGTAGTCGATGGTCTTGCCCACGCCCATCGCCTGCAGCAGGCGGATCGATACCAGGTTGCGCGACTTGTACAGCGCCTCACGCAAGCGGATAGGGCCGAGGAAGGTGTTGGTGTCGTTCTTCGGGCGCCAGACCTTGTCCAGGTACTCGTCGACGAACACGATCGGCGCGTCGTTGACCAGCGTGGCGGCGGTGTAGCCGCTGTCCAGCGCAGCGCTGTAGACGAACGGCTTGAAGCTCGAGCCCGGCTGACGCTTGGCCTGCATGGCGCGGTTGTAGTTGCTCTGCTCGAAGGCAAAACCGCCGACCAGCGAGCGGATCGCACCATTCTGCGGGTCCAGCGACACCAGCGCACCTTGCGCTTGAGGGATCTGGCTGAATTTCAGCGAATTGTCTTTCTGGCGCTGTACACGAACCAGATCGCCGACCTGCGCGACATCCGACGGCTGACGTGGATTGGCGCCCATGCTGTTGGTGTTGAGGAACGGCCGCGCCCATTTCATGGTGTCCCAGGCGACGTGCTCTTCGCCGGTGCGGGTCAGCACTTGCAGGCCATTCTTGTCGATCTGAGTGACGATGGCCGGCTCGAGGCTGCTGATGGTGCGTTGCTTGGTCAGCTCGCTGGCCCAGGCTTCACGGGTTTTGCCCGGCAGACGCGACTCAGGCCCACGGTAGCCGTGACGCTGGTCGTAGGTCATCAAGCCTTCGTGCAGCGCGGTGTTGGCCATTTCCTGCAGATTGCTCGGCACCGTGGTGGTGACGCGGAAACCTTCGGTGTAAGCCTCGCTGCCATAGCGACCGACCATTTCGGCACGGGCCATTTCGGCGATGTACGGTGCGTTCACTTCCGGCGTCGGTACGTGATAGCTGGCGTTCAGTGGTTCGTTGATCGCGGCGGTGTAATCCGCTTCGGTGATCTTGCCGAGCTTGTACATGCGCCCGAGGATCCAGTCGCGACGTTCTTTACTGCGCGCCGGGTTGGCCAGCGGGTTGAAGCGCGACGGTGCTTTCGGCAGGCCGGCGATCATCGCCATCTGCGCCAGGCTGATGTCACGGATCGACTTGCCGTAATACACCTGCGCCGCCGCCTCGATGCCGTAGGCGCGGTTGCCCAGATAGATCTTGTTCACATACAGCTCAAGGATTTCATCCTTGGTCAGCTGCCGTTCGATCTGCAGGGCCAGGAGAATTTCGGTGGTTTTGCGCGAGAAGCTGCGTTCGCTGGTCAGGAAGAAGTTCTTCGCCACCTGCATGGTGATGGTGCTGCCGCCGGACTGGATGTGTCCGCTTTTGACCAATTGGGTCGCGGCACGCATCAGGCTGCTCGGATCAACGCCATAGTGGTTGGCGAAATTGTCGTCTTCAGCACTTAGTAACGCATTAATGAAATTGGGTGGAATGTCGGCGAAACGGATCGGTGTACGGCGCATTTCGCCAAATTCTGCGATCAACTTGTTGTCGCTGGAATAGACCCGCAGGGGAATCTGCAACTGAATGCTTCTCAGCGCCTCCACAGACGGCAAACCCGGACTAAGGTAAAGAAACGCGCCGCTGAGACCTAAAAGCAGTCCGCAGAAAACGGCGACGATGGACCAACCGAAAAATTTCAGCAGACGAATCAAGGCGTTTGAACATCCAGGGCAAAGAATGAATTTGGCGACGGGGTTCCGGCTACACACAGAACAGTCCGCGCAGGCAGTAAAAAGCGGAAAAAAACGCTGGGCATTATAAGCACTTTTCCGTCGGAGGCGTCATTTGCGCTTCTGTCAAGACGGGAGGAAGGAACGCAATGCGTATTACAGAGTCCGTAACTCACGGAAAGTCATAGGGAATTGGTAGTGCTGGGACTCTTCAATAAAAAGACCAATACGTTACTGGGGATCGACATCAGCTCCACGTCAGTGAAGCTGCTGGAACTGAGCCGTCAGGGTGATCGCTACCGGGTCGAGGCGTACGCGGTGGAGCCATTGCCCGCGAACGCCGTGGTCGAGAAAAACATCGCCGAGCTCGAAGGCGTTGGCCAAGCCCTCAGTCGGGTGCTGGTCAAGGCACGCACCGGGCTGAAAAGCGTGGCGGTGGCGGTGGCCGGTTCTGCGGTGATCACCAAGATCATCGAAATGGACGCCGGACTGTCCGATGACGAGCTGGAAAACCAGCTCAAGATCGAAGCCGACCAATACATTCCCTATCCGCTGGACGAAGTCGCCATCGATTTCGAAGTCCAGGGCGTGTCGCCGCGCAACCCCGAGCGTGTCAGCGTTTTGCTGGCCGCCTGTCGCAAGGAAAACGTCGAAGTCCGTGAAGCGGCCCTGGCCTTGGCCGGCCTGACTGCGCGGGTGGTGGATGTGGAGGCTTATGCGCTGGAGCGCTCGTTCGGCCTGCTCGCGAAGCAGTTGGCGGCCTCGCAGGAGCGCTTGACCGTGGCAGTGGTCGACATCGGCGCCACCATGACCACCCTTAGCGTCCTGCACAACGGCAAGATCATCTACACCCGCGAGCAATTGTTTGGCGGTCGCCAGCTCACCGAGGAAATCCAGCGTCGCTATGGCCTGACCGTCGAGCAGGCCGGACTGGCGAAAAAACAGGGTGGCCTGCCTGACGATTACGTCAGTGAGGTCTTGCAGCCGTTTCGTGAGGCGCTGGTGCAGCAGGTATCACGTTCACTGCAGTTCTTCTTCGCTTCCGGCCAGTACAACGCGGTCGACCACATTCTGCTGGCCGGCGGCACGGCGTCGGTGCCGGGGCTCGACCGCTTGATCGAGCAGCGCCTGGACACGCCAACCCAAGTGGCCAATCCGTTTTCCGACATGGCCTTGAGCAGCAAGGTCAACGCCGGGGCACTGGCCAGTGATGCACCAGCCCTGATGATTGCCTGCGGGCTCGCGCTCAGGAGTTTCGACTGATGGCGCGGATCAATCTTTTACCCTGGCGCGAAGAGCGTCGCGAGGAGCGGCGCAAACGCTTCCTGCTGGCGCTGATCGGGGTAGTCGTAGGGTCGGTGGGTGCGGTATTTATTGCCGATCAGATCATCAGCGCGGCCATTGATCGGCAAATGGCGCGCAACGAATACATTGGCAAGCAGATCGCCGTGGTCGATGAGCGGATCAAGCAGATCAGCGATCTCAAGGCGCGCCGCCAGCAATTGGTCGAGCGCATGCGCATCATCCAGGACTTGCAGGGTAACCGGCAGATCAGCGGGCGGATCTTCGATCAACTGGCGCGCTCGCTGCCTGATGGCGTGTATTTCACCCAGGTGAAAATGCTCGGCAGAACCCTTTCCATCAGTGGCGCAGCGGAGTCGAACAATCGCGTTTCCGAGCTGATGCGCAATCTGGATGCTTCTGACTGGTTCGATGCGCCGAGCCTGAATGAGGTGAAAGCGATCACAGCCGATCAGGTGGAGCAATCCAGCACATTTCAGCTGACCGTTCGTCAGACGCAGCCGAAAAGCCTGGAGGACGATCAATGAAACCGTCCGAATGGCTTGAAAGCCTGCGCAACATCGATTTCAACGATCTCGACTCCAGCAACATCGGTTCCTGGCCCGCCGTCGTGAAGGCCATCGCCGGGGCGTTGTTGATGGTGCTGGTATTGGGTCTCGGCTATAACTTTTTCATCAGTGACATGGAAAACCAGCTCGAAACCAAACGGGAAGAAGAGGCCGCGCTCAAGGAACAGTTCGCCAGCAAAGCGCGTCTGTCGGCCAATCTCGAGCTGTACACCCAGCAGATGAAGGAGATGGAAAACTCCTTCGGCGTGTTGTTGCGGCAGTTGCCCAGCGACACCGAGGTGCCGGGGCTGCTGGAGGACATCACCCGCACCGGTCTGGGTAGCGGCCTGGAGTTTGAAGAAATCAAACTGTTGCCGGAGGTCACTCAGCAGTTTTACATCGAGCTGCCGATCCAGATCACCGTTACCGGTGCCTATCACGACCTGGCGACTTTCGTCAGTGGCGTCGCAGGGCTGCCGCGCATCGTCACCCTGCATGACTTCGAGCTGGCGCCGGCCAACCCCGAGGGCGGGTCGAAGCTGCGCATGAGCATCCTCGCCAAGACCTACCGCTATAACGACAAGGGGCTGCAAAAATGACCCCGACTCGTTATTTCGCCCTGTCGGTGGCCTTGCTGGCGCTGAGCGGTTGTGGAGGCAGTAGCGATTTCAGTGACCTCGACGCCTACCTGAATGAAGTACGCCTGCGTCCGGCCGGCAAGATTGAACCAACCCCGACATTCCGGTCTTACCCCACATTCACCTACAGCGCTGCCAATCTGCGCAGTCCGTTCTCGCGGCAGGTGCGCGCCGATCTGGCCGGGCGACAGCACGGCTCGCGCAACGTCAAACCCGACCCCAGCCGGGTCAAGCAATACCTCGAAGGTTTCAATATCGAGCAGTTCGAGATGGTCGGCACGATCTCCAATGTTTCCGGCTCCTTTGCGCTGTTGCGCGGGGCGGGCGGGGTGCATCGGCTGAAAGTCGGCGATTACCTGGGGCGCAACGACGGCCGCATCGTCGCCATCAGCGCCACCCAGGTCGATGTCGTCGAAATCGTTCCTGACGGCGAAGGCGCCTGGCTGGAGCGCCCGCGCACCATTCCTTTGAAAGAGCACTCATAGTGGAAGTCGAACAATGAACAGGATTTTCTCAACCTTCGGTTTTTCGCTATGGATAGCGCTGATGTCGCCGATGGTACTCGCGGCCAACCTGAAAACGCTGGACGTGGCGGCGTTGCCGGGTGATCGCGTCGAGCTGAAACTATCGTTCGACGGCGCACCGCCCCAGCCCAAGGGTTACACCACCGAATCACCGGCGCGGATCGCTCTCGACTTGCCGGGTGTGTCCAGTCAGTTGGCCAGCAAGAACCTCGATCTGGGCAGCGGCAATGCGCGCACTGCCACGGTAGTCGAGGCCAGGGACAGGACGCGGCTGATCGTCAGCCTCACCCAGCTGGCGCCTTACAACACGCGAGTCGAGGGCAATAATCTGTTCGTGACGGTCGGGCAGGGTGCGCCAGCTGCAGCGCCACGACCTGCTGCCATTGCGCCACGCCCTGTGGCGGCACCGGCCAAGGCATTTGTGCCGAAAAGCCGGGCCATTCGCGGCGTGGATTTTCAGCGTGGTACGACAGGTGAGGGTAACGTGGTCATCGATCTGTCCGACCCGACCATCGCCCCGGATATCCAGGAGCATGACGGCAAGATCATTCTCGGCTTTGCCCGTACGCAGTTGCCAGAAAAGTTGCGAGTGCGCCTCGACGTCAAGGATTTCGCCACACCGGTGCAGTTCGTCAATGCCGCCGTGACCGGTGATCGCACGGTTATTACTGTCGAGCCCAGCGGCACCTACGAATACTCAACCTTCCAGACCGACAACAAGCTGACCGTCAGCATCCGTCCGATGACGGTCGACGACCTGCAAAAGCGCAATGCCGACCGCAACAGCTATGTCGGCGAAAAGCTCTCGCTGAATTTCCAGGACATCGATGTTCGTTCGGTGCTGCAACTGATCGCCGACTTCACCAACCTCAATCTTGTCGCCAGCGATACGGTGCAGGGCGGCATTACCCTGCGTCTGCAGAACGTACCTTGGGATCAGGCGCTGGATCTGGTGCTGAAAACCAAGGGGCTGGATAAGCGCAAGGTCGGCAATGTACTGCTGGTCGCACCGGCCGATGAGATCGCCGCGCGCGAACGCCAGGAACTGGAATCGCAAAAGCAGATCGCCGAACTGGCGCCGTTGCGTCGTGAGCTGCTGCAGGTCAATTACGCCAAGGCGGCGGACATCGCCAAACTGTTCCAGTCGGTGACCAGTGCCGAAGCGAAAATCGACGAGCGTGGCTCGATTACTGTCGATGAGCGGACCAACAACATCATTGCCTACCAGACCCAGGATCGCCTCGACGAACTGCGGCGCATCGTGGCGCAACTGGATATTCCGGTGCGCCAGGTGATGATCGAGGCACGCATCGTCGAAGCCAACGTCGATTACGACAAGAGCCTGGGTGTGCGTTGGGGCGGGTCGGTGCAGAACAAGGGCAACTGGAATACCTCCGGGGTCAGCAACGGTTCTTCGACGACCATCGGCACGCCGGGCAGTACCAGTACCAACTCACCGTTCGTCGACATGGGCACCGTCAACAACACCTCGGGGATCGGCATCGCTTTCATTACCGACAACGTCTTGCTCGATCTGGAGCTGACAGCCATGGAGAAAACCGGCAACGGCGAAATCGTCTCGCAGCCAAAGGTCGTCACCTCCGACAAGGAAACCGCGAAAATCCTCAAGGGCACCGAGATACCGTATCAGGAAGCCAGCTCCAGCGGCGCCACTTCGGTGTCGTTCAAAGAGGCTTCGTTGTCTCTGGAAGTCACGCCGCAGATCACCCCCGATAACCGCATCATCATGGAGGTCAAGGTCACCAAGGACGAACCGGATTACCTGAACAAAGTGCAGGATGTGCCGCCGATCAAGAAAAACGAGGTCAATGCCAAAGTCTTGGTGAACGACGGCGAAACCATCGTGATTGGCGGTGTTTTCTCAAATACTCAAAGCAAGGTTGTAGATAAGGTGCCATTTCTTGGCGATGTGCCGTATCTTGGCCGCCTTTTCCGGCGTGATGTGGTTTCGGAGAAAAAATCCGAGCTGCTGGTGTTTCTCCCTCCGCGTATCATGAACAATCAGGCGATTGCTGTGAGTCATTGATTCTGTGCGAAATTTGATTCTTGTAGGACCGATGGGCGCTGGAAAAAGCACCATCGGCCGGCTGCTGGCCAAAGAGCTGCGCCTGCCGTTCAAAGATTCCGACAAGGAAATTGAACTGCGCACGGGCGCCAACATTCCGTGGATCTTCGATAAAGAAGGTGAACCGGGCTTTCGTGACCGTGAGCAGGCGATGATCGCCGAGCTCTGCGCGTTTGACGGCGTGGTTCTGGCGACCGGCGGTGGCGCAGTCATGCGTGATGCCAACCGCAAGGCCCTGCATGAGGGCGGGCGAGTGGTGTATCTGCATGCCTCCGTCGAACAGCAGGTCGGCCGCACGTCGCGTGATCGCAACCGGCCGTTGCTGCGCACCGCCAATCCAGAAAAAACCCTGCGTGACCTGCTGGCGATCCGCGATCCGCTTTATCGGGAAATCGCCGATCTGGTGGTGGAAACCGACGAACGGCCGCCGCGCATGGTGGTGCTCGACATTCTCGATCGTCTGGCACAGCTTCCACCCCGTTAAAGCATCGCTCGAAATGCGCTATCCTCGGCGTCCTGTCACAGCCCTGCGAGGTTGTGGCGGCTAGCGTGCGAGCGACGTCATACCCGCTACAGGCCGCAGATAACCAATAATTCAGGGCAGGACGCCTGCTTCCATCTTCACTGTGGGGACACATGCAGACACTCAAGGTCGATTTAGGCGAGCGCAGCTACCCGATTCATATTGGCGAAGGTTTGTTGGATCAGCCTGAACTGCTGGCGCCGCATATCCATGGGCGGCAGGTGGCAATCATCTCCAACGAGACCGTTGCGCCGCTCTATCTTGAACGTCTGACCCGCAGCCTGGCGCAGTTCTCGGTGATCTCCGTGGTTTTGCCGGACGGCGAAGCCTTCAAGAACTGGGAAACCCTGCAACTGATCTTCGACGGTCTGCTGACCGCCCGGCATGACCGCCGCACCACCGTGATCGCCCTTGGCGGCGGTGTGATCGGCGACATGGCTGGCTTCGCCGCGGCCTGTTACCAGCGCGGTGTCGACTTCATCCAGATTCCTACGACATTGTTGTCCCAGGTCGATTCGTCGGTGGGCGGCAAGACCGGTATCAACCATCCGCTGGGCAAGAACATGGTCGGCGCGTTTTATCAGCCGAACGTGGTGCTGATCGATACCGCGTCCCTGAAAACCCTGCCAGAACGCGAGCTGTCCGCAGGCCTGGCAGAAGTCATCAAGTACGGGCTGATCTGTGACGAGCCGTTCCTGACCTGGCTCGAAGACAACGTCGACGCCCTGCGCGCACTGGATCAAAAAGCCCTGACCTATGCCATCGAGCGCTCCTGCGCGGCCAAGGCGGCGGTGGTCGGCGCCGATGAAAAGGAAACCGGCGTGCGCGCCACGCTCAACCTCGGCCACACCTTCGGCCACGCCATCGAAACCCACATGGGCTATGGTGTCTGGCTGCATGGTGAGGCGGTCGCGGCGGGCACCGTGATGGCGCTGGAAATGTCCGCGCGTCTGGGCTGGATCAGCTTTGAAGAACGTGATCGCGGCATCCGTCTGTTCTTGCGCGCCGGCCTGCCGGTGATTCCGCCTGAGGAAATGACCGAAGCCGACTTTCTCGAACATATGGCAATTGATAAAAAAGTGATCGACGGTCGTCTGCGCCTGGTGCTGCTGCGCCGGATGGGCGAAGCGGTGGTGACCGACGATTATCCGAAAGAGGTTCTACAGGCCACGCTGGGAGCGGATTACCGCGCCCTGGCTCAGCT
>Ga0160443_101112_pt1 | contig 10781 bp, 7 predicted proteins | sample HID1972I_E1MG_FD_108244 | JGI IMG/M metagenome (GOLD analysis project Ga0160443, IMG submission 108244) | Enriched pill bug-associated microbial communities from UW Madison campus, WI, USA - HID1972I_E1 MG | ecosystem: Host-associated > Arthropoda: Insects > Digestive system > Unclassified ... | reverse complement strand
TTGGAACCACCTGATCCCATCCCGAACTCAGCAGTGAAACGATGCATCGCCGATGGTAGTGTGGGGTTTCCCCATGTGAGAGTAGGTCATCGTCAAGATTAAATCCCAGAACCCCTGTCTGCTCATGCAGACAGGGGTTTTGTCGTTTAGAGGGTTTATGAACTCTGTAAGCGAGCAGCAACTACGCCTACCCAACTCCAAAATCAGGTTCATGGCACTGACCTGCTTTAAGAGCACGACGCAGGTAATAGGGAAGAATTTTTACTTCTAAATCTTGTACGACAACCTTTGGTCGGTTTCCTACGTAAAAGGACGATTCATCCCACAATTCCCTAAGCTTTCCTCCAGCTTGGCCGAAAGCCTGATGAGCCATGCGTGCACCGAAATAGAGCGGCCCGAGACGCCGCCTATACCGTACATGGAATGTTCCTCTCGGCACGCTCACCCCCATTTGGCAAAAAGAAGTCGATGAAATGAATCTCAAATTCAGTCATAAAATTCTGTTGGCCGCGTCAGGCGTTGTGGTTCTGGCCTTCGCGTTATTCACGCTTTACAACGATTACCTGCAGCGCAGCACCATCAAACAGAATCTGGAGTCGTCTATCCAGCAGTCCGGTGAGCTCACCGCGAGTAGTGTGCAGAACTGGCTTAGCGGTCGAATACTGGTGCTCGAAAGTCTGACGCAAAACGTTGCCCATCAGGGTAGTGCTGCTGATCTTCCAGGGTTGGTTGATCAACCGGCGTTCACCTCGAACTTCCAGTTCACCTACGTTGGCCAAACCAACGGTGTGTTCACCCAGCGCCCGGACGCAAAAATGCCTGACGGCTACGACCCTCGTCAGCGTCCCTGGTACAAGCAAGCCGTGGCTGCCGATAAACCCATGCTCCAGCCGCCATATATGGCCGCCGTGGGTGGGCAGATCGTAACTATCGCTATGCCGGTGAAAAAGAACGGCGAGTTGCTCGGCGTGGTCGGCGGAGACCTGAGCCTGCAAACCCTGGTGAAAATCATCAATTCGGTGGACTTCGGCGGCATCGGCCATGCGTTTCTGGTCAGCGGCGACGGCCAAGTCATCGTAAGTCCTGACGAAGACCAGGTGATGAAAAACCTCAAGGACATCTACCCGGGCACTAACGTCCGTATTGAGAAAGTTAATCAGGACGTAGTTCTCAAGGGCCAGGATCGCATCCTGTCGTTCACACCTATCAGTGGCTTGCCCGGTGCAGATTGGTATATCGGCCTGTCGATTGATAAAGACAAAGCCTACGCACCGTTGGGCAAATTCCGTACGTCTGCATTGATCGCCATGCTGATCGCCGTAGTCGCGATTGCCGTGCTCTTGAGCCTGCTGATTCAAGTGTTACTGCGGCCCCTGACCACCATGGGTATTGCCATGCAGGACATTGCCCAAGGTGAGGGCGACCTGACTCGCCGCTTGACGGTCACCAGTAAAGACGAGTTCGGTGAAGTGGGCAGCGCGTTCAACCGGTTCGTAGAGCGTATCCACGCCTCGATTTCCGAAGTGTCTTCTGCAACACGTCAGGTGCATGACCTGTCTCAGCGTGTGATGGCGTCATCCAACGCCTCGATCATCGGCTCTGATGAGCAAAGCGCACGCACCAACAGCGTGGCCGCCGCAATCAACGAACTGGGGGCTGCCACCCAGGAAATCGCGCGTAACGCCGCCGATGCCTCACAGCACGCCAGCGGTGCCAGCGAGCAGGCCGATGATGGGCGCAAAGTGGTCGAGCAAACCATCCTGGCAATGTCGGAGCTGTCGCAGAAAATCAGCCTGTCCTGCACTCAGATCGAAACCCTGAACGCCAGCACCGACAATATCGGCCACATCCTTGATGTGATCAAAGGCATCTCCCAGCAAACCAACTTGCTGGCACTGAACGCTGCGATTGAAGCAGCACGTGCCGGGGAAGCCGGACGCGGGTTTGCCGTGGTCGCCGACGAGGTGCGTAACCTGGCTCACCGTACCCAGGAGTCGGCTGAGGAGATTCATAAAATGATCACTTCGCTGCAAGTGGGGTCGCGTGAAGCAGTGACCACCATGAATGCCAGCCAGACCTCCAGTGAGGAAAGTGTCCAGGTGGCCAACCAGGCCGGTGAGCGCCTGGTCAGCGTAACGCAGCGAATTGTCGAGATCGACGGCATGAACCAGTCCGTCGCTGCGGCCACCGAGGAACAAACTGCCGTGGTGGAAACCCTCAACGTCGATATCAACCAGATCAACCTGCTGAACCAGCAGGGCGTGACCAACCTCAACGAAACCCTGAAAGACTGCGATGCGTTGTCGCAACAGGCCAATCGGTTGAAGCAGCTGGTCGACAGCTTCAAGATCTGAGCCGCTGAGTGTACGAGTAGGAGCGAGCTGTTTCGCTCCTACTGCTTACCCAGCAAGCGGCGAACATTGTCCAGCGCGCTGTCTGCGAAGCCTTGTACAAACTGTTCAAATCCTTCCTGTGCCGTCTCCAGGGGGTCGGCAATGATGGTCCAGGTTACCTTGGAGCAGTGTGCTCCAAGCGCTTCCACTTTGATTGCGGCCCACAACCTGGCCACGCCCAGGGTGTTGTAGATCGTGGTCCAGGTCATGTGCATCGCTTGCTCATCCCGGCTATTGAGTTGTTCTACGACGCGGTTGCCATCGCGGAAAAATTTCGTGCGTAAAGCGCCCACTCCGGTGCCGATCATTTCGATATGCGTCAAGGAAGGGATGAACGCATCGAAGCCTGCAAACTGCCCCACCATGTTCCATAGACGATTGGCATGGCAGTCGATCACCATAGAGGACACTATCGGCTGGCCGTTCGGGTTATAAATTAACGTATCGGGTTGCAGCGGTTTCATGAAGTTGTCCTGAAGCGGTTCAAAGAAAGCCGATGGCCTTGAGGTAGTTGCAGCCTTTACTCAGCAGTGCCGGGTCTTTTTCGGGGTATTGCTCACCCATCTGCTGAACGCCGCGTTGCGCGTTGTCATGGAGGATCATCGAGGTGTCACCGATGTCTTCATCCAGTCGATCAAGGTAAAACCCGAGTACACCAAACATCGCATTGTCCTGGCTTACCGTTCGCAGCGCCTGCTGCCAATGCGCAGTACTGACCCGCTCGAACCGGTGGCCCGCCCGGTTGAATGCATCCAGGTAGTGCTCCCAGCTCAGTGGTTGTGGGTTATGCAGGTTGAATACGCTTCTATCGGCTTGAAAGCGATTGCAGTGGAACGCAATGAAGCGAGCCAGAAAGTCCACGGGCATCAGGTCGAAATTCAGGTCCAACCTCGGCAGCAAGCCCAACTGCAGCGACCCCTTGAGCATCAACATCAGGCGATTCTTTTGTGGCTGGCAGATACCGTTATGGCTGTTGAAGCTGATATTTCCAGGGCGATGGATGTTCACCCAGGCCCCTTGCTCGATTGCACGCCCCAGGATCCGCTCGGCGACCCACTTGGACAGGTTGTAGCCATTTCGGATGTACAGCGGCAGGGTGGTTGCCGCCGGAGCTTCGAGCACATGCCCCGTCGTGCTGATGCTGCTGGCGGCCGACAATGTCGAGACAAAGTTGAAGACTTTCTTGCAGCGGGTTTCGCACAGACGCAGGCATTCGAATATGGGGTCGACGTTGTCCCTGGCCAGTGAGGCGTAGTCCAGCACGTGGTTGACCCGTGCTGCGTTGTGCACCAGCGTGCCAAAGTCTGCGGCGAGTGCGTCATACGCGTCACAGGCCAAACCCAACCGCGGCAGGCTGACATCGGCGGCGAATACTCGCACCCTGCTCAAGTCCAGATGTTCCAGTTGGTAGTCACGCAACGCCTGGGTAAAACGAGCCATCGCAGGACTCCCCGGCAAGTCACGCACCAGGCACGCCACCTCGGTGGCCCCGGCGTTCAACAACGCCTCGACAATATGGACGCCGACGAAGCTGTTGGCCCCTGTCACGATCACCTTGTGCGGATTGCCTGCGCGGTCCCCTTGCAACGGATTGATTTCCCACTCCCGTTGAGCGTCCACGGCTGCTCGGGCAGAGGATGCGTCTGGCAGTTCACCTTCCTCCATCAGCGTTGCGAGCGTACGAATAGTCGGTACTTCAATGAAATGGCTTAACGCGAAACTACGGCCAAATTGCTCGCGAACGCGCAACAACAGCGTCGACAGCAAAATCGAATGGCCGCCCAGTGCAAAGAAGCTTTCATCGATGGGCAACTGGCTGGTGGGCAAGCCCAGCAGCTCACCCCAAAGGTCGCTCAATCGCGCTTGAAGCGGCGTGTGCGCGGCGCCGGGAGTGGCCTGCAAAATGGGGAGGAAGGGGCGCGACAGCAGCCCCTTGCGGTCGACTTTGCCGTTGTCGCTGTGCGGAATGGCTGGCAGTTCCACCCAGAAACCTGGTTGCATGTAGCCCGGTAGCCACTGGCGCGCATGCTGCTGCAAGGCCACCAGCGTAGCGTTGGGTTCGGGCTGGGCGACAAAGGCGCAGATCCTGCTTTCATGGTCGATCACCACGGCCAGCTCGCGATACAGCCTGCTGCTGCGCAGGCATTGTTCAATCTCCCGGGGGTCGACCCGAAAACCGCGGATCTTTACCTGGTCGTCGCGACGCCCACCCAGCACAATCCCTGCGGCGGTCCACTGCGCGAAGTCGCCGCTGCGGTAGGCCCGCAGCCTTTGGCCGCCCGGCACCAGCAGTTCGACGAACGGGCTGTCAGCCTGCCGCGGCGCATTCACATACCCCAGGCTCACTCCGGGCCCGACGATGTACAACTCGCCCATCACCTGTTCATCCACCGGTTGCAGATCGTCATCGAGGATCAGCACCTGGCTATTGGCGATGGGGTAGCCGACATTACGATTATTGTCATCGGGGGCGAACGTCCGGTGCGTAATCAGTACCGTGGTTTCGGTGGGGCCATAGAGGTTGTGCAACTGGCACCGTCCCGCCAGCCGCTCGATTACATGGGGTTCGCAGGCATCGCCACCGGTGAGCAGATGCGTCACGCCCAGGGGGGGATCCGGCGGCAGGATATTGAGCAGCGCAGGCGGCAGGAAGGCATGAGTGACACGCTGTCGGCGGAGCAATTCCAACAGTTGCCCAGGGTCGCGTCGCTGTTCCTCACTGGGTACGATCAACTCGGCGCCGGCAATCAGGGCGGGGAAGATTTCGATCAATGACGAGTCGAAACCCAAGGGCGAAAACTGCAGGACGCGGCTCCGTTCATCCTGCGTCATGCAGGACCCGAACCAAGCGGTGAAATGCGCCAGGTTAGCTTGGCTGAGCAGCACACCCTTGGGCTGGCCCGTACTGCCCGATGTATAGAGCACCATGCACGGCATATCCGAACAGGGGCGATCGTGCATCAGCGAGGATGCGGAATTGGCGTTGTGCGCCTCGACTGTGCTGACATCCAGTGAAATGAAACGCTCCCGCAATGGATGTTGGCCGGCGTCCAGCAATACGCGGGCCCCGGCGTTTTCGAGCATGGCCCGATGGCGTTTTGTGGGTTGATCAGGTCCCAGTGGCAGGTACACCGCGCCACTGCCCAGTACGGCAAGAATGCTGGCATACAATTCCACGGATTTTTCCAGGCATACAGCGATCACCGGTGGCGCCTCAAGCGTCTCCAGCAGCGGGCGCAATCGCAGCTGAATCGCCATGGCCTGTAGGTGCAGTTGGCGGTAGGTCACGGTGTGCCCCGCAATGTTCAGCGCCGGCCGGTCGGCGAACAGGTGAAGGCTGGCCTGCACCCGTTCGATCACCGGTACCTGGGCTTCCTGGATCAGGGCAGGGTTTGCCGTACGATTGAATCGATGCATAAATGCCAACGGCTCAAGCTCGTGCAGGCCGTGGTCGGGCCAGTCAGTGGCAATCGCGCGTGTAGAGAGAGACTCGGGGTCACGTGAGAAGCCACTGACCAGCAGCGCGACCCAATCCACCAGCGCGGTTGTTGCCTGCCGACGCAATCGCTGGCCGTTGCCACTGGGCTCCTCGGCGATGTCCAGCACGGCGAACAAGCGTCGGCCATAGTCATAGGCGCGCACTTGCAGCGCAGGCAACCCACCGTCGCTCAACGGGCCAATCCCCAGGCGCAGACTTATACAGGTGGTTTCGCCCACGTCATCCGGCAACGGCAGGCTGCCGTCTTCAATCCACAGGTCGGTGGCCTCATCCCCTGAAACATGGCCGTACTGTTCCAGCATTGGCCTGATTTCGCCCAGTGCCTTGCTTGTGCCGCACCAGCCGATGTCAGGCACCTCATGGCGACACCGACAGGTATTCGTTCAGCACTTGTCCCACGCTCGGCGTTTGCAGCACGCCGCTGTGTTGCAGGAAGCCCATGATATTGGCCATCAACGGGTGCTGGCGGGTGATGGGGAACGCCAGCGCTGATATTTCATCGCGCAGCACACCGCGCAGGCGCTCGCTGATGTCCAGATGTTCGATCAGGCGCAGGTCGAAGTTTTTCTGCAGGTCGTTGGTCAGGTAATGTGCCAGGAATATCGGCAGTACGTGAGCGATGCTGTCACGGTCCTCCGGGCTCGCGGCTTGCCAGTAGATGCGCACCAGCCGCGTCCAGAACTGCGCGTGGCGACCTTCGTCAAACAGGTGGTCGTCCATCAAGCCCCGTATGGAGGCCTTGACACTGCGGTCCTTGGAAAACGCTGCGACATCGTGGGTCACGGTGTTTTCGGCGATGGCTACGCCAATCAGCTCCACAGCATCGCTCAGGTGTTCCGGAGCCTGCGCCTGCGCCGCCGGCAGCGCGCGACTCAGTTCGATATGCCCGGGCAGGTCAATCGGCTGTATGCCCGTCATTGCGACAGTCTGTTGCATGAAATCCAAGGCCACCAAGGCGTGATAGTCCTCGTCCACCACAACCGTCATCGCATCAACGCGACAGGCAAGCGGGAAGGGCAGCGAGAAGCGATTCTTGGCAATGCTGCGCGCGGTCTTGTCGACGATTTCGGTTTCGAAAATCACCACATCGTGGATGAACTTATAGAAGCTTTGCACCAGCACGAAGTCGCGCCATTGCGAGCAATGTTCCATGAAGGTCGCGTTGAGTACCAAGGGCTGACGGCACAGTGGGTAGATCAGCTTGTTGTCGTCTTCCAGCAGGCGACGAGGGCGGGTTCGGATGGTGGCGCGGCGTTCCCAGTCGTCGGCGATGGTGGTGTAGCCGGCGGTATTCATGGGTGCACCTCGTGCAGCGCGGCGCGCACCTCGTCCCAGAACGTGATACGGCTTTCTACGGCGGCAAGGGCTGCGTCATGGGCCTGTTGCGGATAAGCCGGGTCTGCACCCACCAGGCGTTCGAGCAGCTCCTCAGCTGCTGGCCCGTGATGTTCAGTATCCAACTCGATGTGGCGCCTGAAATAGCCACACAGGGACGGTGCCTGGCGATGGATGAGCGTATCGGGCTGCAGGAGGTGTTCGAACATACTTGGTATGACACGCTCACGCCCATGAAGGAATGCGGCGGCTACGCAATGGGTAGGGGCTTGCAGCGCAATGTGCAGCGTGTCGCTGACGAAGCGCGCGGCCCCAGCAGGAACATCGGCCATGCGCAGGGCCGTGCTTGCTTCCACGCCCTGGTGCAGCAGTGCAATGAAACGGTGTATCGCCGAGGTGCTGGCGCCGACTTCGACCATGGCTTCCAGGTACCACTCGAAGTGGCTGCAATGGCCTTGCCTGGGGCGTGAGTCTGATTCTTCGCCCAGCACAATCTCATTGATCAAGCGTGCTGCTTGCGGGTCGGCCGGTGGCAGCCAGGGTAGGCGAGTGCAGGTCAGGTCCTGCTGCAGGCGTTTGGTGAGCGTCATGAAGTCCCAGACAGCGAATACATGGTTTTCCATGAACAGTCGTAACTTTTCCAGCGAAGTTATTTCCAGAAATAACGGATGGCTGCACAACAGCCGTTTTCTTTGTTCCAGTAAAGGTGGGTACATAGTTGATGCCTATAAATTATTGCGTCGTCGCTAAAACAACGTTGGACTTTTGTATGCCGCAAAAAGATAAGAAAGATGTAAACCAGGCTTTGCGCGCACGCGCGCTCACGCAAGTGGGGCTGCACGGTCGAATTAAGTGGCTGGTTTAGTAATGAAAGATAATAAGCGGGTTAAACAAGTTGGCCAGTATATGAATGCATTAGATGTTTTTCTAAATAATATAAGCTGTCGGTAACTTACTTTATAAGAGTGGGAAGTTTCTTCTGCGCGGGGCGCTACTTGGCCAGGTAGGGAACCCCGCAGTGCTCGACGGGCAAGCCGAGCGACCTTACACCATGTTAGAGCGTCTTCTTTGCGGCGGCGTCGAGGTTATCGAGATAGGTTGTGATCACGTCCATCCCGCGCATCAGGTGATTACGCAGCGTCAGGATGCTTTCCTCGACCTTCTTTTGTGTCACCAGGTTCAGCAGTTCACGATGGTCTTCCTGGGAAGTTTCGCCCAGCCCCATCGCCTCGAGGTTGAAACGCAGGAAGCGCTCCTCCTCATTCAGCCCGTGCTCCACCAGCTTGAGCAGCCGCTGGTTGGGGGCCTTGCCATACAGGGTCATGTGGAACAGGCGATTGAGACGGCCAATCTCGGTGTAGTCTTTTTCCTGTTCCAGGGCACAGATGAGCGTGTCTGCCTCGGCGATATCGGCTTCGGTCAGCAAGGGAATCGACAAACGCAGGGCTTCAGACTCCAGCAACATTCGCAGCTCATAGGTCTCAGCCGAATTGTCTTCGATCAACGGTGCAACCACGGCGCCCTTGTGGGTGACCACATGCAGCAGTGACTGCGCCTCCAACTGACGCAAGGCTTCACGCACCGGCATGCGGCTGACCCCGAACAGGCTGGCCAGCTCCTGCTGACGCATGGCGGTACCGCAGGGCAAGCGGCCATCAAGGATGGCATTGCGCAAGGTTTCTTCAATCACGGAGCGAGCAAGATGGGCGGGAATAGGGCCGGTGATCTTGATGCTGTTCAACGGGTTCGGCTTCTGCGTCACGGTTACGCTATCCTCCTTATTAAAATAGGGTGGCTAATTGGATCCAATGCACACTAGAGGCTGCCCATAGGCTTGTCAAACGGGCACGGTTTCGGCTTGTAAGCGTTTCAACGCTCGACTCCGGCGGCCCACGCGCGGGTTTTGCCAGGTCTGACACGCCGCTGGTGTATTGCGACATTACCGCATATATATATTCCCTAACGGTATTTAAATTACCGTTCTTATGCCTATAAAGTCACTCTCCTGTCTGACCGGGAGTGAACTCATGTCCGCCACCTCTACTGTTCCAACAGCGACCCTTGCCACTCAAACGTTCGAGATTCGACCACTGCCCGGCAGCGTCGGTGCCGAGATTGTCGGCCTGGATTTGTCCCGGCCAGTCAACGACCAGGATTTCGCCCGCATTCATCGCGCGCACCTGGATCACCACGTGGTGGTGTTCCGCGATCAACGCATCACGCCCGAACAACAGATCGCTTTCAGCCGCCGCTTTGGCGTCCTGCAGATCCACGTGCTCAAGCAGTTCCTGCTGGCCAACCACCCGGAAATCCTGATCGTCTCCAACATCATCGAAAACGGCCAATCCATCGGCCTGGGTGACGCAGGCAAATTCTGGCACTCGGACCTGTCCTATAAAGAGCTGCCGAGCCTGGGCTCGATGCTCCACGCCCAGGAGCTGCCGTCCGAAGGCGGCGATACCCTGTTTGCCGACATGCACAAAGCCTGGGACCAACTGCCCGAGCACCTGCGCAAAGCCGTGGAAGGCCGCAGTGCCGCACACTCTTATACCGCGCGCTACAGCGAAACCAAATTCGAAGGCAACTGGCGCCCGACGTTGACGCCCGAGCAGCTTGCCCAAGTCGCGGAAGTGGTTCACCCCATCGTGCGCACCCATCCGGAAAACGGCCGCAGGGCGCTGTTCGTCAGCGAAGGCTTCACCACCCGCATCGTCGGCCTGCCGGAAGATGAAAGCCGCGAACTGCTGGCCCAGCTCTACGCCCACAGTGTGCTGCCGCACAACATCTACCGCCACCAATGGCAGCCCCACGACCTGGTGTTCTGGGACAACCGCTCGCTGATCCACCTGGCCGCCGGTTGCCCGAGCCATCTGCGCCGCAAGCTGTTTCGCACCACCATCCAGGGCGACGCGCCTTTCTGATTCGGAGCATGACCATGTCCAGGAAAACCCCATTTGCACGGCTGGCCACGACCGTCGGCCTCGGTATGAGCCTGTTGGCCGGCAGCCTGCTGGCTCCGACGGCTGCGCAGGCCGAAGGCGAGATCCGCATCGCCGAACAGTTCGGTATCGTCTACCTGCTGCTTAACGTAGTGCGCGACCAGAACCTGATCGAAAAATACGGCAAGCAGGAAGGTCTCGACATCAAGGTCGATTGGACCCAGCTGTCCGGCGGCGCAGCGGTCAACGACGCACTGCTCTCCGGCTCGATCGATATCGCCGGTGCCGGCGTCGGCCCGCTGTTGACCATCTGGGACCGCACCCATGGCAAGCAGAACGTCAAGGCCGTGGCCTCCCTGGGCAACTTCCCCTACTACCTGGTCAGTAACAATCCCAAGGTCAAGACCATTGCCGATTTCACCGACAAGGACCGTATCGCCGTGCCCGCGGTGGGCGTGTCGGTGCAGTCGCGCTTCCTGCAATACGCCGCCGCCAAGCAATGGGGCGACAAGGAATTCAATCGCCTCGACAAGTACACCGTCGCCGTCCCGCACCCGGATGCCACCGCCGCCCTGATCGCCGGCGGCACTGAACTGACCGGGCACTTCTCCAACC
>Ga0160443_101108_pt1 | contig 10842 bp, 10 predicted proteins | sample HID1972I_E1MG_FD_108244 | JGI IMG/M metagenome (GOLD analysis project Ga0160443, IMG submission 108244) | Enriched pill bug-associated microbial communities from UW Madison campus, WI, USA - HID1972I_E1 MG | ecosystem: Host-associated > Arthropoda: Insects > Digestive system > Unclassified ... | reverse complement strand
CAATTGGCGGCATTTCTATAGAGATTGTTTTTTGATGACCTTCCCCTGTATCTATGGGGAAATCAAAAAAGCTTTTTTCTTCTGATTCAGGTTTCATCTTTATGATTTCCGTTTTTTTATTCAGGAAATCGACCCCAATATATGCATCTTTTTGAAACAAGCGCATTTTCCGCATCTTCTTCATAGAAATCCTGCTTGCAGTCAAATTGGCAACGCATCCATTATCAAATTCTATCCTTGCATTCGCAATATCAACTGTTTCACTGATGACCGCCACCCCACTTGCTGAAATACGGCGAACCGGTGACTTTACAAAGTGTAAAATAATATCGATGTCATGGATCATTAGGTCAAGGATAACAGCCACATCTGTTCCCCTTGCATTAAATTCCGCCAAACGGTGCGCTTCAATAAACATCGGATTCAATGACTTATTCCTTAAAGCTAAAATTGCGGGATTATACCTTTCCACATGTCCCACTTGGCATTTCACTTTTGCTTCTTTCACTAATTTAACCAATGTGCGTGCATCCTCAATCGTATGCGTCATCGGTTTTTCGATGAACAAATGTTTGCATTGTAATAAACAAGCCTTTGCTATTTCAAAATGTGTAGTAGTAGTGGTCACGATATCAATAGCATCAGAAGCCGAAATCAATGCTTCTATAGAAAAAAAGCGGATAAGCCCAAATTTCCCAAGCACCTCGTTTGCATTTTGCTCATTAGGGTCATAAAAGCCTACAATTTCAACACCCGGTAAAGACAACCAATGCTGAATATGAAATTTACCCAAGTGCCCAGCACCAAAAACACCTATTTTAAGCATAAATTATATAATGGATACTATAATGATTGGAAAAAGATGCAATTTAAAAAAAATAGGTTGAAAAGGCTTCCTTTCCATTAAAAAAGAAACAGTATTTTTGGATTCAAAGAAATTTAAATGGTTATGACTGAAAAATTCATGAAGGAAGCGGTTGAATTAAGCAAAAAACATATGGAAAATGGTGATGGTGGCCCTTTCGGATGCGTAATTGTAAAAAATAAGAAAATCATAGGAAAAGGATGGAACAATGTATTGAAAAGCAGAGATCCTACCGCCCATGCCGAAATGTGCGCAATAAGAGATGCCTGCGCCAATTTAGACACTAACCAACTGGAAGGCTGCGATATCTATTCCAGCTGTGAGCCTTGTCCCATGTGTTTGGGCGCAATTTATTGGGCAAGACCGGATCGTGTTTTTTATGCAAATACGCGCGAAGATGCAGCAGCACTCGGATTTGATGATTCCTTTATTTATCAGGAAATGAAACTGCCATTTGAAGAACGGAAAATCCCGATGATTGCCCTTGATAAATCAGAAGCTAAAAAAGTATTCGAAATTTGGAAAAACAAAGAAGGAAACACCAGTTATTAGCTTTTGCTACACTATGAGTGCTAAGACTCTAGGTATTAAGGGATTAATTTGAATTTTTATAATAAAAAAACTATTTATCAACTGATCCAAAGTAGTGTTCCTCATTTTAATTTAAAAACGCTGACAAGGCAGAAAGCCCAGTCAGCGTTTTTATTGATTACGATCAATTAAACTTGCGTCAATTTACTTTGCTCAAATACGCGCATATATAAATCTTCGTATTGTGGCACTATCTTTTCGATGGAATATTTATGTGCATTCATTAAGGCTTCATTTTTGAATTCTGCCAGGCGCTTATCATCTTCCAAAATATACAATGCATTTTTGGCCATATCTTCCACGTCACCTACATTGCTCAAAAATCCCGTCTTTCCATTAATGTTGATTTCAGGTATTCCGCCGGCATTGGTTGAGATTACGGGAACACCACAAGCCATGGCTTCCAAAGCTGCCAGTCCGAAACTTTCATATTCGGAAGGGAGGATAAACAAATCCGTAATATTCAGGATCTCTTCCATTTGCTCTTGTTTTCCTAAAAACCGGATATCGTTGCAAACACCCAATTTCCGGGCTAAATCTTCCGCATTCTGTCGCTCTGGACCATCCCCGATCATCAATAATTTCACGGGCATTCTAGCGCGCAGTCGGGCAAAAACTTCTATTACATCATCCACTCTTTTTACTTTCCTGAAATTAGAAACATGCGCCAAAATCCGTTCACCTTGCGGTGCGAGCATTTGTTTGAAATGTTCTTTGTCCGTCTTGAAAAACCGATGAGAGTCCACGAAGTTGGCAATCACTTCTATCTCTTTTTCTATTTTGAACGATCTTAGCGTTTCGTCTTTCAAGTTTTGGGAAACAGCCGTTATCGCATCAGATTCATTGATGGAAAAAGTAACCACAGCCCCGTAAGTGGAATCTTTTCCCACTAAGGTAATGTCTGTGCCATGAAGAGTCGTAATAAAAGGGATGTCCTTTCCTTGTTTATGCAACATTTGTCTGGCAAAATAAGCAGAAGACGCATGAGGTATCGCATAATGAACATGCAATAAATCCAAATCGTTGTTATTGATGACATTCACCAAAGTACTTGCCAAGGCGGTTTCATAAGGTGGGAACTCAAACAAAGGATATTTGGGCACACTTACTTCATGATAAAAAATATTAGGATGAAATGCGTTTAAACGGACAGGTTGTTGGTAGGTAATAAAATGTATTAAATGTCCTTTGTCGGCCAAAGCCAATCCAAGCTCCGTGGCCATTACGCCACTTCCACCAAAGGTAGGGTAACAAACTATTCCAATTTTCATAAACGAGCTAATTATCCCGCAAAGATAAGAAAATTGAAAGTGCGTAATCAGGATTATAATATAGCATATTCCATTGGGAGTATAGAGAGAATGAATTTGTGGGTTGTGAATTTGTGGCTTGTGAAAAAGAAGAGTGGAATAACGAATTCAATATTATCCACCAAAAAAGAGATTGTCATTTCTGACAATCTCTTTTTTATATTAGAAAATAAAATTAATGTGCTGCTTCCTTTTCAGCAATCATTTCTTTTAAAGACTGAGTAGTAACGGATTTTGGACGCTCAATCGGCGAACTGGTCGCACGGTCCCAGCATAAACCTGCCAATACACCTAATGATCGACTGACACCAAATAAAACGGTAAAGAATTCCTCTTCAACCATCCCAAAATGCTTCAGCAACGCACCACTGTGCGCATCCACATTTGGCCAAGGGTTTTTGATTTTGCCTGTTTCGCCTAAGATACCAGGCGCAACCTCATAAACATTCCATACCGTCTGAACCAAAGGATCATCAGGACAGTGTTCTTTCCCAAAAACCATTTGTGCTTCAAAACGAGGATCTGTTTTCCTCAATACGGCATGGCCATAACCAGGAACCACTTTTCCTTCGCTTAGCGTAGTCCTGATATATTCTGCGATTTGTTCCTTACTAGGCAATTCCGTGTTTAATTGTTCCCTCATTTCTTCAATCCAGCGGATAACTTCCTGATTTGCCAGGCCATGCAAGGGACCAGCCAGTCCGTTCAATCCGGCGGCAAAAGCCAAATAAGGATCACTTAATGCCGAACCTACCAAATGAGTGGTATGCGCGGAAACATTACCACCTTCATGGTCTGCATGAATGGTCATATATAAGCGCATCAATGCCACGAATCCCTTATCGTCATTTCCAAGCATATGCGCGAAGTTACCTGCCCAATCCAACATCCCATTAGGTTGGATGTGATCACCATTTTTATATTTCCTACGGTAAATATATGCGGCAATACGCGGCAGACGAGCGATTAAGTTCATCACATCTTCATAGATATAAGACCAATAATCTTTTTTATTGATCCCTTTTTTATATTCTTGTGCAAAAATAGATTCGCGTTGTAATGCCATAACACCGATACTGAATTGCGTCATCGGATGCGTTGGTGAAGGCAATGATTCAATTACATCAAATACATAATTGGGCACATGGGAACGGCGTGCCCATACACTTGAAATATGCTCTACATCTTCTGCCGTAGGCATTTCACCTAAAAGCATCAAATGAAACAAGCCTTCAGGAAGAGGTTCGCTCCCACCTTCCGCTTTTGGTAATTGTTCCCTTAATTCCGGAATAGAATATCCCCTAAAACGGATCCCTTCATTAGCGTCCAATAAAGACGTCTCCGTTACCAAACCTATCATTCCGCGCATGCCCTGATAAACTTGGGCAACTGTAATGTCTCCAATTTTTGTGTTACCGTGTTCTGCAAGAAGTTCTTTGATTTCCGCATTTAATTTTTCCGCTTTTTCGTGAAAACGCTCTTTAACGTAACCCATGATGTTTTATGAAATATTATATTATGATAAAAAAATTTTGCGGCACAAAGATAACAAAATTGAATGAACCTATAAAATTTTCAACAATTTTCTTTATAAGTGGATTTTCAAATCAAGAATCACTGATATTGAGCTATAATCTGTCCTGAAAATAAAATGCTGGCAAGGTTCTAAAATCCCGTCAACAAAAAAAATAAATGGGATTTTCATTTATTCTACAACCATTTTTTGAGTAATTCTTCCTTCTTTAGCTTTCACATTCAGAAAAACTCCTGCTGACAACCTGAGATATCAAGCACCTTACTTTCTGGTTCGAATTTGATTATTCTCCCTGAAAGTCCCTCAAGTTTATTTTTGGGATGCAAAGCACATTGGATTGTAGCTTAACTATAGCTTTGGCAGAAGTAGGGCGACATTCATTTTACTACCTATTGCATTTGCCACAGGATCCAGAAGAAGTTTGCCGAACTCTATTGTAATGATCAAACTACTGTCCTCATCGCAAAAACAGCCGAAATGGTCCGCCGTATCACAGAATTCCAGGCCGCCCCGAATGTCTTGTTGTTGACTCGAACCAGTAAACAAACCCTAGGAATCCCATGGTGCTGCAATATTGGAATTGACAGTATGCCTTATATATGCTAAGGCAATTATGGAATTCCCAACATTTACAATTATGGATTTCATAATAGGACATGCAACAGTAAAAGAATTTATCTCATCTGTCCATGAATGGAACAGCAATTTGTTCAGTAATGAAGTATTGCAATAACAAACACTTTTTCCGTATTACTACAATGGTATAAATATGGTGTAGGAAAAATTATACCGAGACATTAAGAAAAATAATCCCAAAATTCTTCCCTTTACTTACACCTTACACTGATATTACAAAAGGTATCGTTTTTTATGTTCATATCAATTGTCGATTTATAACTCAGGAAAAACAGTCTAAACTATCCAACTAGTAAGTACTTAGTGAGAGCATCCAAATTCTTTAAAATCACATTTATAAAAAGTAAATCACATTTGTTAATTACATATGATTAAAACGAAATTTTTCAATCCTATCAAAAGTAAACAAAACTTTCCAAGATTATAATTATAAATTAAAATATGTTAATTATTAAATATGGCTTACGAATGGAAGTAATTTTACTAAGGCTTTTTAGAATCCTTCAAATTATGATGCCCATAATCACGCTAATAAATCTCCCAAATAGAAGGATAGCCTCCTAAGAAATACCCTTAAATTTAAAATATTGCGTTTATTATTATTTAATATTTATAAATAATAGAAATACATACTCTTATATTCACCGCCGTATTTTATAAAAATCTTTACCCTCTAGTCCAAGAATTATCAACCTTCGTTTAAAACCCCAGTTAGTAACCAAAAAATATTGAATATTATGAAAAACAAAATAGTTTATATTGAAATATATTTTCCTTATAAAACCAAAAGGTGCGACTGATGTATTGATTTTTTAGCCCTAATTATTTTACGTATAATTAAATATACCAATTCAATTATAATTTTTGAAAAAACACTTTAAATAATGTATATTACACTTCATACAGAATGTATAAAGTTTTTTTAATCAATAATTTAAAAGTAAAAATTAAAATTTAAATAGACTATACTGCCATTCTGTCTTAGTTATAAATATTTAAAGACTTAAAATATTCATTTAAAAGTAGTTATATCGAGTTATATAAACTAAAAAGTTGATGGAACACATAAATGGTAATTAAAAAAATACGCTCCAGTATGACGACAAATGAAAATTATAAACTATTCGTAAGTCATATTATTAATTTAATAAGTATGAAAACTTTCTTCATAAATTATATAAATGAAAGGATACGCCCGTTTTTAAATTAATTTTCATTACAAATAAATTGAATTTTAAAATAAACATACTTCATACAAATAAATGGATATGCGCTCCAATTATATCATCTTTTTTCAAATAAAAAAATAGCAAATTTGTAGATATAAATATAAGGAAATACCGAATATCACTTAAAACGGTCGTATAGTGAAATTAACTCATCAATCGGTATGCAGTCTGCATTCCTTCTTTCATTATTAAATACAATAAAACATTCAATAGAGGAAACATATTTTGAAAAACTATAATTGTTTAAATTTAATTCTTATAAAGAATAAAGAGATTTTCTCCAGATTATTAATTGTTTTTTCTCGAAGAAGATATTCTATTTATTTCTTTTTATCAATTAGTGGGGCAGAATTAATTGGCAAATGAAAAAAATGAATTAAGTCTAATTCCAATTATAAAAATAAAATTATAAAATACAATATAAAATGATTTATCGAGCAGGTCGAGCCTTCAGCACTTACTCTTTCATAAAAATAATTATACCCCTAGTGGTATAAAAAATCCTAACTACTCAATTATACAGCGGCAATTCATGCGCACAAAAAAGCCACTTCTCGCGAAGTGGCTAAAAACAATACCGGCCGGATTCTAAAATCTAAAGTCTTTCAGTTGTTCGAAAAACGAAGCGCCATGAGTGGGATCCACAAGAAGCATAAAAAGAATCCCAAAAACAGAACCCCAAAGATGCGCGTCGTGGTTGACTCTTACACCACCTTTTTTAGCCATATATGCGGTGTAACCCAAATACCCGATGGCGAAGACAATACTGGGAACGGGTATGGCAAAGAAAATGTACAGCTTGCTCCATGGTTCTACATAAATCATGGCAAAAACGGTTGCCGCTACCCCACCCGATGCGCCCAGGGAACGGTAGTTGACATTGTCCCTTTGCTTCAACATGGAAGGAATGGAAGCGGCAATAATGCCCAATATATATAGGGATAAATATTGCTCCGTAGGCAGGTAATGCTCGAGGTAACTGCCGAAGAAATAAAGCGTCAGCATATTAAATATTAAGTGCATCGAGTCCGCATGGACAAAGCCGGCGGTCAAGAGCCGGTACAGCTCTTTTGGATCTTTCATTATGGCAGGCCAGAGCAATAGTTTGTTCAATAATTGCTCATTCCTGAATGCCAGCCAGGAGAGGGCGGCGGTAATCCCTATTAATAGCATGGTAATACTCATTTAGCGAAGATAAAGTTTGTATTTTGCTTTTTATCCCGTTTTAATCAAATAAGAAATTTATTTTTGCAATAAAGCATTTTGTCATCGCCATTATCCAATATTAATTTTGAACATTCCTTTTTTCATCTCCAAGCGTATCATCAACAACAAAGGCAAATCTTTTTCCAAAGCGATTATACGGCTGGCTACTTTGGCTACCGCGCTCAGTGTTGCCATCATGATCATTTCGCTTGCGGTCGTATTGGGATTCAAAGAAACGATCAAGGACAAAATGTTCGTGTTTTGGGGAAATATCCAAATTACGCCCTATAACGCCAATCCCAGTTCCATCATTTCGCCCAACCCCTTTGACTATGACGCTGTATTAAGAAAGGAGATAAAACAAATGCCCGGCGTCACTTCCGTTTTACCCTATGTCTTAAAACCCGGGATCATACAAGCGGGCAATATCATGGAAGGGATCAAAATAAAAGGGATCGACAAAGATTATGGACTTCAAAGCAATTCGGCAATCTCTTATTCAGGGAAAGGGATCAGTTTTCAGGATTCCGGTTATGCAATGCAAATCTTGCTTTCGGAAACGACGCTGAGCCGGCTCAACAAAAAAATCGGGGACTCGGTACTGGTTTATTTCATCAATCCGCAACAAGAGTTCCCAAGGGTCCGCAGGTTGCAGATTTCGGGTACTTATCACACGGGAATGGATGAAATCGATAAAAATTTTGCGTTCAGCGACATCCGCTTGATCCAAAGGATCAGCAATTGGGACGAAAAGGCGATCAATGGCTATCAGGTCGCGGTTGCCGATTATAAAAAATCGGATGAAATCGCAAATGATATCTATCAAAAATACCTACAGCCGCCCATGAGTAAAAATACGATGCAGGATATTTACCCCACTATTTTTAGCTGGCTCGATTTGATGAACAGGAACACTTATATCATCCTTATCATTATGGCAGTGGTGGCGGTCATCAACTTATCGACCGCATTATTGATTTTTATTTTGGAACGCACCAATATGGTGGGCATTTTAAAGACATTGGGGATGCCGATGGGGGAAATCCAAAAAATATTCCTCTATCATTCCGCCCTTATTTCTTTGAAAGGGATATTGTGGGGAACGGTTGTGGGGGTAGGTTTTTGCTTGCTTCAATCTTATACCCATATAATCCCGCTTCCCGAAAGTGCGTATTACATGCAATATGTGCCCATTAAATTGATTGCCTGGCAAGTGCTTGCCATCGACTTTGGCGTGCTTGTATTTTGTACGCTGATTTTAATGGTGCCCATAATGATTGTACGCCGGATCAGCATCATCAATACGCTTAGGTTTAAATGAAAAATATTTAGGGCTTGCTGGGAAACTCAGCGGCAATTCAGTATATTGAATTTTTAAATACTACGAAGGCGCAAAGACACAAAGAATGTACAAGGTCACAATGACTCTGTGCCCTCCAATATTTGCAAAAATATTTTGATAAACAAATTAATGGAAACCTGGTATGATTGATAACTTAGTTCTGGGCATGCCCTATTTATTTTTCAACATTAAAAATCCATGCCCATACATTCAGCTTTGGAAAGAAATATTTACTTTCGTTCCTTTGTAATAATTTAGAATTACCAAAATAAATGAAAAAAACACCTTCTTACCTATATTCCATCATTGGCATTTCCCTTGTTTTATTCCTTTTGGGCACTATTGGCTGGCTGGTCATCAATGGCCGTGCGCTTTCCAGGTATTTTAAAGAACAAGTGGAATTACAAGTCATCCTCCACGACAACACAAAAACGGAAAATGCGGAGAAACTGGAAACGATTTTAAAAAACCAACCTTTTGTCGCAAAAGTAAATATTACCACCAAGGAAGAAGCCGCCAAGCAATTTGCAAAAGAATGGGACGAAGATTTTACGCAACTTTTGGATTTCAACCCACTTTATACCTCTTTAAATGTGAAGTTGCATTCAGAATATGTGAATACGGACAGTTTGCTGAAGGTGAAACAATTTATCCTGCAAAGCAATATCGTGCGGGAAGTGAGTTATCCTAATGTAGTGGTCGATAAAATGAACAGTAATTTCCGGAAAGTTGGGATTGTGTTGGGCGTGCTTGCATTGATCTTATTTGTGGCGGTGGTCATCATAATCGACAATACCGTGAGGTTGGCGATGTTCAGCAACCGGCGATTGATCAAAACCATGCAAATGGTAGGGGCGACGCGTTGGTTCATTGCCAAGCCATTTGACAAAAACGCCTTCGTGTCTGGTTTGATCAGTGGCCTCATTGCGATTGCGGGTTTATTTGGTGTCAGGTACCTGGCCATGTCTCAATTACCGGAATTAAAGGCGCTCAGCGACCCTTTCTACCTTGGCTTACTCATGATTGGCATCGTCATTCTCGGGATCATCATTTCCCTGGCGAGTACGCACCGTTCCGTGATAAAATACTTGAAATATAAATTGGATAATTTATATTGAGTTTATTTTCATTTATAAAAAAGCAAAATAAATTCCTGGTTACATTTCCCGTCCAATGGCCCTAGGAATATGGGATAGCTTGTATAGGCGCAATATTCACGTCGGGATATTTGCTAATCAACCAATACCTTCTGGTCCATACACAGTAAAATCACGACCTGTTGTACGGCCTATTGTATCCTTTCCATTCATCCAATATATTTCTGAAAAAATCAGGGATACCTATTTCATTAATTACCGGCAATACATATCCGATGCCTTATTGCTGGTGTCCATCGCAGTAAATTCGGCCCTACTGAGCGTATTTTCATTTATTAAAACAGCCAGAATCCCATTAAAGCCCTTTGTATTTTTTTGTCCACAATTCATTGTTTGGTCACAGATAAAAGCACCCGGACAGCTTGGATCGCGTTTTACTAAGTTTACAAAGGGCTTTGAACTATCCGAAAGAATGCTACAGATAGATTCCCAATTCCATTTGAGGATAATTTCCTCAGATCAATAATGATTCCGTCCTTGCCGAACAATCCAGTAATTGTTTTATTGACATTCCTGGCTTTTAACACGGATAAATCAATATACCCAATATTATCCGGAAGAATAGTGGAAGTTTGGCTGAATAAATCGCCGTCATTAAATTTTAGGACTGCAGGTGCAAATCTTTTGGTTTCGATTTCCTTGATAATACCATTCATTTCATATTGGGCGGATAATTTGTAATAATTCTTGACCCTGCCGAAGTTTGGGGCGTTTGCCTAACCAGCTACAGGCCTGTCTTTTAACGTGAACAACGCATCTATATTTTTCCGTGTTACTATCCTATAAAGCTTAACATATTGCAAATTGTAATCATATTGCAATATCAAACATAGTCCATTTGAAAAGTAATCCCGTCTATCAAAAGATGGACATTTGATTTACTTTTGATGGGATTCTTAGGTGGGGAGGAAAGATATTTATTGAAAAGCCTTTGCAAGGTACTTTGTGACATTCCACTATCACGAACCAAAT
>Ga0160443_101095_pt1 | contig 11019 bp, 9 predicted proteins | sample HID1972I_E1MG_FD_108244 | JGI IMG/M metagenome (GOLD analysis project Ga0160443, IMG submission 108244) | Enriched pill bug-associated microbial communities from UW Madison campus, WI, USA - HID1972I_E1 MG | ecosystem: Host-associated > Arthropoda: Insects > Digestive system > Unclassified ... | reverse complement strand
GATCTTCTCGGCCAGCACCGGCATGTACTTGGCCACGAACGCCTGCAGCTGGTTGAAGGTCTCCTTGGAGTCGACCTTGACCTTGTCCACGTCCTTGCGGATCAGGTCGCGCACCGAACGCAGCGGCAGGCTCAGGTCTTCATAGATCACGCTGAGCGGGGCGGCATCGCGGCCACGGCGCTCCACCACGTTCCAGACGCGCGACAGATAGGCCACGTCCTCGGCGATCGCCTCGGCCGGCTGGCCCTCGGCATTGGTGCGCACGATGTAGCCATAGCCGCCGTGCTGGGCCGACAGCTCGGTCACCAGCGTTTTCAGGCGCGCGCGTTCGGTCTCGTCCTCGATCCGGGCCGACACGCCGACCACCTTGGACTGCGGCAGCAGCACCATGTAGCGCGAGGGAATGCTGATCTGGGTGGTCAGGCGGGCGCCCTTGGTCCCGATCGGGTCCTTGACCACCTGCACCACGATGTCCTGGCCGTCGCGCAGCAGCTCCACGATCGGCACCGAGGACGGCGGCGGCAGGGTCGTGCCTTCGGTATCGGGGCTGGCCACCGGGGCCGGCCGGATCACATCGTTGGCGTGCAGAAACGCTGCGCGCTCCAGCCCGACTTCGACGAAGGCGGCCTGCATGCCCGGCATTACCCGCTGCACCTTGCCCTTGTAGATGTTGCCGACCACGCCACGGCGCCAGCCGCGTTCGATATGCAGTTCCTGCAGCATGCCGTTTTCGATGACGGCGACGCGGGTTTCCCGCGGGGTGACATTGACCAGGATTTCTTCAGACATGGGCGACTCCCTTCAGTTCAAACGTCTGCAGCAACTGCTCGGTCTGTTGCAGGGGCAAACCCATCACACCCGAATAGCTTCCCGCCAGATGGCGGATGTATCGTTCGGCGCCGCCCTGGATCGCATACGCGCCGGCCTTGTCCATCGGCTCGCCGCTGGCCACGTAGGCCGCGATCCGCTCCTCATCGATTGCCGCGAACGTCACCTCCGAGACCACCAGCACGCCCTGCTCCCGGCCCGCGGCGACCAGCGCCACCGCGGTCATCACCTGGTGGGTGCGCCCGGCCAGGGTGCGCAGCATCGCGCAGGCGTCGGCGGCATCGGCCGGCTTGCCGAACACGCGCCCGTCCAGCACGACCTCGGTGTCCGAGCCCAGCACCACCGCGTCCGGATCGTGCGCGACCAGGGCCAGCCCGGCGCGCGCCTTGTCGGCGGCGACGCGCTGCACGTAGTCGGCGGCCGACTCGTCGGCGGCACGGACTTCGGGCACGTGAAGGTCGAGCGCCTGGAACGGTCGGTCCAGGCGCGCAAGCAGTTCGTTTCGTCGGGGGGATCGAGAGGCAAGATAAAGCATCGAGGAAGCATAACCTGAGCCTACTGTCTGAATCGCGAGCAACACGCTCGAATCGTGATCGACCCCATCGAACCTCACGACGCGTTCATCGCCCCGACACCAACCTCAACGTCTTCACAAGGAGATGTACATGCGCCGCCCGTCCCTGTCCCCGTTGCTGCTCGCCCTGTCCCTTGCCCTGGGAGCTTCGATGACCGCCCACGCCCAGTCCCAGCCCACCATCGCCGTGCCGGCCGACGGCACCCTGCTCAACATCTCGGCCAACGCCGAGGCCAGGCGCGTGCCGGACGTGGCCACGCTCTCGGCCGGTGTGGTGACCCAGGCCGTGGACGGCAACACCGCCATGCGCCAGAACGCCGAGCAGATGACCAAGGTACTGGCCGCGATCAAGGCGGCCGGCATCGCCGAACGCGATGTGCAGACCAGCGGTGTCAACCTGAGCCCGCAGTACCGTTACGCCGACAACGAAGCGCCGAAGATCACCGGCTACCAGGCCAGCAACACGGTCAGCCTGAAGGTGCGCGACATCGCCAAGCTGGGCAAGGTGCTCGACGCGCTGGCCGCCCAGGGCGCCAACCAGATCAACGGCCCGCAGTTCGAGATCGACCAGCCCGAACCGGTCTATGACGAGGCCCGCCTCGCCGCGCTGAAGAAGGCCCAGGCCCGCGCCGAGACGTACGCCAAATCGTTGGGCCTGCGCGTGCGCCGGATCGTGAGCATCTCCGAGAGCGGTGGCGGCAACTTCCGTCCGGTGATGATGCGTGCCCAGGCCGCGCCGATGGCGGCCGATGTGTCGACGCCGGTTTCGCCGGGCGAATCCACCGTGTCGGTCAACCTGGACGTGGTGTTCGATCTGGGCCGCTGATCCGCGCGGCCACACGCTTTCCATGACGGCGCCCGCGGGCGCCGTCATGCTGTGCGCGGTCCGATTCTGACTGCCAGCCAACTCCCCACCCTGCCCCTGACTTCCGGCCCGTGCCGGGCTCGGGTATTGCTGTCAGTGCGCGGCCCCGCCCGACCCCATCCGCTGCGCAGGCACGTTGATGTTTCCGCACATCTGGCAAGGAGAGTGGAGCATGGTCCGTACCCCGTCCCCGGTTGTCCCGCTGCACATCGAAGCGTCCCGCGTGCTCGGGTGGAGCACTGCCATCGCGGTCCATGCGCTGGCGCTGATGTTGTTGTTGATTCCTGCTGCACAGCCGCTGATCACGGCCCCGCGCGAGCGCATGCGGGTGAGCTGGGTGCTGCCGCCGCCTCCGCAGCCGCCGATACCGATCCATGCCGATCCAGCACCGCCGAAGGTGCCGACGGCACCGGTGAACACGCAGCGACCGCCGGCACCCCTGCCGACGCCCACCGCCGCCGTCGATGACGCGCTGGCGGTGTCCCCGCTACCGGCCAGCGAGGCGTCACCGCCGTTGCTGGCCCCAGCGCCTGGCCCGGCCGCACCGGCGCAGGGGGCCCAGCTCCAGTACCGCAGCGCCCCGCCGCCGCCGTATCCGATCACCGCGATCCGCCTCGGCCAACAGGGCACGGTGGTGCTGCGCATCCGGGTCGGTACCGATGGCAGCCCGCTGGCGGTCGACATCGAGAAGAGCAGCGGCTCGCGCGTGCTCGACCAGGCCGCGCGCCAGCAGGTCCTGCGCCGCTGGCGCTTCGTGCCCGCCACCGTCAATGGCCAGGTGGTCGAGGCCGATGGCCTGGTCCCGGTGGAATTCACGTTGCCGCGTTGAATGTGCTGGGGAGAGCCTGCAACGGGCTCTCCCCATTGATACAGAGCCATCACACGCCCTTTCGCGAATTAAGCAATTTTTCACACCTGCGTCACCTGCCGGAAACCTAGATTGGCGCCGTTGCCACCGTTCTGGTGTCGACTTATTGACATCTAGGTTTTCCCAGTCAGGAGAGAAGCTGTGAAACACCCGATCCAACGCCGCGACGACAGCCGCCGCACCAGCCTGGCCACGTCCATTTCCACGATCCTGACCGGCGGCGCGCTGCTGCTGGTGGGCGCCATGGCGTCGTCCTCCGCGTTCGCGCAGGAGCAGGCGACCAACCTCGACCGGATCACCGTCACCGGGTCGAACATCCCCCGCACCAATACCGAAACCCCCTCCCCCGTCCAGGTGGTCACCCGCCAGGAAATCGACCGCACCGGCAAGACCACGGTCGCCGAGTACCTGCAGACCCTGACCGCGGACGGCTCGGGCTCCATTCCCAAGACCTTCGGCAACGGCTTTGCCGGCGGCGGCGCGGGCATCTCGCTGCGCGGCCTGGGCGCCGGCTCCACGCTGGTCCTGTTGAACGGCCGCCGCATGGCGACCTACGGCCTGGCCGATGACGGCCAGAAGGTCTTCACCGACCTGAGCACCATTCCGCTGGATGCGGTCGAGCGCATTGAAGTCCTCAAGGACGGCGCTTCTGCGATCTACGGTTCGGACGCCATCGCCGGCGTGGTCAACATCATCCTGCGCAGCGACTTCAACGGCGCCATCCTGCGCGCCTCCTACGGTCTTTCCGGCGACAGCGACGGCGATGCGAAGAAGGCCACCCTGACCGCCGGTACCGGTGATCTGGCCACCGATGGCTGGAATGCGTTCTTCAGCCTGGACGTGGGCAAGACCGACGCGATCAAGATCAGCGACCGCAAGGACCGCAAGTGGATCGGCACCGGCGACATCCGTCGCTACGGCTATGGCAACAATGCGCAGTTCCTGGGCGGCGCCTTCCTCAATGGCGGCACCAGCGGTGGCGTAGGGCCCAACGGCTCGGTGTTCGACGACCGCGCCGTGACCGATGACAATCCCGCCTTCCTCGTTGCGCTGCCGGGGTGTGCGGGCCTGACCACCATCCCCGGCCAGAACGATGTCACCGCGCAGCAGCAGGGCTGCCTCTGGGATCCTGCCCAGCTGTACCGTGACCTGACCCCGGAAGAGAAGTACGTCAACGTGTTCGGCCGCGCCAGCTTCGCCTTCGGCGAGGGTGGTGAGATCTACACCGAGATCGGCTACTCGAAGAAGGAAACCACCTTCAGCAACACGCCGTCCGGCGTGTCCGGTGGCTGGGGTTATCCCGGCGGTCCGGTCAACGCAAGCAGCGGTGCCGGTGCTGTCGTCCTGAGCCCGACCCATCCGGACAATCCGATCCCGGGCCAGGCCTCGCGCCTGCGCTACTCGGCCTGGGACGTGGGCCCGCGCGTGACCGAGAACACCAACGAGTTCAACCGCTTCCTGGTCGGGGTCAAGGGCAACTGGGGCGAGTGGAGCTACGACACCGCCTACCTGCATTCGGGCACCGACCTGGTCAACAAGCGCACCGGCTTCCTGCGCTACAGCGCCGTGCAGTGCGCACTCGGCAACCCGGCCTGCCCGGGTGGGGTGTGGCGCATCGGCGACAACGCAGGGCTGAACTCGCAGGCGCTGTATGACTACATCTCGCCGGACATCAGCGCCCGCGCCAAGTCCAGCCTGGACATGTTCGACTTCACCGTGTCGCGCAGCCTGGCCGACCTCAAGGGTGGCCCGCTGGGCCTGGCGCTGGGTACCGAATGGCGCAAGACCAGCAACAGCCTGACCCCGCAGACCTACACCGACCAGGGTGACATCATCGGCCTGGGCTACTCGGCCTATGACGGCACCCAGAACGTGTATGCCGGCTACGTCGAACTGTCCGCGCCGGTGCTGGAGCAGTTGGAGCTGTCCGGCGCGGTTCGCTACGACAAATATGAAAGTGGCGAAGGCAAGGCGACGCCGAAGGTCGGTATCAAGTGGACCCCGGCCGACTGGATCGCGGTCCGCGGCAGCTACGCCGAAGGCTTCCGTGCGCCGAACCCGGCCGAGAACGGCGACGGCGGCCTGGCCGCCTTCTCCAATGCCCGCGACGCTCTTCGCTGCGACCTGCAGCCGAACGGCACCAACTGCAGTTCGCGGCCGGTGGCGATCATCACCCGCCCCAACCCCGACCTGAAGCCGGAAGAGTCCAAGAGCTACTCGTTCGGCGTGGTGCTGCAGCCCACCTCCAGCACCTCGATGACCGTCGACGCGTGGCAGATCAAACGTACCAATGAAATCGCGCAGGGCTCCACCGCCGACGCGATCGCGGCGGGCAACGTGCTGCGTGACAGCGACCTGATCAACGGCATTCCGGGCACCGGCACCATCCTGGCGGTCAACACGGACTACATCAACGCCGCCTCGACCCGCGTGCGCGGTATCGATACCGACATCCGCCAGACCTTCGACATCGGCCCGGGCCAGCTGGAAATGGACCTGCAGTGGAGCCACGTGCTCAAGTTCGAGCGCACCGATTCGGACGTGACCGTCGACTACGCCGGTACCCACGGCAACTGCGACGTCACCAACTGCATCGGCACGCCGAAGGACCGCATCAACTTCGGCACCACCTGGAAGCAGGGCCCGTGGAGCGTCAGCGGCGTGGCCAACTACATCTCGAAGATGGAGAACACCGACTTCCGCGGCCCGGACGGCTCGTACCAGTTCTCCTACGCCGACGGCACGGACGTCACCAAGATTTCCTCGTTCACCACCTTCGACCTGTCCGGTCGCTGGAACATCACCGAGGCCTTCGAGTTGAACGCGTCGGTGCAGAACCTGTTCGACCGCATTGCTCCGCTGGATCCGACCACCTACGGTGGCGTGAACTACAACCCGCTGCACTTCAGCGGCGCGATCGGTCGTTACTTCACCGTCGGTGCCAAGTACACCTTCGAATGAGGTAGCCGCACTTGGGGAACAAGGAGCCCGGGCAGTGCCCGGGCTTTTTGTTGCTAGGCCACGCGAGTTGCGCACATCGCAGGCAAAAAAAAGCCCCGCATCGTCTGCGAGGCTTTTTTCAAATCTTGGCGCCCGAAGTTGGACTCGAACCAACGACCCCCTGATTAACAGTCAAGTGCTCTAACCGGCTGAGCTATTCGGGCGGGGTGCGCATTGTAGCCCGTTTTTCGCGGGATGTAACCTGTCTGGCGACAACTATTTCACGCGCGGTGATACGGATGGTTGGCCAGCATCGCCGCGGCGCGGTACAGCTGCTCGGCGACCACCAGGCGCACCAGCATGTGCGGCAGCGTCAGCGGCCCGATCGACCATTTCTCGTCGGCCATCGCCGACACCTCCGCGGAATGGCCTTCCGGCCCGCCGATCAGGAAGGCCAGATCCCTGCCCTGCCCGCGCCAATGCTCCAGGCGCTGGGCCAGCTGTTCGGAACTGAGCGGGCGTCCCGGCACATCGAGTGCGACCACGTAGGCATTCTTCGGCAACGCCGCGATCACGCGCTTGCCTTCGTCATCGGTGGCGCGGCGCGCGTCGCGGCCTTTGCCACGCAGGCCGGGCTCGATCTCGACCAGCTCGAACGGCAACCAGTGCGAGAGCCGCTTCTGGTACTCGGCAAAGCCCTGCGCGACCCAGGACGGGGCACGTTCGCCGGTGGCGATCAACTTGGCTTTCATCTCTGTCCTCGGCAGGCACCGCACGCGGCGCCGCAAAAGACAACGGCGCCATCGGCGCCGTCGTCGTGACCCTGCACGCTGCGATCAGCGCGCGTCGTAGTCGTCGTCCGCATCGTCGAGCAGTTCGATCGGCGGCTGGTCGCCCACGGTCCACAGGCGCTCGAGCGCATAGAACTCACGCACGCGCGGCAGCATCACGTGGACGATCACGTCGCCCAGGTCGACCAGCACCCATTCGGCTTCGCGCTCGCCTTCCACACCCAGCGGCATCACACCCAGCTTCTTGGCGAACTTCACCACTTCGTCGGCGATCGACTTCACGTGACGGCTGGAGGTGCCCGACGCGATCACCATGTAATCGGCGACGCTGGAGCGGCCGATGACGTCGATCTCAACGAGATCCTTCGCCTTCAGTTCTTCGGTGGCCCCGCGCACGCACTCGAGCAGCTGCAGAACGGAGGGCGCCGGATTGGGCAGTTGGACCTTGATGGTCTGGGGCTGGGCTTGGTTGCTCAAAGCGGGTCAACTCGATAAATGTGGGTACGATTATACGGGGCGGCGCGCCCGCGCGTATTCACGACGGTGTCGCGCCGTACAGGCGGTGGTCGAGGATATAGCCGGCCACCGGCTCGGGCAGCAGCTGCTGCCACGGGCCACCGGCCTGGATCCGGGACCGCACGGCGGTGGCCGATTCCTCGCGCAGCGGGGCCTGCAGGCGCAGCAGGCGGCCGGCCGGGGTGGTGAACAGCGCGCGCTCGTGACTGGCCCAGCGCCCTTCCAGGGCTTGCGCCAGCACCGGGTCGAGGGTGTCGGCCAAGGGGCTGCCCGGGCGGTCGGCGACGATGAAATGCGCCAGATCGAACAGCGCGGTCCACGCGTGCCAGCTGGGCAGGGCGAGCAGGCTGTCGGCGCCGATCAGCCAGGCGATCGGCTGGCGCGGGCCCAGCTCGGCACGCAGCTCGCGCAGGGTATCGACGGTGTAGGACGGCACGCCCGGGGTGCGCTCGGCCCGGTCCAGCTCGCGCCGGTCCAGCAGCAGGCCGGGCTCGTCACCGATCGCCAGGGCGAGCATCGCCAGGCGCTGCGCGGCATCGGCGCCGGGGGCGGCACGGTGCGGCGGATCGGCGGCCGGCAGCAGGCGCACCGCGACCTGCAGCTGGTCGCGTGCGGCGCAGGCAATGGCCAGATGGCCCCGATGGACGGGATCGAAGGTCCCGCCGTAATAGATGCGCAGCCCCATGGGCTCAGGCCCGGGCGAGCAGGCGCACGGCACGGGCTTCGGAGACGGCGATCAGCAACCGCTCCAGCGCCAGCCAGGCATCGCCGTCGGCGCGCCCCTTGGCGATGCGGTCGACCAGCCCGGCCTCGGCCACGAAGCGCTCCCAGCGCTTGACCTCGGGGTGACGCTGCAGCGCGCGCTTGAAGGGCGCCTGCCGCGATTCCCAGATGCCACGGCTCTTCATTTCCGCGGCCAGGTTGCCACCGCGCGCCTGCACCCGCGCCAGGCCGGCGGTGGAGAGCAGTTCGCGGATCACGATCGGGGTCAGCGCGGCCACGGCGTCGCCTTCGGCACGCAGGCCGGCGATCATGCGCAGCACGGCGGCGGGCTGGCCGGAGAACGTCGCTTCGACCAGGCGGAACACGTCGTAACGGGCGGCATCGGCCACCAGCGACTCCATGGTCTCCACGTCCAGGGTCTGGCCATCGGCCAGCAGGGCCAGCTTGTCGATTTCCTGGGCGGCGGCCAGCAGATTGCCCTCCACCCGCTCGGCCAGGCGCTGCACGGCCTGGGGATCGGCGCGCAGGCCCTTGCCGCGCAGGCGGCGTTCGATCCACTCGGTCAGTTCGTGCGGCTTGATCGCCCAGGCCACCGAGATCACCCCGGCGCGGCCGACGGCATCGGCCCACTTGGTCTGGTGCGCCTTGCTCCATTCGTTGCAGGTGATCAGCAGGATCACGTCCGGGGCCGGATTGGCGCAGAACTGGCTGATCACCTCCGCGCCTTCCTTGCCCGGCTTGCCGCTGGGCAGGCGCAGTTCCATCAGGCGACGCGCACTGAACAGGCTGGGCGCGTTGAAGCTGGCGTCGAGCTGGTTCCAGTCGAAGTCGCGGCCATCGGCATCGAACACTTCGCGCTCGTTGACGCCATCGGCGCGGGCCCGTGCCCGCACGGCATCGGCCGCTTCAAGCACGCGCAGCGTCTCGGGCCCGGCGATCAGGTAGACCGGTGCCAACGGCTGGCTGGCCGGTTGGCTGGCGAGCTGTTCTGGGCGCAGTTCCATGCGGGCAGGCCGATCCGCAGGCGGACCGGACTCAGCGCCCCTGCGGAACGTCGGCGGGGACCGCCGGCGTCGGGGTCGTCGACGGGGTCGTCGACGGGGTGGCCGCCGGCAGCTCGACCGGCGCGGTACCCGGCTTGGCCGGGGCACGACCGTGCTCCAGCTCGGCGCGGACCACGCTGTCGATGCGGCGCATGATCGAGGCGGACATCTCGCGACGCAGTTCGTCGGCGAGGATTTCGCGCTCGGTGGTGGTACCGGTGGCGTCGGTCGGCGGCGACACGTAATCGCGCGAGAGTTCGATCACCTGCTGCGGCACCAGCTCACTGCCATCTTCGCGGCGGAAGATGAAGATCACCGCGTAGCGCAGGCTGTATTCCTGGGCACGGCCCTGGGCATCGATCGCGATCGGCAGATCGCCCCAACGCTCGGACAGCACCTGCAGCTGGGCCGCCGGCTCGCTGCTGTCGCTGTCGGCGATCTGCGCCCCGGAGGCCTGCAGGCCACGGCGCAGCAACTTGACCAGTTCGCTGTAAGGCGCGGTGGAGACCACCTGCACCGCCGCGGTATCGGCCGGCAGCATCAACTTGTTGCGCAGATGGAAACCGCACCCGGCGAGGGTTGCGGTCAGGACAAGGGCAAGCAGGAATCGGGTCATGGACACAGTCTGTAGGAGCCGGGCGGTCGCGGCAACAAGCAGTGATCGTGCCGGATGCCGCGTGAACAGGACTTGATACCGGACCGCCCGCGCGGCGCGTCCCGTATCGGTCCCTGGAGATCCGTGCCACCGGGCGCGCAGGCACCCGGTGGCACGACAGGATCAGCCCTGCGGGGCCGCCACGATGTTCACGATCTTGCCGGGCACGATGATGATCTTGCGCACGGTCAGACCGTCCAGGAACTTGGCCGCGTTCGGCTCGGCCAGGCCCAGTGCTTCGATCTGGTCGCGCGGGGCATCGGCGGCGACGTCGATGGTGCCGCGCAGCTTGCCGTTGACCTGCACCGCCAGCGTCACCGCATCGCGCACCAGCGCGGCCGGATCGGCCTGCGGGAACGCCTGGTCTTCCAGCAGTTCCTCGGCGTGGCCCAGCACCTGCCACAACGCATGGCTGGCATGCGGGGTGATCGGATTGAGCAGCAGCACGGTGGCACGCAGCGCTTCCTGACGGACCGCACGGCCCTGCTCGCTGACGTCATCGAACTTGGCCAGCGCGTTCATCAGTTCCATCACCGCGGCGATCGCGGTGTTGAAGCTGTGGCGGCGGCCGTAGTCGTCGCCGACCTTGCCGATGGTTTCATGCGTCTTGCGGCGCAGCGCCTTCTGCTCGGCGTTCAGTGCGGCCACGTCCAGCGCCGGTGCGGCACCGTCGGCGGCGTGCTTCTGCACCTGTGCCCACAGGCGGCGCAGGAAGCGGGCCATGCCGTCCACGCCGGCTTCGTTCCACTCCAGCGACTGTTCCGGCGGCGCGGCGAACATCGAGAACAGACGCACGGTATCGGCGCCGTACTTGCTCACCATCACCTGCGGGTCCACGCCGTTGTTCTTGGACTTGGACATCTTCTCGGTGCCACCGATCACCACCGGCTGGCCGTCGGCGATCAGGGTCGCCCCGACGATGCGGCCACGCTCGTCGCGCTGCACATCCACGTCGGCCGGGTTGATCCAGTCCTTGGAGCCGTCCGGGTTCGGGCGGTAGTAGGTTTCGGCGATCACCATGCCCTGGCACAGCAGGTTCTGCGCCGGCTCGTTGCTGTCCACCATGCGCGCATCACGCAGCAGCTTGTGGAAGAAACGGAAATACATCAGGTGCAGGATCGCGTGCTCGATGCCGCCGATGTACTGATCGACCGGCAGCCAGTAGTTGCCGCGCTTGTCGACCGCATCACGGGCACCCGGCGAGGTGTACCGCGCG
>Ga0160443_101093_pt1 | contig 11031 bp, 14 predicted proteins | sample HID1972I_E1MG_FD_108244 | JGI IMG/M metagenome (GOLD analysis project Ga0160443, IMG submission 108244) | Enriched pill bug-associated microbial communities from UW Madison campus, WI, USA - HID1972I_E1 MG | ecosystem: Host-associated > Arthropoda: Insects > Digestive system > Unclassified ... | reverse complement strand
TTTCCAGGTACCCGCATCCCTAATTATGAAGATGTTAGTAAAACGGAGAATACACGTGTTACCTATCCCATTGAGTTTATTGAAGGAGCTGCGAAAGACAAGGTTAGTCCAAGCCCCAAGAACATATTCTTCCTGACTTGCGATGCCTTTGGTGTTATTCCTCCAATTTCTTTATTAAGTACTGAACAAGCCATGTATCATTTTATTTCAGGTTATACAGCCAAGGTAGCCGGTACGGAAGTAGGTATTACCGAACCTAAAATGGTGTTTTCTGCTTGTTTTGGGGAAGCCTTTATTCCTTTGCATCCATCTGAATATGCTGAATTGCTAGGTGAAAAGATCCAAAAAGAGAATATAAAAGTATGGTTAGTCAATACTGGCTGGGTTGCAGGTCCCTATGGTGTTGGTCGTCGAATTAAATTAAGCTATACCCGGGCAATGATTCGTGCTGCCTTAAATGATGAATTGTATGATGTGCCTTTTAAAACCCATTCAATATTTGGTTTGAACTTTCCAACTGCTTGTCCGGATGTACCTGATGCGCTTTTAGATCCTGAGAAGATGTGGGACAATGGAGATGCTTATGAAACACAGGCCAATAAACTGGCAATTGCATTTATTGAGAACTTTAAAGCTTACGCAGCGGGAGTCAGTGAGGAGATATTAGAGGGTGCACCTATTGGGTTAAAGAAAGAATTGAGCTAAATATTCTATCTTTGTTGGCATGGACAACGTGCAAACAATTGTTGCTTTATCAACACCATCTGGAAGCGGTGCATTAGGTGTAATCCGCTTATCCGGACCTGATGCGATTAGCATAGCAAATTCTATCTTTAAAGGAAAAGATTTAACTGTGCAGTTATCCCATACACTCCATTTTGGATTGATTATGGATCAAGACACTGTTTTAGACGAGGTTGTTGTTGGGCTGTTTCTTGCCCCAAAGTCTTATACCAAAGAAAACGTAGTTGAAATTTCCTGTCATGGTTCAAGTTATATTATCCAACGGATAATCAATCTTTTAATAGAAAAAGGTGCCCGAGCAGCAAAACCTGGTGAGTTTACCTTGCAAGCATTTGTGAATGGTGCTTTCGATTTAAGCAAAGCAGAAGCAGTTGCTGATTTGATAGCTTCCAATTCAAAAGCTTCGCATGATATAGCCATGCAGCAAATGCGTGGAGGTTTTGCAAATGAGCTACAAGGCTTGCGTGAGCAGCTAATCCATTTTGCTTCGATGATTGAGCTTGAACTTGACTTTGCTGAAGAGGATGTAGAATTTGCCAATCGGGAACAACTCAAGAACCTTGTATTGCAGATCAATAAAGTGATTTCCCGATTGATTACTTCCTTCGAATTGGGGAATGTTATTAAGAATGGAATACCAATTGTAATTGCCGGTAAGCCCAATGTTGGAAAATCAACCTTATTGAATGCCTTATTGAATGAAGAACGTGCTATTGTTTCAGATATTGCCGGAACCACACGTGACACTATTGAAGATGAGATCAATATTGAAGGCGTTATTTTTAGATTTATTGATACAGCAGGAATTCGTGAGACTGCCGATTTGATTGAGGCGAAAGGAGTAGAGCGTACGTTGGCAAAAATGAAACAAGCCAAATTGATTATCTATATGGCCGATGCTCTTCAGGATTTTGATGATATCGCCAACCAAATTACCGGCCTGGAGAAACAAGATATTCCTTATCTGCTATTGATAAATAAGGCTGATTTGCTTAATGTTGAACAGAAAGAGCGATTGCAGGCATTGCCTGTTCCGGTTCATTTTATTTCCGCTCAATCGCATTTGGGTGTGGAAGAGCTTAAAGATGGCCTCCTTGAAACGGTTAATGTCAAAAATCTGAATACCAACGAAACTATTCTGACCAATATACGCCATGTAGAAGCTTTACGAAATACGGAAACTGCATTGAACCGTGTATTGGAAAATGTTGATAATCCGATTACTTCTGATTTTCTGGCGATGGATATAAAACAGGCCCTTCATTATTTAGGAGAGATTGTGGGGGAGGTTACTACGGATGACTTGCTGGAGAATATTTTTTCGAAGTTTTGTATCGGGAAGTAAATCATAACTAATAGTAATTGCCTTTTATATTTGAGATGTACAGTTTAGCGTAAAGCTTTACATTGTTTGTACGTAGTATACAAAAATACAAAAAGTACAACTCGGAATTGTAGGTGGAATATGAAACACAATGAAACTTATATAAACATATAGGTATAAATGGAAAATTAAACAAACATGTCAAGTAACATTCAGATTAGCCGTCTTTGCGAGCGCTTTCATTGTCATCGAGGTGTAGAGATCAAACAACACTGGAATTTGATTCCTGATGATATAGATATCTTAATCACCCATGGCCCACTTTTAGGATCTTGGATGAAACGGTTTACGGTAAGCGTACTGGGTGTGTACAGAATTGCTATTATGCGTATATAAAATTGGACCTAAGTACCACATCTTTGGGCATATCCATGAGGACTATAGTAGTTCACAAAAGGAAAAACTACTTTTGTCAATGTTTCGGTGTTGGATGATTGGTATGAGATGAAGAACCAACCAATAATTTAGAGTTATAACGGTGATGGATAAAAAGAAATCATTTCCCATAGTAGAAGTACAGTTAAAAGGCTTTGTGGACCCTGGAAGCTCAAAAGATGAAGAAGTTCGCAAGCAATGGATCAGGTAAATGGGAAGCCTATGAGCCGAAACCTGAAAGTGCGAACCTCCAACTATTGCTGGATGAATTTGATCATGATGGCTATAGATGCTTTTTCGGGTGATAAACTCTACAAAAAAAAGTTATTTTCTCATATCCTTTTTTGTGGCACTTTGATAATACTGCTTTCCATCTTTTGCGCCATCCCAAACGTTAGTAACACCATGGATTTTAACTGGAACCTCTTTTTCTAGACGGATTAGTTTTTTACAAACTTTCCTGAAAGTTCTATTCCATCGTCTTTTGTCTTGTTTTTCTGTTTCAGCTGTAGTGATTCCGAATATTTTAGTCTTTCTTACTGATCGAGACATAGTTGTTTTGTAAGTTTTAAATTATGGTAAAATTTATTGATGCAAAGATAAGTATGCTTGACGGCTATCCAAATTTCATTTAATGCCGATAATCTCAAATACTATTTTTGATGTAACAAATATTTACTAAATTTGTTACAAAATAGCGAATTTATCAATGCCAGAAATAGCTAAAAATAAGATAGAAAGTAAGATTTTAAAATCGTCACGTGGCGAATTATTTTTCGCTGACGACTTTAAGAACTTTGCTACACCGGAAAATATTCGGCTGACGCTTTTCCGTATGGAGAATGATGGTCTTATTGAAAGACTGGCTCATGGTATCTATATCAAACCAAAGAAAGATCCTTTGTTGGGCACGATATATCCTAGTCTAGAAGCAATTGCAAAGGAAATTGCCAAAAGAGATAAAGCTCGCATCGCACCAACGGGTGTGATGGCCCTGTATTTACTAGGACTTACGACACAAGTGCCATTAAAAGCGGTGTATCTGACTGATGGCTCACAACGTGAAGTGAAAATAAGGAATCGAACCATCAAATTTAAACGAACTGTTCCCAAAAGCTTTGCTATAAAGGGTGAGTTATTGCATCTTATCGTACAGGCTTTTAAGGAGAAAGGGCAAAAAGAAATTACAGAAGAGTTTTTAAAGACCATCAAGCAGGCTGTGAAAAAGCTAGATGAGAAAGTGATGCAAAATCAAGTGATATATGCACCTGTATGGATTCAGAAACAAATTATCAACCTTTACCAGTCTTAACTTATGTGGATAAATCTGGCCGATGAGCAAAAGCTTCAGGTTTTGGAGCAAGTGGAAGATTCAATAGGATTACCAGCGTTTGTTGTTGAAAAGGATTGGTGGGTATGTGCAGTATTAAAAGCAGTTTTTCAATCCAAATATGCAGATTCAATAATCTTTAAAGGTGGTACATCATTAAGTAAGGCATATGATCTGATAGATCGTTTCTCGGAAGATATAGACCTAATCATTGATCGGCATCTGTTAGGATTTGATAAATTGGAATCTAAATCTCAAATAAAAAAATTGAGGAGGGTTTCTGGTGGTTTTATTATTAATGAATTCCGTGAGGAGCTTATCAGTCAACTAGATCAACTTGGTATTGATCGGGGGCTATATGAAATAAGATATAACGATCACATAGATGATACTAGCGACCCAAATACATTGGAGATTTATTACCAAACTGTTGTTCCAACCAATAATTCTTACATCCAGCAACGGGTTCTTTTGGAAATGGGGGCTAGGTCACTAACCGAACCATTTGAAACAAAGCCGATCATATCGTTTATAGATCACCAGTATCAAAACCTTGATTTTGCCCAGCCGTCTTTTAACGCCCAAGTAGTAATCCCTACGCGTACGTTTATAGAAAAGACACTTCTATTACATGAAGAATTCTCAAAACCTGTAGACAAGATTAGGACGGATCGATTAACTAGGCATTTATATGACTTAGATAAAATTATGAGAGCTGAATATGGTGAAATGGCCATTGCTGATGATAAATTGTTTAATATCATCGTCCAGCACCGTAGAACGATTACTCCATTGAGAGGAATGAACTATTCTAATCACGTGAAAGGAAAATTGAGCATCTTACCGCCAGATTCCATAATGGAAAAATGGGACGCTGATTATAAGACTATGCAGGAAAATATGATTATCGGGGAAAGTTTAAAATGGGAAGAACTATTGGGAAGGATACGAGAGATTGAGGATAAATTTAATAATCCTACTGAAATTTTATAACGGAATAAGTCCCCACCGCCGAGTTGCTAGGAGTTCTTTTGATTAAGCGGAGTTTCAGTGGAGTATGGATATAGGAATATGTAGAAAAACTAATAAAATTTCGAATATGGAAATTAATTCTGAAAATAAAAATCTATATAAGTTTCTAACTAATCAACCGTTAGAAGATTTATTTGAAAATAAGTCACAAGATAAGATAGCTCAAGTTATAGTGAAAAAATAATTACTGACCCAGATTTTAAAATTATCGGTATTGATGGTGAATGGGGCTCAGGTAAAAGTAATTTGGTGAGACTGCTTGAAAAAAAACTAGAAAAAATTCTCACAAGTTTTTTGTTTATGATGTTTGGGGACATATTTGATGATGGAAACGGACGTATAGCTCGCGCACTCACAGATATGCAATTGTCGAAAGCTGATGGTGTCAATCAGCGTTTTTATAGTATGTCTGCACAAATCAAACAAGAACGTAAAGAATATTATGCTATATTAAAAAAAACACAAAAAGGTGATGCTGATATTACCAATTGGGTAGTTTGGTTCCTGAATTGCCTCAAAGAAGCTATTCTTGCTTCAAATATGATAATAGATAAAGTAGTAAGAAAGCATCACTTTTGGATTCAGAATATGACTAATATCAGTAATGACCGACAAAGGATTATACTGAATAAATTGATGGACAATTTCGAAGGAAATTTAACTTCGTCAAAGTGGGCAAAGATGACAAAAGTTTCTGCCGATACCGCACTTCGGGATATTACTGATCTTGTGAGTAAAGGTGTTTTATCTAAGACAGATTCAGGAGGTAGAAGTACAAATTATTTAAAAATGTAAAGAGTTTTAATTCAGTTAATTAATCTTGTTTAATGTTGATTTGTAGTCATGTAGTCAGTAAATTTTCAACTCTTTATAAGTCTCTATAGTTTTTTAGAAAAAATGTGACAATTGGTGAGATAACCGGTGAAATTATTACCGATGTTGAAAATTTATTGTACAGAAAAAACACTATAGCTTTGCTACACCTTAATAGTTGTTAATGTATTGGTAATTAGTGGTTTGTTAGTTATTGTATCGGGAAATAGAAGCTTCTTTTTTCGTTTAATGAATGTTCAGTAGTCACTACTTCCTTCAAGCAGTGTTTTGAGCTGATAGGTGTAGGTGATAGGATTATTTTATCTACCTTTGATCCTTATGTCTCTAGATAAATTAAAGCTTAGTAAGACCCTTCACTCCTCGATGACTGCATTGGGCTACAACACACCCACCGAGCTTCAGTTGAAAGCCATGTCCCGCATCCTTGGCGGGCAAAGTTTTATAGGTATTGCCCCTGAAGGCTCAGGAAAAACGACCGCCTATGTGTTAGGGGTATTGATGCGCTTAAAGGAATCGCTGGATGAGGCACCGAAATTTTTGATTCTGGCTCCAAATGAAGATAGAGCGGCTGAAATCGTAGAGCTATTCCTGACGATCAGTCAGAATAAGGATCTTCATGTGCTCAGGTTGTCCACGAGTCGGAGCATGGAAGACGAGGTGGATGGTTTGTTCCGGGGGACGGATATTGTCGTTGCCACCCCAAAACGCGCCCGAGAGGTATATCTAAAATTGGGTCTTAATCTGAATCGCATTCAAACCTTTATCATCGATGATGCCGAGGGGATCATCAGGCTGGGTATGCAAACCTCAGTCAAAGAATTAGCCCGTAGCTGTGGCAAAGTCCAGTACCTTACATTCAGTATCGTTGAGGATAAAAAACTACATTTTATGGTGGATGAATTTATGCCCTTTGTGCAGGTGGTAGAAGTTAAGTAGACCTCCCATAGTGAAAGTAATTATGCAGTCCCTTTTATTAAGGTAATGGCACTGTTCAATGCTGCTAATAGGGAATCTCTGTACTTAACAAAATTATCTTCACGATCGGCTTCTTCACTCACCTTTAACGCACGTTTAAGAAGTTTTACTTCTTCTAATTCGTTTTTGTACTGTTCGATAAATGTTTCGGGATTCTTGTTTTTTAATATTCTAATAGCATGAGAATATTGCTCGAAAATATCTGTGATAATAGTAAGATTTTTATCATCATAATTTGTTAAACCACTAACTTTTGTCGACAGCTTTTCAAGCTTTATTCTTTCTTTTGCGTAACCCATATATTCGCAAATATACAGTTTTTAGGTATTGTTTGTTCCTGTGTCAGTAAATCAAATGCTCGAACATTATATTGGTTCAAAACACAGGTGGTTAACTTGCTCTTATTTTATTTTAATCTGTTCACTATCAATTATCTCTACTCGCTTTCCCATTTTTTTCTGGATTACTCCAAAATGGTCGAGTTCCCTAGCACTTACCAGCGAAATTGCATCGCCATGCGATTCTGCACGTCCAGTTCTGCCAATTCGGTGGATATAATCTTTTGGTGAGCGAGGTAATTCATAATTAATAACGAAAGGCAAGAAATGAATGTCAATTCCTCTGGCCATTAAATCGGTTGCCACCAATACTCTAAGTTTACCAGATTTGAAATTTGCTAATGATTCTGATCGGGAACCTTGACTTTTTTTACTGTGAATTGCCTTAGCATCGATGTTGTTTTTACGTAGTTTATCCACGATCGCATCAACTTGGTACACGGAAGATGCAAATATCAATACCTGTTTCATTTCATGATGATTGATCAGATAGCGTAAAAATGGACCTTTCTTTTCGTTCGAAACAATATAAGCCACCTGCTTTATCAGGTCAAGCGAATACTCCTCGGCTTCAATTTTAATAACAATAGGCTCTTTTAACAGAAGCTGATGAATATTTTGTAAATCGTTGCTTAGTGTTGCTGAAAATAAAATATTTTGACGTTCTTGAGGAAGAAGACTTATAATCTTGTTCATGTCTTCTTTAAACCCTAAATTGAGCATCTTATCAGCCTCATCTAATATTAAAGTTTCGATAGCAGAAAGGTGAACTGCATTTGAACTGAGTAGTTCTAACAGCCTACCTGGAGTGGCAACAAGTACATTCACACCTTGAAGCGCCATCATTTGTGGATTAATGGACACGCCGCCATATACCGCTAACGTTTTAACTGGCTGCAACAGATTCTTGCTAAAGATCTTAAAAACATCCTTTACCTGCTCCGCCAGCTCACGTGTGGGTACTAGAACCAAAACATTTGCATGTCGATTTTTAACGAGTGATGTTTGCTGTAAGTTCATTAAGATTGGCAAAACATAACCGGCGGTTTTTCCCGAACCAGTTTTGGCAATACCAAAAACATCGTGTTTATTTAAAATTGCAGGTATGCACTTTTCTTGAATGGGGGTGGGTACGGTAAAATTCTGATCAGCCAAGGTTTTTAATAAAACGCTAGAAAGACCTAATGAACTAAAAGGCATATTACTTGTTTTTTGCGTAAAAATAGGTAAAAATTGGTTTAAAATGGGTTTTGGTTGTTGGTATAATAATCTGCTTACATGAGCCGATTATTTTCATTAATTGGCTCAATATTTTTCTTGTTCAGGGATTTCTCTTTTTTAACAATTTAATATAAAGTTCCTCAACTTTAGTTCTTGCCCAAGGTGTTTTTCTCAAAAAAGCCAATGAAGACTTGAGGTTAGGATTCTCATTAAAACACTTAATATTTATCTTTTGCCCTAATCCCTCCCAGCCTTTATAATGTGCAACCAAGCTTTCGATGGTTTCATCTAAACGTTTTCCATGTAATGGATTATTAGGTTGTTCTTGCATAAGAGAGTATTTTGTAGCGTTAAGTAATTGCAATTATAGTGAATTGCGCGATAAAAAAATAATTAAGTAGCTTTGGATTTTTAACCTGGTAAGCATTCATCCGTTTTATAGCGCTAAATGTAATGATACAGAAATATTCACTTGCCATACAACCAAACGAGCCTGTTCTTTCAACAGTAAAGGAAATGAAACAACGGTTAAGACGTGCAATTGGGCATTACGGTAGTGCGAATGCTGCAGCACATATTAGTTTGTTTGAGTTTAAACTAGAAGAGAAGAAATATCCTATTGTTTCATCTTATTATAAGAAAGTCGTAGCTGGTTTAGTGCCTTTTCATATTATGTTTGAAGGGTTTGATTATTTTCCTCATTCAACAGATTTTACTTTTTATGTGAAGCTGGATGAATGTTCATCGCAAACTATAGTGAACCATTGTAAACAGATTAAAAAAGCATCACCTTATTTGCTTATCAATAAGTATAATTCACCTCACATGTCTATCGGTAGAAAATTAACGAAAGAAGGATTAGACACGGCTTGTGCTTTATTCACCGAACTTAATGCGACAGATTTCTGCAAGACATTTGTTATTCGTAAGTTTAATAACGAGAAACGTCAATATGATATTGAAGAAGAAATTCCCTTGCTGAACGATATGCATAGAACTAACACACAGTTGAGTCTGTTTTAATTATTGTGTAACGGTGCTATCTCATGCAATAGGCAATCAATATTAACCAGATGAACATCAAAGAAAGGCTTTCGCAACGTATCAGCGTGGATGATATCCAAGAATTTATTTATCTGATGCAGGATAATGACCTGAAAAAACAAGAGCTGTTCAGCCTATTCTTTGATTCCAATGATAAAGTCGCCTTTCAGGCTGCTTGGGTTATGAGCCATTTTTCGGTGAAGGAAAATGAATGGTTATATAGTAAACAAGATGAACTGATTGACGAGGTTTTAATCTGCCAACGTACGGGAAAGCGTAGATTGATACTCGCTCTTCTATACAGACAACCTCTAAAGAATGTCCTACGAGTGGATTTCCTTGATTTCTGTCTGGACCGAATGATTGCAAAGAAAGAGCCTTCGGGAGTTCAATCTCTCTGTATGAAAATCGCTTATGAACTTTGTCGTGCGATCCCTGAATTGATGCAAGAATTAAAAACTACATTGGAGATGATGGAGGGAAAGCTCTCTCCAGCAATTCAAGCTGCCAGAAAAAACATATTGAGGGCAATGCAGAAAGGAAAAAGCTTGCAAATTATTTAATTCCGTTACACGAAATTATAACTTTTCAAGGATGACGCTTTTCGCTTCTCTAGTAGTCTCTCACTAAAGGGGATACACCTAAAAGTATGATGCTAATTCGCTTTCGTTGGTAAGATCTAATCTTAAAGGCGTGATAGATACAAAACCATTCTCTACGGCCCATCTGTCTGTGTTTTCATCTGCAGGTCCAAGCGGCGATACGGTGATCCAAAAATGTTTGCGTCCCATAGGATCCTCGCCTGGTACAACATTACCGTCATAAAGCCTGACCGATTGCCGCGTCCATTTTATACCTGTCGGCACCATTGGGAAGTTAACGTTATATAGGCCTAATTCCGTATTTTGTAATAGAAGATCTAGGGTCTGTTTTATATAAGAATCCAGACTTTCGAAGTCTGGTTCGGATTTGCCAACCGGAGTGCTTAATGCAATGCCTTTAACTCCTAAAAGTACAGCCTGCTTTGCGGCTGCAAGCGTACCGGAATGCCACATAGAATTCCCTAAATTCGGACCCATATTAATGCCGGATAAAACAACTTCAGTATCAGGATACATATGAAGACCTAAGGCAACGCAATCTGCTGGAGTACCATTTACTCTGAAAGCGTCTATTCCTTCAAAAGTAACAGGAGATTTTTTATAGCTCAGCGGTCTGGAATGAGTAATTGCATGCCCCATAGAAGATTGCTCCACATCTGGTGCCACTACTCGCACATCACCAAAACGCAAGGCAATTTTTGCAAGAGCGGCTATTCCCGGACTATAAATACCATCGTCGTTTGTAATAAGTATTTTCATGGTTTTATTTCATTGTTTAGATTAAAACCTTCGCTAAGCGGTATTGTTTAGATAATATGAAAAAAACGCGCAAAATTGTACATCTGGTATATAATTCAAATGCAGGCGAAGGACAACAACAATCTAAAGAAGGTCTTATTTCGATGATCGAAGCAACTGGTTACAAATGTGTTTATTCATCTTCGAAGAAAAAAGCGCTTAAGACAATTGATCCTGAAAGCGAATTTATTATTATTGCCGGAGGTGATGGCACTATCAGGAAGATGGTAATGAAGCTCCTGAACAAAAAGCTAAAGTACAAACGACCAATAGCATTGCTTCCTTTTGGCACTGCAAACAACATCGCAAACTCACTCGGAATTTCTAAAGATATTGTGATTAACATAGCATCGT
>Ga0160443_101091_pt1 | contig 11082 bp, 4 predicted proteins | sample HID1972I_E1MG_FD_108244 | JGI IMG/M metagenome (GOLD analysis project Ga0160443, IMG submission 108244) | Enriched pill bug-associated microbial communities from UW Madison campus, WI, USA - HID1972I_E1 MG | ecosystem: Host-associated > Arthropoda: Insects > Digestive system > Unclassified ... | reverse complement strand
GGCTTCCATTGGAACCCAGTCTCCGTCCATTGGAATTTGAATAGCCCCGCTGATTTCATTTACCAGTTCAAATTTGCTATTGAAGAATAGGTAGTTGAGATGTGCCTTTGGCTTTGTAGGATCATCAGTATTATCCAACAGGTTTGTCAACTGAGCCGCGAGTTCTGGGTTGCCCAATGTCTGCTGGATCGTCTGTGCATTCTTCGGTAGCTCTGCGATGGGTACACCTTCATATATCTGTCCGCCCATCATTGTCTTGAATAATGACTCGACCAAGGAACTTCCGTCCACAGTCTTGCCGTGATGGTACTCCCCTTGGTAAAGACCGTCCGCAGAGATATCGAATCTGTCGCCCGGCATTGCCTTCAACATAATTGCTGTCCCGATGCGCCGCTCCGCATCTTCGGCAACTAGATGCGCTGCCATATGATCTGAGGGATCAGTGCTCCCTGGTTTGGCGTCGCGTACTGCTGGGATGTTATCGAAAAACAACTGTTCCACATTGGCGCTGGCGATCTCGTGCGCGGCCAGATACTGTGGGCTGATGGGTTCAGCCGTCACAGTGCTACGTACATTGCCCAAATGATCTTTGATGAAATAGTCATAAATGAACCTTGTCTGCCCATGGTCGGCTGCTAGGGGTCTGCATCGCCCTTCGTCGTTGAGGATGTACTGTAAAAAGTTATTCTTATAAATGAAGTTGCCGATATAATCGAAAGTTTCCGTATTGGGTGCATTATTATCTTTTATCCTCTTTTGCAGACGATTGCCTGCCGCATCGTAAACATAAGTGATTATCCCGCCGTCTTGCACGGCAATCTTTTCCGGCTTATCCATAAAATTATAGGTGATTGAAGTGATGCCCTTATTGGCATCAGTGACCAAATTTCCGTTGGGGTCGTATGTATATTCAGTCGCCAAATTGGCCTTATCCTTGAAATCAGGGAGACTGAATGTGTTTGCGGCCGGAACGGCATCCGTCACCTTGACGAGTTGGTTACTATTGGGCGCATAACTATAGCTGAGTTTGTCCATGTCCAAAGCCACGGTCGTTACACCCCTTTGGTTCATGCTTTGGAGATTGCCGTTCAGGTCATAAGTTATATTTGAGGCAGTATAGTCATAATTTGCATTTGTCCAATTGGGATTGAAAGTCAAGGGAGGCGGTTCGTTTTTCCGGAATTCAGCATGTTGCAGCCTGTCGAGGTTGTCATAGCTGTAACCATAGGACTTTTCATTAACATTATTGATTCCGAAGTGGGTCCCCTCCCATGTAATACCAGCAATGTTGCCGTTGTACAGCTTACTTGCGAAGCCTTGGTCGTAAAATAAATTTTCGGTAAAGAAGTATTTGTTCATTTGTAAACTCCCACCTGGCGCGAAGGCTGTAATGTTGTTGAGCCAACCCCTGATATTATAAGTTTGGAGCACATTCCCAATAGTGAACTGTTTATTGACCACTTGCCCCAAATGATTGTAGTCGTAAAAGGCAAGGTCATAATTGATGCCATCATTTATTTTTTGCTGTATTTTCCACACGAGGTCGTTACCCCCTTGATTGGCAAAATTGCGGCTTAGCGTTTTTTCGACCTTGACCTCCGTCAGTGGCAGATTGCCAAAATCTAGGGGTTGTGCGTTCGGATTGCGATGGAGGGTGATGGACTTGTACAGGGCGCCCTGGAAAAAATACTGGTTAGAAACGACATCCACCCCACCTTTCAGATTCTGGCTTTGAGTTTGGATTACCCTGCCTTTGGCATCATAATAATTGACCGAAGACAACCACTGCATCCCAGTCGGGTCATCCGGATCCAGGATACGCAATCGGGAACCGGTGAGCAATCCGTTCACCCTGTCGGACAGCACGGATGGCACCGCCGTCACGGAAGTGGTTGTGGGGAATTGTGTCCCGTCGAAAGTAAATCCTGGGATTGCTGAATAATCATCGTAATATGTAAACGAAAGCATTTTGCAATCCAACAGACCATCGGGCGGGTAAACATGCCAAAGGGCAAAATCTTTTAAGTAAAACAAGATGCTAAGATTTGTATAAACGATGTTGTTGGATATGTAATATTCCATCAAGGTTCTATTTGCGCCGTTCGCCCAAAGACCAAAAGTTATGGGCCTGTCTAACGCGTCGTAAATTGTGAATGCCCATTTCCCTTGGGCGCGCAGGTTGCCGTCCTGATGGAGGACTTGCCTGTCCCTGGAGTCATGGACAAAATATTCCACTGATTTTCCCGGGAGCTTTTTGCCGACAAGCCTGCCACGGCCGTCATATTCGTATTGGTAACACAAACCGTCCATTTGTGCTTGGCTTAATTGCCATGAGAAATTGTAGTTCGACCCCAATTTTGGCACTGCCGCCTTCGGGGGGATTACACAACGCAACCTGCCGAAGTCATCATAAACATACAAGGTATATGCATAATCAGTCGGCAGCGTGCGGTCAAAGTCAAGAGGCGTACCGTTGTTTATCGCGGCAAGCGAGTTGCGTACCATGACCAGCCGGCCCAACTTGTCCTTGAATTCCGTCGTGCTCTTGCCGTCCTCGTCAATGACGGTTGTCCCATACAACTCCTTGGCGCCATAGTCGCCTTGCCACTGTGGCAGCGCCATCGCGCTACCCGAAATGATCCATCTCGGATAACCACCGGTAACTTGTGAGCCAACCGGGGGGGTGCCATGGGAATAGACCCAAGGCTCATTCGTTCCGTAACGGTATTTTACGCCCCTTCCGGTGCCGACCCAGCTATGGCCGGGGGAATATTGGGCGGTTACGCGGCCCAATGGTGAATTGTCGAATACCGTCTTGGCATAGGGTTCGTCACCGGGTGTCCCAATATAGAACTGTAGAAGTTTCGTTTTGGCGTTGGGGTGGAAAAGTCCATGCGAATTTTGCGCCGCCGGGTGGGCATATGGCAAGTATTGGTAACTTTCCCTTCCTTGAGCATCGTAGACATGTTGTTGCACAATGTCGTAACCATCGGCATGTGCTTTTTTGGCAACCGATTGCAAAGGCCTGCCCAACCCGTCGAAATACTCCGTCGACTGGCGGTAATAATCGTAAATCATAGGCGACGAAGGTTCCGGCTGATCCGGGATTACCGTACGGACATAATTGTATTTATTGTTATCCGTCATGTCCGTAAGTCCGGGGAATACGGTTACCGGCGATAGGGCCGGCAACACAGTTGGGATGTTCAATGAGGGGTTGGAAACAGGTTGGGCCATTAATGGCGGCATGCCCGCAAATAAAACCATTGCGAAAGCGGCAACTGTATTTTTAATCCATTTATTCAATACCATTTTCATAATTGTACCCTGTTTTGGTTTGAAAATATTTTTCGTCTTAAGTAATTGATAGACACTTATTCCTGAATGGCATACCCCATTTTCTTAAGGACATTCCCGTTTTCGTCCTTTGTTTTTACCAACCTTCCTAAGCCATCGTATTCGTAAAAGGTCAATTGGTCTTTTTCATCTACGGTCGTAATCATGTTCCCCCAATCCATGTCATAGGTATAGGTGAGCATGGAAGCCCCGTCCGGGTATAACCTGACCTCGTCAAGGTAGGCAACCAAATTGATAGGCAGGCCTATCCCCTTAACCGATATTGATACACTTAGGCCATTCCCGACCAACCTGTAGACATAAAGTTTCCATCCATTTACTGTCTTGACTGGCGAACTCGAAGGATATTCCATAGCTCCTGCATTTACACCCGGCCTGTCCCCTTTCGCCCAAAATGACAAGATATACGTCTTCCCACTTACCAAAACACCGTTACTCCTAACCCCCGCGCTTCCAGTGCCGCCGAATGCCTTGGTGAGCTTCAGGGAATGCTTCCCCGTCAACACGCTGTCATTTACCCGATCCATTGGCTCAAAAGACCAATTCCCTTTGTTATCGTCCGGCGCACCTGTCAAATAACCTTCCCCGTCGAAGCCTGTATATGCCACATCTGAAGATGGTGCATTCATGGTAACGGAACTCACTTTTGTCCCACGGTAATCCCATGTATAGGCCGAATATTTGTCCCTTTCCACGATGGTTGCCGTTTTACCCAGGTTATTTTGGGTATAGGTCGTATGGTTCATTTCGGTTTTGTAATTATTGTCCATCATCCAAAGTCCGTTTTCGATCCTTGAAAGGTTGAATACGGGGACCAAGTATGTCCCCGACATGGTAAACATTTGATATGGCTCCGTAAATTCTGTAGTCAAAATTGTGGATACCCTCGGTATGTTCTCAAAATATTGGTATAATTTACTGGAAAGCAACCTTGTACCCAAACCGTTTACGGGGCCGTTGGCGGGCAAAACCGCCTTGAATTGTTCAACCGGGAAATTCTTGATGCGTTTGACTGTAAAGAGGTTGCGGATGCCTCTGGCTACTGGAGTGGACGCCGGGCCAGTCAAGTATGCCGGGTCGGTATTGTACCGGGTAATTTCCGTTTCCCACTTATTGTCGCTTGTTTCATTGGTTGCGGAAACGATGTTGCCATAATCGTCATAAGTAAATCGGCGTATCGTTGGATAAGCCACCGCCCCGTCATAAGTGGTTTCCGTTATCTTCGACACCGGCATGTTATAATAATACTTTTTAAACGGGAAAAAGCGGTAAACTTGCTGTGAGGTACAAAAAGGCAAATTATAGGCAATATCGGGGTTCAACAGCGTCCTCCTGTCATCAAACCTCCGTACGCATTTTGCAAATTTCGAGGTCCTGGATGGATCATTTTCGTATTCGAGTTCTTTCTTGTATCCCAGCTGGCCGTTGTTGTCATAATGTGACTCACTCAATAGTAGCCCCCTTTCAATCCCCTTGGAGCTTAGCTGGTAAATGTCACTTTGCATGACACCAAACATAAATGGGGGCATGCTAAATTCATCCATGCAGTCAGCGGATTCAAAATTACTGAATTTTAACACCCGGACGCTTCCGTCGCTGTTCACCTCGCTTACCTCGCTGTAAGTGACTTCACGGATGCTCTCCCCGTATGGCGAAAAACTTAAATCCGACCAATTCGTACTCATGGATTCGGAAGGGTCGCAAAAATTGTAGAATTTCATTTTTTGTATGTATTGCGGCTTGCCCGAAAGTACCCCGCTGGAAAAAGTACCCCCATTCATGAAATTCCTGGTGTAATGGTAGGTCTTCGTCATCTCAGGGGAATTAAACCCTGCGGATTCCGTGATTTTCTTGACGCGGAGGCCACCCGCTTTCTCGTTGACCACCGCATGTAAATCCACCATGCCCGTGGTCCCCAAACTGTTGGTCAATACTACTGATTGAAACAAGGAATAATCGTTCAGTTCATATTCGAACCTCGTTTTGCCTCCGGTTGGGTAGTTTATTGCTATCAATGTGCCCCTCTTTGTCATGGCTTCATTGGGCAAGCGCCAGGTATCCTTGTTGAAAAGATTCGCACCTGCCATCACATAATTTACATTATTGAAATAGCCCCATTGGTCCTGTGTCCAGTCCGCATAATTCGGGGCAGCGGAAAGGTTGTCGTATTCAAAGGAATATTTACCCCCCGATTCACCATCTTCTCCCTTGACCGTCATCCCAAGAAGGCTCATCCTGATGGTCAAGTCATTTGTGTAATCAAAGGAGATGCTCTGCTTCCTTGAATAATTACGGGTCACGACAACCGAATCCAACTTGACCGAATAATCGGGAACGAAAATGATAGCGTTAAGGGAAGTGTTCAATATTTTTTCAGGAGGTAACCCTGTGTTATAGAGTGAAAGGCAATGATAATCAGGCCAGCCCCTTAAACCGGATTGGTAGGTATCATCAAAGAAAATGCGTCTTTCCAGTATTGCCAAAGACATCGGAATCATAGTAGGAACTATGTTCCCATGTGCCGTAACGGCATTTACATAGCCGTAATAATTAACATATGTAGGGTCATATTGCTGTGTTACCGCAAAGGACTTATGGAATGAAATGGTTTCAAGTGGGGTAGATATAGTCGACAAATAACACGGCGTCAGTATAGTCGCAAATACAAAATCATGTTCGTTTTCCCACTGATCCGAAGATACGGTGGAGAATTTGTTAGACATCAACGACCGCGTAAACCGCGTTAAATTCCGTCCCCTTTCATACGAAAAATTGATTGATTTGCCTTCCGGTGTCGTGATCTTGTCCAAATACCAGGCTGTGGGTGTAAGGTTATAATAGGTGTTGCTGTTGTTATAATCGTTAAAGTCATCTTGTAAAGCACGGGAAAATTCAATGCTGTTCACATAGTTCCCAAATTCATACAAAGTGCCATCTGGTGTGGTGATGCGGAAATTGGAAAATACCCTTGGGATTTTCATAAGTCCACCACAAGTACTGAAAACAAAATCGGTCGTCATGTTACAGCTAATTTCAAATGCGAGATTATCCTTGCTTTGCACGCGCCAAACCCCCGTTTCATCCATAAAGAATTTTCCGGAATACCCACCGAAATTAAAAGTAAAGTCGTCAGGGACACCGTCAGCTAAAAAAGAAGGGTTCCATGAACTGCCATTTTTATGGAAGGCCAGGCTTTCAAGCAAAGGCATGGTGTTCCAATTCGGCACATTTAATTTTCCCTTCCCAAAATAATACCCGTTCATGGTCCCGGAAAACTTATTTTGGAAAGGCCAGTAATAATCATCCGGCTTGTCATTCACGGTCCTTGTTATCACACCACCTGCCTGCAAATTCCACCCCATCCCAACCACTGTGGGATGCTGGCTGACTTTGAGCCCGGAGGCATCATAGTTAATGCCAATTGGCACCGAAATGCCTTCATATTCGACCTTGTAAATAGATATCCCGATATTGGGTTGCCCTGTTGACATGTCCATTTGGGTATTACCATACTTTCCCAAGGCCTCTGAATTGGAGGTGGGGGTCATTGGGTTAAGGGGAAGGGAATTGGTTTTCATACTTTGCGCATAATTGGCTGAAGTGGACAATAATGCCACGAACCCTGTTGTCAAAACGCTCCTGAAAATTTGATTCATTTTTAAAAAATTTGTATTATTAACCAACTATGCACTTACTTTTCAAATTCATATATGGACTTTCCGTCATCGGAGAGTAAATCTGGAGATACCTGGGCAGTCTTGCCATTAAATTGAATATCCGTTATTGGGTTATAACAACGACATGGGTCAGCGGCGGCGACCCACCCGTCGTCAAGCTTTCGCGTGACCAAGAATAATGTGTCCAAGTCCCCTGATGGATATTCGAGGTACCAATCATGGATACCACCATCTACGCTGAGCTCGAGGATGTAACTTGCCGACAAAATTCCCAAAAGGAATGTTTTTCTGGTTAATCCACGACCACATAAGTAGGAGGTGTCCGCATATTCAACATTGTCAGCCGTAGGCCCGTATTCCCTCTTCCCAAACCGATCAATATGGAACAACTTGGTCCTTGTCAATACGCTGTCCTCCAACTTGACGCCACCTTCCTTGATTAGGAATAAAAGATTTTCGGGAGCATAGATTTGGAATGGTTTGGATTTCCCACAACTTGAACAAAGTAAGATTGAAAAAAAAGCAATCAATAAGTGTTTCTTCATCGGTTAATTATTTAAGGATAAATGTTATAAAATAAATGCTGCTGATACTGATAATTCGTATGGGAATAGGTCTCATTATGATCCCACTCGTCTTGATAATACCAACCGTCGTGATCTCCATTCCAACCCCAGTTCATCCAATACCAAAAATGCCTATAGCAATCATTCCCACTACCTTTGTAACCGTCACAGATCCATACATGTCCAGTACCTGTCCCCCAAGTCCAAAACAGAAAACTGGACTGACTTGACATTCCTGAAAGCATCACTGGTCTTCCTGCATCAATATTGCCTTTGATGGTCCATCTGTCAGCAATTTCGTAATCCTTTTTCTCTATATGAATTATATTGAAATCGTTTTTTAATGCGCTTTTTATTCTGTTGTCGTTGGCAGAAGAGCCCTCACATGTGTAATCCATGTCTACGGCTTTGCCGGCGTCACGCATAAGCTTCTGCATTTCGACATTCCCATTATCGCTTGGAAAGATACTTAAGTATTGGGAGGGCATTATGTTATAATTGTAATTATAACTGTTCAAGGGTTTCCAGTAATGAATGATCTGCGCCATCGCTGTGGCGACGCAACCAGTTTGGCCCCGTATGGCAACGCTGTTGCAGGTTATGATTTTGCATAAATTATTATAGCCTGCGTCTTGCCCCCATTGTGTACCGAGTATCGAAGGTTTCAACCAAGTGTAATCTTGTCCACAGTTTAGTATAGCACCTGGAATATAAAGGCGCAATTCACTAAATGCGTTATTTAATTGAAGGTTTTGGATTATCAAACTCCATTGGTTGTAATATTCCGGGGCACCCAGCGTATCTTCACCATTCCTTATGTTTTGTATGATCTCCACGGTTTTGCCGAACCAACTACCCAACATTGACGGTATCTCACCTGATTCTCCCAAAGTGTCCTTTTTTGTAAAGGCGCTGATGGGCTCATAACGGTAATCGGCGGACAATACGCTGTAACCTCCTTGATTTGAATAATTGAAAACATATAATGCAGGTACACCTTTGTTGTCGTAAAGCGTGAAACTTGAAGAAATCGTCCTTGTGATATTCTTGTATGAATTAGTAAGAAAGAAACTTTCATCAATCCTTTCGGCCATCATCTCCGCTGCCTCAAAGGGAACGAAGTTACTGTCAGGCATAACTTGCATGCTGACCGTTTGGGGGGATGGGGATGGATCTCCCATACCATGTTTGTTCTTATTACAACCAATAAATAATGCCAATGCAATGGCAATAATTACGAAATTCGATTTTCTCATTTGTCTGTTTATATAATTATTAAAAAAAAATTCTCATTTTTCCCACCCCAACCTTATCATCAATGGCGTGCGCTTCCCGAACATATCCCATAGGAAATCATATCCGAGCAAGAAAGTCCCTTTCCACTTTTTGTTTATCTTATAAGTTTTCATCAGACCCAGATACGCAGATTGTCCTTGCGTGCCGAACGCTTCTCGCATAAAATCATTTCCTTCTTTTCGTTGGCTTGGATACCCCTCGACAGCAGAAACTCTTAGGGGACGAAATGCCTGCTCGAAGCCGGCTTCCAGATTGATGCCGAACATGATTTCCATGTCCGTGAACACACGGAATTGCAGCCCTTCGTAGCTCAGATGGAGGGTTTGCCAGTTGGCGCCCATGCCCAGGCTTGCCGCCATCCCGACGCCGAAACGCCATTTTTCCGTTTGCCGGTAAATCACCGATGCACCCAGTTCCAGCATGGCCGGACTTTGTCCGCTGACCGCTTTAAGACTTTGGAAATCGTATGTGAATTTGAGGCGTTCCCTGAAAGGGAGGCTGCGCATCGGGTTGATCCTGAAATCCGGTTTTTGGAAGTTTCTTATCTTGCTTTTCAATTGCTTCCCCTCAGCCAATTGGGTATTGGCTTCAGCATATTTCCCCTTGGCTTCGTCTATTTTCCCTTTGACGGAATTCAGTTGCTCCTGGTATTGTTGCAATTGGTCACCCATCCGCTTTTGGGCATCGCCCAAACCGTCTCCGAACCGGTCCTGCATCATTTGGTTGGTGCGGCCCTTGGTCTGGAAGCCCAGCCGTTCGAGGTCTTCGATGCTTGCGTTGTTGCCCAAACCGCCGAAGACGTTTTGGCTTTTGGTGTCGAGTTGCTTTTCGAAGCCTTCCACCCCTTTGAGGTATTCGAGTGCTTTTTCTTCGGCTTCGTCGGGATCACCGGCGATCCGTTCCCAGTTTTTCCGCTTTTCTTTGGCGCAGAATGCCGCCTTTTGGAGGGATTTTAACCCGGATATCTTCTTGTCCCCAAACAGGGATTTTAGTTGTTCCGCCCTTGCGTCCAATTGGGCCTGGACTTGTTTTTGGAGCTCCAGCTCCGATTGGAGTTTTTGTAGTTTTTCCGTATAATCCGCAGCGGCAGCCGTTTTGGGAAACGATGGCGTGCCTGCGTTTAATTTGGCGTATTCGCCATGGAGGAATTTTTGTATATTTTTGAGACTGTCGAGCTTCGGGTCGCTTTTTGGCGAACCCTTGTTGTAATGGGTACTGTCGGGGGAAAGTGCCGCAAGGGAATCGTAAGCCATCGGATGCTTGGCGTATTCAAGGTAAAGTGAAGAATCCGTCTTCATCAATTTAGCCGCCATCCCACTTTCCGTCACCTTCATTTTCTTCAACGACCTTTTTTGGATCCTTGCGGATCTGTGCAGGTATTTTTCCAGCGCTCGGGTCTTTGACTTCAGGTAACCATCCGCGTTTTGTATGTTATCCGAAGTTTCTTCGAACGATGCCGAGTAGCTCTCCTGGGCGCTTGTATCCAAGGAGCTACCGCAAAAGACGGTAGCACAGAGCATAAAGCAATAAAGAAAAGCGTATTTCATTCAGGATTTTTGTGTTGTAGAATAGCCATCTATTAACGGGAATAGTAAAAAGAATGACACTTTATAACAATGATGCCGTAAAAGTAAAAAAGAATTTAAGGAATCAAAATAAAAACCGCTTTTTATTACCCATTTCTTCTTCCTGAACCTTTTTTAGGCTTAAATTCATTCACATACGCCGCCTTTAGCCTAAAATAACACCGCCATTCGGCTAAAGCCATATACGGCTCACCTTGTTCCCCTATTTAAAAATAGGGGCAATTCAATCCCCTGTCTCTCGACCCCCTATGTAAATCTTTATGCCCTTTGTAGTTAAATAAATCCCCTCCTCCCTGCCCTTTGTGTAAATCTTTGTGGCCTCCGTGGTTAAATAACTCCCCCTCATAAAAAGCTATTCCCCCTAAGTTCATGTCTTCAGAACCCCAAAGACAAATACCAAACAGGCTTCCCCACAAAACTTCCCTGCCAGGCCATATCAAAGCGGATGGCATAACCCGCCAGCAAGGTCCGCGCACTGAAACCATAAGCCTCCCGAAAATCCCCCTCCCCAGAAAATCCCCTCCCCGTCTTTGCCGTCGAAACCATATCCGTAAACAGCCCTACCTGCAAATTATTGACCGAAGCAAAGCCGGTTTCCAG
>Ga0160443_101089_pt1 | contig 11098 bp, 5 predicted proteins | sample HID1972I_E1MG_FD_108244 | JGI IMG/M metagenome (GOLD analysis project Ga0160443, IMG submission 108244) | Enriched pill bug-associated microbial communities from UW Madison campus, WI, USA - HID1972I_E1 MG | ecosystem: Host-associated > Arthropoda: Insects > Digestive system > Unclassified ... | reverse complement strand
CTAGTGGACATGGAGCGTCACAGACGCTTGATTTTGGTACGGATTATAAGGTGTCTGCTACCGCATTTGGCGTACAAAGCCGGATGAACTTTACCGATCGCGGGGCAGGAGTTGCGATCTTTGGCTCTAACGACAATAAAAACTGGACGCGTTTAACGCCAGGCGAAACGATATTTAATAGTGGTATGAATGTGATCGAGGTGGATGAACAGTATCTCAATGAGCAATATCGCTTTATTAAATATCAAATGGTTACGCGACATCCTGATATTATTCATAACTCGGTGCAAAGCATTTTAGAGCTTGGCGAGTTTAGAATTTATGGCGAGCGCCATGAAATTGGCAACAAGCTGGAGCTTGTTACATTTGGCACTAGCCAAGGGATAAAGGGAAGGATTACGCAAGGAGATGTGGCAACCTTAACGATTAAAGCGAAAGAAGAAATCTCGGATGTACAAGTTATGATACAAGGTGTAAATGCAACGCTTACGACCATCGATCAAGTCAACTGGACAGCGACAGCAATGCTGAATAGCGGGGTAGCAACAGGGCCGGTTACGATTAAGGTTGATTACAAGAAGCAGGATGGTTCGCAAGGGGATACCGCCTATGCGACAACCGATAATTCTACACTGTACTTTATGGACGAGTCGGATGTCATTGAAAATGTACCGAATATTACGGCGCTAATTGATTCGACAACCAATCGAACGGCACAAGGAACTTTGGATCAAGTGCGTAATCTATTCGATGGCAACGAGTTTTCGATTTCTGATTTTCGTGATGGTAGTGGCGGTGCTGGAAACGGCAGCTTCATCACATTTGACTTCAAAAAAGGCAATCAGGCTTCGATTTCGAGTGTGGAGCTTTTAGCGAGACAGGATGGCAATTATGGAAGAATCGGTGGCGTAGTCGTTCAAGGCTCAAACGATAACCTGACATGGACAACGCTTACGGATCCGGCAGCATCAACACTGAATTGGCAAGTATTAAACAGCAAGGACAGTGAGAACTTCTATCGTTATATTCGGATTTACAATGGCAATGCGTGGTACGGCAATATGGGCGAGGTTAGGTTCCACGGTAAAGTAGTGAGCTTGTTCGCAGATTTATTGAATGAAGCAGAAATTGTGGATAGAACGATCTATACGGAAGATAGCTTGGCTGTTTTGGATGCAGCTGTATTAACAGTCGAGACTGCGATGGAGAATGAGAGCGCGACACAAGCGGACTTGAATTCCGCCGCTCTCGGTTTGCAGGCTGCATTGGCAGACTTGGCGTATAAACCGGAAATGCCAGTGCTGAAGCTTGAGGATAAAACGATAGCTGCTGGCAACAAACTGACGTTTGATGTGCAAGCCGTTAATGTAGATGCAACTGATGAGGCTGCTTACGAGGCTGAAGATTTGCCAGAAGGAGCAGAGTTCAATGCCGCTACAGGTGTATTTGAATGGACACCTGCTCTTGATCAAGGCGGAGTGCATACAGTGACATTTAAAGCTGCACTAGGCGATAAGTCTTCAGCAAAAACAATCCAGATCAAAGTAATCGGTGGACCGATTGTTGATGAGGATGAACTCATTGAGCAAATGGACGTCAAGGTTGGAGAAACAATCAGCTATAGTGTTCCTGTATTATCGGATGCCTCCGGTGGATCGCTTGTATTTACAGCAGATGGGTTGCCGGCAGGGGCAGTATTAAACAGCATGAACGGTACGTTCAAATGGACACCAACTAATGTTGATTATGGTACGCATTCGATAATGTTCAAAGCAAGCAACTGCAGCTTTGGCGTGGAAGTACCGCTTGAAATTAATGTAGCACTTAATATATTGCCAGCTGACAATTATACGAAGGGCAGCTACTACGTATACAGCACTGAGCTTGCACGGATTCAAGCAGAATTGGATAAACCAGAAGCGAATATAGCGGCTCTTGCGCGTCAAATCGCAGCAGCTGAAAAAGAGCTTGTACAAGTGCCACTGCCAATTTATTCTGTGGTCAAGATTGTAGAAGATGAGGAAGAGACGATTGCTAGCAGCCTAATAACGGACATTGCAGCTGGAACGACTAGCTTGGTGGAAGGTAAATATTCTGGTCGAGCGGTTAAATTTCAAGCTGGAACAAATGACTATTTACAATTACCTGGTGATACTCCATTCAAAAACTATAATGAAATTACGATTGCAACATGGGTGAAATGGGACGGAGGATCTGACTGGCAGCGCATATTTGACTTTGGTAATAATCAGCAGCAATATTTGTTCCTTGCACCACAATCAGGCGCAGGCAATAAAGAACTTCGTTTCGCTATTAAAAATGGTGGAACAGAGCAGATTATGGATGCAGGAAAACTGCCAATCGGTCAGTGGACACATGTAGCTGTAACACTGGGCAATGGCACAGGAAAGATGTATGTGAACGGCGAGTTGAAGACTACAAACAACAGTATGACAATCAAACCAAGCGACTTTAAGCCAGCCGTCAATTATATTGGAAAAAGCCAATATCCAGATCCTTTATACAGAGGGCTAATTGATAACTTCACTATTTACAACTATGTGTTAGATGCATATGAAATTAGAGAGGTTATGGATCGTCCAGCACAATGGCTTGATACAACATTGCTTGAGCAGAAACTTGCGCAAGCCGATCAGTTGCTAGAGAGCGATTATACAGCAGATAGCTGGAGTGTATTTACCAGTGCATTGAATGAGGCTCGCGCTGTATATGCGAATGCTGCTTCTACACAAGCGCAAGTAGACGCTGCGGCAGAAGATCTTAAAGCAGCGATAGAGCAATTAGAGCCAGGCATTAATGTTACGGAATTAAGCGAAGCTATTGCCGAAGCTAATCGACTGCTTGCAGAAGCTGAAGCAGCGGAAGCAGCAGGAGAACCGTATCCAGTGGAAGTGGTGGATGCGCTGCAAGCAGCAGTAGGTGCAGCTACGCTGGTGCTTAATGATACAGATGCAATACAAAGTGAAGTTGATGAAGCGGCAATTATTCTCGCAGAAGCAATTGAAACGTATAAAGCTGCGATTGAGCCAACTGAGCCAGTTGTGAACAAGGATGCACTGCATGCAGCAATTGGTGAAGCCTTAACCTTGTTGGAAGAAGCAGACGCAGGCACTAAGCCAGGTCAATATCTATTGGAAGCAATTGAAGCATTCGATACAGCAATTGAAGCTGCCGAAGCAGTAGTAGTGAACGCTGAGGCAGATCAAGCAGCGGTAGATGCGGCGTTATCTGATCTTGCAACAGCAATCGAAGAGTTCAAAGCAGCAGTGAACAAGGAAACTGAACCGGAGCCAGAGCCAGAACCTACAGTGGATAACACAGCTCTAAATGATTTGATAGCAGAAGCAACGACTCTATTAAGCGATGCAGAAGCAGGAACTGAGCCAGGTCAATATCCATTGGATGCAATTGAAGCATTTGACGCAGCAATTGAAGCTGCCGAAGCAGTAGCAGCGAATGCCGAGGCAGATCAAGCGGCGGTAGATAGCGCTCTATCTGATCTTGCAGCAGCAATCGAAGAATTCAAGGAAGCAGTGAACAAGGAAGTCGAACCAGAGCCAGAGCCAACCGTTGATAAGACTGAACTAAACAATCTAATCGCAGAAGCAAGGACTTTATTAGACGATGCGGACGTAGGTACTGAGGCAGGTCAATTTCCATTGGAAGCAATTGAGGCACTAGACGCAGCGATTGAAGCTGCCGAAGCAGTAGCAGCGAATGCTGAGACAGATCAAGCAGCGGTAGATGCGGCATTATCTGATCTTGCAGCAGCAATTGAAGAATTCAAAGCAGCAGTGAACAAGGAAGTCAAACCAGAGCCAGAACCAGAACCATCGAAGGATACCGAAGCGCCAACATGGGAAGATGGCAGTGCAGTGACTGCATCCAAAGTGGGAACAACAAGTGTAACGTTAACATGGGATGCAGCTAAAGATAATGTAGAGGTTACGGGTTACAAGGTGACATGGAAGGTCGGAACTGAGAAACACACTCAAGAGGTTGCTAAAGATGTAACGAGTATTAAGATCAAAGGTCTCAAATCTAGTAGAAGCTACACGTTTAAGGTTGCAGCGAATGATGAAGCTGGAAATTGGAGTGCTGAGCTGGAGGTTACAGTAAAAACGAAAACAAGCTACAATCCACCAGCTGAGCCGGAACAATCAACCGAGCCAGAGCAGCCAGCCGAGCCGGAACAGCTGACAGAACCAGAACAACCAGTCGAGCCGGAGCAACCGACAGAACCAGAACAACCAGAACAACCGCAGCTTAACTTTAGTGATGTTCCGGAAAATCATTGGGCAGCGTCAGCGATTAAGCGAGCAGCGGCGCTAGGCATCGTGAAAGGGCATCTGGATAATACATTCAAGCCTAACGCTTCAACGACTCGTGCCGAGTTTATGACGATGCTGGCTAATGCGTTCAAGTGGAAGGCTGAGAAGCTGGGGCAAGTAGATCAATCACAACAAGATGAGCAAGCTGGAGTAAGCTTCACAGATAACGACACGATCGGTGCGTGGGCGGTAGATGCAATTATACAAGGCATTCAACGCGGTATTATTACTGGCTATACGGATGGAAGCTTCCGTCCAAACCAGGAGATTACACGTACTGAAATGATCGTAATGTTAGCTAGAGCATTAGGAGTTTCCAACGTTGAGATTGCGCGTACGCAGTTTACGGATGACGCAGCAATTCCAGCATGGGGGAAAGGTGCAGTTGAAGCATTGCGTGAGCTGGGGATTGTTACAGGACGCAGCAACAACAGCTTTGCACCAAATGATGAAGCAACGCGTGCAGAAGCACTTGTGATCATTATGCGAGTTTTGGACAACAATAGTTAATTCGTATAGTGCAAACTATAATCAATATGTAAGCTAGCACAGATAGGAGCATGTAGTAACCAGATCATTTATATTGGTTATTACATGCTCCTGCTTAGTTTCGAGCATCTAATTTATTAACGAATCTATGGGAGCACTTTTTTACGGATATGGTCTTACACTCTAAACTGTGAGCGATAATCGCGTGGCGATAAGGTCGTCAGCTCCTTGAACACCTTCTGAAAATGCGCAAAGCTGCCAAAGCCAACTTCCTCAGAGATATCAGTAATTCGCTTATTCGATTCGCGGAGCAATCGTTGCGCTTCCTTCACTCGAGTCATGCCTACATACTCGGTAAATGCAAAACCAGTAAGCTTTTTGAAGGTGCGGCTCAAATAGCTTTCACTAAGATAAAACTTGCTACTTAATAGCTCTAGCGTTAAATCTTCACGAAAATGAGCATTGATATATTGGGCAATTTCCATCATTTTTTCTTCTGTCGGAGAAAGGGTGTCATCAGCGGGATCAGGTACAGTATTCAGCATATGGCGCGCGATGAGCAATAAAATATCAATAGCTGTGTTTTGCACGGTTAGTCTATAACCAGGTGGCTTCTCTTGAATCTCATTCAGCATCGAATATAATCGTTGTTCAACATTCATTCTTTCGTTAGGAGCCACTTTTAATAGATGTCTAGAACTGCGAAAAGGCGATTGCAGCAGTTCGGCTTCTTCCGCAGCAAAGTTTTGAAAGTAGCTTTCATTAAAATAAAGCACCAACCGTTCGTGGTCAGGCACACCACTATCTAACGTTCGATGTACAACATCGCTTGGGATAATAACGAAATCTCCAGCTTGTATCGTGTAGGAACGATCTTTAATGAAATAAACTCGCTGTCCTGTAAATAAGTAATACAGCTCATAATGGCTGTGCATATGGCTGCTTGACATCGAAAAATGACCTTTGCGTCGGTCATACTCTACATGTATGGGTTCTAGTGGATCTCCATAATGCAGCTTGCTTTTTATTTTCATAGAAGATGTCTCCTTGAGAACAAAATATATGATGTTTTATTAATATTAGCATAATATACGAGGAAAATAATGATATTTTGCGGTAAATTCTAAGCATAAGTAATTAACCCACAAGGAGAGATGATGAGATGACGAAGAAAAAGTATGTACAGGTTGGTGCTGGAGGGCGTGCAGAGTTTTTTTATTCTGCCATTGCTACAACATTTCGCGAAACTTCGGAATTATTAGCTTTTTGTGATGTAAACCAAACAAGAATGAATTATGCGAATAAACTATTGACTGATAAATATAATTATAATGCTGTTAGAACGTATAAAAGCGAAGAGTTCGACAACATGATTGAAGCGGAAAAGCCGGACGCGGTTATTGTTACGAGCGTCGATCGCACACATCATACGTACATTATTCGTGCTCTTGAGCTTGGCTGTGATGTTATTACTGAGAAGCCAATGACAGTGGATGAAGAGAAGTGTCAGGAAATTCTTGATGCAGTGGAGCGCACAGGCAAGCAAGTACGTGTTACCTTTAACTATCGTTATGCACCGCATCATACGAAAGCGCGTGAGCTAATTGCGAGCGGTGTCATTGGCGATGTAACGTCAATTCACTTTGAATGGCTGCTGAATACGCAGCACGGTGCAGATTACTTCCGCAGATGGCATCGCGACAAGCGCAATAGCGGTGGCTTGCTAGTGCACAAATCTACGCATCATTTTGACTTAGTTAACTTTTGGATCGGATCGCAGCCTGACACTGTATTTGCAATGGGAGATCTGCTGTTCTATGGACGTGAAAATGCAGAAAAAAGAGGCGTTACAGCGTTTTATGATCGCGCTACAGGTCATCCTAATGCAAAGGACGATCCGTTCGCACTTCCGCTAGACAATAATGAGCATCTAAAAGCGATGTACTTGGATGCAGAATTTGAGGATGGCTATAAGCGTGATCAAAGTGTATTTGGCGATGGGATTTCAATTGAAGATACAATGAGTGTACTTGTTAAGTATAAAAATAAAGCACAGCTTACGTACTCGCTTAATGCGTATTTGCCGTGGGAAGGCTATCGTATTGCCTTCAACGGAACAAAGGGTCGTATTGAAATGAAAATTGTTGAGCAATCGTATGTGAACTCAGGTGGAGATAAGGCGCTAGAGGGAGCAGTAAAAGGGGTTACGATTCTAGTATTCCCTATGTTCGGCGAGCCGTATAAAGTAGAGTTTGAAACGGGTGAAGGCGGCCATGGTGGCGGCGATCCAGTGTTGTTGAACGATATATTCGGCGTACCGCAGCATGATGAATTCAATCGCGCTGCCGATCATATCGATGGAGCGCGTTCGATCTTAACAGGGATTGCTGCTAATAAGTCTATTCGTACGGGACAGGCGGTTAAGGTTGATGAATTAGTTAAATTCTACTAGTATTTATAATATATGTATGGAAGGGGATGAACAGATGAAAGCATTTATGGATGAGCATTTTTTGTTGAATTCGAACACGGCTGTAGACTTGTATGAGCAATTCGCTAAGGAGATGCCAATTATTGATTATCATTGCCATCTTGATCCGCAAGCGATTTATGAGGATAAGTCATTTAATAATTTAACAGAGGTATGGCTATATGGTGATCATTATAAGTGGAGAGCAATGCGCGCGAATGGTGTAGAAGAGGCATATGTAACAGGTGGAGAGGGAGTTAGCGACTATGATCGTTTTCTGTCCTATGCGAAAACTGTGCCAATGACGATCGGTAATCCGTTATACCATTGGTCGCATCTTGAGCTTAAACGACTGTTTGGCATCGAAGATATTATAAATGGAAAAAATGCACCAACGATCTGGGAAAAAGCGAATGCACGATTAAAGGAAGACAGCTTTTCGCCTCGTGGCTTAATTCGCAGCTCTAATGTTCGAGTCGTATGTACAACAGACGATCCAGCAGATACATTGGAATATCATCAGCTTCTGAAAAAGGAATCGCAGCTGGGCTTTCAGGTTCGCCCTTCCTTTAGACCAGACAAAGCGCTTGAAATTAATCGTGCCACATTTTTGCCTTGGCTTAATCGTTTGGAGAGCGTTTGCGGGTATGCGATTACCGATTATTCGTTGTTGCTGCGAGCACTTAAGGATCGTGTGCAATTTTTCCATGAAACGGACTGCTTATTGTCTGACCATGCGCTTGATAAGGTGATGTACGCGGAAGCAACGGAAGAGCAGGCTGCGGCAATTTTCTCTAAAGCTTTAAGTGGCAAATCCGTTTCGCTAGAAGAGGAAGCAGCTTACAAAACATTCACGCTTCGTTATCTTGGACGTCTGTATACGGAGCATGGTTGGACGATGCAGCTTCATATTAAAGCCCATCGTAATAATAATGCTGCGATGTTCGCCAAGCTTGGTGCTGATACGGGGTTTGATTCTATTAATGATGGCCCGCTCGCTGAGCCGCTAGTGAAGTTGCTGGATTCGATCGAGAGAGAAAGCGGCTTGCCGCGTACAATTCTATATTCTCTTAATGCTGGTGATAACGATGTGCTAGCTTCCATTATCGGAAGCTTTCAAGGTGATGGTATACCAGGGAAAATTCAGCTTGGTTCTGCATGGTGGTTTAACGACACGATCGATGGAATGCTAGACCAGTTAAAATCACTTGCTAACATGGGGCTGCTTGCACGTTTTGTAGGTATGCTTACCGATTCACGCAGCTTCCTGTCTTATCCGCGTCATGAATACTTCCGTCGTATTCTATGTAATTTGCTTGGAGAGTGGGTCGAGGCAGGCTTAGTTCCAAATGATAAGGAGCTGCTTGGCAGCATCGTTGAAGGCATCTGCTATCGCAATGCCGAGCAATATTTCCGTTTTGGCACGGAGTAAAATATCGTGGGTAAAAAAATATTCCTTTTTACTTTTGGTATGGTAATCTTATTCTATTGTATTACGATTATTTCGGCAGTAATAGATAGTGATTCGGGCTTGGCATGGATAAAAGAAAGCTTCGAGTGGATTTCCGTCTATGTATTGCCATGGATTATTGTTATTCTGCTTTATCTTATTTTGAAAAAGCTGGATCGCAAATAAATTCAATTTAATAAATATGTTGATCATAACATTCAAGTCTATATAGAGCTGGTCATCGACATTCCGTCGGTGACTGGCTTTTTGTGCGCTTGGCAGCGCAATCGACTAAGGAGTGAAAGTCTCTAGCACACCGCAGGTGGCGGAAGTGCATAGCTGACGCATAGTGCGTAGTTCGTGAGGATGCGTGTGGAGGATGCGAAGGCAAAATCCGGAACAGGCGGTTCAACCAGGTTGGCTGACGGAGTCGGATAACTCTGCAAAAGAAGAGGAAGTCCTGTACCACCATAGACTCTGTAAGTTAAGAGGACTGGATTCGGGGGAAAGTCGGTTGACGTGACCCAAGGAGATCTCATCATTTCCGAAAAAAAAAAATAAAAACAAACAAATAAACGGTAACTCTTGTACAAGATCGTGAAGATTAAGGCAGGAATAAGAATGGTGAGAAGTCAGACGTAGGGATACTAGTGAAGAAATTTGCCGGAAAGGCCGCAAAGGCAAATGAATTGACGCCAAGTCGTCAATGCGAGCTTCGACTCAAAAGGCGAAGACTTGTGCGAAGCCCGAAACCGTGAAAGAAGCGAGTTGGAAGTAAAGTCATGTGCCAGACAGGAGCCGGGGAGCTAGGATGTGCGTAGATCCGGGGAATGAACATAAGGAAAAGCCGTCTGGGGCGAGTACCCACAGGGAAACGGAGATTGCCGAAAGGCTACAAACCGAATACCAATAAGGGAAGGAAAACGAGCATGAATGAACAAGGAAAGAGCCAACTTACTCGTGAAGGAGTAGATCAAAAGGAACGCAAATGGTATAGCCTCATCGACAAGATATGGGCGAAGCCAAACCTGGAGGAAGCTTTTAAGGAAGTCAAGCGTAATCGAGGTGCAGCAGGGATCGATCGAATGACCATTCAGGCATTTGAATCTCAGTTGGAACACCATCTAGAAGTGGTTCAACAGGCACTAAAGAACAAGACGTATCAACCAAGACCCGTACGTCGTGTCTACATCCCTAAAGCAGACGGAACGCAAAGACCACTGGGCATTCCTACCGTGGGAGACCGAGTCGTTCAAGCCGCAACAAGGCGCATATTGGAACCAATCTATGAAGCGAAGTTTATGGACTGCAGTTATGGATTTCGACCGGGAAGAAGTGCACATATGGCTTTGAAGAAGATTCGTGAAGATCTAAACGATGGATATCGTTATGTCATTGATGCAGATTTGAAGTCTTACTTCGACACCATCCCACATGAGACACTCATCCGCATGGTGAAAGAAACCGTAGTCGATGGAAGTGTGTTAACACTGTTGGAGAAATTCCTGAAAGCAGGTATCTTAGACGGTGGAAGCTTTCACTTAAATGAGCAGGGTACACCACAAGGGGGCGTCATCAGCCCTCTGCTAGCCAATATCTATCTACATCCGTTAGATCTGGCGATGACGGAACGCGGGCATCGACTGACACGCTATGCAGATGACTTTGTGATTTGTTGTCGCACCCAAAAAGGAGCAGAACGGGTTCTAAAATCGGTAACGAAGCTGCTAGAGAGAGAAATGGGACTGAAAGTTCATCCGGAAAAGACGAAAATCGTGAATAGCAAAAGGGAATCTTTCGAGTTTCTTGGGCATGAATTCAAACCAGGGAAATGGATGGTACCGTCAGATAAAGCGATGACGAAGTTTAAGAAACGTGTGAAGGAAATCACAAGGCGAAACCAAACGGTGGATGTCCAGCAACTGGTGAAGAAACGATTGAATCCCTATCTCCGTGGTTGGGGCAACTACTTCGGAACGGCAGATGTACAGATGAGATTTCGCGATTTGGACAAGTGGATAAGAAGAAGGCTTCGTTCTGTCCAGTTGCGAAGTTGGAAAAAGGTGAGGAAACTTCACCGAGAGATGCGTAGAAGAGGATGGAAAAGCCGTGATCTCCCTGGGCTTCGTATGACAGCATGGCGCAGTTCTCATTCTACTTATGCTCAATATGCGATGCCAAATCAATGGTTTGAAGAGATCGGTCTTTGCAGTCTATCAATGATTTACAAAGAACTTCATCCCCAGAGGGGATAATCACTGGAGGAGCCGGATGCGATGACCCGCATGTCCGGATCTGTGAGAGGCCTATGCGCATGCGCATAGGCCTACTCGATTT
>Ga0160443_101064_pt1 | contig 11470 bp, 7 predicted proteins | sample HID1972I_E1MG_FD_108244 | JGI IMG/M metagenome (GOLD analysis project Ga0160443, IMG submission 108244) | Enriched pill bug-associated microbial communities from UW Madison campus, WI, USA - HID1972I_E1 MG | ecosystem: Host-associated > Arthropoda: Insects > Digestive system > Unclassified ... | reverse complement strand
CGAAGACTCGACCATGCAGTCGCCAATCGATGTCGCCACTGTTGAGAGCCTTAAAGAAGCGACTCGCGAAGTGCTGTCCGGCCTCACTGCCCGTGAAGCCAAAGTACTGCGCATGCGTTTCGGTATCGACATGAACACCGACCACACACTCGAAGAAGTGGGCAAACAGTTTGACGTAACGCGTGAGCGGATCCGTCAGATCGAAGCCAAGGCGCTGCGCAAGCTGCGCCACCCGACGCGAAGCGAGCATCTGCGCTCCTTCCTCGACGAGTGATACCAGAACCCCCGGCCCAGGCCGGGGGTTTTGTTTATATGGCAGATTAAATCCCGCGCATCCCCCCTCCCCCGCATACCCCGTCTACACTCGAAACAATCATCCCCGAGCCATAACGAGAGCGTTATGCCCAGACTGGCGTCCGTGCTTTTTTTGCTGTCACTGATGATCTGGACCGCAACGGCTGACGCGCTGACTCTGACCGATGAAGAACGTAGCTGGCTGGCGGCTCACCCGGATTTGCATCTGGGTGTCGATGCGTCGTGGCCGCCGTTCGAGTACCGCGACGACCAGAACCGTTATCAAGGCTTGGCGGCCGACTATATCGACGTTATTCGTCAACGCCTCGCAATCAAATTGACACCCATCGAACCGGTGAGCTGGACGGTAGTGCTGGAGCAGGTCAAACAAGGCAAGATCGACCTGCTGCCGGGAATCATGTCGACCCCGGAACGCCAGACCTATCTCTCATTCACCCGGCCTTACCTCGACTTCCCGATTGTGATCCTCGCCCACGTCGGAGGTGCGCAACCGCGCAAACTCGACGACCTGTACGGCCTGAAAATCGCCGTAGTGGAAAACTACGCACCGCATGAGCTCTTGCGCACTCACCACCCGGATCTGAATCTGGTGGCCATGCCGAATGTCAGCTCAGCCTTGCAGGCCCTGGCCACCGACGAGGTCGACGCGGTGGTCGGCGACCTCGCTTCCAGCGTCTGGAGCCTGCGCCAGCTCAAGCTCGACGGTTTGTACGTCAGCGGCGAAACACCCTATCGCTACCAATTGGCGATGGCCGTGCCCCGCGACAACAAGGTGCTGGTGGGGATTCTCGACAAAGTCCTCGCCGACATGAGCCCGGACGAAATCAGCAGTATTCAGGAACACTGGGTCGGCAACGTCCTCGATCACCGGACATTCTGGTCAGACCTGCTGATCTACGGCCTGCCGGGGCTGTTATTGCTGATCACCATCCTGGCCGTGGTGATCCGCATCAACCGCCGCCTGAGTTCGGAAATCGCCCGTCGAATCGACCTCGAACAGGAGCTGCGCAGCAGCGAATATCACTACCGCGGCTTGGTGGAAAGTCTTTCGGCCATCGCCTGGGAAGCGCGCATGAGCGACTTCACCTACAGCTATGTGTCGCCCCACGCCGAAGACTTGCTCGGCTACCCACAATCCCATTGGCTGATTCCAGGCTTCTGGCACAACATCATTCATCCGGCCGACCTGACCCGCACCCAGAGTTATTGCAAAGAAGCCCTGCGTGAAGGCCGCGACCACATCGTCGATTATCGCGTCATCACCGCCGATGGCCGCTGCCTTTGGGTGCGCGACATCGTCAGCCTGATCGAACATGGCCACGAACCGGTGATGCGCGGCCTGATGATCGATATCAGCGAAATCAAGCGTACCGAAGAAGCGCTGCGGCTGTCCGAGCAGAAGTTTGCTTCGGTGTTCCAGCAATGTCCGGACATCCTGGTCATCGCGCGCCTGTCTGACGGTTGTCTGCTGGAGGTCAACGAAGCGTTTGAAGAGCAGATCGGCCTGAAAGCCGAAGAAGTCATTGGTCAAACCGCCACTGACCTGAATATCTGGGGCATCCCCGGTGTCGGGCCAGGGCTGTTGCAGCGCTTGCAGGCTGGCAGCATCCGCAATCTGGAACTGCCCTTTCGCCGCAACAACGGCCAGTTGTTCACCGGCCTGATTTCCGCCGAGCCATTCGACCTCGACACCACGCCCGCATTGGTGGTCGTGGTGCGCGACATCACCCAGCTCAAGGAAACCCAACAACAGCTGCAAACCTCCGAAGAGAAGTTCGCCAAGGCCTTCCACGCCTCACCGGACGGTTTGTTGCTGTCGCGCCAGAGCGATGGTTTGCTGCTGGAGGTCAACGAAGGTTTCAGCCGCATCACCGGCTTCAACAGTGCGATGTCGGTAGATCGTTCGGCGCTGGACCTGGGGATCTGGGTCAACCTCAACGAACGCAAACAGATGCTCGATCTGTTGCACCGGGATGGTTTCGTCCGCGACTTCACCTGCCATATCCGCCGCAGCGACGGGCAGATTCGCCTCTGCGAAGTCTCCAGCCGTCCGCTGCCGATCGGCGAAGAAGACTGCATGCTGACCATCGCCCGTGACATCACCGAGCGTCATCTGATGCAGGAAAAACTGCAGCAAGCCGCGACCGTATTCGAGAGCACCGCCGAAGGTGTGTTGATCACCGATACTCAGCAGCACATCAGCGCGGTCAACCGTGCCTTTACCGAGATCACCGGCTACAGCGAGAGCGAAGCCCTCGGTCATACACCGCGCTTGCTCGCTTCCGGCCTGCACGACAGCGCTTTTTATGCGGCGATGTGGCACCAGTTGACCGACGAAGGACACTGGCAAGGCGAGATCTCCAATCGGCGCAAGAACGGCGAGCTGTACCCGAGTTGGCTGACCATCAGCGCCGTGCGTAATCGTGACAAATTCATCACCCACTTCGTCGCAGTGTTTGCCGACATTTCCAGCCTCAAACATGCGCAGGCCAAACTCGACTATCAGGCGCACCATGACCCGCTGACCGGCCTGCCCAATCGCACGCTGTTCGAAAGCCGTTTGCTCACTGCACTCAACAATCAGCAGGAAAACGGCGGCCAGGGCGCCGTGCTGTTCCTCGACCTCGATCGCTTCAAACACATCAACGACAGCCTTGGTCACCCGGTCGGCGACCTGCTGCTCAAGGGCATTGCCGTGCGTTTGAAAGAACAGTTGCGCGACATCGACACGGTGGCGCGGCTGGGCGGCGATGAATTCATCATCCTGCTGCCCGGCCTGCAACAGGCCAGCGACGCCGACAACATCGCCAGCAAACTGCTCAATTGCTTCGGTGCGCCGTTCCAGGCTGGCGAGCATGAGTTTTTCATCAGTGCCAGCATCGGCACCAGCCTCTACCCGCACGATGGCTGTGACGTCGCCACATTGGTAAAAAACGCCGACGCGGCGATGTACCGTTCCAAGGCCAAGGGCCGCAATCGCGTCGAGAGTTACACCCGCGACCTCACTGCCCAAGCGAGCGAACGCGTGGCGCTTGAACACGAACTGCGCCGAGCCATCGAGCGCGATGAATTGTTTCTCTACTACCAACCAAAAATCAGTCTGGAGGATCACCGCCTGGTTGGTGCCGAAGCATTGATTCGCTGGCGCCACCCGACCTTTGGCGACGTACCGCCAGAGCACTTCATTCCGCTGGCCGAAGAAAACGGCATGATCCTGCAGATCGGCGACTGGGTGCTGGAGACCGCGTGCCGGCAGATGTTCGAATGGAATCAGGTCTACGACAGCCTCGGCCCGCTCTCAGTCAACCTCGCCGGCGCGCAGTTGCGCCAGCCCAATCTGCTCGGACGCATCGAACAACTGCTCAACGACAACGGCCTGCAGCCGGATTTACTGCAACTGGAAATTACCGAGAATTTCATCATGAGTCAGGCCGAAGAGGCGCTGGCCGTGCTGCACCAGCTCAAACATCTCGGCGTACAACTGGCGATCGATGACTTCGGCACCGGCTATTCCTCACTCAGTTACCTCAAGCGCCTGCCACTGGATATCCTCAAGATCGACCAGTCGTTCGTCCGCGGACTGCCCGACGACCCCCACGATGCAGCGATTGTCCGAGCCATCATCGCCCTTGGTCGCAGCATGCAATTCACCGTGATTGCCGAGGGCGTAGAGACCCAGGCACAACAACAATTTCTCGCTGCCGAAGGCTGCGAACAGATCCAGGGCTACATCGTCAGCCTGCCACTGCCCCCGGAAGAATTCGCGGCAACGTTTCTGCGTGTAACCGTATCGGATTATTCGGATAGCACAGCCGAGAAACCGTCGCTATAATCCGCGACCTACTGAGGGCCTATAGCTCAGTTGGTTAGAGCAGAGGACTCATAATCCTTTGGTCCACGGTTCAAGTCCGTGTGGGCCCACCAAATTGAAAGCCGCGCTAAATGCGCGGCTTTTTCTTGGGCGATGGATTAGGTATCGATGTCTTGGCGAGCGCAATGTTCGGAAGACTTCCCCGAAGGCTGTAGGCAAGTTCCGAAGCGCGTTTCGAGGAATACAGCCGCAAGGTCTGTAGGAATGTTCCTAACCTATGTTTTCTCCCACTCTCCTGCCTTGTTGACCTTTTCTCCAGACGAGTAATCTCCGGACGCCACCGCTCGTTCAGGATTGTTTTCATGCTGGTGAATACTGCGCCATTGATAAAAGAAGCGGCCGACCAACAAACCTGGATCGATCTTGCGTTACCCGATCTGAGAACGCTATCCAGAGAACTTCGGTCAGCCGCAATAGAAGAAGTAAAAAGGGCTGAAGACACAGAGGGCGCCCTCAAAATCCTCTTCGATCACTTCGGCTTCATCGACGAGTCCGTTTTGGCCGTTACTATTCTCACACCCATTGGAAACGTTGCAGTCATGCGCGACAAACTGGCCCACATCGTTGAGAAACGCCCAGACTCCCGAGAACGCTATGTTCGACATGCCATCGATACGCTCGCGGGACCTTTCGAAGTCTGGAAAGTCCTTTACGATAATGGTGGTTACCGAATGGCATTCATCAATGCCTATGAGGCAAAAAACGACATGCTTGTCGTGGTCGATGTGCGAAACGGGCATGTCCTCTGGAACTTCATGCACGCTCCGGCCAGAGCAATGAACAGACACCGCCAAGGCGAGCTTTTGTACAAGCGGTACATTCTTGAAGACAAAGAAAAGGGCAGCCATTTGGCTGCCCTTGATGTTTGAATCCTGATATTTGCATCCTCAGGAAATGGGATGAAGAGGTCTCACCTTACACCGATGTTGCAGCATCGCCGAGGTACCTACGTCCGCTAATGCCCTGCAAGGCAGCAGATTTCGCGCTCTTGCTGGCATTCTTGATAAATAGGCCAGGCAAGTCAAATCAAATATCCGATGGTTTGTTTCAGCGCAACGATAGCGTCGACGCTTGGGTGAACCGCCCCAACATCACCCGCAACGTGTCGCTCGTAGTGCCTGTAACATGCACAACTCATCGCCCCCCCCACACACCATGGAACCGCCCCCTTGCCAGACACCCGCCCGCCCGTGCTTGATGAAATCGACCGGCAGCTAATCGCCGCCCTGCAAATCAACGCTCGCGAGAGCGTGGCAATGCTTGCCCGCCAATTGGGCATTGCGCGCACCACAGTGACGTCGCGATTGGCGCGTCTGGAAAAAGCCAAGGTGATCACCGGTTATGGCGTGCGCTTGGGTCAGCGGGTGGTCGATGGCGGCTTGCAGGCCTACGTCGGAATCAAGGTGCAGCCGCGTTCTGGCAAGGAGGTGGTGCGCCGGTTGAGTGCGATGGCCCAGGTGCAGCAGTTGTGTGCGGTGAGTGGCGAGTTTGATTATGTGGCGTGGTTGCGTACCGATTCGCCGGAGCAGTTGGATCAACTGCTGGATCAGATTGGCAGCGTGGATGGGGTGGAGAAGACCACCACTTCGATCATTTTGAGTAGCAAGATTGATCGGGGGCAGCCGGTTTAAGGTTTTGATCGAGCTTCTCGGGTGAATTTCAGAGCCTCTTCGCGAGCAGGCTCGCTCCCACATTTTGGTCGGTGTGTAGTCGATTATCGTCATATTGATCAGATAATTATCAAAACGACGACACTTTGCGTCTTATTAACGTGTTCTACGCTCCCTAGAATGGCTGGCATCTTTTCCTATACTCAGACGCGCATCCTGCGTCGGGTCGCCAGCAAGGTCAGCCATGAACAAGAACAATCGCCATCCTGCAGACGGTAAGAAACCAGTTACCATTTTCGGCCCGGACTTTCCGTTCGCGTTCGACGACTGGATCGAACACCCGGCCGGTCTCGGCAGCATTCCTGAGCACAATCACGGCGCTGAAGTGGCGATTGTCGGCGCGGGCATTGCCGGTCTGGTGGCGGCTTACGAGTTGATGAAGCTCGGCCTGAAACCGGTGGTTTATGAGGCGTCGAAGCTTGGCGGTCGTTTGCGCTCGCAAGCGTTCAACGGCACTGACGGCATCGTCGCTGAACTCGGCGGCATGCGTTTCCCAGTGTCTTCCACCGCGTTCTATCACTACGTCGACAAGCTCGGCCTGGAAACCAAACCTTTCCCGAACCCGCTGACGCCAGCCTCCGGCAGCACCGTGATCGATCTGGAAGGCAAAACCCATTACGCACAGAAACTGGCGGATCTTCCTGCATTGTTCCAGGAAGTGGCTGACGCTTGGGCGGATGCGCTGGAGGCCGGTTCGCAGTTCGCCGATATCCAGCAAGCCATCCGCGATCGCGATGTGCCCCGTCTGAAAGAGCTGTGGAATACCTTGGTGCCGCTGTGGGACGACCGCACGTTCTATGACTTCGTCGCCACCTCGGAAGCCTTTGCCAAACTGTCGTTCCATCACCGCGAAGTGTTTGGTCAGGTCGGTTTCGGCACCGGCGGCTGGGACTCGGACTTCCCCAACTCGATGCTGGAAATCTTCCGCGTGGTGATGACCAACTGTGACGATCACCAACACTTGGTGGTCGGCGGCGTTGAGCAAGTGCCGCAAGGCATCTGGCGGCATGTGCCGGAGCGCTGCGTGCACTGGCCGGAGGGCACCAGCCTGAAATCCCTGCACCGTGGTGCGCCGCGTTCCGGCGTGAAGAAAATCGCCCACGCGCCGGATGGCCGTTTCGCGGTCACCGACAACAACGGCGACACCCGCGAATACGCCGCTGTGCTGACCACTTGCCAGAGCTGGCTGCTGACCACGCAGATCGAATGCGACGAAAGCCTGTTCTCGCAGAAGATGTGGATGGCCCTCGACCGCACCCGCTACATGCAGTCGTCGAAAACCTTTGTGATGGTCGACCGGCCGTTCTGGAAGGACAAGGATCCGGAAACCGGCCGCGATTTGATGAGCATGACCCTCACTGATCGCCTGACCCGTGGCACTTACCTGTTCGACAACGGCGACGACAAACCGGGGGTGATCTGCCTGTCGTACTCGTGGATGAGCGATGCGCTGAAGATGCTGCCGCATCCGGTGGAGAAACGCGTGGAGCTGGCGTTGAATGCATTGAAAAAGATCTATCCGAAAGTCGACATCGCCGCGCGGATCATCGGCGATCCGATCACCGTTTCCTGGGAAGCCGATCCTTACTTCCTCGGTGCGTTCAAGGGCGCCCTGCCCGGCCACTATCGCTACAACCAGCGCATGTACGCGCACTTCATGCAGGACGAGATGCCGGCCGAGCAGCGCGGGATTTTCATCGCCGGCGACGACGTTTCCTGGACGCCGGCATGGGTTGAAGGCGCGGTGCAGACCTCGCTCAACGCGGTGTGGGGGATCATGAAACATTTTGGCGGGTCGACACATAAAGCGAACCCGGGCCCGGGTGATGTGTTCAAAGACATCGGCCCTATCGCCCTGCCCGAGTAAGAGGAATCCCTGATGCGTGTAGCCCTTTACCAATGTCCGCCGCTGCCCCTGGACCCCGCCACCAACCTGCAACGCCTGCATCAAGTGGCGATGGAGGCCAAGGGCGCTGACCTGCTGGTGCTGCCGGAGATGTTCATGACCGGCTACAACATTGGCGCCGAAGCGGTCAGCACATTGGCCGAGGTCTACAACGGTGAATGGGCGCAGCAGATCGGACGAATCGCCAAAGCCGCAGGTTTGGCGATTGTTTACGGCTATCCGGAGCGCACTGCCGACGGGCAGATCTACAACGCCGTGCAGCTGATCGATTCGAGCGGTGAGCGCCTGTGCAACTACCGCAAAACGCATCTGTTCGGTGATCTGGATCGCTCGATGTTCAGCCCTGGCGATGATGACTTCCCCATCGTCGAGCTCAACGGCTGGAAGCTCGGTTTCCTGATCTGCTACGACCTGGAATTCCCGGAAAACACCCGACGTCTGGCGCTCGCCGGCGCCGAGCTGATTCTGGTGCCGACGGCGAACATGATCCCATTCGATTTCGTCGCCGACGTCACGGTGCGTTCGCGTGCCTTCGAAAACCAGTGCTACGTGGCTTACGCCAACTATTGCGGCAGCGAAGGCGAGATCCATTATTGCGGGCAAAGCAGCCTCGCCGCGCCGGACGGCAGCCGTATTGCCCAGGCCGGACTCGACGAAGCGCTGATCATCGGCGAACTGGATCGACAGTTGATGCTCGACTCGCGCGCGGCCAATCGCTACCTCAGCGATCGCCGCCCCGAGCTTTACGGCGCGCTCAACCAGCGTTAATCCGCTAGCATTGGCACTTCACTGTTCTGGAAGTGCCCATGCCTGCGCTGACTCACCCCCGCCCCCACACTGAAACCCTGGCCAACGGCTTGCGTGTGACCCTGCGTCATGTGCCCGGTCTGAAGCGCAGCGCCGCCGCGTTGCGCGTAGCTGCAGGTAGCCATGACGTGCCATTGGCGTGGCCGGGGTTGGCGCATTTTCTCGAGCATTTGTTGTTTCTCGGCACTGAGCGTTTTCCTGCGGGCGAAGGGCTGATGGCCTATGTGCAAGGTCACGGTGGCCAAGTGAATGCCAGCACCCGCGAACGTACTACAGATTTTTTCTTTGAGTTGCCAACACGTTCGTTCAGCGCTGGGCTGGAACGTCTGTCAGACATGCTCGCCAAGCCGCGTATGAATCTGCACGATCAGTTGCGGGAACGCGAAGTGTTGCAGGCGGAATTTGTCGCCTGGTCGCAGGATCCTGCAGCGCAGCAGCAGTTTTCCTTGTACGAAGGTTTACCGGCAGAGCATCCGCTGCGCGGATTTCATGCGGGTAACCGGGAAAGCCTGAGCGTGGAAGATCCGGCGTTTCAGCAGGCGTTGAAAGATTTCCACCAACAGTTTTATCAGACCGGGCAAATGACCTTGAGTCTGACGGGCCCGCAAAGTCTTGAAGAACTCAAAGCGCTGGCTGAGTCATTCGCGTCCAAGTTGCCGGTTGGGGATAAAGTTGCGCAGGCCGCGCCCCTGCCGCTGGCGGTGAAAAGTTATCAACAGGTCGCTGAGAGACGCGGCAATCTGTTATTCGCGCTTGATGCTTTGCCTGAGTCATCTGTCGAAGCTTTGGCGTTTCTCTGCCATTGGCTAAGCAGCGCCAAGCCCGGCGGACTGCTGGCGTATTTGCAGCAACAACAACTGGCGGATGGGTTGAAAGCCACGCCGGTTTATCAGTTTGCCGGGCAAGCGTTGTTGCATCTGGAACTCACCGCCCCCTCCGAGCCGTTAAACGCCATTCGCGAACAACTGCTGGATTGGCTGAGCTTCTTTGCTCAGCAGGATTGGACACCATTGCGCAAAGAATACGCGGCCTTGCTTCAGCGGTATCAGCAAGTCAGCGGCGCACTGCAACTGGCGCGACTCGACAGCGAACAGCTGGATAATGGCCTGTCCGAGGCGGGCGTAGCAGCCCTCACGCAGATCCTCCGTGAAATCGGCACTGTGGATAACTTCGCCAACCAATGGCACCTGCCCGCCGCCAATCCTTTTCTGCGAACCGGCGAACCGTTGGCCAACGCCGGACTGATTCGCGGCCAGACCAGCGCCCACCGTGGCCTGCGCACGTTTGCTCAGGATCGCTCGCGCGGCCGGCGCGAACGCTCACCGATGCAGTTCAGCCAGGCGTTGCCGGACGGCGGCGATGAAGGCGCGATTTATCTACGCTGGCAGGTGGAGGCCGCCGCCAGCGCAGATCTGCAATCGCGGTTGCAGCGTAGTCTCTGGCAAACGCAGCAGGACGCGCGCGAGGCCGGCGTTGACTTGTCTTTCAGCGCCACGGGCAATCAATGGCTATTGAAACTGACCGGCCTGCAGGAGCCAATGCCCAGCGTCCTTGAGCACGCGCTGAAATGTCTTACGCAAGTTGAGGCGGATTCGCCGCTTACTGCGCCTAAAACGCCGCTGATCCCCATTCGCCAATTGCTTGAAGTGCTGCCGGAACGGGTTCTGCAATCTGCCAAAACCGGTGACGATGCCAAACACCTGTGGACAACTTCGCGCTGGGACGGACTCGCGCTGGGTCTGAACCAACAAACGCAATCTGCCATGGGCCTGGCGCTGAGCCGTATTCCCGGCATTCCGGACAATCAGTTGCCCGCGCCGACGGCGCTCACCGCGCAAAAACAGTGGCGCCACATCGACACCGCCTCCAGCGAACATGCCTTGCTGCTGTTCTGCCCAACCGCCAGCGGCGACATTGCCGACGAAGCCGCATGGCGCCTGCTCGCGCAGCTTTGCCAGACGCCGTTCTATCAGCGCCTGCGAGTCCAATTGCAATTGGGTTACGCGGTGTTCAGTGCCCTTCGCCAGGTTCAGGGACAAACCGGCCTTTTATTTGGCGTGCAATCGCCAAGTGCCAAACCCGCGGAGTTGCTCGAACACATTCAACAGTTCCTCAAAGGCGTTCCCGCTTTGATCGAACAGCTTGATGACGCCAGTCTCGACCGGCACCGGCAAAACCTCGCCAATCAATTCGATGCTGCCACCCTGGCGGACAAAGACGCCGCCGAACTGTTGTGGCAGGCCAGACTCGCGGGCCACTCGTCGGATTATCTTGAGCAACTGATAGCCGCCATCGGCCAACTGAATCGCCAGACACTGCTCAACGCAGCGCAGCGCTTGATCGACGCAGAGGGCGGCTGGCTCTGCCTCGCCAGCGATCCAGCGCCCGAAACCCCGTGGTGAGCGGCAAATTGATCATTACCGAGGCTGCAAGGAGCTTTCTCAAAGATTCATGGGCATTTACCCGGAAATTTTGAGTAACATAGCAGCCTAACTATTTGGAACATCTATGCACTGCCGTGGACTATAACTATGGACAGCGCTATCCCACCAACCCTGAAGGAGACACCCATGTCCTGGACAAAACCAGCTTACACCGACCTGCGTATCGGCTTCGAAGTCACCATGTACTTCGCCAGCCGCTGAGTTCTGCTTACGTAGAATTGCAGTGCAACGCCTCGGCTCGCCGGGGCGTTTTATTTTCCGCGTTGAAATGATGGAGTGTTCATGTTCGTCCAGATTCTGGGTTCGGCCGCTGGCGGCGGTTTTCCGCAGTGGAACTGCAACTGCGTCAACTGCGCAGGTTTTCGCGACGGCAGCTTGAATGCCAAGGCCCGCACCCAATCGTCCATCGCGATTTCCGATGATGGCGTGAACTGGGTGTTGTGCAACGCCTCGCCGG
>Ga0160443_101057_pt1 | contig 11609 bp, 8 predicted proteins | sample HID1972I_E1MG_FD_108244 | JGI IMG/M metagenome (GOLD analysis project Ga0160443, IMG submission 108244) | Enriched pill bug-associated microbial communities from UW Madison campus, WI, USA - HID1972I_E1 MG | ecosystem: Host-associated > Arthropoda: Insects > Digestive system > Unclassified ... | reverse complement strand
TTCAACCGCGACACCCGCGACATCACCACGCTCGGCCGCGGCGGCTCCGACACCACCGCCGTCGCGCTGGCCGCGGCGCTCAAGGCCGATGTCTGCGAGATCTACAGCGACGTCGACGGCATCTACACCGCCGACCCGCGTGTGATCCCCCTGGCACGCAAGCTCGACCACGTCTCCAGCGAGGAGATGCTCGAACTCGCCGCCAACGGTGCCAAGGTGCTCTACATCCGCGCCGTCGAGTACGCCCGCCGCCAGGGCGTCCTCATCCACGCCCGCTCGACCTTCTCGTCGGCCGAGGGCACCTATGTTCTGGGCGAGGGCATGAAGAACCCGCGCGCATCCGAGGGAGCAGCCATGGAAGAACCGATCGTCGCCGGCGTCGCCACCGACCTGAGCCAGGCCAAGATCACCGTCGCCGGTGTGCCCGACGTGCCTGGCAAGGCCGCCGAGATCTTCAAGATCGTCTCCAAGTCGGGCGCGAACGTCGACATGATCGTGCAGAACGTGTCGGCCGCCTCCACGGGCCGCACCGATATCTCCTTCACGCTGCCGAAGGCCGACGCCACCGCGACACTCAAGGCGCTCGCCGCCGAGCAGTCCGAGGTCGGCTTCGAGAACCTGCTGCACGACGACCAGATCGGCAAGCTCTCGGTGGTCGGCGCGGGGATGCGCACGCACTCCGGCGTCTCGGCGATCCTCTTCGAGGCGCTCAGCGAGGGCGGCATCAACATCGAGATGATCTCGACATCCGAGATCCGCATCTCGGTCGTGCTGCGCGGCTCCGACCTCGCCGACGCCGCCCGCACGGTGCACTCCGCCTACGGCCTCGACAGTGAGATCGAGGCCGTGGTGCACGCCGGCACCGGTCGCTGAACCACAGCATCCGTCCTCTGGCATCCCATATCCGGTGCTTGCCTCCCGGCTCCGTCCGGCACACCTGCACGACCTCGGCACATCTGCACGAGCAGATCGCCGATTTCGTCGTGCATCCGTGCCCGGATCGTGCATCTGCACCCCGCCGGGTACCATCGACGGGTGACCGGACCAGCGGCAGATACAGCGAAGCAGGCAGAGGCGGATATCGCGCTCATCCGTGCAGTGCAGCCAGTCGACCGAGAGGCGTGGACAGCACTGTTCCGCGGATACCGCGACTTCTACGAGCTGCCGCACGACGATGCCGTCATCGACTCGGTCTGGGGCTGGCTGCTGGATCCGGCGCATGAGCTGAACGGGCTGTTGGCTGTGCGCGACGGTGCCCCGATCGGCATCGCGCACTGGCGACGGTTCTCCCGCCCCTCGCGCGGTGCGACGGCGATCTTCCTCGACGACCTCTTCGTGTCGCCGGAGGCCAGGGACGGGGGAGTGGGCACCACTCTGCTCGACCGATTGCACCGCATCGCCCAAGAGGAGGGGCTCCTCGAGGTGCGCTGGATCACCTCCTATGACAACACGGCCGCCCAGAAGCTGTACGAACGGCGGGCGATCCGTGCCCCGTTCCACACCTACGTCGAGCTGGTCTGAACGCGGCATCCCGGCATCCGCTCGTCAGTGCCCCGCTGACACACCTGCACGATCAGGGTGCACCTGCACGACGAGATGGCCGAATACGTCGTGCATCCGTTCCCGCGTCGTGCATCCGTGCCCGGCCGCGGCACCTCGGCCACCCACGCGGTCACGACCGACCCGCCCCCTGCGGCGACCGGGTAGACTCGCCGCAACCCTGACATCGGCGCCGGGCGCAGCATCCGCACCCCGGAGCTGGGCCTGGCGCATCGTCTTCACGCCAAGGACCAGCTCATGACCCGTATCTCCGACTCAGGATTCTCGATCGCCATCGTCGGCGCGACCGGACAGGTCGGCACCGTGATGCGCGACATCCTCCTGGAGCGCTCGTTCCCGATCCGCGAGCTGCGGCTGTTCGCCTCCGCGCGCTCCGCAGGCACCAGCGTCGACTTCGACGGCACCCCGGTGATCGTCGAGGACGTCGAGACCGCGGATGCCGCAGGCATCGAGATCGCCCTGTTCTCGGCCGGCGCGACCGCGAGCCGCGCGTACGCCGAGAAGTTCGCCGCGGCCGGCGCCGTGGTCGTCGACAACTCCAGCGCCTGGCGGATGGACCCCGAGGTTCCGCTGGTGGTCAGCGAAGTCAACCCGGATGCCATGGACGAGCGACCCAAGGGCATCATCGCCAACCCGAACTGCACCACGATGGCCGCGATGCCCGTGGTGAAGGCCCTGCACGCCGAGGCGGGCCTGGAGCGCCTGATCGTCAGCACCTATCAGGCGGTCTCCGGCTCCGGACTCTCCGGCGCACAGGAACTGCTCGGCCAGGTCGAGGGCGTGCTCGCCCAGGGCGACACCCTGCGTCTCGTGCACGACGGCTCGGCGATCGAGTTCCCCGCTCCGAACAACTACGTCGCGCCCATCGCGTTCGACGTCATCCCGTTCGCCGGCAACCTGGTCGACGACGGCGACAACGAGACCGACGAGGAGAAGAAGCTCCGCAACGAGAGCCGCAAGATCCTCGGCCTTCCCGATCTGCGCGTGGCGGGCACCTGCGTGCGCGTTCCGGTCTTCACCGGGCACTCGCTCTCGATCCACGCCGAGTTCACCGACGACATCACTCCCGAGCGGGCGCGCGAGGTGCTGGCATCCGCTCCCGGCGTCGTCGTCGAGGACGTACCCACTCCGCTGCATGCGGCGGGCAAGGACCCGAGCTTCGTCGGCCGCATCCGCGCCGACCAGTCCGCCCCCGAGGGCAAGGGGCTGGTGCTGTTCATCAGCAACGACAACCTGCGCAAGGGCGCGGCGCTGAACGCCGTGCAGATCGCCGAGGAGCTCACCCGACGCCTCGCTCCGGCATCCGTCTGACTCCAGGGCGGGCAGGAAATCGGAGTGGATGCTGACGGCTAGACTTGTCTGGTGACTGAAACCGTCGATGTCGTTCTGATCGGTGGGGGCATCATGTCCGCCACTCTGGGTACCCTGCTGCACGAACTGCAGCCGGACTGGAAGATCGTCGCCTACGAGCGACTGAGCGACGTCGCGCAGGAGAGCTCCAACCCCTGGAACAACGCCGGCACCGGCCACGCCGCGATGTGCGAGTTGAACTACATGCCGCAGGCGCCAGACGGGTCTATGGATCCCGCCAAGGCGATCTCGATCAACGAGCAGTTCCAGCAGAGCCGCCAGCTCTGGTCGTCGCTGGTCGAGCGCGGCGTGCTGGACGCGCCGTCCACGTTCATCAACTCCACGCCGCACATGACCTTCGTGCGCGGCGAGAAGGACGTCGCGTTCCTGAAGGAGCGCTACGAGGTGCTGAAAGAGCAGCCGCTGTTCTCGAGCATCGAGTACAGCGAGGACTCCCGCGTCATCAACAAGTGGGCGCCGCTGCTCATGCAGAAGCGCGTCAAGGGCGAGCCGTTCGCCGCAACCCGCGTGGCCGCCGGCACGGACGTCGACTTCGGCGCTCTCACCCATCAGCTCTTCGCGCACCTCGCCGACTCCGGTGTGCAGGTGCAGACCAACCACGAGGTGAAGAGCCTCAAGCGTCAGAAGGACGGCACCTGGCTGGTCAAGTACCGCCGCAGCCTCGGCCGCACGCCCGGTCAGGTCAAGGCGCGGTTCGTCTTCGTCGGCGCCGGCGGTTGGGCGCTCAAGCTGCTGCAGCGCAGCGGCATCCCCGAGATCGAGGGGTACGGTGTCTTCCCGATCGGCGGCCAGTTCCTGAAGACCACGACCCCGGCCGTGGTCGCCCAGCACAAGGCGAAGGTGTACTCTCAGGCATCCGTCGGCGCCCCACCGATGTCGGTTCCGCACCTCGACGCGCGTGTCGTCGACGGCGAGTCCTCGCTGCTGTTCGGGCCGTTCGCGACGTTCAGCCCGAAGTTCCTCAAGAACGGCTCGATGCTGGACATCGTCTCGCAGGTGCGCGCCCACAACCTGTGGCCGATGCTGCGGGTGGCCGTCGCGAACCCCGACCTGATCACCTACCTGCTCAGCGAGCTCGTGAAGACCCACAGCAAGAAGGTCGACAGCCTGCGCACGTTCATGCCGACCGCGAAGGACGAGGACTGGACGCTGATCCAGGCCGGCCAGCGCGCCCAGGTGATGAAGAAGGACGCCAAGAAGGGCGGCGTGCTGCAGTTCGGCACCGAGGTCATCGCGTCGGAGGACGGCTCGATCGCAGGACTCCTCGGCGCCTCGCCGGGAGCATCCACGGCCGTGCCGATCATGCTCGGTCTGCTGGAGCGCTGCTTCCCGCAGCAGTTCCCGGCCTGGCAGCCGGCGCTGAAGGAGCTGATCCCCACGCTGGGGCAGACCCTCAACGACCGGCCCGAGGTCGCTGAAGAGTCGATGAGCGAGACCGCCGCGACGCTGTCGCTCACGGCCTGACGGGCCCACCGTGGCGAAGCTCTACTTCCGCTACGGCGCGATGAACTCCGGCAAGTCGACCGCACTGCTGCAGGCCGCGTACAACTACGAGGAGCGCGGCCAGCGGGTGCTGCTGGCCAAGCCCGAGATCGACACCAAGGGCGCCTCTCAGGTGGAGAGCCGGCTCGGCATGACCCGCGAGGTGGATTTCCTGATCGGCGCGGACGATGACGCGCGCGCCCTGTTCACGACGCATCGCGAGCGCGTGCGACGCGAGAGTGACGAGGAGCTCCTGCCCGCCGAGGCGCCGAGGGATGTCGCCTGTCTGCTGATCGACGAGGCGCAGTTCCTGACCGCCGAGCAGATCGACGACCTGTTCCGCATCGCGGTGCTGGATGGCATCCCGGTGATGGCGTACGGCATCCGCAACGATTTCCGCACGCATGCCTTTCCGGGGTCCGCGCGCCTGCTGGCGATCGCGCACTCGCTGGAAGAGCTGAAGACGATCTGCCGCTGCGGGCGCAAGGCGGTGTTCAACGGTCGCAAGGTCGGCGGCCGGTTCGTCTTCGACGGCGATCAGGTCGCGATCGACGGGGTCGCGGTCACCTACGAGTCGCTGTGCGGCAACTGCTATCTCGAGGAGTCCGGGGGAGTGCTGGGGTAGCGCCGGCTTGCGTGGTCTGACCACACCGGATAATCTGTGGTCAGACCACAGGAGGACGGATGCCGGAGAGCGAAGCGACCCAGCGCGCCTGGCGCACCGTGCTCGCGCGCATCGAGGGCGACCTGCTCGACGGCACGCTCGGCCCCGGGGACCGGTTGCCCTCCGAGCGCGATCTCGCGGCCGATCTCGGCGTCGGGCGCTCCAGCGTGCGCGAGGCGCTGCGCGTGCTCGAGGTCATGGGCCTGATCCGCACCGCGACCGGCTCGGGGCCTCAGGCGGGCGCCATCGTGATCGCCGCGCCCTCCGGCGGCATGTCAACCCTGCTGCGCCTCCAGGTGGCCGCGCAGGGCTTCCCGCTGGCGGATGTGGTGCAGACCCGTCTCGTGCTCGAGGATGCCGTGGCCGCCCGCCTCAGCGTCGACCCGAGCCGAGACCTGTCTGGTGTCCGCGGCATCCTGAACGCGATGGATGCAGATGACCTCACCGCACCGGAATTCCTCGTCCTCGACGCCGAGCTGCATTACGCGCTCGCCGAGGCATCGGGCAACACGGTCATCACGGCGATGATGGCGGGGCTGCGCACCGCCATCGAGTCGTACGTGCTGGAGGGCTCGGCTCGCATCGATGACTGGGATGCCATGGCATCCCACCTGCGCGCGGAGCACCACGACATCGTCGACGCGATCGAAACCGGCAGGACGGATGCCGCGCGCGACCTCATCCGCGCCCACATCACCGGCTACTACACCGCCGCCGGACTCGTGCCCGGCGCGCACTGACACAGATCCTGGAAGGAACACAAATGGTCCAGCGCCAGCTGCCCAATCCCGCCGAGCTGCTCGAGCTGATGAAGTTCAAGAAGCCGGAGCTCAACGGTCGCAAGCGCCGCCTCGACGCCGCGCTCACGATCTACGATCTACGCACGATCGCCAAGCGCCGCACGCCGAAGGCCGCCTTCGACTACACCGACGGCGCCGCCGAGGGAGAGCTGTCGCTGGCCCGCGCGCGGCAGGCATTCGAGGACGTCGAGTTCCACCCCGGCATCCTCAAGCCCGCACCGACCGTCGACACGTCCGTCGAGATCCTCGGCGGGCCGAGCGCCCTGCCGTTCGGCATCGCGCCCACCGGTTTCACCCGGCTCATGCAGACCGAGGGCGAGACGGCAGGAGCGGGCGCCGCGGCCGCCGCGGGCATCCCCTTCACCCTGTCCACGCTCGGAACCACCTCGATCGAAGGCGTCAAGCAGGCGAACCCGCACGGGCGCAACTGGTTCCAGCTGTACGTGATGCGCGACCGCGAGATCTCCTACGAGCTCGCCCGTCGTGCCGCCGCGGCCGGCTTCGACACCCTGCAGTTCACCGTCGACACACCGGTCGCCGGCGCACGCCTGCGCGACAAGCGCAACGGCTTCAGCATCCCGCCGCAGTTGACGCTCGGCACGATCATCAACGCCATCCCGCGGCCGTGGTGGTGGTACGACTTCCTCACCACGCCCAAGCTCGAATTCGCCTCGCTCAGCACCACCGGCGGCACTGTCGGCGAGCTGCTGGACGCCGCCATGGACCCCACGATCAGCTACGACGACCTGGCCGTCATCCGTGACATCTGGCCCGGCAAGATCGTCATCAAGGGCGTGCAGAACGTCGAGGACTCGGTGCGCCTGAAGGACGCCGGCGTCGACGGCATCGTGCTCTCCAACCACGGCGGGCGTCAGCTCGACCGCGCGCCGATCCCGTTCCGCCTGCTGCCGCACGTGCGCAAGGCGGTCGGCGACGACTTCACTGTGATGGTCGACACCGGAATCATGAACGGCGCCGACATCGTGGCATCCGTCGCACTCGGCGCGGACTTCACGCTGATCGGACGCGCGTACCTGTACGGCCTGATGGCCGGCGGGCGCGAGGGCGTGGACCGCACGATCGAGATCCTGCGCACCGAGATCGAGCGCACCATGCGCCTGCTCGGAGTCTCATCGCTCGCCGAGCTGGAGCCGTCGCACGTCACACAGCTCGCGCGGCTGGTTCCCGTCGCGGGCGCAGCATCGGAGGCCGCGGTCCGCTGACGAGCGGTGCCTCAACGCCGAGAAACCATGTTTCGCATGAGAAACCCCGTGTCAACGGGTGTTTCGCGCGGAACGTGGTTTCTCGCCGCCGGGCAGGAGCGGATGCCGTCAGCCGGCGACGGGCGCCGGCAGCGTCTCCAGCAGGGCATCGAGCTTGTCGGCGGTGTCCTGCCAGCCGTCGACGGCCACGGAGGGAACGCCGATCGCGAGCACGGGGTAGTCGTTGCCGCCCTCGTCGAGGCGGTCGCCGTAGAAGAGCATGTCGCTCAGCGGGATGCCGGTGTGCTCGGCGAGTTCCCGCATGCCGAACGCCTTGTCGATGCCGGCGCGGGTGATGTCGATCGACGTCGAGCCGCCGGAGCGCACCTCCAGGCCGGGCAGGCGCGCGGCGACGGCGTCACGCAGCAGCGCGCGCTTCGCGCCGTTCGGATCCCAGGCGTGCTTGGCGTCGCGCGGGGCCTTCTGGCCGAGGGCGGAGAACGTGATCTGCGATCCGCGGTCCTCGAGGATCTCGCCCCAGGGCTCGCTCTCCCACAGGGCCAGACGCTCGGCCTCCTCGCGCAGCGCGGTGAGGGCGGCCGACTTCTCGTCGTCGGTCAGGTCGTGAGCGTAGATCGCGGTGAAGTCGGTGCCGTCGTGACGCAGGTAGCGGGTGCCGCAGGTGGGCAGCAGGTGCAGCCGGGACAGATCGGATGCTGCCGCATCGGACAGCTGAGCGACGACCTGACTGCGGAACTGGTCTTCATTTCCACCGGAGATGATGGCGACCTCGACGCGCTGAAGCAGAGACAGCAACAGGTCGGCGATGCGGCCGTCGATCAGGCCCTTCGAGGGCGCAAGCGTGTCATCGAGGTCGAAGGCGACCAGGCGAGGTGTCGTCATGATGAATCCAGGGTATCGGAGGGTTGCTGTGGGGGTGCTCTGACGGGGCGGTGGGGCAGGGCAATGGCGGTGCTCGCCGCTTCGCGGCAGCGCGGGGAGAACGGGGCGTCTCGCCGCTGGCGCGGCTCATCGCTCTGTCGGGTCGCCACGGGGTGCGTCCCCACCGCGCCCTCCACCCGCCGCTCGTCGCGGAGATCCGTCGCGCTGGGAGGTGAAGCGGCGGGCGGAGCCTCCTGCGCGGCGGGGCCCCGCTGGAACCGCTCGCGCATGCACAGAAGGGACCCGCCCTGGAGGGCGGATCCCTTCTGTGCATGCGGTCGGGGTGACAGGATTTGAACCTGCGGCCTCTTCGTCCCGAACGAAGCGCGCTACCAAGCTGCGCCACACCCCGCTGTTGCAACCGTTCGAGTCTACATGTCGCGGGTCGCAAACGCCGAATCGGCGGCGGTTCAGGCCGAGCGTGCCGTCAGCGTCAGCAGCGTCGCCTCAGGGCGGCATGCGAAGCGCACGGGCGCATAGATGGAGTGGCCGATGCCCGCGCTCACATTCAGAGGCACGGTGCGGCCACCATGGCTCCAAGTGCTCAGGCCCTTGGCCTGCTTCAGGGGGATGTCGCAGTTCGCGACGATCGTCCCGTAGCCGGGCAGACAGACCTGTCCGCCGTGCGTGTGGCCGCCGAAGACGGCATCCGCCCCGAGATCCACGAAGGTGTTGAGCACCCGCTGGTAGGGCGCGTGCGTCACGCCGAGCACGGATGCATCGGACGGGCGTGCGCCGAGCGCGGCCAGCGCATCGGGCAGCACATCCAGCTCATCCCAGTCGCGGTGCGCGTCATCGACGCCGAAGAAGTCGACCGTGTTCCCCGCGACGTCGAGTCGAACAGCGGCGTTGTTGAGCCCGTGCCAGCCGAGCTCCGCGGTGAAGAAGTCGTCCATCGCATCCGTGTCCAGCAGTTCGGGCTTGTGAACCTTCTTGGAGGGACCGCTGAAGTACTTGAACGGGTTACGGGGCGAGGGAGCCTGTACGTCGTTCGAGCCGTGCACGAACACTCCGGGGATTCCCGCCAGGGGAGCGAAGGCCCGACGGATGCCGGGGAGCCCTTCGCGATGGCCGAGGTTGTCACCCGTGTTCACGATCAGGTCGGGCTCGAGTTCCGCGAGCGCGGCCAGCCAGTTCTGCTTGCGGTGCTGCCAGGGAGCCATGTGGGCGTCCGACAGATGCAGCACACGGATCGGACGGCTCCCGGGTGAGAGCGCAGGCGCGGTCACCTCGCGGACCGTGAACAGGTAGCGCTCGATGCCGATGCCCCACACGGCTGCCGCGACACCGGCGGCCCCCACCGCGCCGAGCGCGATGAGGGCCGGATGTGCTGACCGGTCAGAGCTCAATGTCCGCCTCCGCAGACGAGCATGATCTTCGTGCCGGCTGGAACCTCGGAGTTCGCTCCCGGGTTCTGCGCGGCCACCTCATCACCGCCGTTGCAGCCCATGTCGTCCACGGAGAGCCCGACATCCTCCAGTGTCTTCTTCGCCTGGGAGAATTTCGCGCCGGTGACGTTCGGCACCTTCACGGCCGGCGGCGGTGGGGGATTGCCCGTGCTCGGCATCAGCGTGACCGTGGTGCCGCTGGGGGCGCTGCCGGCACCGGGGGTCTGCTCGGCGACCAGGCCGGCCGCGACGGTGCTGTCGACGGGGGTGCCCACCTGCACCGAGAAGCCGGCCTCTTCGATGATGTTCGTCGCCTCTTCGACGGACTTGCCGACGACGTTCGGCAGGTCCTTCATCACACGACGCGTGAGGTTCCTGTCGGGTGCGGGGAACCGGTCGCCGCCGTACGCCGCATTCGCCGCACCCTGCATCGCGCGGGAGATGGGGAAGCGGATCTGGCTCAGTTGCATGCCGCTGGGACCGTGCTGGTACTCGATCCGCTTGCGCTTACTGGGGTCCTTCTCCAAGGTCATATCGCGATCGAAGCCCGAGAAGATGAACGTCGCCGTCTTCGTCGACGCAGTGGCCATGGCTGTGCCGGTCGATTGGTTGGTGCCCGTCTTGCCGATCAGCGGCACGCCGTCGCCTACTCGAGCGTTGCCTCCCGTGGCACTCATGACGCCTTGCAGCGCGTAAGCGGCCGTAGCCGCGACCTCGGGTGAGATGACCTGGGTGCACCTCGACTCCGGCGTGGGCAGTTCCTCGCCTGCGGAGTTGACGATCTTGTCGATCACGCGGGGTTCGCAGTATTTGCCGTTGTTGGCCACGGTGGCGTACGCCCCGGCCATCTGGATCGGGGCGATCGACTTCGATCCGAGAACCGATTCGAACAGCATGTTGCTGTCGGTCACGGGGTCCATGTCGCCCTCGTGCACGCCCAGCCGAGCCGCCATCTTGTTGATGTCGCACAGGTCGAGCTTCTCCGCCATCGCGTAGAAACCCGTGTTCAGCGACGCAGCGGTGAACCTCATCGGGGTGCCGGTGTAGCCCTGGTTCTTGGCGTAGTTGCCTCCCGCGCCTTTTGCGGTCTGTGTATCAGGCTGTTCGCAGATAGTGAGATGGTAGGACCCACCCGTGCGCACCCGGCCATTGAGCGTCTCGTTCACCGAGTTGCCCTTCTCCAGCCAGTCGAGCAGCGTGAAGAGCTTGTACGACGAACCAGGGCCGAAACCCCCCGAGCCGTTGTGGTCCTCGTCGGCTGCGTACACCAGGCCGGTCTCGCCCTTGGCCTTGTCGGCGCCGGCGGTCTCGTTGAAGTTGGTGTTCTGCACGATGGCGAGGATGCGTCCCGTCGTGGCTTCGATCGTCACGCCGCTGGCGACGTAGGTCGCATCCGGAACCGACGCGGGTGCGTATTTGCGCATCGCGTCGACGCCGGGCTGCTGTACGCGCATGTCCAGCGAGGTGTAGATGCTGAGCCCACCGCGCTTGAGCACGGCGTTGCGCTTTGCGCTCGTGTCGCCGAATGCCGGGTCATTCTTGATGACCGACGTGACGTACTGGCAGAAGTACGCCTGCGCGCCCGCGGGTCGGCAGCCTTGACTGGTCGGGTGGATGCTGGGCGCGATGGGAAGCGCCTTGGCGTCATCGTGCTGCTTCTGGGTGATCTTGCCGTCCTTGAGCATGCGATCGAGCACGTAGTTTCGCCGCAGCTTCGTGTCGGCGTAGCCGCTTTCCTCGGTGTTGCGCACCGTTCCGGTGCTGTCGGTCCAGGTGCCATCCTTCTTGTCGAAACGGAACCGGTTCGGGTTCTGCACCATGCCCGCGAGGGTCGCCGCCTGGTCGAGGGTGAGCTTCTTCGCGGTGGTGCCGAAGTAGTAGTTCGCCGCCGCCTCGATGCCGTAGGTCTGACCACCGAAGTTCGCGACGTTCAGGTAGCCCAGCAGGATGTCGTTCTTCGAGAAGTCCTTCTCGATCTGGATCGCGTAGCGCATCTCCTGCAGCTTGCGCTCGATGCCGTCCGCGCCCTTGGCGTTGGTGGCATCGGCCCAGCACTTCGCGAGCTCCGACTCGTAGCCATCACCCGGCTTGGCGTCCTGCTCGCACTGCTGGATCAGCACGTTCTTCACGAACTGCTGGCTGATCGTGGAGGCACCGCGAGACGACGTGCCCTTCACATAGTCCAGCAGCGCGCTCGCCG
>Ga0160443_101051_pt1 | contig 11665 bp, 9 predicted proteins | sample HID1972I_E1MG_FD_108244 | JGI IMG/M metagenome (GOLD analysis project Ga0160443, IMG submission 108244) | Enriched pill bug-associated microbial communities from UW Madison campus, WI, USA - HID1972I_E1 MG | ecosystem: Host-associated > Arthropoda: Insects > Digestive system > Unclassified ... | reverse complement strand
TCGTGCCTGCTCACACCGCGTCGCTTTGGGTGGATTACGCCTTCACCGATGATACGTTTGAAGGCCTCAGCATAGGCGGCGGCGTGCGTTATCAGGGCAAGTCCTGGGCAGATGCGGCAAACACGCTGCGTGTTCCGGATGCTGCGGTCTTCGATGCCGCGATCCGCTACGAGAAGAACGACTGGACGGCATCCGTCAACGTCGCGAATGTCTTCGACAAGGAATACGTCAAGAGTTGCGCCGGCGTCTCGGTTTGCGGCTGGGGTGACAGCCGCACCATCACCTTCAAGCTTTCCAAGAAGTGGTAACGGGTAGCTAGTAGTTGCGGGAAAAATAGTTTGCCCCTATAAACATGAATAATCTTATCATGTTTATAGGGGCGCCTTTGCGCCTTGCGGGATCGAGAGGCCATGGCTTTCCGCGTTCGGATGGAAAATGAGATCGAGGGCTTTGCCGTCATCGGCGGCCCACGCTCGCGGGTGTGGAACGGCATCGTCGCCGATCTCTGGGACGTGCGTTGCGCATCGAAGGCGGGTGGCCGGTATGTCGGCAAGGACCCGCGTTTCGTTTTCCTGCTCGATATGGATGGGACGGATGATGGCCGGTTCATGATGAACCGTAGCCGCCGCGACAATTACGCGTCATCCGAAGCGAACCGCATTTCCTTCGTACCGGCCGACCTGGATGTACATGCGGAACTCAGCAATGTTTCCTTCGTGCGCCATCTCGATCTGCACTTCGATGCGGGATTGCTGGGGGCGCGGCTGGTGCAGGGGTTCGATCCGCACGGGTTGCTCGATCCGCACCTGATGTTCGAGGATGAGCGCCTGCTGGTGCTTGCGCGGCTGATCGCCGCCGAATGTGATAATCCAGACCCTTTGCACGATCTATACGGCGAAAGCCTCGTGCTGGCGCTGTTGACGGATTTCCTCAAGGTGAAGCGGGAGCCGGTCAAAAAACGCAGCAAGCTGGCCTCCTGGCAGTTGAGGGCGGCGACCGATTACATTCGCGAACATTGCCTGCGGTCGATAAGGCTGGAGGAACTGGCAGAACTCACCAACCTGTCGCAATCCCATTTCAGCCACGCCTTCAAGGCGTCGACAGGCGTACCGCCGCATCAATGGCAGATGCAGGCGCGTATCGATCGGGTCAAGGACCTGATGATGCGAACCGACATGGCGCTGACCGACATCGCCATCGCAGCCGGGTTTTCGGATCAGGCGCATTTTTCCCGCGTCTTCCGTAAAATGGTCGGCGTTTCTCCTTCCGTCTGGCAAAAAATCCGCCAATAGGGCTTTTTCCGCGCCTCCTGATCCGCGTCTTCAGTCTGCAGCGCGCGAAAAGCTTCGGAACGAATTTCCGGTGGAGGGGTTTACCAGACGTAATACTCACGAGGAAAAACCAAGGAGGAAAGACGTTATGTTGCATCAAGAACCCCGTGCCGGGCAGGACCCTTACGTCAAGGATACACCGAGCCTGATCGCCAGCGACAAGGTTGAAGGCACGCGCGTCTATGGCGCCGATGGCAAGCATATCGGCTCGATCCAGCGGATCATTCTGGAAAAACGCGGCGGCCGTGTCGCTTATGCGGTTTTGAGCTTCGGCGGCTTTTTCGGAATCGGCGACGACTATTATCCGCTGCCGTGGGAAAAGCTGCATTATGACGAAGAGCTTGACGGCTATCGCATCGATCTTACCAAAGAGCAGATCGAAAATGCGCCTCACTTCGCCAACCTGGACGATGATGACCTGCTGCATGCGCGAGACCGCAAGGTTTACGACTACTACGGCGTCGCACCTTACTGGATGTAGATCGAACGAAATATAGCAAGCATGAAAATGGCCCCTTTCGAGGGGCCATTTGTCGTCTGAATATGGTCAGTGCGGATTTTTCTGCATCTCGGAAACCGCATCGGTAAAGCACTTGCGCGCTTCCTCCGGCGATTTGCGTCCATCAAGCGCAGCGCGGCAGGCGCTTCTGGCTCTAACGAAACTCAATCCGCGAATTTTGGGCCAGCCTTCCGTCAATAACATCAGTGCCTCGAACGGGCCGGCGATAACGCTTTTGCCCTTCGCCTCGAGATTGACCTCGACAGGCTCTGTCCATCTCTCGTTCTTCATCGTGCACCTCCCAGAGCAACGCGATCCCGAAATACACCCGACAGCAAAGCAACCCATGAACGCAGCCGTGTGTTACCGCTGATTAGAATAAGCGCAAGCGATCGAATTGACAACGGTGATCAACGAAAGCCGAAAAACGACAGAATCGCCAGAACGATGACGACGAGGCCCACGATGTAGATGATCTGGTTCATGATTTTCTCCTTAGCTGGTGTCATCACCATAACGTGAGGGAGAAGATGAGGTTCCAGTCGGTGTTACGAATTTAATCACGTACTAAAATATTGTGCGCATCTGATGGTTGTCCCGTCATATGCCGCGCAAATCTCATTTGCGCAGGATCACCCAGATCGCGTGGATGATGCCGGGAATGTAACCGCAAAGCGTGAGCAGGATATTCAACCAGAAATGCAGGCCAAGTCCGACCTGGAGAAACACGCCAACCGGCGGAAGAATGATGGCGATAAGAATACGAAGGACATCCACGATGGCAGGCTTTCCATTTGATTGCGACTTGCTGCTCAACGTGCGGAAGCCTGTTTGGTTTCAAAGGTTTTATGATTGCAGCAGCAGCGCCAAATGACGATTTGCGCCAGTGGACAACGCCGCGCCAAAGGCAACTAAATGTTGGAAATGAATTTTTTAGGAAGAAATGGTGCCGCTTACGTGACTCGAACACGTGACCCCGTCATTACGAATGACGTGCTCTACCAACTGAGCTAAAGCGGCCCGATTGTGACCCGTTTGTTACGGATCAGCTTCATGGCGGGCTGATACAGGCAATGCTGACGGATTTCAAGCCTTGAATGCGCGGGTTTCGAAAAATCCGAAAAAAAGCTTTGCCTGCCCGTTGTTTATAAGTGGCCTCAGCCTCTCGCGCAGATGCGCTGTCTGGCTGCTTCATACTCGCGTACCAGCCGATCGACGAGGTCAGCCACCGGCTCCACCACCTTGACCGCGCCGATGCCTTGTCCGGCGCCCCAGATATCCTTCCAGGCCTTTGCGCCGCCGGTGGCGGTTTCGAAGTCCATCTTGGAAGGGTCTGCTTCCGGCAGGTTGTCGGGGTCCATGCCTGAGGCGACGATCGAGCTTTTTAGGTAGTTGCCGTGTACGCCCGTGAAATAGTTCGAATAAACGATGTCCTTGGCCTGTGCCTCCACGATCGCCTGCTTGTAAGCGTCGGAGGCCCGGGCTTCCTGCGTCGCGATGAAGGGGGAGCCTATATAGGCCATATCCGCGCCCATGGCCTGTGCCGCAAGGATGGAGCCGCCATTGGCGATGGCGCCGGCCAGCAGCAGGGGACCATCGAACCATTCGCGGATTTCCTGAACCAGGGCGAAGGGTGAAAGCGTGCCCGCATGTCCGCCGGCACCCGTTGCCACTGCAATCAGCCCGTCCGCGCCCTTGCGGATGGCGGAGCGGGCGTGGCGATCGTTGATGACATCATGCAGCACGATACCGCCATAGGAATGCACGGCCGCATTGACCTCCGGTACTGCACCGAGCGAGGAAATCACCACCGGCACCTTGTATTTGACGCAGAGGCCGAGATCGTGTTCCAGCCGCCGGTTGGACATATGTACGATCTGGTTGACGGCGAAAGGAGCGGCCGGGCGCTCGGGGTTGGCCTTGTTGTGGGCGGCAGCTCCTCGGTGATCATTGCCAGCCATTCGTCCAGCTGGCTTTCGGGCCGCGCATTCAGCGCCGGGAAAGCGCCGATGACGCCCGCCTTGCATTGTGCCAGCGTCAATTGCGGATGCGAAATAATGAATAGCGGTGACGCTATGACCGGAAGACGCAGATTGTCTTTCAGCACGGACGGCAGCATGTCTCCTCCCACGGATTACGTTTACGCGCACGTAAGTCAATATCGTGTTCGGCGGCGGATTGAAAGCGAAAACAGCGTCGCACTGGCCTGGCAGACCTGCGCTCGCAGCGCCACAATGGATCGATTTTCCCCAAGGCAATCCGGTCTTTATCGCAAACGATGCTTGCGGAGGCGCGGCATAGCCGTTACCGAATCGTAAACCAATGGCGCACTGCCACATATTTTTTGCGAAGAGCAGTAGAATAAGGATCGGTCGTGAGCGGACTGGAAACGGCAATCAGAAATGCTCTGGAAAAATCGGACAGATCGAACGCCGAAGTTCGTGCACGAATTTACCAATCGTCCCGTCAGGCACTGGAAGCGGGCCTGCGCAAGCAGGGCATAGACGACCCGCAGATTGTGGGCCAGCAGCGCCAGCGGCTCGAAAGCCTGATCCATGTTATAGAGAATGAAGAGCGGAATCGTCTTCTGGACAGGGTGGAGCAGCAGTTGCGGCCGCCTGTGCCGGAAAGTGCGGCGCATGACGGCCCCTCGGTCGATCCCGTCTCACAATCGCAGCATCACGGCGATATGGCCGTCGAGCCGGAATTGCGTGGCGAAACGCGCGATGTGCGGCCGGGCGCCGCTGCCGCTCCGGAACCTCTGAGTGCTGGACGTCGTAACGGAAAACCGCCAAGAAGAGGCTCCAGCGCAGGTGACGCCTCGCTCGCGTTTCGTCCGGAGGGTGCCGTTGGGCGCCGCAAGCGTCGCGGACTTTTCGCCCGGCTTTTCATGCTCGTGACACTGCTTGCCTTTGTCGGTTTCGGCGCCTGGTGGGTCTATTCCTCCGGCCTGCTGCTCACGCCGGAGCAGCGCGATACCAGCGTGCCCAATCCGCCGGCACAAGTCCAGGCGGAGGACTTCAACGGTACCGAGCCCGCGCCGAGTCTTTCCGCCGGCCGCGGTTTTTCCGACGACTGGGTGGAAGTATTTAATGCGGAGCGCGGCAGTTCCGGAGTTTCGGCAGGCCCCCGCGCCAATGTCGAGAACATCGCCACACCCGCCGGCAAGGCGATACGGGTGACCTCGAGAAGCGTCTCTCAGGACGGCGCAATCAGCGTCGAGGTTCCGGTGGAAGTGATGCGCGACATGGCGGGTAAATCCTCGACCATCTCGATCACGCTGCAATCCTCCAGCGATCGGCAAACGCAGGTTTCCGTAGCATGCGATTTCGCCACCTTGGGCGATTGCTCCCGTCACCGTTTCACGGCCACGGCCGAGCGTGCGGATATGCTGCTGAACACGACGTTCGAGCGTTCGCTTGCCCCGAATGCGCCCGGCAAGATCTTCATCAACAGCGATATCGATGGTAATGCCCGCCCGGTGAACCTGTACTCCGTGCGCATTTTGCCGGGTCAGTAAGAATCCAGCAAGAAGAGGGAACAAGCGCCGCAGCCAGGGCGCTTGTTGACGTCTTCCAGTCTTATTTCAGAAAACCCGGTCCTGATCCCAGGATCTTGTCGTCGATTTCGCCAATCGCCTTTTTGTCCTTGCCGTCGTAGTCAAGCGTATTGAGGATGTGGCGAATGAGGTTCACCCTCGCACGGCGTTTGTCGTTGGCGCGCACCACCGTCCACGGGGCGACATCGGTGTGGGTCTTTTCCAGCATCTCGTCGCGCTTTTGTGTGTAGTCGTCCCACTTCGTCAGCGCGGCGATATCCATGTCGGAAAGCTTCCAGCATTTCAGCGGGCTGTGGCGACGGTCATGGAAGCGCTCGATCTGCGTTTCGCGGCCGATATCAAGCCAGAACTTGAACAGATGAACACCCTCATGGACCAGCATCTTTTCGAGGCGTGGTGTTTCCTTGAGAAAGCGCTTGTGCTCTTCCGGGGTGCAGAAGCCCATAACTGGCTCCACCCCGGCGCGGTTATACCAGGAACGGTCGAACAGGACGAATTCTCCAGCCGTCGGGAAATGCGAGATATAGCGCTGGAAATACCATTGGCCACGCTCGGTCTCGGTTGGTTTGGTCAGCGCCACGACACGGGCATAGCGGGGGTTGAGGTAAGCGTGGGCCGCAAAGATCGCGCCGCCCTTTCCGGCGGCATCGCGTCCTTCGAAGACTGCCATCACCCGTTTGCCGGTGGCCTGCAGCCAGAACTGCACCTTGACCAGCTCCACCTGCAGCGCCTCGAGGGTGGCGTCGTACTCCTCCCGCTTCATCTTTTTGTCGTAAGGAAAATCTCCGGCGGAAAGCTTTTTTTCCTCCACCCAGTCGGGAAGAACCGGATCGTCGATGTCGAAGCTGCGCAGCTTGCCGCCAATGGTGATCTCCACCGATCGCTTCTTCGTTTCTTCGCCCATGCTTTCCTCCTGATGTTGTTGTGTAAAGGCAACTCGCTGCCAATGAGTTCATATCCACCCGCATAATTCAAGTGAAAGAGGATTGGTTAGCCGGAGTGCTACCGCAGTGACGATTGCGGCGCAGATTTTGCGCATATACGCTGTGGAAAATACGCGATGATGAATCTCTGTCATGAAGCTGGCCTATGAGACTCCGATGCGCTGTCAGGTGAAAGTGGAAAGTGTGCTGAAATGGCAGTCATGAAAGGCGAGAGTGGATTGAAGCTTTTTGCGAAAAAGCTTGGCCGAAACTGGTTGCCTGTTCTCGTCGTCAGCATGCTTGCCGTTGCTGCCGTTTCTGAGTTGCAAACGCCCTACATGCCCGCCGTCCTGTGGCTCTGCGCCGTCATCGCTATTTTGACCGCTCGGCAAAAGCCGGAGGAGCCGGCTAAGGATGAAACCGCAGCTGCTGAGGCGGAAGAGCCTGATGTGCCCGGCGAAAACGTCATTTCCGGGGTGAGGGCGGGTCTGGCCGTTCTGGATACGCCGGTCTTCATCCTCGATAAAAACGCAGGCGTTCTTTATCAGAACGGCGCGGCGGAACGCGCCTTTGGCCAGCTTCCGGCCGGCGCGCATATTTCCGCCCGGCTGCGTTCGCCGGGCTTGCTGGATGTCATTCGCGAGACCATCACCACCGGCCAGCCCAACCAGGTCGAGCATTCCGAGCGTTTTCCCTCAGAGCGGGTCTTCATCGTCCGCATTGCCCGGGCGGATGCGGGAGAGGCAGCGGGTCCACCGTTCTACATCCTGTCGTTCCGCGATGTTTCGGAGCTTCGCCGCATCGACCGCATGCGCAGCGACTTCGTTGCCAATGCAAGTCATGAATTGCGCACCCCACTCGCCTCGCTGCGCGGTTTCATCGAAACCATGCAGGGGCCGGCCCGCAACGACCCCAAAGCGCAGGAACGTTTCCTCGCCATCATGCTCGATCAGGCCACACGCATGAGCAGGCTGGTGGATGACCTCATGTCGCTTTCAAGGCTGGAATTGCGGGCGAATATTGCGCCGGACCAGAAGGTCGATCTCGTCCCAGTCATCGGCCATGTCCGGGATGCGTTGCTGCCACTCGCCAACGAGCTGGATGTGGTTATTACGCTGCATCTGCCCGACCGGTCGGCAGAAGTGCAGGGCGACCGCGACGAGCTGGTGCAAGTGTTTCAGAACCTCGTTGAAAATGCTTGTAAATATGGCCAGGAAGGCAAGGTCGTGGATGTCTGGCTGCGTGCCGAACCCGGCAAGCCGGTGGAGGTGAGCGTCATTGACAAGGGGCCGGGCATTCCTGCTGAACATGTGCCGCGTCTGACGGAACGGTTTTACCGCGTCAGTGTCGCTGACAGTCGCTCCAAAAAAGGGACCGGCCTCGGGCTTGCCATCGTCAAGCACATCCTCACCCGCCACCGCGCCCGCCTCATCATTAAATCGGAACTGGGCAATGGCACGGACTTTACCGTCAGATTCTGACATAGAGTACATTACAGTCTTTAGCTTCGAAAAATTTTATAAATAAAATCAATAATTTAGGCTGTCACAAATCTTTCACCGAAGTGACATAAAAGGAAGTGGTTACGGTGGTTAAGAAGAGACCGCCGAGCGCATGCTAAGAGCGTCTGCCGCTATCGGCTGCGTCCACAAACAAGCCCACGACGGGAGAGACAAATGAACTTCGTTAAATTTTCCGCAGCAGCTCTGGTGGCTTCTGTCGCCTTCGCTGGCGCCGCCGCTGCTCGCGACCAGATCCAGGTTGCTGGTTCCTCCACGGTTCTGCCCTATGCCAAGATCGTTGCCGAAACTTTTGCTGAGACTTTCCCGAACTTCAAGGCTCCGGTTGTTGAGTCTGGCGGCACGGGCGGCGGTCTGAAGGCGTTCTGCTCCGGCGTCGGCGAAGGCACCATCGACATTGCAAACGCTTCGCGCCCGATCAAGAGCGACGAACTTGCCGCTTGTAAGGCCGCTGGCGTTGCCGACGTTCAGGAAGTGAAGATCGGCTACGATGGCATCGTCTTCGCAATGGACTCTTCCAACAAGGACATCAAGCTCGAGCCGAAGGATCTGTACCTCGCGCTCGCCGCTGAAATCGTCAAGGACGGCAAGCTCGTTGCCAACCCTTACAAGAAGTGGTCGGAAATCAACAAGGAACTGCCTGATGTAGCGATCGCCGCTTACATTCCGGGTTCCAAGCACGGCACGCGCGAAGTCTTCGAAGAGAAGATCATGGCTGACGGCTGCAAGGAAGCCAAGGCGACCGACGCCATCAAGGCGCTGATCACCGACGCCAAGCAGGCTGCTGCCAAGTGCGTTGCAGTTCGCAAGGACGGCGCTGCAGTCGACATCGACGGCGACTACACCGAGACGCTTGCCCGCATCGACGCCAACAAGACCGGCCTCGGCGTTTTTGGCCTCGCATTTTACGAGAACAACGCTGACCGCCTGAAGGTTGCGACCGTCAGCGGCGTTGTTCCGTCCACGGAAACCGTTGCCAGCGGCAAGTACCCGGTTTCGCGCCCGCTGTTCTTCTACGTGAAGAAGGCTCACTTGGGCGTTATCCCGGGCCTCAAGGAATATGTCGAGTTCTTCGTTTCTGACGAAATGATCGGCCCCGACTCCCCGCTCGCAAACTACGGCCTCGTTGCCGCTCCGGAAAAAGAACGCGAAGAAATTCGCTCCAAGTTCGCTGCCGGCGCTTCGATGTAATAAACAAGGAGGGGTGCGGCCTGCCGCACCCCTCTCTCCGCTCCGGTACCGTTGTGCTTAAGGCGGCTGTCTACGGTTGACAGTTCCCATCCATCGCCGTCCACATAATTGTTGATGGATTACAGATGGATAGGATGTATCAACCTTGACGCTTGCCAGACTTTGTTACAGTCAGGCGGCAAGCATCTCTGGATGGTCCAGCGGTCTCGTTTTGATGACTTTTTGATTTGCCCGATATCGCACCGTGCTCTTGAGGCACGACGAGGGAACTCTAATGAACACATCGATCCTTTTGCTGATACTGGTGTTGATCGGCATCGGCAGTTATCTGCTCGGCAGCCGCCGCGCCGTTGCTTTGTCTGGTGGGCGTCCCTCCAGCATGCATTCCCGTGCCGGTTATCACGGTTCCTACGCTGTCGTCTGGGCGGTGCTGCCCGCAGCGCTCATTCTCTGTATCTGGCTTGTTATCAGCCCGCTGATCGTTACCTCTGCGGTGCGTGGCGAATTTCCCGAAGATGTGCGCTCCCAATCCGAAGCGCAGCAGAGCCTGACCTACGGCATGGTAACGTCCATCGCCCGCGGTCTTCAGCGTCTGACGCCGGAAGAAACCGCAAAGGTTGATGCGGATACGGCTGCGGTAAGATCGCTTCTGGCATCGAAGGGCGTGGCAATTGCCGGCGAACCCCAGCGTTTCATGGTCGATGCCGCCCAGACGCTGAATGCGATGACCTCCACCAGCCGCCTGGGCATGATCGCCACCGTGCTGCTGGCCGCATTCGCGGGTGCCGCTTATGCACTGCGTTCAATCGCGCCGCGTTTTCGGGCACGCAACAGGGTGGAGCGGGTCATTCTCGCGGCTCTGGTCGTCGCGTCGTCCATCGCCATCCTGACGACCATCGGCATCGTCCTTTCGATGCTTTCAGAAGCGATCCAGTTCTTCACCATGGTTCCGGCGCACCAGTTCTTCTTCGGAACGGTATGGGATCCGCGTTTTGCCGCTGCCGGTGCGACCGACTCTTCCGGCCAGTTCGGCCTGATCCCGCTGCTCGCCGGCACGCTCTATATTGGTTTCGTCGCCATGCTGGTCGCCGTTCCGGTCGGGCTGTTTTCGGCGATCTATATGTCGGAATATGCGACGCCGCGCCTTCGCTCGATTGTAAAGCCGCTGCTCGAGGTGCTCGCGGGCATCCCGACAATCGTCTACGGCTTCTTCGCGCTGACGACCGTTGGTCCTTTCCTGCGAGACATTTCCACGCAGATCAGCGGTCTTGCGACAGGCAACTACGCCAACTTCATCCAGGCGCAGAGCGTCATCACCGCCGGCTTCGTCATGGGCATCATGCTGATCCCTTATGTTTCGTCGCTGTCTGACGACATCATCACCGCCGTGCCGCGTTCGCTGCGCGATGGCTCTCTCGGTCTCGGCGCCACGCGCTCTGAAACCATCAAGAAGGTCATCCTTCCCGCCGCTCTTCCCGGCATCGTCGGCGCCGTGCTGATGACGGCGTCGCGTGCGATCGGCGAGACCATGATCGTGGTTCTTGCGGCTGGTGTCGCTGCCCGCCTGCAGCTCAACCCCTTCGAACCCATGACAACAGTGACGGTCAAGATTGTCAGCCAGCTGACGGGTGACCTTGAGTTTACCTCGCCGCAAACGCTGGTGGCCTTCGCGCTGGGCATAACTCTTTTTGCAATCACGCTTTGCCTGAATATCTACGCGCTTTACATCGTGCGCAAATACCGGGAGCAATATGAATGACCGACATCGTTTCTCCGGCGGCCGGTGCTGCCGCCGTGAACAAGGCCACGCGCCGTGATATCGGCATCAAGCGTCGCTATGCAGCTGAACGCCGCTTCCGCGCCTATGGATTGGCAGCAATCTCGTTCGGCCTCATCTTCCTCTTTCTGCTGCTCTGGTCGGTCGTATCCAAGGGTCACACCGCCTTCCAGCAGACGATGATCACCGTTCCGGTCGAGTTTTCCGAACTGATCATCGATCCAAAGAACGAGCGCGCAACCAATCCGGCAAAGCTGATGACGGCCAACTATCCCGTCCTCGCCCGTGATGCGGTGGCAAAGGTTCTCGGCGTCGCGCCGACGGATAAGGCCGGTCTTCGCGCCGTCAACGTCATGATCTCCGACAGCGTACGCACCCAGCTGCGTGATATCGTCGTCGCCGATCCGTCCGTCATCGGCACCACGCGCAGCGTCACGCTTCTGGCGTCGGGTGATGTCGACAGCGCCTTCAAGGGCCAGGTCGACATGTCGGGGGATGAAGCAAACCGCCGTATCTCGAACCAGCAGCTCGGCTGGATGAACCAGCTCGTGGAAAGCGGACAGCTTGGCAAGCATTTCAATACCGGCATCTTCGTCAACGGCGCTTCGAGCCGTCCGGAAGCCGCGGGTGTTGGCGTTGCGCTGATCGGCTCGTTCTACATGATGCTGATCGTGCTGGTGCTGTCGCTGCCGATCGGTGTTGCGGCCTCCATCTATCTGGAGGAATTTGCCCCCAAGAACCGTTTGACGGACCTTATCGAGGTCAACATCAACAATCTGGCGGCTGTTCCCTCCATTGTTTACGGTCTGCTCGGTCTCTCCGTCTTCATCAACTTCATGGGCTTTCCACGCTCGGCCTCGCTGGT
>Ga0160443_101040_pt1 | contig 11840 bp, 10 predicted proteins | sample HID1972I_E1MG_FD_108244 | JGI IMG/M metagenome (GOLD analysis project Ga0160443, IMG submission 108244) | Enriched pill bug-associated microbial communities from UW Madison campus, WI, USA - HID1972I_E1 MG | ecosystem: Host-associated > Arthropoda: Insects > Digestive system > Unclassified ... | reverse complement strand
CAGGGTTCGCCCTTCTTGAAGCCGAGGTGCTGGATGAATTTCGCCGCCGTGAGGATCGCATCCGGTGCGCTGCTCTTGACGTTGACATGGCCATCGCCATCACCATCGATGCCGAAGGCGATGATGTCCTTGGGCAGCATCTGTACCTGGCCGATTTCACCGGCCCACGCACCCGTGTTGGACGTGGGGTCGAGATCGCCGTGCTGGACCATTTCGATGAGGGCCAGCAATTGCGGACGGAAGAGTTCCGGGCGGCGGCAATCGTGCGAGAGGGTCACCAGCGCGTTACGGGTGTTGAAATCGCCCTGGACGGCGCCGAAATCGGTCTCCATGGCCCAGAAGGCAGCAATGACGCCAGCCGGTATGCCGAATTCGTTCTCGGCACGGGCAAAGGTCGACGAGAGCTCCTGCAGCTTCTTGCGGCCGATATCGAGACGGGCCTGGCTGACGGTGCGCTGGGAAAATTCGAGGAAGGTCTGGCGGAAGACGCCCTGTGCGCGGTCACGCGAAAGCACTTTGGGGTCTATCTGCGCGCCGGCCAGCGCCTTTTCGATGGCAGCGGCCGGAACACCCTTGGCAGCGGCCTCAGCCTTCACGCCCTCAAGAAATGCGCCGAGATCACCGCCGCAGGCAACCTGCTTTGGATCGTCAGGCGAGGCCACAGGCGGTGTGGCAAGGGCGGAGCCGGTGGAGAGAAGCGACAGAGCGGCGGCAAAAATGATGCTGCGCGACCGAAAAGTGGGCATGGGAATTTCCTCGATAGGTTGTTAGCCCGCTTTACCCACATGTTTGCGACAAAAAAACGGGTCCAGCGATCTGCCGGTGCAGAAGAACGCCGATTTTTCGAATGTGTTGCTTCTTGGCCGTATTATTTGGCCGAAGCGATCCATTTCCGCCAGTTTTTCTCACTTCCGGCGAAGACATTGATGTCGGTTGGGCCGTTGACACCCGGCACGACGCCGGTGGCCGTATATTGCCAGAAGGCCCACTGCCGGTCTTCGTAAATCTTGGCGGGATGCGCGGCGACGGAGCGCACCCAGAAATGGTAATTCTTGAACTGGCCAACGAGGTTGTCGCGGTGGAAGTCGACCGAGGTGTAGATGATCGGGCGCTTGCCGTAATGGGCCTCGAGGCGGTCGAGGAAACGCTGCATCTCGGCACGGACGATGCCAGGAGCCGGGCGCGTCTTGCAGGTGGGGGAGGAGGGGTTCCATTCCACATCGAGAACCGGCGGCAGGGTGACGGCTTCCTTTGGCACGTTGCTGATGAACCAGTCGGCCTGAGCGTCCGCTGTCGAGCAGAAGTAGTAGAAATGGTATGGCGCGTGCAGGATATCTGCCGCCGCCGCACTGCGCCAATGGTCGCTGAATTTCGGATCGATGCGGTCTGAGCCTTCGGTGGCCTTGATGAAGACGAAGGAAACGCCGGATTTGCGAACGGTCCGCCAGTCGACGTCGCCATTCCATTTGGACACGTCGATGCCATGCACCTCGTGGCGATGCGGGTTGTTCGTGCCAAAATCCTGTGGGTCGGTATCGGAGAATTTCGGCTTGGAAACAGAAGCCGTTTCAAGCAGGTCATAGCTCGTGGACGTACAACCGCCGATCAACAACATAGCCGACAAAAGTGCCGATAGACGCAGCCGCATTGGAACCCTGATGAATTATTGTTGCCCATCCACGGCCGCAAAATGGCGCGCCGCATCTCCCGATTTACCCATAACATGGTAAACAAGCCGTTATGGCAAGAGGCAGTGGCCTTTTTTCGGCTCGCAAGTCGCTGGATTCCAAGAGATTTGCGGTCTTTCAGGCGAGCGAAATGCCTGAGCACCTCACTGGCGTATACTTGTAGGACCGTCGGCTGGCAGCGTCTCGCCCGCATTTGCAGAGGCGAGGCGCCGTAACCCTTGAAGATCAGGCGTCTGTCAGAATGCGGCTGACTTTTGGCTGCACTTCGGCGACCGGAAGCGTGATGACGGCCCGCCAGGCGTAACCCCGGGCAATCTCCTCGAATTCGAGATTACCGTCAAAACGGCCTGCCATGTTGGCCAGAACGTAACGGAGATTGGCGCGGGGCGCGACGTGGAAGCGGGTGAGCCATGCCTGCAAAAGTGCGCGGAACCACTTGGGCAATTGTTCCTGCTGGCCGAAATCGACGATGTGCAGCGAGCCGCCGGGCTTGAGAGCTGTCAGCGCCTGTTCGATCGCCTTTTCCCAGTCCGGTATCATCGAAAGCGCATAGGGGATCATGACTCGGTCGAAACCGTCCGGCTGACCGAATTCTGCGGCGCGGAAAGCGGTGGCGTCGGCCACGCGCAGAACGGGGCGTTCCGTCTTTCCGGTAAAATTCTCGGATGCGGTCAGCAGCATTTCGGCGGAGATATCGAGACCGAACAGTCTTGCTTCCGGAAACTTGCGGCTGGCCAGCAGCAGGTTGCGGCCGGTACCGCAGCCGACTTCAAGCAGCGTGCCACCCTTGGGCACGTCGAGGCCGGAAATGGTCCTGTCGCGGCCCAGAAGGTAATATTTGCGGGTAATATCGTAGATATGCCGCTGGTGGCGATACATGCGGTCCATCAGGCTCGCATGCGCCTCATCCGCAAGGCCGACATTCTCGCCGATGGTTTTCATGCCAGAGCCCTCTGATAGATATGGAAGCCGCCATAGATGGCCGAACGGTCCATGGCGTTGAGCTCATTGGAGCGTTCCTCGAGATAGATCCACTGGTTGCGGATATCGGCCGAGAGACGGCCTTCGATCACGCTCTTTTCGGCAGCGGTGCGGAAGATGACGCGGGCGCCGGGAGCGGCGGTGCGGCTGATCTGCGACCACAATTCGTTGAGCTGCACATCCGTCATCCAGTCCTGCGCATCGAGCAGAATGTAGCGATCGACGCCGTTTGCCGGCTTTTTGGAAAGCAGCTCGGTATAGGTGGCGTGGTGCACGGCAACGCGGGCGGTGTTGTTGCGGATCGTCTCGTAATATTCCCGCTTGAGATAAGCGGGCAGGGCACCCTCATGCGGCTCGGGATAACGGCGCGCGAAGGCCTGCCAGGCGAAATAATTGTCGCTGAGCGGAAAGTTGCAGGCAAGCTTTTCAAGCCGCTCCTTGAGGACGGAGGCGACTGTGCCGTCGTTGGAAAGGCTTGCCAGCTCGTCATATTGGCGGGGCGGAATGCCAAGGCCGAACAGCGAACTTTTTCGCTTCGTCAGCCAGCGCACCACCGGCTTGTCGAACAGCGGTGCGACCTTGCTGTCGAAGAATCGACGCTGTTCATCCAGCGTGCGGCTATTGGCCATTTCGGTCAGCTTGACGCCGTGCAGGCGCGCCATAAGGTGGCCGGCGCCGATGAAACGGCCGAGCAGACCGGTGCGGTATATGTTCCTGTCGAATACCGAGATGCGGCGACGGCCGGACAGGGTGCGCTTCGACCAGTAGGCCTTGGTCGTGTCGTCGAGATGGTCGGCGATGAAGCGGTCGTAGCCGTGACTATTGCTGCGCGTATTGGCGCGGCCGAACTGGCGAACCACATCCTGATGGGCCGGGAGATGGCGGAAAGCCGCCAGCTTCAGTTTGTTGAGGGCGGTGTGATGCGGGTTAAGATCCACCACATCGATGCTGGCAGGGTTGCGGGAGAGGTAGGCAAGCATGTTGCAGCCGCCCGAGCCGATGGTGACGATGCGGTGGCCTTCAGCAAGCTCCATCGCTTCCATATCGATTTCCGGGTCTTCCCAGATTTGCGGATAAACCAGACCGGAAAAGAGAACCCCGAAGAACCGTTCGGAAAAACCGCTTTTCGAGAGCGCCTTGTGCTGGAGCAATGCGGACTTCAGTTTCGTATTCTTGCTGAAGCCGGTCTTGGGTGCCGCACTCGTCATATGTTCACCTCTCAATAGATTGAGAGGCGTCTACAGTCACGACGCTACAGTTTGATGACAGGGGTTGTGGGCCGACGTAACGAATCGAAAAGGCGGTGTGAAACCAACTCAGGTCTCAAGCTTAGATTTGGATGTGACGTCGTCCTCGGGCTTGTACAGAGGATCCAACCACATATCGTAAAATCAAAAGCTTGCAAATCCCAGGGACAAGCCCGAGGAGACGAAAGTGACGTGCTCGACGTTTTTAAGAAAAGCTGCTTTGCTGCATTGCAGTCCCGGCGCTGCTCAAAGGCTTACTTTCGCAGAACGTGCAGCATGCCCTTGCGCTTGGCGTCGTAATAATAACCGCGTGCATAAAGCCTGACAGCATTGTCCCGGTTGTTGTCGGCAACAAGCCAGGCGCCGCTCAGATATTTGACGGCATATTTGAGGTTGGTTTCGGCATCGAACAGGCCAGAGGCGGGACCATCAAAGCCCATGGAGCGGGCCGTGGCGTGCTTGATCTGCATCAGGCCGAAGTGGCCGCCATTATAGGCGCCGGGATTGTATCTGCTTTCACGCTGCACCACGCGATGCACCAGATCTTCCGGCACATTATACATGACAGCGTATTTCGAAATAAGCCCGCTCAGCTTTTCACGTCCGGCCGGCGCGGATTTGTACGGCGCCGTCATCGTTTCGTTCTGCCGGATAGCGGCAAGGGCGGCGTTGGTCGGACCGGCCGCATAGGCCAGAACCGTGCTGTCCGGCTTCGGCAGGGGAATGACTTTCCGTTCCGCGGTCAGTTCGGTACCGATCGACGGCGTTCCGGGCGGCGGCGGTGCGGGCGGGAAGCTGCCCTTGACGGCAACCACCTGCGGCAGGTCGGCGGCAGAGTTGTGGGCCGCCGGTTTCGCGGCGGCACTTGCGGTTTCGATCGCTGCGGCTGCCGGCGTTGCGGCGTGCGGTGCAAGAGCCGCAGCCGTCGTCGGCGCGGCTGTCGTTACTGTTGCCTGCGCGACCTCTGTCTGTTGTTGCTGCGGCTGCATCTGGGTTGGACTTGCCACTGCAGCTGCAATTTCGGCAGCCGGCGGCAGCGCCACGCGGCCACCCTTGACGGCGGCGACGGTTGGAAGCGATTCGGGCTGGGAAGAGGCTGCCACTTCAGTGGCATGTGCTGCCGGTGCGGCGGTATCAGCCGGGGTACCAGCCGTTTCCGACTGTGCGGAGGCTTGTGCCGGTGCGGTTTGGTTGACTGCAGCTATTTTCGGGCCGTTCGGCCCTTCCTTTGCGGCATATTCGACGCTGGTACATCCGGCCAAAGCCAGTGCAAGGCCCACCGTGGAAGACAGAAGAAGTGCGCTTCTTCCGCGGAATTTTGCCGAATTTCGCATGTTGCCGCCTTCGTTATGCCTGTCTGTCGATACCCCCGCGTCGAGCGAAGCAGGCAGTGTCCCATCGAGCCTTCATTAACCTATTGTAAGGATAGCGGCAAGCCGGGACGTGGCGTCGTGGTTTTTCAGGCGGCGATGCGGCGGTATCCGGCGCTGACGGCACGGCCAGAAATGAAGTGAGTGCGGTATTTCGGCCGGATTTTTTTGTTGCCGGACATGCGGCGCACCAGTGCCAGCGTGGAGCCGGCGAAGAGTGCCTGCGCTGCCAGAATGCCAAGTGCCAGCAACAGGATTGCTGCCTGCGCTACGGCCAGCGTTTCGACCGCATTGCCGGAGGTGGAAACGAATTGCGGCAACAGTGCCAGGAAGAACATGAAATAGCGCGGACGCAACGCTGCAATGGCGTAGCAATCACGGAAAATGCCGCTGGATGATTTGCCGGGCAGATTGTCATTGTCTGCATTGGCTGCCTGGGCGGCGGGGGTGGCAAAGGTCCATAACAGGAAAAGAATCAGCCAGCCGATACCCGTCCACTGAACGATTTCCACAAAGGCATGCGGCAGATAGGCAAGGCCAGCCGCTGGAATCGCAGATATCGTCATGGCTGTGACGATGCCAAGCGAGCCGCCAGTGACGGAGGCAAACACCGTTTTTCTGCCGCGGATAGCAGCATAGGAGGCGACAGAGAATACAAGGGGAGAGGGAAGTGCGAACACAACGGCACATGCTGCACAAAAAACCAGCCACGCCTGTCCAGACATTCTCTTCCTCCTTGCCCTCCCTGTCGCCGCTTTCTCCAGCCTATCGTAAAATTAGGCCGCTGTGAACGGTTGACCGACGTGTTCCATCACTTCGGTAAACCATTTTGCAGACAGGTCGAAATGCTTTCCGCCCTTGATACGCGGAAACTCGATGGTCCGCAATTTACCCTTTTGGTCTTCGTCGTGGCCGGTGACGCCCGAAACCTTGTTCAGCGCGCTTTCGACGGCAAGATCGACCATGCCCTGGATGAGGCGCAGATCATCGCCATTGGCGGGAGCGGAGCGGGCGAAGTAACCGGATTTCTGGACCATGGAGCGTTCGGCGCCGATGAGGCCGGCGAATTGCTTCTGGAACCAGCCGCCGACATTGATGGTGTCGATCTTCACATGGCCGAAGGCATCGCGCTTGACGGCTTCACCGGCGGCTTCGCGTTCGGCAACGATGGAATCGAGCCCCGCACCTTCGGAAACGAACAACGTGACGTAGCCGTGTTTGTCCATGATCGCCTTCAGCCGTTCGGCTTCCGCTTCGATGTCAAACGCCATTTCCGGCAGGTAGATGCCGTCTATGTTCTTCATCTGCGTGTTCATCATCAGTCCTTCGACATATTCATTGCCGTTGGTCTTCTGGATGTAGGCGCGGGCGGTCGCAGCCGTCAGCCAGCCGCAATGGCGGCCCATGACTTCGTGGATGACAAAGGTCTTCGGCGCAGCACTCTGCTCGTTGCTGACATTGTCGAAGAAGGAAGCGCCCACTTCGGCCGCGGTCCATGCGCCGAGCGACTGCCTGATCGGAACCACGTCGTTATCCACGGTCTTCGGCAGCCCGACGACGGTCAGATCGTAACCGTTGGCGCCGAGATAGGCGGCAAGGTCGGCGGCCGTCGTGTTGGTGTCGTCGCCGCCGATTGTGTGGAGAATGGTGATGCCGTCGGCAGCCAGCCGTTCGGCGGCAACGCGCAGCGGATTTTCACCCTCTTTCACCAGCCCGCGCTTGGCACAATCGGCAGCGTTGGTGAGCTTTACGCGGCTGTTGCCGATCGGCGATCCGCCATAACGGTGCAGCAGATGCGCCTTTTCGCGCATGTCCTTGTTGATCTCGATCCGGTCGCCCAGAAGCACGCCCTGATAGCCGGAACGATAGGCCACAATGTCAATATCAGGCGCGACGTCGCTATAACGCTCGATCAGGCCGCCAACGGCTGAAGAGAGACAGGGAGCAAGGCCACCTGCGGTCAGCATTGCGACTTTCTGTTTGGCCATTGTGGCTCTCCTTTGCTTGGATAGAAAGATATGTCTGGCAAATGGATGCGACAGCCACGTGTAGGTGTAAAGTGAATTTATCACGAAAAATGCCGATTTCTCGCGGCTTTTCAGCAGCTTGGGCAAAGAAGCCGAATATAATCGTTTCAATCGCCTCCAACCTTGCACCAGGCTTCGCCGTCTGTGGAAAACCGTTGCTCTCCCGTTTGCCGCCCCCTTGCTCCTGAAGAAAAACTGTCGCAAAAATGAATAAAAGTTAATGCCGCAGCGGCGCCGCGCATATTGCATTCACGGCGATATGCCGTCATGCTTGGCGTCATGATGTTCGATTTCGCCTGTTTGCATATTTCATCCCTGTGGGAACGGCTGCTCGGCGCGATCGGTGACGCGGCAGGCAGCACGCTCGGTCGCGTGGTAGAGGCGATCCGCACCCTTTTCGAGGGAGATCCGGAGACCCGCCGCAAGGTTTCTTTTTCCGTGGCCATTATCGCGCTGTCGGCAAAGATGGCCAAGGCAGACGGTGTCGTGAACGATGCCGAAGTGCGCGCCTTCCGGCAGATTTTCGATTTTCCTGAAGAAGAAGCCAGAAACGTTGCCCGCCTTTATAATCTCGCACGCCAGGACGTTGCGGGATACGAGGCCTATGCCGAGCGTCTTGCCGGTCTTTGCGGCTCCGGCCATGACAATTGCGAGATGCTGGAAAGCGTCATCGATGGCCTGTTCCACATCGCCAAGGCAGACGGCTTGATCCACGAGCGGGAACTGGCGTTCCTCGGCCGTATCGCGGAAATCTTCCATATTACCGAAGATCATTTCGAAACGATCATGGCAAGGCACGTCCATATGGATGGGCGCGATCCCTATCGCGTGCTTGGCGTTTCGCCCTCGGACGACTTTCTGGATATTCGCAAGCGTTACCGTTCGCTGGTTGCCGAGCACCATCCGGACAAGCTCATCGCGCGCGGTGTGCCGATGGAATTGCACGCTGCCGCGAATGAGCGTATGGCGGCTCTCAATGCCGCCTATGAGGCCATCGAGAAAGAACGCCGCGTCGCATGAGTGAATTTCTGCCGGATTTCAACCCGGATTTCGGGGGCGCAACCATTGCGCCTTCTCCCAACCATGGCGAAAGACAGGGCGTGGCAGGCCCGGATATCATTCTCCTGCACTATACCGGCATGACGACCGCCGATGGCGCCCTTTCGTGGCTCTGCAATCCCGAAAGCCAGGTCTCCAGCCACTATTTCGTTTTTGAAGACGGGCGTGTCATGCAGCTTGTTGCGGAAACACGCCGCGCCTGGCATGCGGGCAAAAGCAGCTGGGCGGGGGAGGCGGATATCAATTCCCGCTCCATCGGGATTGAAATCGCCAATCAAGGCCACCCGGGCGGCCTGCCGGAATTTCCGGAAAAACAGGTAGCTGCCGTCATCGAATTGTGTCGCGATTGCGGCCAGCGGTGGTCTATCGCCCCTGAAAGGGTGCTTGCGCATTCCGATGTGGCGCCGATCCGCAAGGTTGATCCGGGTGAAAAATTCCCATGGGACATCCTGTCGCGGCACGGTGTCGGTCATTGGGTAGAGCCAGCGCCGATCCGCGGCGGACGTTTTTTTCAGCGCGGCGATCACGGCCAGCCGGTGGAAGCACTCCAGTCCATGCTATCCATTTACGGATATGGCGTTGAAATAACAGGCGCATATTGCGAAAAAACAGAAGGTGCCGTGGCCGCCTTTCAGCGGCATTTCCGCCCGGCGCTGGTGGATGGTATCGCGGATATTTCCACGATCGACACGCTGCATCGGCTGATTGCCAGCCTTCCGAAATTTTCGGCCGTTTGAACGCCGTTTCTGGAAAAGCCTTCCCCGTTTCCCGGTCGCGCAAGTCGATTTTTTTGTTGTGCCACAGTTAATCCGCATTGAGGAAGTCTAAGAGCCGCAGTGGACGCGGTGCTGTTCTTCAGGGGAGCTTGCCGTCAATATCAATCAAGGAGACTGGACGGTAGAAGGTCGTAATCGACTTTCCGCGCGCTGGACGTTTTTATCGTTTCATTGTTCCGGTTATCCGATCTGGAGACTATTTCAACAGATGAACAGAGTTTTTGTTGCTGTCGCAGCGGGCGTTGCTATGCTCGTTTCGCAGGCGGGGATTGCTTTTGCCAAAGACGAGGACGTCAAGACCAAAACCGTGACGCTGGGGACCTTCTTCCGTACGCCCGGTTATCCCGTTCCCGAAAAGAGCCTGCCTTCGTCGCTCAAGAACGACTATTCCGATCTGATCGTCAAATATGCCAAGCGTTACGGCGTCCCCACCAATCTGGCCCATGCCGTCGTTTCTGTGGAAAGCAAGTTCAACCCTAGGGCTCGCGGCAGCGCAGGCGAGGTCGGGCTGATGCAGATCAAGCCGGCAACGGCGCGCATGATGGGCTTTCGCGGCACGACCAAGGCTCTCTTCGACCCCGAGACCAATATTCGCTGGGGCATGCAATATCTGGCAACCGCCCACCAGCTTGGCGGCGGTGAGGTTTGCAGCACGATCCTGCGTTACAATGCCGGCCATGGCGCCACCCGCATGAACCCGGTGTCCAAGCGTTATTGCGGCAAGGTCCAGGCGCTTCTGGCCAGCTGAGGTCCTTTGCTGAAGCGTGTCGTGAGGTTTCAGATTGGCGATAAGCTTTAAGTTCTTGTTTTATCGCATCTCGTTATTGCAAAACCGCTGCACGCTCTTGCGCGGCATGTTTCGGACGTCACGAAAATCGATTCCGGTTTATGCGTTCATGCTGTAGTCAGGAGCAAACCTGATGCGGAGCATGACATGCCGGATTTCAAATATATAGTGGTCGGTGCCGGAATGATGGGTGCGGCGGCAGCGAGGCACCTTTCGGCGCAAACGGATGGCGTGGCGCTGATCGGGCCGGATGAACCCGCCGATCGCAAGACCCATACCGGTGTGTTTTCAAGTCACTATGACGAGGCGCGCATCACCCGTGGTTTCGATGGCGATCCAGTCTGGGCGGAGCTGGCGCAACGCTCCATCCGGCGCTATGCCGAGATCGAAGCAAAAAGCGGCATCCGTTTCTTCACCGAAGCGGGCTGTCTGTTTACCGGAAACGGCAAGGGGCTTGCCGGAGACTACGTTTCGCGAGCCTTGGTCTCGACTGACCGCCTTGGTCTTGGCGTGGAAACGATCGGCGGCGATGCGCTGGCTGGCCGGTTCCCGATGTTTTCCCTGCCGTCGGATCACGACGGTTACTTCGAGGCGCAGAATGCCGGCCACGTCAATCCGCGTGCGCTTGTGAGGGCGCAATCCACTATTGCTGCTGCGCAGGGCGCGCGACTGATCCGCGAGACGGCGGTGCATGTTCGCGATACCTCCCAAGGTGTGGAAGTTTCCACCAGGGAAGGGGCCGTACACACGGCCGAAAAGGTCATAGTGGCCGCTGGCGGTTTCACCAACATGGCTGATCTTCTGCCTTCCCCGGTCGATATGGCGGCAACGGGCCGCACCATCGTGTTTTTCGAACTCGACGAAGCAAGGCAGGCCCTCTTCGGCTCCATGCCCTCGACCATCGTGCTTGCGGAGACTGAGGACGATATCGTCTATATTCTGCCGCCTGTGCGTTACCCCGACGGCAAGGTCTATCTGAAGATCGGCGGTGAGAGCGAAAAGGGCAGGCTGGAAACGCTGGCCGAAGCAGTCGGCTGGTTTCATTCCGACGGCACGCCGGGCGAAGTGGAATTCCTGACGAAGCGGGCGCTATCGCTCATGCCGGAACTTGCGGGCTGCCCCGTGACCTCTGGTTCCTGCGTCGCATCCATTACCCGTAGCGGTTATCCATATATCGGCTATACGCAATCTTCCAATATCGCGGTTCTGACCGGTGGCAATTTCGTTTCCGCCAAGTCTTCCGACGAAATCGGGCGGCTAGGTGCGGTGCTGCTTCTGGATGGCCAGCTGACCGAGAGTGATTTTGCCGCCGAAATGTCGCCGGTTTTTATCTGACATTCAGCAGCGAAGCGGCTACAAAATCGCAGCTGTACTAGAGCGGGTTGAGGCGAAGAGGGCGGCATGTCGGGACATTTCAAATATATCGTTGTCGGTCGTGGCATGATGGGTGCTGCCGCCGCCCGCCATCTGGCGGAAAACACCGAAGGTGTGGCCCTGATCGGCCCCGGTGAACCTGCCGACATCAAGTCACATCCGGGTGTTTTCGCCAGCCATTATGATGAGGCGCGCATTACCCGCACCATTGATGGTGATGCGGACTGGGCACTGCTCGCCAACCGCTCGATCGCGCGCTACACCGACATCGCGGCAAGGAGCGGCGTGGAATTTTACGCTCCCGTCGGCTGTCTGATGGTTGGGCCTGAACGCGGTGGCGACAATCCCTTTGTCGACAACGTCTGTGAGGCAGCGGCGCGTCTGCGGGTTTCCACGGAAATGCTTGACGATGCAGGTCTGAAAAGCGCCTTTCCCTATTTCTCCTTCGAGCCGGGCTGCGAGGGCGTGTTCGAAAAGGACAACGCCGGTTACGTCAATCCGCGCGCGCTGGTGAAGGCGCAGAGCGTTCTG
>Ga0160443_101035_pt1 | contig 11864 bp, 10 predicted proteins | sample HID1972I_E1MG_FD_108244 | JGI IMG/M metagenome (GOLD analysis project Ga0160443, IMG submission 108244) | Enriched pill bug-associated microbial communities from UW Madison campus, WI, USA - HID1972I_E1 MG | ecosystem: Host-associated > Arthropoda: Insects > Digestive system > Unclassified ... | reverse complement strand
TTGCCGCAACCGGATCGGCAGGGGGTGTCTGAAAGACTGTCTTCATGTCATCGACCTGCATCCCGATCGTCTGACGCGTGGACATCGGCGCGCTCCTCGGGCTGGAGCAGCTCACCTGGGGCATGCTCGTGCTCGTCGTCATCGCCGCATTCGGTGCGGGATGGGTCGATGCTGTCGTCGGCGGAGGCGGACTGCTGCAGCTGCCCGCTCTGCTGCTGGTCCCCGGCATCACACCCGTGCAGGCGCTCGCGACGAACAAGCTCGCCGGTGTCGCGGGCACGGCGACCAGTACCGCCACGTACTATCGCCGTGCGAAGCCGGACCTGCGCACGGCGCTGCCGATGGCGGCGATCGCGCTCGCCGGTTCGTTCGGCGGGGCGGCGGTGGCGATCGTGCTACCGGCATCCGCGTTCAAGCCGATCATCGTCGTCGCGCTGCTCGCAGTCGCACTGTTCACCACGTTCAAGCCGCAGCTCGGTGCCGCGACGAGACTGCGGTTCCAGGGGCGCAGGCACCACATCGCCGCAGGGTTCTCTGGCCTCGTGATCGGCTTCTACGACGGCCTCATCGGACCGGGCACGGGAACGTTCCTGGTGATCAGCCTGGTCGCGCTGCTGGGCTACGACTTCCTGCAGGCCAGCGCGAAGGCCAAGATCGTGAACCTCGCCACCAACACCGGGGCGCTGCTGCTGTTCATCCCGCACGGAGCGGTGCTGTGGATGTTCGGCGGCATCCTCGCCGTCGCGAACATCGCCGGCAGCTACCTGGGCTCGCGGATGGCGATCTCGCGCGGCTCGAAGTTCATCCGCATCGTGTTCCTGATGGTCGTGGTGCTGCTGATCGGCAAGCTCGGCGTGGACGTCTGGAACGAGAACATCGCCCCTGTGCTGACGTCGTGAGCCCGCGCCACACGCATCGCCGCCCCTGCTGGGCTACCTCGCCCCTGCTCATCCACGTGGATGAGCAGGGGCGCGGATGCTGAGCAGGGGCGGCGACGAAAGCGACGCTCAGACCTGTGCGGTCTCGTCCTCCGCGACGAAGTCCACGCCGGCCTCGGCGCGCTGCTCCGGAGTGATCGGAGCGGGCGCCTCGGTGAGGGGGTCGAACCCGTTGCCGGACTTCGGGAACGCGATGACCTCACGGATCGAGTCCGTCTTGGTCAGATGCTGCATGACGCGGTCCAGGCCCAGTGCGATCCCGCCGTGCGGGGGAGCGCCGAACTTGAACGCCTCGAGCAGGAAGCCGAACTTCTCGTCGGCCTGCTCCTCACTGATGCCCATCACCTGGAAGACGCGCTTCTGGATGTCCTCGCGGTGGATGCGGATGGACCCACCGCCGAGCTCCGAGCCGTTGCAGACGATGTCGTACGCGTAGGCGAGAGCGGATGCCGGGTCGGTGTCGAACGTGTCCTCGAACTCGGGCTTCGGGCCGGTGAACGCGTGATGCACCGCCGTCCAGGCGCCCGCACCGACCGCCACATCGCCGGAGGCGACGGCATCCGATGCCGACTCGAACATCGGCGCGTCCACGACCCAGGTGAACGCGAACTCGTTAGGGTCGAGCAGCCCCAGGCGGCGGCCGATCTCCACGCGCGCGGCGCCGAGCAGCGCGCGGGAGTCCTTCGTCGAGCCGGCGGCGAAGAACGCGCAGTCGCCGGGCTCGGCGCCCACGAGTTCCGCGAGACCCGCCTGCTCCGACTCGGAGAGATTCTTGGCGACCGGACCGCCCAGCGTGCCGTCCTCGTTGAAGAGCACGTACGCCAGTCCGCGGGCGCCGCGCTGCTTGGCCCAGTCCTGCCAGGCATCCAGCGTCTTGCGCGGTTGCGAGGCGCCGCCGGGCATCAGCACCGCGCCGACGTACTCCGACTGGAACACGCGGAACGGAGTCTCGCTGAAGTAAGAGGTGGCCTCGACCAGCTCCAGACCGAAGCGCAGGTCGGGCTTGTCGGAGCCGTACTTGGCCATCGCATCCGCGTAGGTCATCCGCGGCAGCGGGGCCTGCACGTCGACGTCGATGGTCTTCCACATCGCGACGATGAGGGACTCCATCATCTCGATGACGTCCTCCTGCTCGACGAAGCTCATCTCGATGTCGAGCTGCGTGAACTCCGGCTGACGGTCGGCGCGGAAGTCCTCGTCGCGATAGCAGCGGGCGATCTGGTAGTACTTCTCCACGCCGCCGACCATGAGCAGCTGCTTGAACAGCTGCGGCGACTGCGGCAGGGCGTACCAGCTGCCCGGATGCAGGCGCGCGGGCACGACGAAGTCGCGAGCGCCCTCGGGGGTGGAGCGGGTCAGCGTGGGCGTCTCGATCTCGACGAAGTCGCGGCGGTGCAGCTCGTCGCGGATCGCCTTGTAGACGTCCGAGCGCAGGCGCATCGCGGCCGCAGGCGCCGGGCGGCGCAGGTCGAGATAACGGTGCTTCAGCCGCGTCTCCTCGCCGATCGGGTCGGATTCGGCCAGTCCGCTGGAGACCTGGAAGGGCAGAGGCGCCGACTCGTTCAGCACGACGACATCGGATGCGATGAGCTCGATCTCGCCCGTGGGCAGGTTCGGGTTCTCATTGCCAGCCGGGCGGCGGGAGACCTCGCCGGTCACCTTCAGGACGAACTCGCTGCGCAGCGGGTGCGCGACCTCTTCATCGCGGATGACGACCTGGGCGATGCCGGACGCGTCCCGAAGATCGATGAATGCGACGCCTCCGTGATCGCGGCGACGATCGACCCACCCGGAGAGGGTGACGGTCTGACCGATGTTCTCGGCTCGCAGTGAGCCGGCCGTGTGGGTGCGAAGCACGGATTTTCCTCCTGATCGGATGATATGAGACCCGTTCAGTCTACGGTGCGACGGTCCCCGGGCCGTCGTCGCGGTGTGCCCCGTTCGACAGTGCGTTGACCCCTGATGAGGGTCATTGGCGGCTGAGTCCGCACGCGGCGATCGGTTGACTCCAGAATGGCGTTGGAAACGCGGTGCTTACACGGGGCGGCTTGGTTTCCGCCCCGGGAAGAGGGGAAGAGCATGGTCGAAAGCAACAGGTCCGGTCTCACTCGGCGAACCGTCGTGCGGGGCGCTGCATGGAGCGTCCCCGTCGTTCTGGCAACCGCTGCAGTGCCATCCAGCAGCGCGAGCGGGCTCTGCGAGACCATCGATCTGCCGATCGCCGCGGGATCTGCCGAAGCCCCAGCTTCGCAGACCATAGTGCTCACCGCGTTGGGCGGCGATGGGGCGGAGTACCAGACGACGATCTCGTCTGCCATCAGCGCCACGACAGCCATCGCGCAGGGCCGGATCGACAACGGAGATCCCTCGCGGCCCCCAGTGCCGACTGTCGGATACAACCTCAGCACGGCAGGACGCGGGTGGCAGGGAGGAGAAGCCGATGACGGACGCTGGGACACCCAGTACGTCGACTTCGCACCTGGAGCCGGCGCCGGAGCGATCGTGCTCAATCAGCGTGCCGCTGTGTCGCCGGAACCACAGGGCGCTGTGCCGCTCGGTGCGGATCTGCAGACTCTGACCTTCACGTTCACTCGGGATGGCCAGATATTCAACCCGACGAACCTGTCGATGGATGTGTTCGACATCACGTCGGCGTTCTCGGAACCGCGCCCGAACACCAACCCCGGTGACGGCGGTCCGTGGCATCCGAATGCCGGGCCTGAAGGCTGGCGATGGAACTACTGGGATGCGGTCGGATTCAACGTGCAGCCCAGCTCGATGGCCTACATCGGAGACGTCGCCGCATACACCCAGGGTGCGGGCGCCGGTACCCTCAGCGATCCGTATCGACGTGTGGACGGGTCTCAGCCCACGCGCGCCGGTGGCGTGGTCAGCGACCGGTTCACCTTCGCGTCGTTCCCGTCTGGCAGCACGATGCAGTACAGCAACCATGACGGACGCCGCGGGTGGCATTTCATCTCCATCAGCGGCATCCGGTTCGATTCGGGAGGCTGCGTCTGAGTCCGGCGGACCCGACCGCAACGCTCGTCCCGTGGAGCGTTCCGCGAACCGGCCCCTGGATAGACTCGGCCGCATGCCCGCATCCCGACTGCACCTGGTGCGCCATGGCGAGGTCCACAACCCCGCCGGCGTGCTCTACGGACGCCTGCCCGACTATCACCTGAGCGAGGCGGGGCAGCGGATGGCTCGTGCGGCCGCCGAGCACGTCGTGGGTCTCGGCCGGCCGGTGGCTCAGTTGCGCTGCTCGCCGCTGGAGCGCACTCAGGAGTCCGCCGCGCCGTTCTCCGAGCTCACCGGCCTGACGCCCGTGCTCGAGGAGCGCATCATCGAGCCGACCAACGTCTTCGAGGGCAAGCGGATGCGGCGCGCGCTGCGCGACCCGCGCAACTGGCGGTATCTGCGCCGGCCGTCGCTGCCGAGCTGGGGTGAGCCCTACGTCTCAGTGGTGGCGCGGATGCAGGATGCCATGGACGAGGCATGGCACACCACGGATGCCGGTGATGTGGTCTTCGTCTCGCACCAGGCGCCGATCTGGATCACGCACCTGGCCATCGCCGGTCTCCCGCTGCGGCACGATCCGCGCACCAGGCGCTGCGCGCTCAGCAGTGTGACGAGCTTCGAGCGCGTCGGCGATGTCTGGCGCGAGGTCGACTACGTCGAGCCGGCGGCATCCGGCATCGACCTCGGCGCCGTCTGACCTCCGGCATCCGTCTTCGAATCGCTCAAGTTGCTCGAAAATCCGCCCGAATGCAGCAATTTGAGCGATTCGAACGGCGGCGGGCCGTTTCAGAGCGCCCATAGGATTCCCGCGTACGATTCCCAGCGTGTCCACGTCTGCCCGTTCCCTTCGTGGCGCCTGGCGCATCGCCGCCGCAGCGCTCGCCGCGACGCTTGCGATCGGCCTGAGCGCGTGCGCACCCGACCCGGCGACCGAGGCATTTCTGAACGGCGATCAGAAGGCGTACACGACCAAGGACTTCCGCGTCGTCGAGATCCCCGCCGATCAGCGCGGTGAGCCCGTCGAGTTCGGTGGCGTCACCGAAGACGGCGAGACGTTCTCCAGCACCGACATCAGCGGCGACGTGACCGTCGTCAACTTCTGGTACGCCGGCTGCGGCCCGTGCCGCATCGAGGCCAAGGATCTCGAAGCCACCTGGCAGAAGCACGAGAGCGATGACGTCGCCTTCATCGGCGTCAACATCTACGACCAGGCCGACACCGCCCGCGCCTTCGCCGAGAAGTACGGAATCACGTACCCGAGCCTGATGGATGCCGACACCGGCCAGGCCAAGCTCGCCTTCGCGAAGGTCACGCCCATCCAGGCGCCGCCGACCACCCTCGTGCTCGACAGGCAGGGCCGGGTCGCAGCCCGCATCATCGGTCCCATCGACGGCACCTCGATCCTGTCGACCCTGATCCAGGACGCGCTCAAGGAGAAGGCGTGAATCCGGATGCCGTGATCGGCGCCGGTGCTCTCTGGCTCGCCATCCCGCTGGCGCTCGCCGCCGGCCTCGTCTCCTTCCTCTCGCCGTGCATCCTGCCGCTGGTTCCCGGCTACCTCGGATTCATCGGGGGAGCCGCAGGGGTGTCGCCGGGCTCACCGACCCAGGCCGCGTCCGCCACGCAGGCGCGCGCCCAGCGTCGGCGGATGCTGCTGGGCGTGCTGCTGTTCATCGCAGGCTTCACGGTCGTGTTCGTCGCGTACACGGTGCTCGGCGGCACGGCATCCGTCTTCCTGCTGCAGTGGGGCGAGCTGATCACCCGCATCCTCGGCGTCGTCGTCATCGCTATGGGAATCGTCTTCCTGGGCTTCTTCGGCTTCGCGCAGCGGCAGTTCAAGCTGCAGGTGAACTCCACCACCGGTCTGGTCGGCGCGCCGCTGCTGGGCATCACGCTCGCGATCGGCTGGGCTCCGTGCACCGGGCCGACGCTGGCCGCGATCATCAGCGTCGGCTGGACGCTGGGCGACCCGTGGCGCGCAGCGCTGCTGGGTGTCGCGTACTCGCTGGGGCTCGGCATCCCGTTCCTTCTTGTCGCCTTCGGCTTCGGCTGGGCGACCTCGGCGACCGCGTTCATGCGGCGCCACATCCGCACGGTCAACATCATCGGCGGTGCGCTCCTCATCCTGCTGGGCGTGCTGATGGTCACCGGCGTGTGGACTCAGATCATGTCACGACTGACGGCGGTGATGGGCAGTGTCATCCTCCCCCTCTGACGGCGCGAAGAACGGCGCGAAGAACGGCGCGAAGGCTACGAAGAAGCTGGCGCGCGACGCGCAGGACGGCTCGTCCGCGGCATCCGATCCGCTGCGCCCCGCCGACCACTTCGACTCCGCAGCCGAAGACGCCGTCGTCCAACCGAAACTCGGCGTCATCGGCTGGCTGCGCTGGGGCTGGCGTCAGCTGACCTCGATGCGCGTCGCTCTCATCCTTCTGCTGTTCCTCGCGATCGCGGCGATCCCCGGCTCGATCTTCCCGCAGCGGTCCGCCGACCCGAACGGCGTGCTGAAGTACAAGACCGACAACCCCGACCTGTTCCCGATCCTCGACAAGCTCAGCCTGTTCGACGTGTACTCCTCGCCGTGGTTCTCGGCGATCTACCTGCTGCTGTTCATCTCGCTGATCGGCTGCATCATTCCGCGCATCAAGCACCACCTCAAGGCGCTGCGCGCGCTTCCGCCGCGCACCCCGGCCCGGCTGGCGCGACTCGACGACCACCGGTCCGTCTCGCGAGAGGGCGCGGATGCCGAAGCGTCCGCATCCGTCGACGTCGCCGAGAAGCAGCTCAAGGCGCTCGGCTACCGCGTCGCCCGCTACGACCGCGGCCGCACCTGGTCGGTCTCGGCCGAGCGCGGCTACTGGCGCGAGACCGGCAATCTGGTGTTCCACATCGCGCTGGTCGGGGTGCTCATCACCGTCGGCATCGGCGGCAACTACGCGTACACCGGGCAGAAGGTGATCGTCGAGGGGCAGACGTTCGTGAACGCCCTGATCGACTACAACTCGATCAACCGGGGCCGCTTCGTCTCCGACGACGCGCTGGACCCCTATGCGCTCACGCTGAAGTCCTTCGATGTCACCTATCAGGGCTTCGGCGAGCCCGGCGCGGGCCAGGCCGGCGACTTCAAGGCCAACCTCAGCGTGCGCGAACCCGACGGCTCGCAGATCGACGGCACTGTGCAGGTGAATCACCCGCTGAGCGTCGGCGGCGACAAGATCTACCTGCTCGGCAACGGCTACGCACCCACGATCACCGTGCGCAACGCCGAGGGAGAGAAGGTGCTCAGCCAGCCGGTGGAGTTCCTGCCTCAGGACAGCAACCTCACCTCGCTCGGCGTGGTGAAGATCCCCGACGGGATGCCGGAGCAGCTCGGCATGGTCGGCTTCTTCTATCCGACCGCGGTCAAGCTCGACTCCGGCGCGTTCACCTCGGCCCACGGCGCCGTGAACATCCCGCTGCTCACCCTCGACGTGTACCAGGGCGACCTGGGCATCGACAGCGGTACGCCCGTGTCGGTGTACCAGCTCGACACGCAGGACATGACCAAGCTCACCGGACGCGATACCGACGTGAAGTCGATCCAGCTTCAGCCGGGCGAGACCGCCGACCTGCCGAACGGGCTGGGCACGGTGACATTCGAGAACGAGGCGCCGACCGGGGCTGAGGATTTCACGCAGTCGGTGAAGCGCTACGTGTCGCTGCAGATCCACCATGACGATTCGGCGGTCTGGGTGCTGGTGTTCGCCCTGCTCGCCCTCTCCGGACTCGGGCTCGCGCTGTTCGTGCCCCGCCGTCGCATGTGGGTCAAGGCGACAGCATCCGATGACACCATCCACCTGGAGTACGCTGGCCTCGCGCGAGGCGAGGACCCCACACTCTCCGCCGCCGTGGACGACCTCGTCCGCGGACACGAGCGGCTGCTCGACGCAGCCGCCGCGCGGCACCCCGTGAAGGGAGCATGACATGCCCGATCTGGATTCCATCTCGATCCTGACGCTGTGGACGGCGATCGCCATCTACGCCGGCGCCTTCATCGTCTACGCCTTCGATCTTGCCCGGCGCTCGTCCGCCGTGAAGGTCGATGAGCGGATGCTGGTGACAGCAGGCGGCTCGGTCGTGGCCGAGCCAGGGGAGTCGCCGTACGCGGCGGGTGGCGGCGCCGCGGCACCGGTCAAGCAGCGCTTCGTGATGGCGCGCATCGGCACCTCGTTGATGATCCTGGGCTGGCTGTTCCACCTGGCCGCGACCCTCGCACGCGGCATCGCCGCCGGACGCGTGCCGTGGGCGAACCTCTACGAGTTCGCGATGATCGGCACGCTGCTGATCGTGCTGGTGTACCTCGTCGTGCTCACCCGGGTCGATCTGCGCTATCTCGGCACGTTCATCGCGGGGCTCGTGCTGGTGCTGCTGGGAGCGGCCGCGGCGAACTTCTACGTCGAGGTCACGCCTCTCGTCGACCCGCTCAAGTCGGTCTGGCTCGTCATCCACGTGTTCGTCGCCTCGCTGTCGGTCGGCGTGCTCGCGCTGGCGTTCGCGCTGTCGGTCGTGCAGCTGCTGCAGGCGCGACGCGAGCGGGGTCTGGCCGAGGGGGTCGAGAACGCCGGTCCCGGGTTCCTGCGCACGCTGCCTGACACGGTGCGGCTCGAGAACCTGGCCTACCGCTTCGCCGTGGTCGGGTTCATCTTCTGGACCTTCACGCTCATCGCCGGCTCGATCTGGGCGCAGGACGCCTGGGGTCGCTACTGGGGCTTCGACGTGAAGGAGACCTGGACGTTCATCATCTGGGTGCTCTACGCCGGCTACATCCACGCCCGTGCGACGCGCGGTTGGCGCGGAACCCCGTCGGCGTGGCTGTCGATCGTCGGGTTCGCGTCGGTGATCTTCAACTTCACGATCGTGAACGTGTTCTTCAAGGGCCTGCACGCGTACTCCGGCCTGAGCTGACCTGCCTGTGCGGGCTCGCGTCGCCATTCACCGGGACAGGAGATTCGGCGAGGACAGGAGGATCTCACGCAGATCGTCCTGTCCTCAGCGAATCTCCTGCACCGGGTGAACGCTCAGCCGCCGAACGCGACCGTCTCGCGGTGCTCGACGCCGTCTGAGTAGGTCACGAACTCGGCCTCAGTGACCGTCTCGGTCGGCGGCACCGGGTACTCGTGATGCGTGTCGGATGCCAGCTGCGCCCACGCCTCGGCATCCAGCGTCTTGGCGTAGACGGTGGAGAGATGGAAGGTCCACTCCTCCAGCGGAAGCTCGCCGATGCGCCGCAGGTCGGTGGCGTCGAGCGCATCGGTCAGCGTCGCGTAGGCGTGCAGCAGCGCCGGCGTCCGCCGCAGCCGGGCGATCACGATCTGCCAGGGTGCAGGAAAGGAGTCCACGGCCTCGAGGACGAGTTCGATCGGATGCTGCTGCGCCGCCCACGCCTGCACGACCGAACGCACCGCGTCGATGCGCTCCGGTTCGTACAGGCCGCGCAGCGTGACGTGCGCGGCGCCGGGGTAGCGCACGCGGTCGCCGAGGCGCTGCTTCGCGGCATCCTGGACCTGGTCGAACTCCCGCATGACCGCACCGACCGGACGCAGCACGATGTACTGCTGCCCCTCCAGGTCTCGCAGCTGCCCGGGATCAGTCATGAAGTCGCGTGCCATCCCGCGACACTACCGGGGATGGTGCAGGAGCGTCGTCACCCGGTGTCGGGAACAGGACATACGACGAGGACAGGACGATCTGCGTGAAATCGTCCTGTCCTCGTCGATTCTCCTGTGCCGTGTGAACCGAGCGGATGCCGGATGCCGGATGCCGGGGCTACGCCGCGGCGAGCACGGCCTTCGCGCTGGTCGTGCGACGAGTGGTCACGGCGAGCGTCGCCGCGCCGAGCGACAGCACGCTCCAGATGATCAGGCCCGCGGCCGCGGCGCCGGTCGGTGCGATCAGCCCGCCGAGTGCGGGGGCGGTCGGCATCGCCGCGCCGAGGCCCGCGAGCCACCCGGGGATCGTCGAGATCAGTCCGGTCGCGACCGCGACCACTCCGACGAGCGCGCTGATCCAGCGTCCGATCCCGCCGAGCACGGCCACCAGTGCCTGGTTGACCGCCGCGAACGCGATGCCCGCGAGTACGGCGAATGCGGCGAAGCCCCACCATGCTGCGGCATCGTACGAGGCGACGATCTGCACGATCAGCGCGACGAGCACACCCTGGCCGACCCCCAGTGCGGCTGCCGGCCAGAACCCGCGCAGCACCATGCCGGCCGACGAGCGCCGCGAGGTGAGCGTGTTGCCCGGTACGGCGCGCAGCGCGATGAACGATGCGAGCGCGCCGAACCACAGCACCACGGCTGACAGCAGCGGGATCGCGGTCGGCCCGAACATCGCGCCCTCCTCCGCTGCGGACTTCACCGGGTTCGCGATGACGGATGCCAGCTTCGTCGACTGCTGTTCGTCGAACGAGGGCAGTGAGGTCGACGCCGTCTTCAGTCCGTCGGCGAGTTCGCCGGTTCCGGTCGCCAGACTGTCGATGCCGCCGGCGAGCTCGCCCGCGCCGTCGGCCAGGGCGGAGGCGCCATCGCCGAGCTGGGACGCGCCGGAGGACAGTGCGGATGCTCCGGATGCCGACTGCGAGACGCCGTCCGCGAGCTGGCCGAGGCCGCCGCCGAGCTGCGCGGCCGCAGCGCCTGCGGTGCGGAACTGCTTGGCGAGCTCGGCAGGTGCGGCGGTGCTCAGCTGGGTGAGGCCGTCCGAGGTGCCGGCGGCAGCCTGTGCGGCGGGGCCGGCGTACTGGGCGGCGGTTGCGGCTGCGCCGGCAGCCTGTGCGGAGGGCGCGACGAGTCCGTTGGCGGTGGCGAGAACCTTGTCCAGATCGGCGCACAGGTCCGGTGTGGTGTCGGGGTCGCACTTCGCGACCAGAGCCGACAGCTGCGCGGCCAGACCATCCACCCCCTGCTTCACTCCAGCTGTCGCCTGCTTCGCGCCGTCGGCGGCCTGCTGCACTCCGGCAGCGGCCTGCTTCGCGCCGGAGGCCGCTTCGAGCAGCTGCGCGGGCACGATGCCTTCGCGTTCCAGCGTCGCCGCGCCGGAGTTCAGTCCCTGCCCGAGCTGGGTCGCGCCCGAGCCGGCTTCGCGGGCCTTCGATGCGATCGTGTTCAGCCCGCCGGCCAGCTCGCCCGCCCCATCTGCGATCCCGTCCGCACCCTCTGCGAGCTTCGACGCCCCGTCCGGAAGCGCTGCCGCGCCGTCCGCTGCGGACCGCGCACCGTCGGCGAGTTGCGAGGCGCCGTCGGCGGCATCCCCGATCTGGTCGCCGATCGTCGTGAATCCGACCAGCACGTTGCCCACTGTCGCCTCGCTGAGCATGGTGCCCATGGTGGAGGTGGCGACCGAGGCGATCTGGTTCGTGATCAGGTCGTCGGCCACGCGGCCGTCAGGCGGGGTGGTCACGGTGATCTTGGCCTGCTCGGCCGTTCCGCCGTCCTTCAGCGCGGTGCCGGCAGATGTGGCATCCGCCGAGAACGTCTTCGGGATCGTCACGACGGCCTGGTACGTGCCGTCGCCGAGCCCCTCCGCAGCGTCGTCCTCGTTGGAGATCACCCAGGTGAGATTCGAGTCGATCTCGTCCGACCCCTCGACCAGGCCTGCGGCCAGCTGTCGCCCGAGCGGGGTGTACTGACCGTCGATCGTGATCGGCTTGTCGAGGTTGACGACGGCCGCGGTCATCGACTCGAGCCGGTCGGTGGGGTTCTGCAGCGCGGTGACGAGGATGCCCCCGATGATCGCCGGCAACAGCAGCACGCCGATCAGCGTCAGCCAGGTGATCGGCCGGCGCGAGCGCGCCCGTTCGATGGGGAGGCTCACTTCGTCTCACTCCGTTCGCTCAGTACATCGGATGCGGTCGCCTCGGTCGTGTCCGAG
>Ga0160443_101034_pt1 | contig 11884 bp, 10 predicted proteins | sample HID1972I_E1MG_FD_108244 | JGI IMG/M metagenome (GOLD analysis project Ga0160443, IMG submission 108244) | Enriched pill bug-associated microbial communities from UW Madison campus, WI, USA - HID1972I_E1 MG | ecosystem: Host-associated > Arthropoda: Insects > Digestive system > Unclassified ... | reverse complement strand
GCGGGACGAGTTGGGAGTGTCGGTGCAGGACGCCGGGTTTGTCTGGACCACCATCGGTGCGGTGGGCATGGCCTCGGGCTTTCTGGTGGGGTGGATCGCCGACAAGGTGGGCGTCAGGGCGTCGCTGGCCATGTGCTTTCTGAGTGCGGGGCTGGCCGCCACCCTGGTGTTCAGTTTCAACAGCCTCCCGCTGTTCTACCTGGCGGCATTTTTGTTTGCGCTGGCGTTCTACCCCATCTTCGGGCTTGTCCCCAGCTACATCGGACAAATCGTGCCAGTCAGCCGACTGACCCAGGCATTCGGCATTGCCAATGTGCTGATCGGCCTGGGGGGCGTGTGCGGCAACTTCCTGGGCGGTTTCTCCAAGGACCTGACCGGCTCGTTCGCAACCGTCTACTGGGTGGTTGCGCTGTTGCTGTTCGTGCAATGCGTGATGGTGTTCCTGTTGGGTAAACCGCCTGTGGCGGGGACGGAGGGTGAGCGGCCATGAGTCATTTTGCGGAACGTCCAGAGCGGAATTTGCATGCGTTTGCGTTCAGCCATCTCGGCGCGGAACGCTCGCGTATGGGGCAGAAGCCCTTGGTCATCTGGATGACGGGCATCTCGGCGGCCGGCAAGTCGACGATTGCCGATGCGCTGGACAGCGCCTTGCAGGCACAGGGGCGCTTGACCTGCATCATTGACGGCGACTCGGTGCGCAACGGCCTGTGCCGCGACCTGGGTTTTACCGACAGCGACCGCGATGAGAATATCCGGCGGGTCGCCGAAGTGGCGCGCTTGATGCTGGACGCGGGGCTGGTGGTGATCGTGGCGCTGATCTCACCGTCGGCGGCCAGCCGGCACTACGCGCGCGCCATTGTCGGCAATGAGCATTTTGTCGAGGTGCATGTGGATGCGCCGCTGGAAACGGCGGAACAACGTGACCCTAAAGGCTTGTATAAAAAAGCCCGCCTGGGGCTGATCCAACATTTCACCGGGATTGATTCGAACTACGACGTGCCGATCTTTCCGGAAGTGCACGTGGACACCCAGGCGCTGTCGGTCGAACAGTCTGTCGCGACTATTCTCGATTGGATGGCCCGTAACGACGAGCGCACATAGCCGCTGGTCTTGGCGCCGCGGTGGCGGTGCCTGCACCTTCGGAAAACAAGGTAATCTGCGCCATCGCAGGCATACCGCGTTTTTTCAGGAGCAGGCATGACGCATTTCACCGGCACTGCAAAATCCATCCGTCTGATCGGCGGGGCCCAGGTGTTGGACTTCATCAATACCACCAACGGCCGCCGTCCTGGGTCGCCGCTCAAGGTCATGGAAGAGCGGCTCACCAGTTTTCAGTTTTTCTTTGAATGGGCGCTGCACGCCTCGTTGATCTCCGCCCAGGAGTTCGCTGAATACAAGGCCATGGTGTTTGAGTCGCCTATTTCCTACCAGCCGGATCTGGACGCCATCATTGCGTTCCGCGAATGCCTGTATGCCGTGTTTTACCCGTTGTCCTTGCGCCAGGCTGCGGCCGATGACGCCTTGCAGCAGATCAACCTGAATTTCCAGCAAGGCACCGCCTGGCGAGTGCTGCGCACGGTTGACGGGACGCCGGCCTGGGCGTGGAAAACCTGCACCTCTGCCCAGGAACTGAGTGCAATGTTGATCGGGCGCCTGGCGATCGAGGCCACGCAATTGCTGGTGTCCGGTGATCTTCGTGCCTTGAAGTGTTGCACGGCCACCGACTGCGATTGGCTATTCCTGGATATTTCCAAGAACAAGCTGCGCAAATGGTGCCAGATGAGCGTGTGCGGCAGCCGGGAGAAATTGAGCCGCCTTAAACAGGCGCTTTAGTTGCCAGGCAATGTCGCGGTCGACGGGTAGCAATTGCTCCACTTAATAGGAAGCATTACTATTCACGCCCCGCCTCCCCAGTGCCCTCGCGATGATCCCTCAGCCGCCCCGCAGAACAGGCTTTTTCGAGCACTACGAAGAGTTGATCGGCACCTGGACACGCCGCCTGAGAAACCGTCAGCAGGCCGAGGACCTGGCCCATGACACCTTTGTGAGAGTGCTGGAGACAACCGCCTCCCAGGTAGAGCAACCGCGCGCTTATCTGCATCAAACTGCCCGAAATATCGCCGTGGATGCCTACCGACGCGAAGACCGGCGGGAAGCCATGGCGTTGGAAGCCTTTGATCAGAGCCAGCCCCACGGCGGTGACCCGGAGCATTTCATGCACGCGATCCAGCTGGCGGACTCCATCGAGCGGGCATTGGCCGAGTTGCCGCTCAACTGCCGCAGGATCTTTATCTGGCAGAAGATCGAGGGCCTCACCCAGCAGGAGATCGCCGAGCGCCTGGGCTTGTCCAAGAACATGGTGGAAAAGTATATGATCCGCACCCTGCGGCATTTGCGTGAGCGCCTGGACGCGATGGCCCCATGACACACGCTCGCTCTGAAACAGGACCTTCCATGATGGATAACCGTGCCCGCGACGAAGCCGCGCAATGGTTTGTACGCCTGCAAGACGCTGGGTTGGACGCCACCGAGCGCGAGCGTTTCGATGCGTGGCGCAGTGAAAAGCCCGAACACCAATATGAATTCGATGTGTTGCAAGGCCTGTGGAGCGCCGCCGACCTGGTGCCCAAGGCCCGCTTGCAGGCGTTGGGCGAGGCATCGGCCGAGCGTCCAAAACGTCGCGGCGTGTTGCGTTACGCCGTCGCGGCCAGTGTGGTCGCCGTGGCCTTGGGGCTCGGCTTGTTCAGCGGCCTTGATCATCCGAAGCCCTACCGGGCCGATTTCAGCACGCGCCTGGGTGAGCATCGCCAGGTGGCATTGCCCGACGGCTCGACGATGGATTTGAACAGCCGCAGTGTTGTCTCGGTGCACTACGAAAAAGGCCGCCGCAGTGTTGAACTCAAGCAGGGCGAGGCCATGTTCAGTGTCGAGCATGACACCCGCCGTCCCTTTGTGGTCGCCGCCGGTGCAGGGCAGGTGACGGTCACCGGAACGCGCTTTGATGTGCGTCGCGATGATGACCAGACCCGTGTGGTGGTCGAGGCCGGTACGGTGAAGGTGCAGGGGCGCTCGCCGAACGAGGGGGTGACGCTGACGGCGGGGCTGGGGACCCATATCAATGACCAAGGCCTGGTGGCAGCGTCCTACGCAGTGAATACCGAGGAACTGACGGCCTGGCGCAGCGGCAAACTGGTGTTCAACAACGCCTCCCTGGGTGAAGTCGCCCGTGAGGTGTCGCGTTATCGCGAGCGCCCGTTGCGCGTCAGCACACCCGCCGTTGGCAACCTGCGACTGACCAGTGTGTTCAAGGCCAATGATACCGATGCCTTGCTCAAGGCTTTGCCCCATATCCTGCCCGTGGCCCTGCGAACCCTGCCGGATGGCAGCCAGGAAATTATTTCGCGCTGAGATTCAGGTTTTTTCCGAGTTCTTCGTCTTCTCCTGCAGCTGCAACTGGTTTGCATTAACAGCCGCATACTCTTGCGATTACAGGACTGGGGTCGACGTGAAAAACTGTGCCGTTCACAACAATAAAATCTCCCGCTGGGCGCCGCTTGCCCTTGCGCTCGCTGTCAGTGCCGCAGTGCCGGCAGCCTATGCTGGCGACGCTATCCATATCCAGGCCCAACCCCTGGGGAGCGCGCTGAGCCAACTGGGGCAGCAGACGTCCCTGCAAGTGTTTTTCAGCCCCGACCTGGTCGCCGGCAAGCAGGCCCCCGCAGTAGACGGCAACCTGTCGGCGGAACAGGCCCTGCGCCAATTGCTGCAAGGCAGTGGCCTGGGCTATCAGATCGACGCCGGTTCCGTGACCCTGCGCCCGCTCGGCAGCGGCGCCGGTGACGCCGGTTCGCCCCTGGAACTGGGTGCCACCGACATCAGGGTGGTCGGCGACTGGCTTGGGGATGCCAATGCCGAAGTGGTGCAGAACCACCCGGGCGCGCGTACGGTGATTCGCCGCGAAGCCATGGTGGAGCAGGGCGCGATGAATGTCGGTGATGTGCTGCGTCGTATGCCTGGGGTCCAGGTGCAGGAATCCAACGGCACAGGTGGCAGCGATATTTCCCTCAATGTCGGCGTACGCGGGCTGACATCACGTCTGTCGCCACGCTCCACCGTGCTGATCGACGGGGTGCCGGCGGCATTCGCGCCCTATGGCCAGCCACAACTGTCGATGGCGCCGATTACCGCCAGCAACCTGGACAGCATCGACGTGGTACGCGGCGCCGGTTCCGTGCGTTATGGGCCACAGAACGTCGGTGGCGTGATCAACTTCGTGACCCGCGCGATCCCCGAGAAATTCTCCGGTGAAGTCGGCACCACCCTGCAAACTTCAGCCCATGGTGGCTGGAAGCACATCGAGAGCGCTTTTATCGGCGGCACTGCCGAAAACGGCATCGGCGCTGCGCTGTTGTACTCCGGAGTGAATGGCAACGGCTACCGCAACAGCAACAACGGCAACGACATCGACGACGTGATCTTCAAGACCCACTGGGCGCCGACCGACCAGGACGACTTCTCGCTGAACTTCCACTATTACGACGCCAGCGCCGACATGCCCGGCGGGCTGACCCAGAAACAGTTCGATGCCAACCCGTACCAGTCGGTGCGCGATTGGGACAATTTCAGCGGGCGTCGCAAAGACGTGTCCTTCAAGTACATCCGGCAGATCGACGACCGGACCCAGGCCGAAGTGCTGACTTATTATTCCGACAGTTTCCGCGGCAGTAACATCGCTAACCGCGACCTCGCGACCCTCGGGTCCTACCCGCGCACCTACTACACCTTCGGCATCGAGCCGCGGGTGTCCCATGTATTCGACGTGGGCCCCAGCACCCAGGAAGTCAGCGTCGGTTACCGCTACCTCAAGGAAGGCATGCACGAGCAGGCCACCAGCCTGAACCTGATCAACAACGTGCCGACGCCGGGTGGCCGCAGCGATGGTCACGTCTACCAGGATCGCACCGGTGGCACCGAGGCCAACGCCTTCTATGTGGACAACAAGATCGATATCGGCAAGTGGACCGTCACCCCGGGCATCCGTTTTGAAGACATCCGCACCGAATGGCACGACCGTCCGGTCATCCCCCTTACGGGGCCCCGCACCCAGGAAAAACGCCGCGAGGTCCATAGCCGGGAACCGCTGCCGGCACTGAGCGTGATGTACCACCTTTCCGATGCGTGGAAATTGTTCGCCAACTACGAAACCTCCTTCGGCAGCCTGCAGTACTTCCAACTCGGACAAGGCGGCAGCGGCGACCAGACCGCCAGCGGCCTGAACCCGGAAAAAGCCAGGACCTATGAGGTCGGTACGCGCTACAACGACAGTGTGTGGGGCGGGGAACTCACGTATTTCTACATCGACTTCTCGGATGAGCTGCAATACGTCAGCAATGCCGTGGGCTGGACCAACCTTGGCGCCACCAAGCACACCGGCATCGAAGCGTCGGCCCACTATGACTTGTCGAACCTGGACCCTCGCCTGGACGGCCTGACCGCCAACGCCGGCTTCACCTACACCAAGGCTACCGCCGAAGGTGACGTACCGTTCAAAGGGCGCGACCTGCCACTGTATTCCCGGGAAGTGGCAACCCTGGGCCTGCGCTACGACGTCAACCACTGGACCCACAACCTGGATGTGTACGCCCAGTCCGGACAGCGTGCACCGGGTACCACCAGCACCTACATTACCCAGGGCACCGCCGATGGGCAGTACGGTGATATCCCGGGCTATGTCTCGGTCAACGTGCGCAGTGGCTACGACTTTGGCGAACAACTGTCGAACCTGAAGCTGGGGGTGGGGGTGAAAAACGTCTTTGACCAGCAGCACTACACCCGCTCCAGCGACAACAATGCCGGGCTGTACCTGGGCGAGCCGCGTACGTTTTTTGTACAGGCCAGCGTCGGGTTCTGACCTTTATCGGCTTGGAAAAGTCGCAGTCTTGCAAGAGGCTGCGATCGTTTGTCCTGTTTCTTACATCCTCGCAGCGCATATTGCGGCTGGTTCAGGAACCGTTTCCGACAGAATTGCCACACATGGGAAAGCTAAAGGGCTTCGACGTTGCGTTGGAGCGGCAAGCTGAAGATCGCGCCCACTGTAATGGAGAAAACTATGTCGGTATTGGTGTCCGATACACAGGCCTCTACCTCATCAACCTCTGACCTTTTGCAGGCCACTTCCAGGCCTGAGGTCAAAGCCCCTCGGCCAGCGACTGCCTCCAACGGCCAAACGGCTGCAAACGTCAGCTTCCTGCCTCGGGAAAACCAGAGGGGGCCCGTGTTCGGCGCGCCCTCTTCGCAGGCCCCCCGTCAGAGTGCTGCTGACAACGTGATGCGTCACTCCAGCGCGCCGGCTGCGCAGGGCCTGATGAATACGGTCAGACACTGGATGGGCCCTTGGTTTGGCTGGAATCGCCCACAACCAGGTCCTGGCTGCTGCAATCCGCCGCCGAGGCCGAATCCTGGCTGCTGCAGTCCGCCGCCGAGGCCGAGTCCTGGCTGCAGCAATCCGCCACCACGCCCCTATCCTAGCGTGGGTAAACCGTATCCACCCGCGCCGGGCTGGCCTGATCCGACGTACTCGCTGAAAAGCAATGACGAGTTGGCGCAACAGTTACGTGACAATTTCAATGCCTTCAGGGACCGCAGCAACCCTGGGTATGTCAGCGTTGACAGTATCTATGGGATGGCGAAAAAAACCTGGTCTCCCAATCCGGTCACGAACGCGAACATTCGCCTGGCCAACGAATTGCTACGACGTCCGGAAGTGTTGGGCGCCCTGGACCGGCACTCTTCTACCGGTGCACTGGATGGCCTGATCGACCGGCAAAATGTGAACATCGTGGTCAAGGGGGAAAACTACTTCAAGTACAAGACCGACAAGGAAATGGCCGGTGAAATGCTTGAGCATTTCGACGAGTTGAAACGTAATCCCTGGGAGCGGGAGCTGAGCTTCAACCACCTGAGGAGCCTGGCGGCCCAGGAGCAGACAGGCGATTCGCCCATGGATCATCTGATCCAACTGTCCCAGGAAATGCTCAAGCGCAGTGACGTGTTGAGGAAAATGGACAATCTCGCCGGTCGTGATGATGACGGCCGGATCAGTTGGCAAGCGCTTTATCAGCTTTCCCGCTGACCGCCCGCCAGGCGCCGCCATTGAATGACGTGCCTGGCTCAATTTTGTCAGGAACTGTTTACGCCGACTGACCACATAGTTCATAGGCACCGGCCTTGATCAAACCGGTCGGCTTTCAGATTCCGTGTGGAGGGCTAGCAAATGACGTCAAGCTCGTTTCACCCGCCCCAGCCCAGCTGTCATGAGCTCTTTCGCAATACGGATGATGGCGATCCGACTGTACCCACGGGTGACATCGTTGCGCACGAGCCCCCGGCCCCGGCCGATGTGCATGCTGTCGAAGCCAGGCGCATGAGGGCTTTTGCCGGTCAGCGCAAATTCCAGGCGCCGGTCGAGGAAGACTTTTCCCGGGGCATGCTCGCGACCGGGCAGGTCGCGAGTGATGACGCCAAGGCCCCCAGATATTCCAGGCTGATCAATAGCCTGACGACCTGGTTGCGTCGGTAAGGGTGGGAATCTCCGTACCTTCTGGTCGTTGTTTACATGCTGTCATTGGTATTCATCGGTTGTCCGGAACTGTTGTGTTTGTCCAACCACACATGGGGTACTTGCCGGTGGAATCCATTCGCTGATTCCGTCTGGGGGTGGTGATCACCGGGCAGGTATGTATCGGAAACGCGTTGGAGAAAACCCATGACGATCGAGGGTGTACCCCCTCATGGTCTGCCCTTGGCACTGGACGAGCCGGCTTTACGGTCTACAGTGCCAGCGCCGCTCACGCCCTCTGGAACCTGGCAGGGGGCTGTTCCTGCGCGCCCCGACGGCGTGTCGCGGGTGCCTCTGGTGCTGCGCGGGACAACGTCGGTGCTGCGCCAGCGAGCGCTGCAGAACCTGCCCGCTGCTACGCGCGCGAACCTCGCCCAGCCCGGCGTAACGTCCACCGACAGCCAACTGGCGTTGGCCCTGGAAAAGGATTTTGGCAGGCTGTACCCCTTCCTGAACGACGGGCGTTTGACCTGCTCGTCATTGCAGCGTGTTGCAGACGAACGTATGGGGAAAAGCGAGGAGTTGGACCGGACGATTCAAGTGGTCAGCGAGATTCTCAAGCGCCCGCGGTTGAGCGATGCAATTTTGAGCCGCGACGGCGATATCACCCGGGACAGTCTCAGGGCGGCCGCCCAAACGCTACAGGGGAACAGCTCGCCAAGTGTGTTCAGTCAGGACCCGTTCCATGCCCAGGGCAATACCCAGGTGGTGCTGGCCCTGCAGGGCCAGTTCGAACAATTGAGGGATAAATCGCAGGATCGGACGTTCTTCTTTGAACAACACCAGTACGTTGAAATCGCCATGCTCAAGGCCGTCATGCAGGACCCGCATGCCGTTGATCAAGAGGGCGCGCCTGTGCTGGATCCTTCCTCCGGCATGCCTCGGCCCAGGTACAGCGAGCTCTGTGTCTACACGGCGAAGAACATTCTTGAGCGGCCAGGTCTGCTGCCTTCGCTGATACGTGCGAACGGCACACGATTGTTTGGTCCGCCGCAAAAGGACGGCTGGCTCAGTAACAAAAGCCTCGAGCGTTGGCTGGAACAGGACAAGGCCCAAAAAGCGCGCTGATGTGCGGGGGTCATACCTTGAGGACCTTGCCGCTCAGGGATACACCGGCGAGCAGTACTGCGATCAGCACAAAGGCACTGCTCAGGCTGCTGCCATGGGCAATGAAGCCGATCACTGCGGGGCCGGCAAGAATCCCGGCATACCCCAAGGTCGTGATGGCAGGCACGGCAATATGTTCCGGCATCACCGTTTGCTTGCCGACGGCGGTGTACAGCACCGGCACGATATTCGAGCAACCGGCACCTACCAGCGCATACCCCAGCAATGCGGTCTCCCAGGCTGGCAATAACGTTGCCAGCAACATGCCAGCAGTGGCCAGTGCACCACCGATCACAATCACGCGGGTTGCGCCCAGGCGCCGCACGATGGCATCGCCGGTCAGGCGCCCGGCAGTCATGGTCAGGGCGAAGGCTGCGTAACCCAGGCCGGCGTAGGCCTCGTCCAGACCGCGTTCGGCACTGAGGAACACGGCGCTCCAATCCAGTACGGCGCCTTCTGCCAAAAACACGATAAAGCACAGACAGCCGATGAACAGTACTACGCCGTGGGGGATCGCAAATGCCGGACCCGAACTTTCACTGCCGTAGGGCAACAAATGGGGCCCGGCCTTGAGCAGCGCCAGCGCCATGATGACGATCACCACCAGGGTCGCCTGCAGAGGTGACAGACCCAACCCCAGCAGCCCGGCAACCCCGGCCGCGCCGACGATCCCTCCCAGGCTGAACAAGCCGTGGAAGCCCGACATCATGGTTTTGCCACTGGCGCGCTCAACAATCACCGCTTGCAGGTTCACCGTGGAGTCCACCGTGCCAAGGCCCGCGCCAAACAGGAACAATCCGGCGATCAGTAACGGAATCGAGCTGACCGTGGCCAGCATGGGCAAGGCCAGGCAGATCATGATCGTGCCGGCGCTCAGCACACGTCGGCAGCCATAACGAGACGCCAGCGCACCGGCGGCCGGCATGGCGATGATAGACCCCACCCCCAGGCACAACAGCAGCAGGCCCAGGGTGCCTTCACTCAGTTCGGCGCGTGCTTTGGCGTATGGCACCAACGGCGCCCAGGCAGCAATGCCGAAGCCGGCGATGAAAAATGCGATACGGGTCGACATTTGTTCCAGCCGCCCGGGAACCACGGGTGCTGAGGTGGGGATGGCAGTCATGAAAAAATCCTTGGTTTTGCGTTCAGCGAACGATGTCCGGCGCGATATCCTTGCACATCAGGCCCTTGGGGGCGAGCCGGGTTCCCCCCGAGATCAGCGGCGATGATTTCTTTTTGCAATTCGGGAACGCCATGGGCGTTGGCAACCACACACGAAGTGTCTTTGCAGAAGGCGTTCTGGAAGGTGTGTAATCCCTGTGGGAACTGGTGAACCCCCGGGTTTTGCACGGTGGATTACCACCTTCCAGGCCGCCTCCCACATACCCTGCATTGTGTAATACGCTGCTGGTCCAACCCTGTAGGCAACCGAGCGGACGCACCGATGAAGATTGCAAGGCAAGTGGCGCCATGACCCAGTTCTATGACGCACGTGGCAACATTTACGGGGTCGCCAGCCCGGCGTTTTTACGAAAGCAGGGTATCGAGGTGCCCAATAACGCCGCACAGGCCGCGAGGACTCGCGAGGGTTGGGCTGCATCAGCCATAAGCTCCGAATGCGAGTGGGGTTCGATACCGCGCCCGGTCGATGCCAAGGCTCACCGCTGCGATGGCTTGCTGGTGGGCCCGTTCCAGGCCGAGCCGCCGTTTGACCTGTTGATCGTGAACACCGACGGCTCCCTGGCCGAGCGCAGTGGCAATGGGTTGACGATTTTTGCCCAGGCGCTTACTGACCAGGGCTTGATGACCGAGGCCTGTGATTTGCGCGTGCATCATGACCAGCCTGACGGGGTGTCGCCGTTGGTGACTCGGGTCGAGCCTGCTGTCTATGGGCACCGCTCTGGATTCTGGCTGGCATTGGGTTTGCCCGGGTTCGGGCCGTCGGCCGTGGGGGCGCAGGGGGTTGAGCAGGTGTTCCAAGGCGACATTGAACTGAGCCATGTGAAGGCGTTGGCGGCGATCAACCCACAGTGGGCGCACAGTCAGTTTGTGCGTGTGGGCAATCCTCATTGTGTGACCCTGGTCGAACACCTGTCAGCCTTGCCGGACAATCTGCAGATGCAACAGCCAGCGCTGTTCGAACCGTTGCAGGCAATTGCCTTCGCCCCCCCGGCAGGAAGCGGCGAGCCATGCTTGGCCGGCGTCAATTTGCAATGGGTCGCCAGGCAATCCGGCAACCGGGTGGTTGCCCGGGTGTTCGAGCGGGGAGAGGGCCCCACGGCGTCCTCCGGCACCAGCGCCAGTGCCGTCGCCTGTGCGGCGTGGCGAGCGGGTTGGGTTGAGGGGGGTGAAGTCGCGGTGGTGATGCCGGGTGGCACTGCGCCGGTACGTTTGCATACCCAGGTCGATACGCTGCTGAGCGTCAGTCTGTTCGGGACTGCACTGCCTCGGGCATGAAGTCTTTTGAGCAGTTGACGCCCTGAGTGGGTGTCAGCTGTTTCGCTATTGATTAATTGATCAGACAAAAGTTGGTGTAGGGCATTTCTTATGTTTAAGAAGTGGCTCATTGACTCGATTTATTATTTTGTAAAAGACACTTCAATCTCAGTCGTACGAAACTTCTTTTTTATTTTTTCGGGGCCGATTTTTTCCTGGAAACGCTAAGCTTCAAGGCGTTCAGGCGCTTTTCCTCGGCAACTTATTTCATGTTTGGCGGGGGAGGTATCTCAGTCCGGTAATAACTATCGATATTGGCGGGTAACAACGGATGGTTAACGCGTTTGTTTCGTCACGTTTCAAATTAATCCTTCCAGGCATAAAGACTGACTTTCAAGTACTGGCGTTCAACGGTCAGGAGGTGCTTGATCAGCCGTTTTTCATCCAGGTGCAGGTGGTCAGCGAAAACCCTTCGCTGGACCTGGAGTCACTGCTCCACCAGCCTGCCTACCTGGTTTTTGGCGATGCGAATGAAGGCCTGCACGGGCAGGTTTACGCGATTGGCCGCGACGACCCCGGGCGGCGGCTCACCCGCTATCACCTGACATTGGCGCCGAGTCTCGCCTACCTTGCCCATCGACGCGACCAGCGGATTTTCCAGCAGCGCAGTGTTCCGCAGATCATCGCGGCAGTCCTCGAACACCACGGCATCCTGGCCGACCG
>Ga0160443_101030_pt1 | contig 11940 bp, 10 predicted proteins | sample HID1972I_E1MG_FD_108244 | JGI IMG/M metagenome (GOLD analysis project Ga0160443, IMG submission 108244) | Enriched pill bug-associated microbial communities from UW Madison campus, WI, USA - HID1972I_E1 MG | ecosystem: Host-associated > Arthropoda: Insects > Digestive system > Unclassified ... | reverse complement strand
GCTGTGCGTTGGCTTCGTGATCAGGGTACGACGGTGGTATTCATCAGCCATCGTCTCAATGAGGTCTTCGATCTTACGGATCGAATTACTATCTTCCGCAGCGGTGAACGAGTCTTAACTGCTCCCACATCAGAGATGACCACAGAGTCGCTGGTATTGGCGATGGTGGGACATGAAGTGGAGCGACGCTCGACGCTCGACGCGATCAATCCACACGCGCATCTCATAAGACTGAAGCTTGATCGATTCGGGGTGCCAAACGCCTGCCAATCGCTTGACCTGGAAGTACCAGCGGGCGAAATTCTCGGCGTAGTTGGTCAGCTTGGTTCTGGTGCTGACCGTCTGATAGAAGCGATTGCGGGCGTTCGATCTCATACCGGCAACCTGTCGATCGATGGCCAGCAGGTCGATATTCAGTCCCCGCGAAAAGCGATCTCACAGGGCATCGCTTATGTACCCGAGGATCGAGCCGGCAAAGGTGTATTTCTTGAGGCCAATATCGGACAAAACTCGACTGCATCGATTCTCTTCCAATTTTCGCGCTTTGGACGGCTCGAACGTTCGCAAGAACGCGATGCTGCTCTAGATCTGATGAAGCGCTTCACGATCGACACCGCGCGCATAGGTAGCAAGGTGTCGAGCTTGAGCGGGGGTAATCAGCAGAAAGTTGCCATGGCCAAGGCCGCCGCAATCTCACCCAAGATTCTTATCCTCAATGAGCCTACGCGCGGTGTAGATGTTGGCGCGAGGGCAGAGATTTACGCTCAGCTGCGATCGATGGCAGCGACTGGGCTCACCGTTATTTTCTTCTCCACTGACTTTGAGGAAGTGCTCGAACTAGCAGACCGGCTTATCACCGTCTTCAGAGGAGAAACGGTCAGTGACCGAGTCATCGAGCATTGCTCCATGACCTCCATCCTGATGGACATCCTTCACGGGCGCGGCGAGGAGAAAATCGCATGAGACAAGCACGTGAAACCTCACATCTCGCATCGAGCACGCCATCTAGAACAAAGACAATGACCTCCGCCGTTGGGGATTTTGTACGGGACTCTGTTCAGGCGGACAGGATCCAGGTTAATGGCATCAAGGTGGTGTCGATACTTCTGATCATCTGGGGCCACTTGTCAGTCGACAACTTCCTCACCCCGGCCAACCTCAACGCCATCATGTATTCGGTTTCTGCGATTGGTATCGCAGCTGTCGGCATGGCCTTCATCACGCTGAGTGGCAATCTCTTCATGCTCTCGATGGCCGCGACCGCCGCGCTGTCCACAATCGTGTTCGCAAGCACCCTACACTTCGGCCTCCCAGTGGCCCTCCTCTCAGTAAGCGTCCTCGGCATCGCGATCGGTTCAATCCAAGGGGTGGTCGTAGGTACTGCACGGGTTAATCCAATCATCGCGACCATTGCTGTGGCCTCGATCGTGATGGGCGTCGGCTCCTACGTGTCGGGTGGAATGACGGTCGCTGGCAAAGGAGATGCGTCCTGGCTCGGCATTGGGAAATTCGCATCGCTCGTACCGAACCAGCTCGTTATTTTCCTGGCCTTCTCACTCGCCGCGAACTATTGGGTTGAAAGGACGCGCTTCGGTCGTGAACTACGGCTGATTGGCTTGAATCCGGTAACCGCCGCCTACTCCGGCATTCGCGTTCCTCGGACATTGGTGATTGCATTCGTGATCGCGGGCTTCTCGGCAGCACTGGCCGGTGGCCTTTTCGCCTCCCAAGCCGGCCAGGGAAACCTGAAGCTGGCAGCGGGGCTCGACTTCGACGCCATCGCGGCGGTGCTGGTAGCCGGGATATCCATCCGAGGTGGACAAGGAAAAATCATCGACGCCGTGTACGGAGCAATTTTCCTCGCACTCATTGGGAATTTACTGCTCGTCCACGGATTGTCCTTTGAAATTCAACTCATGGTGAAAGGTGCTGTTGTCGTCCTGGCCGTGATACTTGCTGCCCTGATTGCCCGTGGGAGGGTGCACTGATGAAATCCCCGATCATCTCTCTGGCCACAAATCTGCCGCTGGTACTCACAGTTGCTCTGTTCGCAGCCTTCACTGTAACCCTGGACAACTTCGCCAGCACGCAGAACACCTACGCGATTCTCCAGTCATTTGCCCTACTCGGCCTCATCACCCTCGGTTTGTCAATGACCATGCTGGTGGGGGAGTTTGACCTCAGCGTGGGCTCCATGGTCGCTGTTGCCGGACTTATCACGCTCAAGGTCGGCGGAGACGACTTGGTGACGGGAGCGATAGCGGCAATGGCCTTTGCGCTCTTGGTAGGCATGGTCAACGCACTCATTTTCGTATGGCTGCGTCTCTCCTCGCTCGTCGTCACTGTTGGCACGATGATCGCGCTCAGCGGATTCGCCTACTGGCTGGCAGGTGGGAAGATCGTCAACACCGACAACTTCGATGCCGGCGCGTTGTGGGACGATTCGATATTCGGAATTTTCTCGGCACGGAGCCTACTGACCATTTTGGCTTTCGGCCTGATGGCCGGCGTTCTCAAGTTTACCCGGCTCGGTCGTGACATGGTGGCAACAGGTAGCCGAGCTCATGCCGCTCAGGCTTGCGGAGTACCCATTGGACGAATTCACTTGTTCGCTTTCGTGCTCTCGTCCCTGTGCGCAGGCCTTGCTGGCGTTCTGCTGTCGATCAGCCTCGCAACCGCATCTGCAACCATGGGGAGCAACCTTCTCCTGCAGGCTGTATCAGCAGCCATCATCGGCGGTATTGCGCTCGCCGGAGGCATAGGTAAACCCAGCGGCGTGCTGTTCGGCGTGCTCATCCTGACAATTCTAAACAATGGGATGAGTCTGCTCGGCGCTGGATCAGCTGCGATCCTACTTACCAATGGAGTCCTGTTACTGATCGTTGTCGTGCTCGACGGCAAGACAGGCGCAATGCTCCAGATATTCCGCTCAAAAAGCCTGGTCCGCCAAGGCTGACCTGCTCTCAGTAGCCCATACAACAATCACAATTAGAGAGGCTCTCAATCATGAACCCTGCGACCATTTTCGCCCAAAAACACCTCACTAGGTTGAACAAACTCGCTATGTTCTCGGCCTGGCTGATGGTAGCGGCCACCGCGAGCATTGCCACGAGTTTGCCTGCAAAAGCAGAGGGTAAAGATGCAAAGGTCATCTTGCTGACGGTCAGCGAGGAGTGCGAGTACTGCTCTCGCCACCTGCAGTCGTTCCGCAAAAAGGCCGAGGAAGAAGGAATCTCCCTCAAGGTCAAAATCACCAACTTCGACCCTGCAGAGCAAGCAAGCCAGGTTGATCAGGCCATTGCGGAACGCCCAGACGCGATCGTACTGTGGCCTGCTGATGCCAGCGCTATCGTCCCATCGCTACGCAAGATCAAATCCGCAGGCATCCCCCTCGTGGTGACCAACTCACTACCAGATATGAAGTACTCCAAGTTCTGGGATGTCTACACTGGGCCGAACGACAAAGCTTCCGGTGCATCTGCAGCCAAAGCCATGGAACAGGGTTTCAAGGACAAAGGCTACGGCAATGGCGGAGACGTATTCCTTGTTCTCGGTGTGCCTGGAACCCCCCCTCAGATTGGCCGCGAGACTGGCTTCCGCGAAGGTCTGGCGTCCTCCGCTCCAGGAATCCAGATCAAAGGCGCTCAGCCAGGCAACTGGGATCAGACCAAGGCCTCGGAAGCGGCCTCTGCCCTGTTCACTCAATTTGGCAGCAACGTCAAAGGGGTCTATGCACAGGCGGACAACATGATGGCGGGTGTCATCGTCGCAGCCCAACGTGCAGGCATTGACCCTTCGAAGCTCGTGCTCGTAGGCAGCAACTGCAGCATCGAAGGCGTGACAGCCATCGAGTCCGGTACCCAGTACGCCACAGTTCTCCAATCGCCCGTTCAAGACGGAGAGTATGCGGCGCGAGCTGTTGCAGAGCTCCTGGATGGCAAGAAGCCCGAAAACGTTCGTTACCTGCCCCAGCAAATCATCACCAAAGCCAACGTCAACGACTGCAATACCGCAATAGGCCGCTGATTCCCACAAGATCTAAAGGAGAAGGAAATGCCTGTACAAATCTCGTTTGAACTGCCACACGCTGTCGCCGTGTCGGGCGCGGCCTCAGGTCTGGGCTCGGAAATCTGCCAACTGCTGGTCGAGAATGGCGTCTACACCGTTGGCGTAGATCTTACGGATGCCGCATCACAACTGAAGGATGCCAATGGCTATCATCACGTTACGGGGGATGTCACAGATGAACTCACTTGGCAGGCAGTCGTCGATCGCCTCAAAGACAGCGGCTCCCAGTCCTATGGGCTGATCACCTCAGCGGCGATTCTGGACGTGGGGCTGGTAACTGAAAACATCAGGTCGGAGATCCTGCGTACATTCGATGTGAACGTAGTCGGGACTGCCCTGGCAATGAAAGCGTTGATCCCGTTGATGGTCGAAACGGGGGGCGGCTCGATCGTCGCAGTCGCGAGCGTAAACGCCAGCTTCGCCGAACAACAACTGGCTTTCTACAACGCGTCAAAGGCCGCAGTCCGTCAACTCGCTCGAACCGCAGCGCTAGATCACGCAAGAGAAGGCATCCGGGTAAACGTGCTTAGCCCTGGCGCCATGATGGCGGGGCTGTTCCAACGTCACCTGGAGTCGGCAGCGGATCCTGACCTGTTCCACAAGACTCGCGCGAAACGTCAGCCGGTGGGTCGCATCACTTCCGCGCGCGATGTTGCCATGGCGGGTCTCTTCCTTCTGTCGAGTGGGGCTGGAGCACTGCTTGGGTCGGAAATTACTGCCGATGGCGGGCTGACCACCAGCTTCGACTTCCGCACCGGCGAAGAAGGCGCTTCGATCTAAACGATCGGTAAACGCCAGCAGGGCTTTCCTGCTGGCGCGCACTCGTGACCGCACAACACCTATTTAATCCAGCGCCCCACGCTCTGCCCGCAGTACGAGTTCATCCACGACACGCCGAACCTTCGGTAGCAGGTGACGTGTTTGGGGCCATACCGCATGGATCTCCACGTCACCTGGATTGTATTTTTCAAGAACCTGAACGAGCCGCCCCGCCTCAAGATGATCTCGAACTAAAGAGCTCGGCATCTGGCAAATACCCTGCCCAGCCACCGTCATGGAAACGATGGCATCGCCATCTCCAACTTCATGAGTTCCGGGGGGAGTGATGCGTGTGAGTTCTCCGTCCCCATCCAGGACGCTCCAACTTACCCTCTGCCCACGTCGGTAATTCACGATGCAACTGTGGTTCTGCAGCTCCTCCAGAGATTCAGGGCAGCCGTGCTTAGCGAGATACTTGGGTGAGGCACATATAAGCTGCTTCTGCACGGTAAGTCGACGAGCTACAAGGCCGCTGGAATCCTTCAATGTCCCAAAGCGGATACTGAGATCGATCCCCTCTTCGATCAGGTCAATGACGGCGTCGGTGAAGGTTACCGTCAACTTGAGGTCAGGATTTGCATCCAAGATTTCCAGCAACACCGGCAGCACAACGCTCCGGCCATAAGCGGCAGGCAGATCAACCCTCAGGCGTCCACTGGGCGTTTGTTGGTGGCTGGTCAATGATGCCTCGGCAGCGAGGATTTCATCTACTGCAGCCGAGCAGCTTGCGAAGTAGGCCTCGCCATCTACGGTCAAGCCCGAGCTGCGTGTTGTTCGATGAAAGAGTTTGCATCCGAGCCTTTCTTCGAGCTTCGCGATGCTTTTCCCCACCGCTGACTTGGTAATGCCAAGCCGATCAGCAGCCACTGTGAAGCTTCCAGCTCGTGCGGCTGTCACGAAGATAAGCACGCCACTCAGGGCCTGTTCAACCTGCGCCATTGTCCACCTTTTCTCCACTATGAAAGGAGCGTAATGAGGTTTATCGCAACAAAGCTCTACCTTAATCTGTTCCCAAGTTGATTCCAACCCTAAAGAGGACAGAGAAATGAATACTCAAAACATTGAGCTGCTTGCTGCGTATTGGACTATTGCAGGTGACATCTATCCGATGGGCCCGACCGAGGTCAGCCCCTACTCATTCGAAGATCGGATGGAAGCTGCCGGCAACGCGGGCTTTAAAGGAATCGGCCTGGTTCACAACGGCATGATGGATACCGTCGACAAGATTGGATATCCCGCCATGAAAGCTATTCTCGAAAAGAACGGTATCAAGCATGTCGAGCTGGAATTCCTGGTGGACTGGTATCACACCGGTGAACGTCGTCGTCAGTCGGACAAGGTTCGCCAGGAACTGCTTGAAGCAGCCAAGGCCTTGGGCGCGCGCTCCATCAAGATTGGCCCAGGCATCGGTGAGGACACTGCAGACATCGACCTGATGGTCAAAGAGTTCACCCTCCTCAGCCAACAGGCTGCAGAAGTCGGCGCCAATGTCGTTCTGGAAATCATGCCTTTCAGCAACGTGCGCACCATCGAAACCGCTTTGGCCATCGTGGAAGGTGCCAACCAGCCAAACGGCGGTCTGCTGCTCGATATCTGGCACCTGCAGCGTGGCGGTATCGACTTCAAAGATATCTCCAAGATTCCAGCTCGCTTCATCAAGTCGATCGAGCTCAACGACGCACACAAGTACGCCATTGAGCCACTGTGGATGGACACCATTCACAAACGTGTCCTGCCGGGCGACGGCACCTTCGACGTCCCAGCATTCATCAAAGCAGTTCAGGCAGCTGGCTATGAAGGTCCGTGGGGTCTCGAAGTGTTGTCCGACACACACCGCAAGCTCCCTCTGGAGCAGATGGCCAATCGCGCCTACGAAACGACCATCGCCCAATTCGGCAAATAAGTCCCTCGTCGCACCTGGCTTTCAGCTCTCCACGCGGAGCTGAAAGCCTTCCACCTTTCTAAGTAGGAGCCGGAACACTATGAGCACTGAAAAAACCCTCGAAGTCATCCGTACCCTTTTCGCAAAGATCTCGTCCGGACAAAGCCCGGAAGCCATTGCGGAGTGCTTTAGCCAAGATGTGGACTGGAGCATTCCTGGTGCTTCTGATATCGCGCCTTGGGTTGGCGAACGCAAAGGCCGTCATGCAGTAGCTGCGTTTTACCGCGACTTTGGAACCCACCTGCAACCCCAGAAATTCAACATCAAGTCGCTGATGGCGGATTACGAGCGCGGCGTCGCACTGGGCTCACTGCAATGCCAAGTGGTTCGTACTGGCAAAACCATCAACAGCGAGTTCGCGATTGAATTTGAAGTCATCAATGACCTGATCACGCGCTACCGCTTCTTCGAAAACTCCTACGGCGTTGCGGTAGCTGCCCAATGAGTTCCGGCGTCGATCTGAGCCACCACACTGGATTCGAGCGTGTCTTCCAACAAGGACGCCTCACCCTCGGCTTCATCATGGCCATCGAGTCCTATAAGGGCGCAGTACCGACGCTGGCCAACCACGCAAAACTCGCCTGCCGGGCTGAGCAACTTGGCTTTGCAGCACTCTGGGCTCGCGATGTTCCGCTGCTCGACCCCAATTTTGGCGACGTCGGCCAAGTGTTCGACCCTTTCGTTTACCTGGGATACCTGGCCGCCAAGACCGAACGCATAGCGCTGGGCACATCCAGTGCGGTACTACCATTGCGCCATCCGATTCACCTGGCGAAAGCCGCTGCATCTGTCGATCAGTTGTCCGGTGGACGCCTGCTACTGGGTGTGGCATCCGGTGATCGCCCGGTCGAGTACCCTGCTTTTGATATCGATTTCGAGACGCGAGGGCAACGGTTTCAAGACACCCTCCACGCATTGCGGCAACTGACAGAAGAAACGTTTCCGAAGTTTTGTACCAAGGGCCTGATCAGCATGGATGGGCAAACGGATCTTCTGCCCAAACCAATCCATAACCGTATACCGGCGCTGGTGACAGGCACGAGCCGACAATCACTGCCATGGATCGCGCAACACGCTGATGGTTGGCTCTACTACATCCTTGATCACCAGACGCTCCAGACTGCAGCCAAGGACTGGCAAACCCTTGTTGCTCAGCATTGCCCAGGTAAATTCAAGCCCCTGCTTCAGGGCATGAATTTCGACCTGGCAGCGAACCCCAATGAGATGCCTCAGAAGATTCACTCAGGCTATCGGATGGGCCGAAATGCGCTGATTCAGTTCCTGAAAGAGGATGAGCGTATCGGCGTTTCGCATATGGCGTTCAACCTCAAATATTGCTCAAGACCAGCAGATGAGGTCATGGAAGAGCTCGCCGAATTTGTCCTTCCACACTTCCCTAGTCACTAGGCTTCAAGCCAATGAGTCCTGATTAATGTCCGTGTCACGCCCTCTGTGGCTTTACATATTACTGTTGGGTGCCGTCACAGCGCTGCCACCACTCTCAATCGATATGGGGTTGCCTGCAATTGCCGACATCAGTCGTGCGCTTGGTGTCTCTTTAGCGTCCGCTTCTCAAACCCTGAGCGTGTTTATCTTCGGATTTGTACTCGGGCCATTGCTCTTTGGGCCACTGTCCGACCAGATCGGTCGACGCCCTATCCTTCTTGCCGGCTTGGTGGTGTTCACCATCGCAGGCATTGCCTGCACCTTTGCCCAGGACATAACCCTGTTGCTCAGCGCGCGCTTCCTGCAAGGATGCGCAGCCGGAGCGGCTGCAACACTTCCCATCGCCATCGTCCGAGACCGATTTGAGGGTGTTCAAGCGCGCAAGCTGCAAAGCCATCTGGCACTGGTCAATAACCTTGCACCGCTGATAGCACCACTGCTCGGCTCAGCGATTCTGGTAGTGGGTAACTGGCGGTGGATCTATGCCGCGCTAGCGGTATGCGGTGTAATGCTCTGGCTCCGTGCCCAGACGAGTTTTGATGAAACCGCTACGCGTAAAAGCTCCAATGCCGCCGCTTCACTCCTCACTTCCTACCTGAGCGTTTTGAAGAGCAGGAGGTTCTTGGTTTCGACCTTGATCATGGCTTTCAACTTCGCTGGTATGTTCGCCTATATCGCAACTTCGCCACTGGTGTTCATGAACAACCTGGGTATGACCAGCGCTGGCTTTGCTGTGCTATTTGCTCTGACAGCCATGGGCACAATCGCAGGCTCTTGGGTCAATGGAAAGTTGATACACGCAGGCTTTGCAGAGCACCGGGTGCTCGGCTGGGCTTTGCTCGCCAGCTTGCTGATCAGCCTGGGATTGGTGGTGGAATCCCAACTGGCCATTTACCCGCTTTACATCCTTACTGCGCTGGTTGTTCTGAGCAACGGGTGTACCGGCATTGTCATGCCAAACGCCACTCACTCGGCGCTTGAGGATCTATCTACAACTGCCGGGGCGGGTGCAGCGCTGCTACGCGCCACTCAAATGCTCGGCGGGGCCTGCGCAAGCCTGTTGGCCGGCGCGCTCTATGACGGCCAAACATCTCATGCCATGGCGGGAGTGATGCTTGCGTGTGCGGTGTTGGGTGCCCTGACTTTCGTGATCGGCCACCGCTCAGTCATGCCACACCCGGTCGGCGAACAAGCTGGCTGACTCTTTCTTCATCCCCCTTTATAAGGACTTCAAGATGCAACCACTACGGTTTGTCATACTCCTCGGTAGCCTGAGGAAAGCCTCGTTTCATGCCACACTGGCACGCTCGCTACCGTCCCTGGCGCCTGAAGGCGTTTCGATCGAGTTTCTGGGATCTGTGGGGGACATCCCACATTACGATGCGGATCTTCAGGCAGAAGGTTTCCCGGAGTCAGTAGTGAAGATGGGCAAGGCCATCAAACAAGCCGATGCCGTCATCATTGTCACACCTGAGTACAATTACTCAGTGCCCGGCGTGCTGAAGAATGCCTTGGACTGGATCTCGCGTCTCCCCGACACTCCATTTGCCGGGAAGCCCGTAGCGATTCAAACAGGGTCACCTGGCGTGATCGGCGGGGCCCGCGCGCAGTATCACCTACGGCAGATCCTAGTGTTTTTTGATGCACTCGTGCTCAACAAACCTGAGGTGATGGTGGGTCAGATCCCCAGCAAGATCGACCAGGAAAAAGTCGAGATCAGCGACGCCGCTACCCGTGACTTCATTGCTAATCAACTGGTTGCCCTGAGCAAAATGGCTGCGCTACACAAGGTATGAGGTCATGCCAAAGATGTGACGACTAAGTCGTCACACTTTCTTTCTGAATAATCGAAAGCATTGTGGAGCCGAACTCAACTCTCAGTATCCCACTCAAGCCTTTATCTCAGTTGATGGCTACCTGATAGTGCAGCACGCTGCATCCGGTCACGTTTCTGGAACAGCGCTGCGGAAGACTCGCAGCCTGTGCAAGCGCTCGTTCATTATCAAGGGCATCCCTGATGTACAACTCAAAATCCAAAGGAGCGGGCCGCTGGCTGCCCGTCATCCTTGCGTTTGTCCACGTCATAATAGGCATTTCTCTCCTGGTCGGCGGCGTAGAACTCGCCCGTTTAGGCGGATCGTGGTACTACCTGATCGCAGGCCTGACTCTGCTCATCTCTGCCTTCTTCCTTTTCAAGCGTCGCTTCGCTGGTGTCGGGCTCTTCGCGATTCTTTTCATCATCACCGTATTTTGGTCAGCCTATGAGGCGGGCCTCGATTATTGGCAATGGGTTCCACGCTTGGGGGTGTTCTTGGTCTTGGCGATCCTCAATGCCCTGATCACACCGACACTGATCAACCGATCGCGCAACCGGGTGCCATTCACTATCGCTGGCGTTCTGGGCTTGGTGTTTTTGGGAGGCTTTGCGTTGGCGTTCGTGCCCCACGGCATGATCGAAGGCAAAACGCCAGTCGTTGGCCGGGACAGCTCGTCTGCAGAGACTGAAGGAAACTGGACTCACTACGGCAAGAATGCTGCAGGCACGCGTTACGCGCCCTACGGCCAGATCACCAAAGAGAACGTCGATCGGCTCCAGGTAGCTTGGACGTTCCACACCGGCGAGGTCGCGACCACTGGTCTCGAAGACCAGAACACGCCGCTGCAGATCGGAGATACGGTTTATGTCTGTACTCCAAAAAGCCAAGTGATCGCAATAGATGCTGATACCGGCAAAGAACGTTGGAGATTCAATCCGCAGTCGGACACTGGCGTCTGGCAACGCTGCCGTGGCGTAGGCTATTTTGATGAGACCATTGGCGAGAAGTACACCACTTCAGCGCCCGATCCTTCCCAGCTTCCTGCGGCTGCTTGTCGGCAACGTATCATCGTCGCGTCCAATGATGCCCGCTTGCATGCGATCGATGCCCACACCGGAGAACTCTGTGCGAACTTCGGAAAGCACGGCAGCATTCAGCTCAATGAGGGGATGGGACCATACAGCCCTGGCATATACTCCCAGACCTCTGCGCCGCTGATTGCGGGCGACCTCATCATCATTGGCGGTCGCGTATACGACAACGTTGCAGTAGGAGAACCCTCCGGCGTTATCCGTGCCTTCAGCGCAGTTACAGGCGAGCTAGAGTGGGCCTGGGACTTGGGTAATCCTCTGATCGACCGCCTTCCTCCCGAAGGGCAAACCTACACCCGTGGCACACCTAATGTGTGGGTTACGCCGACGTACGACGAGAGGCTCGGTCTGGTTTATCTGCCCACCGGCAATACCACGCCTGATTTTTGGGGCCCTGAGCGAACCGAAGCAGAAGACAAATACTCCTCCTCTGTCGTAGCTCTGGATGTACGGACGGGCAAAGAGCGTTGGACATTCCAGACCACTCACCATGACTTGTGGGACTACGACGTACCCGCTCAACCGACGTTGTATGACATCCCCAACGGCAAGGGCGAAACCGTTCCCGCTCTGATCCAGGTGACCAAGCGGGGGCAAATCTTCGTTCTGGATCGCAGAGATGGCAAGCCACTGACGGCAGTCAAGGAGTTGCCCGTTCCTCAGAATGGTCAAACCGGTGAACGCCTGTCGTCTACCCAACCAAACTCAGTAGAAATGCCTGTCATTGGTGCGGAGCCACTGACCGAACAACGCATGT
>Ga0160443_101029_pt1 | contig 11975 bp, 8 predicted proteins | sample HID1972I_E1MG_FD_108244 | JGI IMG/M metagenome (GOLD analysis project Ga0160443, IMG submission 108244) | Enriched pill bug-associated microbial communities from UW Madison campus, WI, USA - HID1972I_E1 MG | ecosystem: Host-associated > Arthropoda: Insects > Digestive system > Unclassified ... | reverse complement strand
GCGACCTGCATGATTTCCTTGGTGATGCCCTGGATCTTGATGTCCATCTGCAGTGCGGTGATGCCGTTGTCGGTACCCGCCACCTTGAAGTCCATGTCGCCCAGGTGATCTTCGTCACCCAGAATGTCGGTCAGCACGGCAAACTTGCCGTCGTCCAGGATCAGGCCCATGGCCACACCGGCCACGTGATCCTTGATGGGCACACCCGCGTCCATCATGGCCAGCGAACCGCCGCACACCGATGCCATCGACGAGGAGCCGTTGGATTCGGTGATTTCCGAGACCACGCGGATGGTGTACGGGAAGGCTTCCAGCGACGGCATCACTGCGAGCACGCCGCGCTTGGCGAGGCGGCCGTGGCCGATTTTGCGACGGTTCGGGCCCATGATGCGGCCGGGCTTACTCACCGAGTAGGGGGGGCAGTTGTAATGGAAGAGGAAGTTTTCCTTGTACTCACCGGCGACGGCATCGATGACCTGGCCATCACGGGCGGTGCCCAGGGTGATGGTCACGATCGCCTGCGTCTCACCGCGGGTGAACAGCGAGGAACCGTGGGTACGCGGCAGGATGCCGGTCTTCACGGAGATCGGGCGGACGGTGTCCAGCGCACGACCGTCGATGCGGACCTTGGTGTCGAGCACCGAGTTGCGCATGGTGCTGTATTCCAGCTCGCCGAATTCCTTCGACAGCTCGGCCGGGTTCCAGCCTTCGGCGGCGACACGGCCCGCCAGCGACTCGACCACGTCCTTCTTGATCGCCGAGATGGCGTCACGGCGCTGCAGCTTGTCGCGCACCTGGAAGGCTTCGCCCAGGCGCGGGCCGATGGCTTCCTGCAGGGCGCTGATCAGCACGTCGTTCTTGGCCGGGGCTTCCCAGGTCGACGGCTTGGTGCCGGCTTCCACGGTCAGCTCGTTGATCGCGTTGATGACCTTCTGCATCTCGCGGTGACCGAAGGTCACGGCGCCCAGCATCACGTCCTCGGACAGCAGCGCGGCTTCGGATTCCACCATCAGCACGGCGTTGGCGGTACCGGCGACCACCAGTTCCAGCTCCGAATCCTTCAGCTCGGTCACGGTCGGGTTGAGGATGTACTCACCGTTCTTGTAACCGACCTTGGCGGCGGCGATCGGACCCTTGAACGGGGTACCGGCCAGCGACAGCGCAGCCGAGGCACCGATCAGGGCAGCGATGTCACCATCGATATCCGGGTTCAGCGACATCACCGTGGCGATGATCTGGACTTCGTTCTTGTAGTCTTCCGGGAACAGCGGACGGATCGGGCGATCGATCAGGCGCGAAATCAGCGTCTCTTTTTCGGTCGCGCGGCCTTCGCGCTTGAAGAAACCGCCCGGGATACGGCCACCTGCGTAGAACTTCTCCTGATAGTCGCAGGTCAGGGGGAAGAAATCCTGGCCCTCACGCGCGCTCTTGGCGGCAACGGCGGAGACCAGCAGCACGGTGTCGTCGAACTTGACGATGACGGCACCGCCGGCCTGACGGGCGATTTCGCCGGTTTCAAGCGTGACGGTGTGCTTGCCGTACTGGAAGGTTTTGGTGATTTTTGCCACGGGGGTTTCCTTGGATGATGCTTTCTTCAATGGACCGCGGGCGACCCTTGCCGCCGACGGGTGACCGGTTGTCCGGCCCATGCGTTTGATGCGGTACTGCCAAAACAAAACCGCGGCGCATTCCTGCGCCGCGGTGGGGGTTCGTGCTTAGCGACGCAGGCCGAGCTTTTCGATCAGGGCCTTGTAACGCGGAGCGTCTTTCTTCTTCAGGTAGTCGAGCAGGCTGCGGCGACGGTTGACCATCTGCAGCAGACCACGACGGCTGTGGTGATCCTTCTTGTGGGTCTTGAAGTGGCCGGTCAGCAGTTCGATGCGGGCGGTCAGCAGAGCGACCTGGACTTCCGGGGAGCCGGTGTCAGCCGCGCTGCGCTTGTTGTCTTCAATGACCTTCTGGGTGTCGATCGACATGTCTTTTTTCTCTTGGATGCGTGGCCCGCAGAAACGTCCCATTGACGTACCGCGCGACTCGCCGTGAACGAAAGGATGAACCCGCAGAACGCGGGAAGCCTGAAAAGGCCGCGGAATTGTAACGTCCGCGGCTCTCCGGAACAAGGACCGGGCGGGTCCCGGGCCGGATCGGTCAGAGGTTGAACAGGCGCTGCGGCGCCAGCAGACCGGTCTCGTCGACCTGGCCCAGGCCCTGGATCGCCTCGCCCGGGCCGAAGACGACCACCCCACCCTGCGGCCAGCCGGCGTCGCGGATGCGCTGACCCACGCGGAAGCGGGGGGTCTGCTCGTCGTCCAGCGTGACCCGGGGGTAGTGGGCCAGACCTGCGTCCAGCGGCAGCAGCAGGGCCTCCATGCCGGCCTCGTCGCCCTGCTCGGCCAGGGCGCGCAGGGTTTCAAGGGTGACCATCGGGGCCTCGCGGAAGGGGTCCACCCACAGCCGGCGCAGGCCCGCGATATGCGCGCCGCAGCCCAGGGTCTCACCGAGATCCCGGGCCAGGCTGCGGATGTAGGTGCCTGAACCGCAGGTCACCCGCAGGGACAGACGCGCTGGCTGCTGGTCCAGCACCTCCAGGGCGTGCACCTCGACATCGCGCTCGGGTGCCTCGATCGCCTCGCCGCGACGGGCCTTCATATACAGCGGCTCACCGCCCTGCTTGAGCGCGGAATAGATCGGGGCGCGCTGGCGGATGCGACCGCGCAGCGGCGCCAGCGCCGCCTCCAGCGCCGCTGCGCTGATGGCCGAAACGGGCCGCTCACGCAGCACGGTGCCATCGGCGTCATCGGTATCGGTGGTCTGGCCCAGCACCACCTCGGCGTCGTAGGCCTTGGCCGAGCCGAGCAGCAGGCCGGCGATCTTGGTCGCTTCACCGAAGCACAGCGGCAGCAGGCCGGTGGCCAGCGGGTCCAGGCTGCCGGTGTGGCCGCCCTTCTCTGCCCGGTACAGGCGCCGCGCCACCTGCAGGGCCGCGTTGGAGCTCATGCCGGTGGGCTTGTCGAGCAGCAGGATGCCGTCCAGGCGGCGGAACGAAATTCGAGGTGCCATGCATTCAATTCAAAACGGCGCCGTGTGGCGCTGCCGGTCAATCCGGCCTCCGGCGGAGCGGTCGCGCTGCGACAGGCCCCGCCCCATAAGACAACAGCCCTTTCGGGCTGTTGGTCCATCAGACGTTCTTTTCGCCTTCGTCGGTGTCGTCCTCGACACCTTCATCGCCTTCATCACCCTGCCGGCTCTTCTCTGCCGCCAGCGTATCGGGGAGGTCGCGCAGGATGTTGTCGATGCGCTCACCGCGGTCCACCGAATCATCGTAGTGGAAGTGCAGCTCGGGCACGTGGCGCAGCTTCATCGCACGCGCCAGCTCCATGCGCAATTCCCAGGCCAGTTCCTTCAGGCCCTTCATCGCTTCCACCGAACGTTCGGGCATCAATGCCGTGACGAAAATCTTGGCATGCGCCATGTCACGGGTGATTTCCACGTCGGAGACGCTCACCGAAGGCAGGCCGTGTACACGCACGGCGTTGTGCACGAGCGTCCCCAGTTCGCGGCGGATCTGGGCGGAAACACGGTCGGTTCGATGGAAGGTCTTTGGCACGGTAGGCGGACTCGTCTTGAAGGGTGATGCGTAAGCGAAAAAGCCGGACCGCGTGATGCGGCCCGGCCTGGAACATTACAGGGTGCGCGGCACTTCGATACGCTCGAAGCACTCGATCTGGTCACCCGGCTTGACGTCGTTGTACGCCTTCACGCCGATACCGCATTCGGTACCGTTGCGGACTTCCTCGACGTTCTCCTTGAAGCGACGCAGCGATTCCAGCTCGCCTTCGAAGACCACGACGCTGTCGCGCAGGACGCGGATAGGCTTGCTGCGCTTCACCGTGCCTTCGATGATCATGCAGCCTGCGACCGCACCGAACTTCGAGCTGCGGAACACATCGCGGACCTGGGCGATACCGATGATCTCTTCGCGGATTTCCACGCCGAGCAGACCGGAGGCCACCTGCTTCACCTGATCGATCACGTCATAGATGATCGAGAAGTAACGCAGGTCCACGCCGTTGGACTCGATGATGCGACGCGCGGAGGCATCGGCACGCACGTTGAAGCCGATCACGGTGGCCTTGGAGGCAACCGCCGAGTTGGCGTCCGACTCGGTGATGCCGCCCACGCCGGAGTGGATCACGTTGATGCGGATGTCGTCGTTGGACAGCGCGACCAGTGCCTGGCTCAGCGCCTGCACCGAACCCTGCACGTCGGCCTTGATCACCAGGTTCAGCACCTGCTGGCCGTCGCCCTTGCCCAGGGTCGCCATGATGTCTTCCATGCGGCTGCCCGCGGACTGCACCAGGCGCGATTCACGGCGCTTGGTTTCGCGCTGCTGCGCGACGTCCTTGGCCAGACGCTCGTCTTCGACCACGACGAAGTCATCGCCGGCATCGGGCACGCCGGACAGACCCAGCACCTGCACCGGAATCGACGGACCCGCCTGCTCAGGCTGTGCGCCGGTTTCGTCGAACAGGGCGCGCACGCGGCCGTACTGGATACCGCAGACCAGGTAATCGCCCTTCTTCAGCGAACCCTGCTGCACCAGCACGGTGGCGATCGGGCCGCGGCCCTTGTCCAGCGAGGACTCGATGACCACGCCGGTGGCGCGGCCGTCGGCCACGGCCTTCAGTTCCAGCAGTTCGGCCTGGATCGAGATCGCATCCAGCAGGTCATCGATGCCCAGGCCAGCCTTGGCCGAGATTTCGACCATCTGGGTGTCGCCACCGAAGTCTTCGGACACGACCTGCTCGGTAAGCAGCTCGTTCTTGACGCGCATCGGATCGGCGCCGGACTTGTCGATCTTGTTGATCGCCACGATCAGCGGCACACCCGCCGAACGGGCGTGCTGGATGGCTTCCTTGGTCTGCGGCATGACGCCGTCGTCGGCAGCCACCACCAGCACCACGATGTCGGTCAGCTTGGCACCACGGGCACGCATGGACGTAAACGCCGCGTGGCCCGGGGTATCCAGGAAGCTGATCACGCCCTTCGGCGTTTCAACGTGGTACGCACCGATGTGCTGGGTGATGCCACCGGCTTCGCCCGTGGCGACCTTGGTGCGGCGGATGTAATCCAGCAGCGAGGTCTTGCCGTGATCGACGTGACCCATGATCGTGACGACCGGCGGACGTGCCACCGGCTCGCCCTGGTTGCCACCGGCCAGCGCCAGCAGCGCGTCTTCGGCGTCGTTGGTGTTGGCACGGATCACGTTGTGGCCGAGCTCTTCGGTCACCAGCGCGGCGGTATCGTGGTCGATGGTCTGGGTGATGGTCGCCATGACGCCCATCTTGAACAGCGCCTTGACCACATCGCCACCCTTGACGGCCAGCTTCTGGGCCAGATCGGCGACGGTGATGGTGTCGCCGATGGTCACGTCACGCACGATCGGAGCGACCGGACGTTCGAAGCCATGGGCACCACCGCCGCTGCGCGACTGGTTGCTGTCACGGCGGCTGCCGTGCTGCACGCGCCCGGTCGGACGACCGCGCGAGTTGCTGTTGTTGCCGCGACGGGCACGATCGGCGGCCGACAGATGCAGCTGACCGGCGAAGCGGTTGCCACCATCGTCGTCGCGCTTGGCGCCCGGACGGTTGTTGTTGTTCGAGTTGCGATCGTCCGAACGCGGTGCCGGACGGGCAGCCGACGGTGCAGCCGGACGCGCATTGCGGGCCGGAGCATCGGCAGCAGCGGGCTTGGCCGCAGCCGGGGCCGGGGCCGGCGGGGCGTTCTTGGCCGCTTCGGCAGCGGCTTCGGCCGCCTTGCGCTCGGCTTCGGCACGTTCCTTGGCGTCGATTTCTTCCTGACGCTTGCGGGCGATTTCCTCATCGCGCGCACGGTCCTTCTCGGCCAGTGCGCGCTGCTCGTCCAGATTGCGCTGGCGGGATTCCTCCAGCTTGCGCAGGATGTCGGCGCGCTCCTCATCCGCGGTCATCGGCTTGCCGCTGGCGTCCTTCATGTAGGTACGCTTCTGGCGCACTTCCACGTTGACGGTGGTCTTGCTGCGGCCGGCGCTGACGGTCACTTCCTGCAACTTGCGACGGTTCAGGGTGATCTTCTTGGCGGCTTCGTCGGTGCTCTCGACGGGCTGCTCGGTCTTGCCGTGCGAGCGACGAAGGAAGCCCAGGAGCTTCACCTTCTCGGTACTGGTCACGACCTGGTCGGGACCGCTGAACTTCATGCCGGCTTCGGCAAGTTGTACGAGCAGTTTATCGACCGGGGTATTGACCAGTTCGGCAAGCTTGCGGATGGTGGTTTGCTGCGACATTCGGATCCTATGATCTGGTTGGCGCTCCCTCGAAACGTGCGAAGGCAGCGCGGAGTCTAAGCCCTGAGCGGGTCAGGGCACTGTTCATCGCTGGCTCATTCGCCGCGCTCCAGGCGGGCGATCTCCTCGGCTCGGGCGGCAAGGATCAGGGCGGCGGCGCGCTCCTGGTCCATGTCCTCGATGCCGAACTCGAGGATCTCGTCGGCGGCCAGGTCCGACAGGTCCTCACTGGTACGCACGCCATGACCGGCCAGGGCGTAGGCGGTCGCCTCGTCCATGCCTTCCAGGGCGAGCAGGTCTTCCGACGGCGAGCCGTCTTCCAGACCTTCTTCCACCGCCAGCGCTTCATTGAGCAGCGCATCGCGGGCACGGGCACGCAGCTCTTCGACGATGTCTTCGTCGAAGCCTTCCACGGCCAGCAGTTCGCCGACCGGGACGTAGGCGATTTCTTCCACGGTGTTGAAGCCTTCGGTCACCAGGATGGCGGCGATTTCTTCATCCACTTCCAGCTTGTCCATGAACAGCTGGCGGGCAACGGTCTGCTCTGCCTCGGACTTGGCGGTCACCTGGTCCTGGGTCATCACATTGAGCTGCCAACCGGTCAGGCGGCTGGCAAGACGGACGTTCTGGCCGCCCTTGCCGATCGCCTGGGCCAGGCGCTCTTCCGCCACGGCCAGGTCCATCGAGTGCTTTTCTTCATCGACGATGATCGACTGCACTTCCGCCGGCGCCATCGCATTGATGACGAAGTTGGCGGGGTTCTCGTTCCACAGCACGATGTCCACGCGCTCGCGATTGAGCTCGTTGGACACGGCCGCACGCGCGAACCGCGCATGCCGATGCAGGCGCCGATCGGATCGGTACGCGAATCGTGGGCCAGCACGGCGATCTTGGCGCGGTCGCCCGGATCACGTGCACAGGCCTTGATCTCGACCAGGCCCTGGCCGACTTCCGGCACTTCGAGCTTGAACAGTTCGATCATGAATTCCGGGGCGGCGCGGCTGATGAACAGCTGCGGGCCACGCGGTTCCGAACGGACTTCGGCCAGGTAACCGCGCACGCGGTCGCCAGCGCGCAGTACGTCGCGCGGAATGCCCTTGTCCTTCGGGATGAAGGCCTCGGCGTTGCCGCCCAGGTCCACATAAATGTTGCCGCGCTCGGCGCGCTTGACCACACCGGTGACCAGTTCGCCGACGCGATCCTTCCACGCATCGACCACCTGCTGACGCTCGGCCTCGCGCACGCGCTGGACGATCACCTGCTTGGCGGCCTGTGCGGCGATACGGCCGAAGTCCGGGTTTTCAATCTGCTCTTCGATGAAATCGCCGACTTCTACGCCGTCGGCCTCCTCGATGGCGTCCATCAGACGGATCTGGCGGTCCGGAGACTCCATGACCACGTCATCGGCCACCACTTCCCAGCGGCGGAAGGTTTCGTAGTTGCCGTCCTTGTGGTCGATCGACACACGGGCCAGCACTTCTTCTTCCGGGTAACGCTTTTTGGCAGCCGAAGCCAACGCGGCCTCGATGGCATCGAAGATGACTTCGCGCGGGACGCCTTTTTCGTTGGCGACCGCATCCACTACCAGCAAAAGTTCCTTGCTCATTGGCTCACTCCGCGCGCGGCTTTTTGGCCGCCGGCTCGTTGGATGGTTTCTTGTTCGCCTTGCCACCCTGTTTGGGTGCCGGGCCAGTCGGTTTGGTCGGAGCCAGGCCGAGGGCGGCCCAGTCCGGCATGATGCGTGCCTTGTCGATGTTCTCGATGTCGGCGGTGAACGGAGCATTGTCGACCTTGAAGGTCACCGTGCCCTGTTCGATATCCACGGCGAGGATCTCGCCCTGCAGACGGCGACGGCCGTCCTGCGGCAGGCTCAACGTCACCTTGGCGGATTCGCCGATGGCGCGCTCGAACTGCGCGCCGGTGAACAGCGGGCGATCCACGCCCGGCGAGGACACTTCCAGCGTGTAGTTCGCCGTGATCGGGTCTTCGACGTCCAGCTGTGCGGACACTTCGCGGCTGACGCGCTCGCAGTCGTCGATGTTGACGATGCGCTCGGGCTGTTCGGCCAGCGGCACGTCGATGTACAGGCGCAGCGTTGCGCCGCCCGGCGCGGTCAGATACTCCACGCCCAGCAGCTCGAGACCCAGCGACTGAACGGTGGGGGCGAGCAGATTCGCGATTTCGGTTGCCTTGTCGCTCACAGTCGGCCTTGATTCGTTGAAAAGAAATACGGTCTGGTCCAGTGCATGGACCACCTTCCGGAAACAACAAAGGGCCCGTTGGGCCCCTGTCCGGTACAACTCCGGTCATGCTGGATTCCGGTGCAGATGCGCACGTGGTGCGTTCCTGCGAGCCCAGCGTTCCGGGGGTCACGGCGGCCTGGGTACAGGTTGCCGTTCCTGGAAGCCGGTTGCGGGGCCTGTTCATATCCGTTGAGGGGATAGGAGTAGACAGTCCGCTAAGCCACTGATGATAGCCGTTGCACCGCGCTGGTGCAATGGTTGGGGTGGCTACTGGTGCCTCTATTCGGAAAGCTGAACAGGGAAAGCGGACTGTTTAGGCTTTCGTCGAGGGCATCGGTGCAGGCAGGTCCGCGGGACGCGCCGTGAACCCATCCATGGGGGCTCATGGGCGACATCCATGTCGCCCCAATGGTCCCGCCAACCTGCCCGCACCGCTGCCTAGGGAAATGGCTGGTCAGTCACTGAGGTCACAAGCAAAAGCGGGCAGCATTCGAGGTGACAGACTGTCGTTGACCCTGGGTGTGCGTCGATCATCTTTGGCGCAACAACAACCGCAATCGCGGCCGGCATCGCCCCCCCCCTTCCACCGCCGCGCCGCCGCCGATGCCATAACGAAAAAAGCGACCTCGTTGCCGAGATCGCCTTTTCGTCTACTGCATCTGCACTGCAGATTTTCTGTGGTAGCGGGGGCAGGATTTGAACCTGCGACCTTCGGGTTATGAGCCCGACGAGCTGCCAGACTGCTCCACCCCGCAGCAGAAGCGGAATTGTAAGGGAGTTCGAGGTCCCGTGCAACCCCTTTGAAACATTTGCTGTGCGGCAGCCACTAGCCAACGCCAACGCCAAACAACCAGCGCGAACCGAACCTTGGAACGAAAAAAGCGACACCGTTTCCGGTATCGCTTGATTCGTCCACTGCCTCCGGTTTGCACCGGAGCTATATGGTAGCGGGGGCAGGATTTGAACCTGCGACCTTCGGGTTATGAGCCCGACGAGCTGCCAGACTGCTCCACCCCGCAGCAGAAGCGGATGAGCTGCGTACCAACCAACGATTGGTACCTACCGCAACGATGTTCTGGCGAAACCGCTGCATCAACAACTCAGGAGATGAATATTACACGAGTTGCGCACGTTTGTATCGTTTTTTACGAAATATGTGCAAATGCCTGCTGGCACCACACCATGATCGGGTTCCACGCCACGCCGAGGGCCAGCAGCGCCAGGGCATTCACACCCAGCACCACGCCCAGCACGCGGTCGTTGTTGGCCGGCAGCGGCTCGCCCACCGGCTCATCGAAGTACATGACCTTGATGACGCGCAGGTAGTAGAAGCAGCCGATAACGGCGCAGATCACGCCGACCATGGCCAGCCACAGCATGTCGCCCTGGATCGCCGCGCCGAGCACGGCCAGCTTGGTCCAGAAGCCCAGGAACGGCGGGATGCCTGCCAGCGACGCCATGATGCACAGCACCAGACCGGCCATCCACGGGTTGCGGGCATTGAGGCCCTTGAAGTCCTCGATCTTCTCGGCTTCAAAGCCATTGCGCGACAACGCGATGATCGCGCCGAACGCCGCGGTGGACATGATCGCGTAGCTCAGGGCGTAGAACAGCGCCGCCGAGTAACCCCGCTCGCCACCACCGGCCATGCCCATCAGCAGGAAGCCGATGTGCGAGACGGTCGAGAACGCCAGCATGCGCTTGAGGTTGGTCTGCGCGATGGCCATCAGGTTGCCGATCACCAGCGACAGCGCGGCCAGGCCACCGATCAGGTACTTCCACTCGTCGGCCAGCGGACCCACGCCCATCTCCAGCAGGCGGTAGGCCATGCCGAACGCAGCCAGCTTCGGGGCCGAGCTGATGAACAGCGCGACCGGTGCCGGGGCACCCTGGTACACGTCGGGCAGCCACATGTGGAACGGGGCCGCACCGAGCTTGAAGGCCACGCCGGCGATCATGAACACCGCACCGGTCAGCAGCAGCATCTTCTCTTCGGTGTGCGGGATGGCCGCATTGATGGCGTCCAGGTGCAGCGAGCCGGTAGCGCCGTAGATCAGCGACATGCCGTACAGCAGCAGGCCCGAGGCCAGCGAACCCAGCACGATGTACTTCATCGCCGCTTCCGAGGCCAGGCCGTTCTCACGGTTGCTGGCGACCAGTGCGTAGGAGCACAGGGCCAGCAGTTCCAGGCCCAGGTAGACCATCAGCAGGCTGCCGGCCGAGACCAGGATCATCATGCCCGCGGTGGCGAACAGGATCAGCACCGGAATCTCACCCTGGTAGAGCTTGCGCTCGCGCAGGTAGCTCCAGCCGTAGATCAGGGTCAGCCCGCTGCACAGCACGATCACGGTCTTCATCACGTCGGCCGCGGTGTCGCGGACGAACATGCCGTGGAAGACCTCGCCCTGCCCGCCCACTCCGGTGGCGAGCATGAAGAACACGACCGCCAGTGCAGCGATCGAGAACAGGTGGGTCCAGATCTTGTTCTTCTCACTGATGAAAAGATCAAGCATCAACAGGGCGAACGCACTGCCGACCAGCACCAGCTCGGGAGCGAGCGGCGGGAGGTCAGCGGCGGTCAGTGGCAACAGCGGCGAGGTGGTCATCATCAAATCCTGGAATCAATACTCTCGACGGCCCGATTACAGCAGCTTGCTGGATGCGATCTGCATCGCCAGCTTCGCGATCGAGGGCTCCATCAGGTCGGTCAGCGGCTTGGGGTACAGGCCCAGGGCAAGGGTGCCCACGGCGAATACACCCAACACCAGCCACTCGCGACCGTTGATGTCCTTCAGTTCGGCGACATGGGCATTGGCCACTTCACCGAAGAACACGCGCTTGTACAGCCACAGCGTATACGCCGCGGTGATCACCAGGGTGCTCGCCGCGCCGAGTGCCAGCCACGGATTGCGCTGGAAGCTGGCCATGATGATCATGAACTCACCGACGAAACCGCTGGTACCCGGCAGGCCCGCATTGGCCATGAAGAACAGCATGGCGAAGGTGGCGAACCAGGGCATCACGTTGACCACGCCGCCGTAATCGGCGATGCGGCGGCTGTGCATGCGGTCGTAGAGCACGCCGACGCAGGAGAACATCGCGCCGGACACGAAGCCGTGCGAGACCATCTGCACCATCGCACCCTGCAGGCCCAGGCGGGCCGCATCCGGGTTGCCGGCGTCACGCACCAGCCACATGGCGATGAAGGTACCCAGGGTCACGAAGCCCATGTGCGCGATCGACGAATAGGCGATCAGCTTCTTCATGTCGTCCTGCACCAGGGCGACCAGGCCGACGTAGATCACCGCCACCAGCGACAGCGCGATCACCAGCCAGGCCCACTCATGCGAGGCGTCCGGCACGATCGGCAGGTTGAAGCGCAGGAAGCCGTAGCCACCGATCTTCAGGGC
>Ga0160443_101023_pt1 | contig 12061 bp, 10 predicted proteins | sample HID1972I_E1MG_FD_108244 | JGI IMG/M metagenome (GOLD analysis project Ga0160443, IMG submission 108244) | Enriched pill bug-associated microbial communities from UW Madison campus, WI, USA - HID1972I_E1 MG | ecosystem: Host-associated > Arthropoda: Insects > Digestive system > Unclassified ... | reverse complement strand
TATCTGTGTTGGTAACAAAGTAAGGCGATAAATAACCGCGGTCAAATTGCATACCTTCAACAGTTTTAACTTCAGTTTCAGTTCCTTTAGCTTCTTCAACAGTAATAACACCGTCTTTGCCAACTTTATTCATCGCTTCAGCGATTAATGAACCGATAACTTCATCGTTATTTGCAGAAATCGAAGCAACTTGTTTGATCTTTTGGTTGTCTTCTCCTACAGTTTGAGACTGAGACTGCAAATTGCTAACAACAAGAGAAACCGCTTTGTCAATACCACGCTTTAAATCCATTGGATTGGCACCAGCAGCTACGTTTTTAATACCAGCTGTAATAATTGCCTGAGCTAAAACAGTAGCAGTTGTTGTTCCATCACCAGCTTGATCAGCAGTTTTCGATGCAACTTCTTTTACCATTTGTGCACCCATGTTTTCCATTGGGTCTTTCAGGTCAATTTCCTTAGCAACAGTAACACCGTCTTTTGTAATAGATGGTGATCCAAATTTCTTTTCAATGATTACGTTACGTCCTTTTGGACCTAAAGTTACTTTTACCGCATTTGCCAAGGTGTCAACACCTTTTTTCAAAGCATCACGCGCTTCAATATTATATTTTACTTCTTTTGCCATTTTATATTTTATTGTATTATTGAGTAAACTCTTTATGTAATGTGTTATTGCTTATTTATACTGACTGATTAAAGCACAGCATAAATATCTGATTCGCGCATAATTAAATATTCTTTTCCTTCATAGGTTATTTCAGTACCTGCATATTTCCCATAAAGCACTTGATCGCCAACTTTTACAGTTAGAGGTTCGTCAACTTTTCCATCACCGACAGCTACTACAGAGCCGCGTTGAGGTTTTTCTTTTGCGGTATCTGGAATATAAATTCCTGAAGCAGTTTTTTCTTCAGCAGCAGCAGCTTCTACTACTACTCTGTCTCCGATAGGTTTAATGTTTAATGCCATAATTTATTTAATTAAAAATTTAATGTTTAACACTTTAAAGGTTCTGTTCAGGAATTATGCCAAAGCTATGTTTTTCATCATTCTTGCCAATTTTTCACCTTTAACTCTGAAAGTCGAAGAAAGATTTTTAAAACCTGTCACACTCTATGTAAAAATGACAGGGTATTGCTTGCAATAAAAAAAAGGGATGAAGCTAGTCCATCCCTTTTTTGCAATTAGTTTCTTATCGTTTATTTTGTAGTATCTTCTGGAGCTACTGGGGTAGTAAGATTTGGTGCAGGAGTAGTTGCTGGAGCGGTTGTCGGGTTGATTTGATCGCCTAAACCTGAGCCAGCTCCGGGACCAACACTTGCTGGTATCGTAACGTTAATCAATAAAGCGATAACCATGATCGAGATTACCAATATCCAGGTTCCCTTTTCTAAAATATCACCTGTGCGCTTAACACCCATTAAGTTATTCGACCCTGCAAAGTTCGAGTTTAGACCACCGCCTTTTGGGTTTTGTATTAAAACAAAAAATACAAGCAATACGCTAGCTAAAATTATCAAGGCAATAAATAAATAAAACATTTCTTTTATCGTTAATTTAATTTCTGATTCAGTTCTTCAATAAGTTTGGCAAAATAAAGACTTTTTTCGGGATATTTCAAACTTAATTTTTTATAAGTATCTAGAGCTTTGTGGTAAAGTCCTTGTTCAGTATAAATTTGAGCCAATGTTTCGGATACAAAGCCGGAATTATCTTCTGCACTTTTACGTGCCTTATTCTCTAAATTGATCTTTTCTGCAGTTGGAGGCTTTATTTGGGGCTCTTCCTTAATGAATTTTTCAATTATCGGATTTTCTTTATGAGGAACCTGAAAGGGCTTTGCCTTTCCACCAAATTGCTCGCTCAATTTTTCTTCAGGATCCTGCAGATTGAAAATATGTTCTCGAATCTGTTGATCAAGAGGGTTAACAGGGTCGTTATTTCTTACTTTTGTACTTTTTTGCTCGCCAGGATTCCCTGAGACATAGGGTTGATAGGTACCGGCATATTCCATTCGTGTTTTTTGAAGCCACCAAACGTAGGAATAAGGCATCCAGTCATCTATATACCGGCTAGGTGATTCATGTTCTTCCTGTTCATCCTTCTTTGTTACACTAACTTCTTTCGAGACAGAATCCTCTTTGTTTTGGGATATATCTTTCTCTTGATAAACATTTTCTTCTATTAGCGCATCCGGCTCATCAATTTCCTCATCTTTATTATATTCTTCTGTTTCGATATATTCAGTAACCTGCTTTTTTTGAGAAGACACATATACTCTTAGCTCTTCCGGATCAGAACAAAATAAGGCTGCTTTTTGATAAATACGCTTTGCATCCACTTCATTCCTGGCGATACTTAATCTTGCCAAAAGAAACCAAAGCGCTTGTGAATAAGGATATTCTTTGCATAACTCCTGTACTTCAGCAAAATCTGCCTGATCAGGTTCTGATAAAAATTGATGAAACCTTTCTCGTTTTTTACTTATTTCCAAATTAATATTTTTCATCAGAATAAATTGTTTTTTAACGTGGATGAAGCCAATTACCAGTTTGCAAATGCCTGATTAAAAATATCTTCAGTTAACATATCGTTGATATCCTTAATTAACTGTTGTTCCTGGCTTTGTATCGGACCGGCAGAGGTAGAGAAATCTTTGAATCTGCTAAAAGACTTTTCGAAATCCAGTTTAGGATTCACTTTATTACTGTATTTGACACTTACTGTAATTGTTAGGCGATTCAATCCCGCACGATCATTCCCCTGTACGGCAGTTGGGTTAATGCTATAACCAGTTATTCTACCATCAAAAGCCGCATCTGCATCTGTTCTTACCATGCTGAGTCGGGTTTGGTTTCTTACACGGTTCTTTAATGCTTCCGTAAATTCCTGACTTAAGTAGGGCACAACAAGCGGTGCTGTATTTTCGAAGAAATCAACGCTAACGGTTTCCATTTCAGCCGGAATAGAAGCACCTGTAAAGCTATATAAGCCACAAGAAAAGTGAAAACAAGCAATGGCCAGGAACAGAGAAATCTGTTGTATTTTATTTTTTATTGCAAAAAGCATTAATTTAAATTTAAGTCTTTAATTTTTCTATAAAGAGTCCGCTCAGATATTCCCAACTCTTGAGCAGCTAATTTACGCTTTCCTTTATGCTTTTTAAGCGCTTTTTTAATTAAATCAGACTCCTTGTCGATCAAGGACAACGATTCCTCTACCTCCTCAATATCTTCAGTGATATTGATGTCATTACTATCTGATTGAGTTGGCTGGTGTATTGTTAACGTTGATTGTTTCGGGAAATCACTATATGGCTGATCAATTTCACGGTAAAGCTGATTGATATAAGGTGAATGCTCATCCATATTAGACGACACCCCGTTATTTACTATTTCTACTACCAGTTTCTTTAATTCTACCATATCCTTTTTCATATCAAAAAGAACCTTATAAAGAAGGTCCCTTTCTGAAAAGTCATCTTTGTGATCCTGTTGGATACGCATTGGTAAATTACTTCTGCCTTCAGAAGGCAAATAATTTTTTATGGTTTGAGCAGAAACCGTACGGTCTTTTTCTAAGACAGCAATTTGCTCTGCAATATTCTTCAGCTGACGAACATTTCCAGGCCAACTGTATTCAGCAAGTAATTTCTGGGCATCTTCAGTAAGTTGCACGCTCGGGCTCCGATATTTATCGGTAAAATCAGCAATGAATTTTCTGAAGAGTAAATTAATATCTTCCTTTCGCTCTTGTAAAGATGGAATGCGAAGCGGGACAGTATTTAAACGATAATATAAGTCTTCTCTAAATTTGCCTTTTTCCACTGCATTATAAACATCCACATTGGTAGCAGCAATTACCCGAACATCTGTTTTTTGAACTTTCGAGGAGCCTACACGAATATATTCACCAGTTTCTAAAACACGCAATAAACGTGCTTGAGTGCCGACAGGCAATTCCGCTACTTCATCTAAAAAGATAGTACCGCCGTTAACCACCTCAAAGTAGCCTTTTCGTGCTTCGTGTGCCCCTGTAAAAGAGCCCTTTTCGTGACCAAATAGTTCAGAGTCAATAGTTCCTTCAGGAATTGCGCCACAGTTTACCGCAATAAAAGGGCCGTGCTTTCGTGCGCTCAGCTGATGGATAATATGAGAAAATACCTCTTTACCGCTACCGCTTTCGCCAGTTATTAATACGGAAATGTCAGTAGGTGCAACTTGCCGTGCAACATTAATAGCCCGGTTCAGTAATGGAGAATTTCCAATAATACCGAATCTGTTTTTTATATCTTGTACGTCCATTCTCTAAATTCAAATAATTTTACCAATCAATGTAGCCGATGTACATGTTTCACAAATTACATTTACATAATCGCCAATCTTATAAGAACCCACAACTGGAAAAACGACCATTGAATTCTGATCGGTTCGGCCACAGAAATCCTGGTCCGACCGCTTAGAATAGCCTTCAATCAATACGCGGTGTGTTTTACCAATCTGCGCCTGGAGACTTAGCAAGCTGTGTCCCCGTTGTTTGCTCACAATTTCAGTTAACCGGCGTTTTTTTACCTCTTCCGGCACATCGTCTGCATAGCGTTTCGCTGCCATGGTTCCTGGGCGTTCAGAATATGTAAACATATAAGCAAAGTCGTATTGAACCAAATCCATCATGGATAGGGTCTCCAAATGTTCCTCTTCAGTTTCGCTGCAAAAACCTGAAATGATATCGGTTGAGATTCCGCAATTTGGTATGATTTTCCGGATTGCATTGATACGGTCAATATACCATTCTCTGGTATAAGTCCGGTTCATTAATTCCAGGATACGTGAATTACCAGACTGAATAGGTAAGTGAATATGGTTACAAACATTCGGATATTTTGCGATGGTATAAAGCACATCATCCGTAAGATCTTTTGGATGGGAAGTAGAAAAACGAACCCGTAACTGCGGATCAATATCTGCAACCAAAGCCAATAAATTGGCAAAGCTTACTGCTTTGTCATCTTGATTTTCCTTGTATTTATAAGAGTCTACGTTTTGTCCCAACAGCGTAACCTCCCTGTAGCCTGCGGCAAACAGGTCTTTCGCTTCTTTTACAATTGATTCCGGACTCCTGCTTCGTTCTCTTCCTCTTGTAAAGGGAACCACACAAAATGAACACATATTATCGCAGCCCCTCATAATCGAGATGAATGCAGTAATGCCGTTCGAATTTAAGCGTACCGGACTAATATCGGCATAGGTTTCCTCTCTGGAAAGCAAAACATTCACTGCCCGGGAGCCATCTTCAACCTGTTCAATCAGGTTAGGCAAATCCCGGTATGCATCAGGACCAACAACCAGGTCTACTAATTTCTCTTCTTCTAAAAACTTTGTTTTTAACCTTTCAGCCATGCATCCAAGCACTCCGATAATCATTTCAGGTTTTTGACTCTTAGCCGATTTGAAATCAGTTAAGCGTTTTCGAACGCGTAACTCTGCATTTTCCCGTATAGAACAGGTGTTGATAAAAATTACATCGGCGTCACTAAAAGTAGGCGTGGTTTCAAATCCGTTATCCAATAAAATAGATGCAACGATTTCACTGTCTGCAAAATTCATTTGACATCCGTAACTTTCAATATATAGTTTTTTATTAGGAACGTCTGTTGCTTTATTATTAAGTAAAAGCGCTTCACCCTGACGCGCTTCATCGTGTTCTTTAGATGGAATAAGAGATTCTAACATTGCTTTTTCTTTCAATGGGCAAAGATACAAAAAAAATGATATAATGACAGTTTGTCATGTTAATGATTGTTAAAGTTTAGCAAGTTATTTTTTGGAAATGAACTCTTTGGCTCGTTTTCTGTTTAACAAGCAAACAACCTTATCAAAACATATGACTTCAGCACCCGGCGTCTCAGAAAAATTAACTAATTGGAAAAAAATACTAATTTGGACTGCAGCTATTCTAATGTTTATTGTTCTGCTGCTAATAGTTGGTGGCTTCATTCTTCAAAATAAGCTTCCTGAGCAATTGAAAACTCAGGTTCAAAGGGAAACAAAGGGTGTATATCAATTGGATTTCGATAAGATGGATGTTAGCTTATTAACAGGCTCTATCAAAATCAAGAATGTTCAGCTTATTCCGGATACAGGTGCCTATTTTAAAAATCAGGATTCAACTAGTGCCGCTAACCTCTTTAACATGCATGCTGTTTCTTTAGATGTGGCGGGAATCAAGTTTTTAAAACTGATTTTTAACAAGGACATTCAATTATCTGCGATAACGCTCAATAAACCCGATCTTGTTGTTATGCAAATGAGTGATACGGTCAAAGTAGATTCGAGTGCAGAAAAATCGTTATATCAACAAATGCCTGATTTTCTAAAAGACGCCCGGTTGAAATTGTTAAGAGTTAACGATTTGTCGTATGTTCATCAGAAAAAAGGCGATACCACCAAGCGGGGTGGCAAATGGAGCGGTTTGAGCTTTGCTTTGGAGTCTATATCTGTTGATTCCTTAAGCCATCAGGATTCCACAGCTTTTTGGTTTTGTAAAGATATCAGGGTCGATAGTAAAAACGTGAATTTCGCTTCTTCTAATGGAATGTATAAGTTCACCATAGCAGAGGTGAAGGCGTCTGTAAAAGATAAATCGTTGAATATCTCTGCTTTTAAAGTCATTCCCCAATATCCGGAGATTGAGTTTACTCAGCGCATGAAAGAACCGGGGGATCGTTATCATTTCTTTTTTCAAAAAATTATTGCAAAAGAAATTGATTTTAAGCAACTGGAACAAAAAGGGTTGTTACATGTAGCGAGTCTAAATCTTGAAAAGGCTGAGCTTCGCATCTTTAATAATAAAAAACTGCAAGGCAGAAAGATTGACAAGACTGGAAACTTTCCTCATATAGCTATTAAAAAGCTAGGGTTGCCTTTAATATTGGATACAATGTTTGTACGAAATTTTGCAATTTATTACAAAGAGCTAAACCCGAAGTCTAATAAATCGGGCACCGTTTTCTTTACCAACCTGTATGGAACACTTCATAATATAAGCAATGACACGTTACATTGGAAAAAAGATTCCTGGATTCGTTCCAATTTTGAGACCAACTTTTTAGGAAAGACGAAGTTGCTGGTGGATATAAATTTAAATGTAGCTGATAAAGACGGCGAGTTCAATTATAAAGGATCTTTGGCACGAGGAGAAGGTAAATTTTATAATCAACTACTGGAGCCTATGGCAATGGCCAGGATTGAAGAGGGCGTCATTAACAAGATCACTTTTGCAGTGAATGCGAACCGTTTTGGATCAACCGCTCATGTTCAAATGTTATATGATAATTTAAAAGTGAATGTATTAAAAAAGGATGGTGAAGTTTTAAAAAAGAAAGGTTTGCTTTCATTTTTAGCCAATACATTTATAGTCAAGAATAGTAATCCGCGGAAAGAGGGGGAAGCACCGATTAGTGCCGATATAAGCCATCTTCATGATCAAGATCGTTCTTTTTTTAATTTAATGTGGAAGAGTATTTTTGTCGGATTAAAGGTTAACTTAGGGCTACCCGAATCTAAATAATTATATGAAGAAAATTTGGAAGATTACTGTTGCTGTATTTGTTGTTATCATATTAGCTTTAGGTATTGGTTCTTGGTATTTAAGTAAGCATTGGAAGCCCATTCTAAATGAGCGCTTACAGATCATTGTCAGTTCCTCCTCTGATAGTTTATATACTTTATCTTATGACGAATTTGATTTTAGCTGGTATAGTGGGAATGCTTATTTGACAAATGTTTCCCTAACGCCTAATAAAGAAACTTATGAACGTTTAAAAGCAGATAATAAGGCACCCGATAATCAATATTCTATTCAGGTAAAATCCATTAAGCTCAAAAATTTTCATCCCCAGCTGTTGTACCGCAAGCAAAAATTAAATATTGATGAAATATTAATTGAAGATCCTACAATATTAGTAATCAATGAACATTCTTCTGAAAAAGATACGCTTCAAATAAAAGAAGAGAAGACTCCGTACCAACAAATCTCCAAGTTTCTAAAAGAATTACGAGTGAAAGATTTGAATGTAAGGAACCTGAATTTTACATATCAAAATAATTCGCAGAAAGAACAAAAGGAAACGAAATTAAAAAATATTAATATTGCTGTGCATGATTTTTTGATCGACTCGATATCCCAAAAAGACACTTCACGCATTTATTATTCATCAGGTCTCGATTTTAAAATGGATAGCTATCAGATCGCAACGCGTGACAGCATGTATTACATTAACTTTAAAGCAATCGATTTCTCTACATCCAGAAAACTGTTGAAGATGAATCGTGTAGAAATGAAACCTCGTTATAGCAAAGCTGAATTTTATAAAGCAGCTAAAAAGCCCACTGATCGTTTTGATATCGTTTTTGATTCACTGTCCATTCAAAACATTGATATCCATCAATTACTAAAAAACCAACGTTTTCATGCCACTAAAGTTAATATTAAACGAGGATCTCTTGAAGTTTATAATAATGCCAACTATAAAAGAATAAAGACAAATAGAATAGGGAAAGATCCGCACCAGCAATTGCAAAAACTGGCCTGGAATTTTAACATTGACACCATTAATATTCTCAACACGGGTATTGCGTATGAAGAATTGAGCAAGTTAACGCAACAGCTTGGGAAAGTATCGTTTAATAATTCTACCATCCGTATTTTCAATGTTACCAATGATTCCTTAGTAATCAGCCGCAATCCTATAATGCGTGCGCACTTATTGACTAAGTTTATGAATGCTTCCCAATTGAAAGCTAATTTCCAGTTCAATCTGTCTTCTCCTATCGGGGCTTTTGATTTTCAAGGTAAATTGAATGCAATGAATGGAAGAGCATTGAACTCGGTATTGAAGCCATTGGCTCAGATAGAAATAGCTTCTGCCAACATCAAAAGCCTCACGTTCAATTTTAAAGCGAATCAAAATCATGCAAGAGGAAATGTAAACTTCCGGTATGATGATTTGAAAGTAGAGTTACAGATGCTGAAACAAGGAGGATTGATATCAAAAAATAAATTAGCCTCAACCATTGCTAACAATTTTATTATCAATAGTAGCAACCCCACAGATGCCGGTGAATTTATAAAAGGGGATGTTTATTACAAACGTCCAGGCACCTCTTCTTTCTTTAATTTTATCTGGAAAAGTATCTTTCAAGGAATAAAATCAAGTGCTGGTGTTGACAAAGAGCGAGAAGCAAGATTAAAGAATACCGCTTTGGAAACGAAGAAAGCAGTGAACGATACGAAAAAAGCTGCCAAAAAAGTAGGCAGCTTTATTAAGGGTGTATTTGAAAAGCAAAAAGAAGAGTAATCGGGATTTGATTTAAGATCCAACAATTAAATTCCAACCAAATTCATCTTTAATTCTTCCGTATCGCAAATCATTTAAGTAGTCAATAACCTTATTGGAAAACTCACGTGTTGCCGGATCGCTTAGTGTATAAATTTTACCTTGATAACCAATTTCAGCAATTGGCGTCAATGTAGCTGCAGTTCCTGCTGCAAATGCCTCTGTAACAGTACCTTGTTCTATTCCGTTAATTAATTCTTCAATTGTTACCTTTCGTGATTCTGTTTTCATTCCCCACTTTTTTGCGATATCCATGATGCTTAAACGCGTAATACCACGTAAAATGGTTTCCTGATCTGGAGTAATCAAGGTATCTCCAATTCTAAACATTAAATTGGCAGTTCCCGCTTCTTCGATGTAGGTATGTTCCTTGGCATCGGTCCATATCAACTGATCAAAACCTTCATCTTGAGCTAACTTTGTAGGATGAAGAGAAAGAGCATAATTACCGGCATTTTTTGAGAAACCTACTCCGCCTTCTGCTGCGCGCGTAAAATGTGTTTCTACTTTTAAGCGTAAGGCTTTGTTATAGTAAGAACCAACAGGGCTGGTTATAATCATAAATTTATAGCTGGCAGACGGATGAACGCCTAAAGCCGCTTCAGTTGCAAACATAAAAGGGCGTATATACATAGAAGAACCTTTCGTTGAAGGCACCCAATTTCGATCTAAATCAATAAGCTTTTGCAATCCGCCAATAAATATTTCTTCCGGTATAGTTGGCATTTCCAAACGGGAAGCTGATTTATTGAAACGTTCAAAATTTTGATCGGGACGGAAAATGCTAACCTGTCCGTTATCAAATTTATAAGCCTTGATTCCTTCAAAGATCGCTTGACCATAATGGAGAGAAGAACTAGATGGGCTCATTGCTATATCACCGTAAGGCACAATTTTTACACTTTGCCATGCGCCGTTGTTATATTCTGCTACTAACATATGATCAGACATTACCTGTCCGAATTTTAGATTATCAAAATCTACTTGTGCTAAACGAGATGCTTTTGTTTGCTCTACTTCTATAGAATGAACTTTTTCCACGATAATTTTATTTAAATCTGCAGGTGCAATTTAAGAAAAAAAAGAGGTACCCTCCTAATATTAATACTTAAATGGACAACTATTACGAAATAGTATAGTAAGGAGTTCGGCAACATAGAAGCAGAAGCAGCGTTAAACAGAGGCCTGTAAAATTATTGTGTGGCTATTTATGATGACGGGATATACAATAATTTTTATTTAAGTTTGTTTTTGGTACAATTAAAAAGAGTATTTCATTTAGAAAACGATAGATAATGAACAAAAAGAATTTATTGAGTGCACTTGCAGTATTGCCCTTTATGGCGTTTGCACAACAAGATTTCACTGTCAATGGGAATCTTAATAAAGTAGCCGCACCAGCAAAAGCATACCTGATTTATAGTGATGGCGGCCAACGGAATATTGACTCGGCTGCTATCAACAATGGTAAATTTGTTTTTACAGGTACCGTGGCTAATCCAGCCAAGGCAATGCTTGCTGTTGATCCGTCTGGTGCCGGTATGACTCAACTGACAGATCCGGATTTAATTAATATTTACCTTGAAAAGGGCACTATTGATATAAAGGGAACAGATTTAATTTCCAAAGCTACTTTGACAGGAACTCCTCTTAATGTTGATCAGCAGAAGTTAAATAAAGATCTGGCCCAAGTGAATGCGAAGGAAAAAGAGTTTATGCAAAAATACAGAGCGGCTACAGAGGACGAACGCAATGCAGAAGACTTTGGCGAACGTATGGATAGTCAATACGAGGCTATTCAGGAAGAAAAAAACGAAGTACTATTAGCTTTTATAAAAGCTAATCCGAAATCATTCCTCAGTTTAAATTCTTTAGTAGAATATGCTGGTCCTACTCCGGAAACTGCTGAAATAGAGCCTTTATTGAATTCGTTATCTCCGGAAATTCAAGCGAGTGAGCCTGCAAAAGCGCTTCAGGCCCGTTTAGAAATTGCCAAGCGATTAGCGGTTGGATCTCTTGCACCTGATTTTACACAAAATGATCCTGACGGAAAGCCTGTTTCACTCTCTTCGTTTAAAGGTAAATATGTATTAATTGATTTCTGGGCCAGCTGGTGCGGACCTTGCCGTCAGGAAAACCCTAATTTAGTTGCAGCTTACAATGAATTCAAAGACAGAAATTTTACCGTTTTTGGAGTATCGTTAGATCGCGAAACAGGCAGAGAAGCATGGTTAAAAGCGATTAAAGATGATCAACTGACATGGACGCAGGTATCGGATTTGAAATTTTGGAATAATGAGGCCGCTGAACTATATGGTGTTCGTGCAATTCCTCAGAACTTCTTACTTGACCCCACCGGTAAAATCATCGGCAAAAATTTAAGAGGTGAAGAACTTCATAGTAAATTAGCCGAGATTCTGGACTAAAAGTAAAGATATATTAATAAAAAACCCTCTTGAATACAAATTCAGGAGGGTTTTTTATTAATAGAAGTTTGAAATGGGTTAAATATGACTAAGTAAAAGCGTTTTAATATAGCACCCTGAATTTGATGGTCTGGGCTACAGACTTTAACTCTTTTAAAAGCTTTTTATCATATTTTCTGCTTATATCAGTAATTACGTATCCAATCCCATTCTTTGTCATTAAAAACTGAGCAAC
>Ga0160443_101019_pt1 | contig 12141 bp, 10 predicted proteins | sample HID1972I_E1MG_FD_108244 | JGI IMG/M metagenome (GOLD analysis project Ga0160443, IMG submission 108244) | Enriched pill bug-associated microbial communities from UW Madison campus, WI, USA - HID1972I_E1 MG | ecosystem: Host-associated > Arthropoda: Insects > Digestive system > Unclassified ... | reverse complement strand
GCCAGGATGTTGACCACACCGCTGACGAGCGCCACACCGAAAAACGTGCTTTTAAGGGGCGAAACAACCGCCGCAGTGAGGGACTGCGGCGGTGTCTGCTGGTGGTTTTGAAAGCCCACAGCCTGATTTTCCTTTAAGCGGCAAGCGCCGATGCGCTGGCGAAAATGAAGTCCGATGCGTCCAGTACGCTTGCATCGACACCGTTGAGCGTGATGGATACGGACGTGTCTGCTGCCGAAAGGATAACGGCATTTCCGTTATCGTTATACCACAACAAATCATTCACCGAAGTTGCACCCCAGGCGGAAACATCAAGCGTATCCGTACCATCCTGATAACCGTAGGTTCCGGTCGGGCCGGCGTTCACGACGTCATTGCCGCCGGAGAATACGAAGGTGTCCGCGCCGGCAAAGCCCGTCAGGGTATTGGAAGCGGCCGTATCCTCGATCACCGTGCCGGTGGCCGCGAAGTAGTCATAGAAGCCGGCCAGAGAGCCGAAACGGGCAAGCTGGTAAACGGCGAGATCGAGAAGATCGCGCGCGCCTGCGAGCGAGTAGGAGCCGTCGGGATCGATCAGCAGTTCCTGCTGGCTGACGGCGATGCCGCTAGTGGACTGGCTGTAGCCGGTGCCGAGAACGATGCTGTCGACCGAACCTGTCAGGTTGCCCTGGGAGTATTGCAGGGCACCGGTCATGACAATGCCCTTGCCACCGTTGCTGCCATCGCCCCACGCCTCATAGGTCGTGTTCGGATCGATAGTGGTAGTGGCGAGAGAGCTGGTCTGAGCGTCGTAGAACGCACCATAGGTCGAACCGAAACCGCTCGTCCAACCGTTGAGGTAACCGATCAGGTCGGAGGAAGACTGCGTCAGTTGAATTGTGGTAGCCATAGGTGTACTCCTTTGCTGGCCAATAGGGATACCTTTGTCATGTGACGAAGGCGTTTCATCTCCGGGACGGGCTGCAACCCCAGCCCGGAGAATTTCTTCCGCGCATCAGAACTTCACGTTCATCGTTGCGATAAATGTGCGGCCCGGCGCGGTATAGGTACTGGCTGCCGGGATGTATTTGCGGTCGGTCAGGTTGTTGACCGCGAAACGAAGCGTCGCCTTTTCGTTGAAGGTATAGGAGCCGTATAGGTCCACCGTCGTGTAGGGATCGGTTACCTCCCGCAGATTACCCTCCGTATCGAGCGTCCGCGATTGCGTCGGCGTGACATGGTTGAGCCGTGCGCCCATAGAGAATTTTTCGAAGAAACGCATGCCGCCATCGAGCGTCAGCTTCACCTTGGGTGCAACGTCACCCGGCCATGCGACGATCTCGCCGCTTGTCGTGGTCGTGCCGTTAGAGAAAACCTGGGTTTTGTCCGGCCAATCGGTCTTCAGCAGCGTCGCTGAGCCACCAAGCCAGAAGCTTCGCGCATCGTAATTGCCCTCGAATTCAAGGCCGCGCATATAGGTCGTGCCATCGAGATTGACGAAGCTGGTATAGGTCCGATCCGCCACCTGATCCGTGACGAGATAACCGAGAGCGATGTAATCCTTCACCTCACGGCGAAAGGCGGCCATTTTGATGCGGACGGAATCGTTGTCCAGCAGCACGCCGTCAAAGCTCATATTCGCGCCGATTTCGTAAGTGGTGGCTTTTTCGGCCCGCAGGGATGTGTTCGGGGCATATTCATATCCGGGGCTGTCCCCCGGACGGGCACCGGCAAAGAGAGCCTCGAGAATTGTCGGCGGACGCAGGCTTTGGGAATAGCTCACATAGGGACGGAACCAGTCGACGGGTTTCAGTTCAATCGTGGCGGAGGGTAACCAGGCACTGTAGGTGCGATCGATATCGACATTGTGCTCCGGGTAGTCGGTAACGGGTATCGGTGGCGTAATTGTGCCAGTTCCAGGCATGCAACCTGCCGAAGCATTAGGCCAGGCACGCGCCAGATAAAGCGCGTAGCGCGCAGTCCAGGACGGGTTGGCGGGAAGGAACACCTGATTGAAATAGTCGAGAGGTGTGTAATGGTTGCCGACTGGATCGCAGGGGACAGAGGTGTCTACGAGATAGCTGCGGGTACTGTAATAAGTCGCCGATCCCTTCAGGCGTGACCAGTCGTAACGCACGCCGCCACTTAGCGTGATCCAATCCGCCGGCTCCAGCTCACCGTTTAAAAACAGGCTCGCGACATCGCGCCGCCCGGCGGGGCTGAAAGCCGTGTAGCTGGTAGCAAAGGAGGGGTTTTCCTTGATCTTGGAGCTCATAGCAACGGATGTGGCTATATCCCGGAAGGCTTCGGCCCCATAATTTAGGCTGAGCGCACCCGCCTTGGTGTCGAAACGACTGGTATTTTCCAAGTTGCCACCGAAGCTGCGCAGGCCCATATCTAGATTGGTCTCCACCGCATAGGTGCGCGCCGATCGCAACTCGTGCGTCATATTGTCGTTCAGCCACAACGACGATTTGAAATCGATGAGTTCGCTTTCGGGGTCCCAGTCCAGCTTCGCGACGACGCTGTCATTGCGTACACTTTCCCTGTCGACAACGGTGGACGCACCCTGAACAAAATCATTCTGCTGATGCATCCATGACAACGAAGTCTGCACATCCCCGAAGTCACCTTCGCCCTTGAAAAATGTCGACCAACCGTCCCTGCCGAGCAGGTCCTTCATCGTCAAAGCGGTGCTTCGGGCCTCACCCTTGGTTCCGATCTTGTATTCATCCATGATCGTGCGGCTGTAACCGGCAACAAAGGAGAGAGGGCCATTCGGCTCACGAACTGCGGCCAGAACCGAACCCTGAAAATCGTAACCATTGGTGCCACGGGAGACATTCACCTCAGCCCCCTTGTTCGCACCCTCGGGGATCAGATCGGCGGCGCTGACGGTACGGAACTCGACCTTCCCGCCAAGCGAACCCGCGTTACCCGACCTCGCATTGGTTATTTTCTCGATCTCGACAGCACGGATAAAGGCAACATCGACGTAACCCTGCCCGGCGCTCGCGGTGTAACTCGTGGCCCCGCCGAAAGCTGCGCCACGCTGCGCATTCTGCCGCGCACCATCGATGGAGACGACCACGCGGCCGCTTTCCTGCAAGCCACGTATATTGGGCGAAACGGTAGGGAAGGTGCCATTGCCCTCACCGGCGTAGACGCCGGAGACGCGGTTGAAGACATCGCGCGTGTTGCGCACGCCGGCGGACTGGATCGCCTCGCGGCTGACGACGCTGACACTGGCGGGTGTTTCATAAACCCAGTCGGGCGTTCCCTGATAACCGGTGCCGGCAATGGAATTGCGTCCGGTTTTTCCCGTCACGGTAATTTCTTCCAGAACGGTGGTGCCTTCCGCCCCGGAAAGATCGGCAGCGGCCTGCCCCGAGCCTATGACGACGGCTCTACCATTTCCGGCAAACCGGAAATTCACGCCCGTGCCGGCCAGAAGCCGGGACAGCGCATCCCGCACCGTAAAACTGCCGGTAACGGCATTGGTGCGCACATTGCCGGCGGACGGCGTGGCAAGCGTAACCTGCAGACCGGATTGCCGCCCGAAAACGCCGACAACGGAGGACAGCGGCTGGGCGGGAATATTAAAAGGCCGCGTTGCACCCTGCTCGCCACCGGAGCGCTGACCATTGGCGGCATTCGGTCCGCTCTGCGCAAAAGCCGGTACCGACATAGAAACGACCACCGCCGTTGTCGCCAAAAGCACCGTCATACGTGCCGGCTTTGCCGAGTTTTTCCCTGAACCGTTCTTACGTATCTGGAGGCGCATACTGCTTTTGTCTTCCTGTCTTCGCTCCGGCTATATCTTGACCGGATTACTCAACAAAAAGACGATTGCCTCGGCAGTTTTTTTCAGGGTTTCGGAGAATTTTTTATAAACGACTGAAAATAAATACGATTTTTTGTTTTATTGCGCTTCAGAACCGGGTGATGATGCGGGCAGTATTGGCAATTGCATGAACCTTGCCCTTATAGGGTTCCACCAATGCTTCCAGCGCACGGTCCGGATCGCGAAGATTGTAGAAGCCAGTCACACGCTGCTCTGCAAGCGTCTTGTCCGCCATCGTCAGCCATGCGGGATGATACCGCTGGATTTGCTCGACGACAGAACCGATCGTCGCATCCACAACGTAAAGCTCGCCGTTGCGCCAGCCACCAATATCCTCGACGGGAACGGTCTCTTTCCGGATTGCACCGGAGGCGTCGACAACCAGCATCTCACCCGGCACCAGCCGCGTTGGTGGCGCGTTGCGGAAGGAAGCTTCCACGGAACCATGCGCAAGAGCGACTTGCGTCACGCCATCCGTCATGTCGACATCGAAAGCCGTGCCGAGCACTTGGACGGTCAGGTTTTTCGCCTCGACGACAAAGGGACGGTCGCTATCCGGCACCACATCAAAAAAAGCTTCGCCCTTCAGCACCTTCACATTACGGCGGCCATTGGCAAAATCAGTGGTAAGCGCACTTGCCGCGGCAAGCTGCACCCTGCTGCCGTCTTCAAGGGTTATGGTGCGGCTCTCTGCGGTACTGGTCTGATATTCGGCCTTGATATGGACGAAAAGCGTGGGAACGAACAGCACCGCAAGACAGAGAGACACTGCTGCCACCGCCATGCCGGCATAATGTCGCAAGGACCAGCGCCGTCGCGATGCCTGTTTTCCGGCAACGCCAGGCAGGTGCGGCGCGTCTTCCCAAAGGCTCTTTAAACCCGGCTCGACCAGACCGAGATTCCGCCAAGTCTTGCATGTCCGCTCCCAGGCCAGACGATTTGCCGGCGAAGCAGCCAACCATCGATCAAATTCCGCCTTCAGCCGCGGTTCCGCCGAACCCGTCTGCAGGCGTATCAGCCAGTCGGCAGCCTCTTCCGCCTTCCCGGTCGGCAATGTTATTTTTTTATCGGGATCAATTGTCATTGAGCCGGTCAGTTCCTTTGACTGGGCGGAGGAGATGCCTCGTCTTCCGTGTTGCTTTAAAGACGTTTGAGGGAGAACTTTTTTTCACAAGATGAAACAATAAAGGCTATTTTACTGCATTTCTTTGGTAATGGCGGCAATACTACTCTTAATCAGACGGTGGGCGCTAGCCACGGATACGCCGAGGTGACGGGCGATCTCTTCCATATTGTAGCCGCCAAATCTATGCATTTCCAATGCCACACGCGCCTGAACCGGCAGAGAGGCCAAAATAGTCTGCATCTGCCGGACCTCGTCGCAGAACAGGGCATGCTCTTCTGGTGTGCCGTGACCCTGCGGCATGCCCCAGAACGGAGTATCGTCGGGCCGCTCCCGCAGGTCGTGTCGGTTGCGGCGGCGATTATCGAGGGCGAGGTTGCGGACGATGCGGAAAAGATAGGATTTGAGGTTGGAAGGATTGCCGGAACCTTCGGGAACGAATTTCAGGAATGCCTCCTGAACCACGTCCTCCGCGTCCGCCCGCGACCCTAAAATAAGCGTGGCGTATTTGATCAGGTCAACCCTGTGCGCGACGTAAGCGTTATAACGCTTGTCATCTTCCCGTATGCCCATGTCTCAACCGAGAGAAATTTCAAGGATAAATGAAACTGCAAGCCCCCAAACGACAAAGCAGTTTTCCCGTCTAAACCTCTAGCACCCAAACTCTCGACCGAACAGCTATTTCATGACTATTATTATCAAGAATTTGTGCGGTCGCGGGTCCTGCAACAGCCAGAGACTCGCAGACCCGGCGGCAGGCGCGGCCGGGTCCTGTGATAGCGTCAGATAGCGCCGTCGACTATTACCATCGGCCTGCCCTGCGAACAGGGTTCGATGCGCGCATCGATGCGGTAGATATCGCGCAGCATGGCCGGAGTTATCACCGTCTCGGTGCTGCCGCTCACCACCATTTCGCCGCGCGCGATCACCATCGTATTCTCGCAATAACGAAGCGCATGATTCAGGTCGTGCAGGGCGATCAGCACGATCATGCCAGTCTTCTGGGCAAGGTCGGTCACAAACCCCAGAACCTCGACCTGCCGGTGGAGGTCGAGAGCAGATGTCGGCTCGTCCATCAACAGTACCTCCGGCTTGCGGGCCAGCGCCTGCGCCAGGGACACAAGCTGCCGCTGACCGCCAGACAATTCGCCGAGCCCCCGGAAAGCGAGATCGTGGATTTTCAGCGCCTTGAGAATAGCGTCGATCTCAAACAGCTCATCGTCGTGAACACGCCAGCCGCCGCCCTGCTTGGCGGACAGAAGCACGGATTCGTAAACCGTCAGCACGGCGTTGGCGCCGGTGTCCTGCGGCATGTAGCAGATGGCCCGGTTGCCGCGTGCCGTATCTGACAACTCGACAAGCCCGGGACCGGAGATCAGGCTGGCGATGCGCTTGAAAAGCGTTGACTTGCCGGCAGCGTTCGGGCCAATGACCGCCGTGACACTGCCGCTTTCCAGCGTATCGATGCCGACCTTGGAGAGAACAGTCGTGCGGCCGTAGGCAGCGCCGACATCCTTCAGTGCGAGCGCTACCATGCGCGTCTCCTGTTGCCGAAAATGAGCGCAAAAAAGAACGGTACGCCAACCAGCGCCGTGATGACGCCGATTGGCAGAATTGCGCCGGGAATGAGTATCTTGCTGATAACAGAGGTCGCCGACAACAGCAGCGCACCGCAGATCACCGAGCCCGGCAGGAAGAACCGCTGATCTTCGCCCACCACCATTCGGGCTATGTGCGGGCCGACAAGCCCGACGAAACCGATGGTGCCAACGAAAGAAACCGGAATCGCGGCCAGAAGGCTGACTGTCAGCATGGTCTGCAGCCGCAGCCGACGCACATTGATGCCCATGCTGGCTGCCTTGTCGTCACCCAGCCGAAGCGCCGTCAGCGCCCATGCGTTGCGCATGAACATCGGCACCGTAACGAGAAGAATACCACCGGTGATATAGACCTTTTCCCACGTGGCCTTGGTCAGGCTGCCCATGGTCCAGAAAACGACGGCGGCGAGCGCCTGTTCGGAAGCCAGATATTCAAGCAGCGACAATGCGGCATTGAAGGTGAACACCAGCGCGATGCCGAGAAGGACGATAGTCTCCACGGTTACGCCGCGCATCGTCGAGGCAAAATGAATGAACAGGGCGGCAATCATCGCCATGATGAAGGCGTTGATCGGCACCATGTACTGGACGGCACCGGGAAAGATCGCAACGCCGCCAACAAGGGCCAGCGCGGCGCCGAAACTGGCAGCGGCCGAAATGCCGAGCGTAAACGGGCTGGCGAGAGGATTGGACAGGATGGTCTGCATCTGTGCGCCCGCAACCGAAAGCGACGCGCCGACGGTGACCGCCATCAGCGCAATCGGCATGCGGATATCCCATATCACCACCCGAAGCTGGTTTGCAGCAGCAGCCGGATCGGCAATCGTCGCCAGAACTTCTGATATCGTGTAGCGCGCCGGACCAAGTGCCATGTCGGCAGCCATACTGAAACAAAGGGCGATGAAAAGCCCGAAGAGAATAACAATCCTTCGTGCGGCAAGGGCGCGATATTGATCGCGCCCACTCACGCCAACGACGCTTTCATTCAACGAACTCATTCATTCGAACCTTTTTCGAGGGATGCGAAGTAGCCCGGCTTGTAGGTGACGGGCAGGAATTTCCGGTGAAAGTCCTCAAAATTCTTCTCGGGATCGAGATCGGCGAAGAGCTCGGGATGGAACCACTTGGCGAATTGCTGAATCGGGAAGAACTCGTAGGGCGCGCCGTAGAACTGGTGCCACACGGCATGGACATTGCCTTGTTTGACAGCCTTCAGTTCCGGAAAAGGCGTGCGCTTCATCAGGTTTGTCAGTCTTTTCCGGGAAAGAGCCATGTCGGCTCCGCGTCCAACGGGAACGAACTGGTTGATGTCGGATTCAGCCGCCCAGTTTGAGCCGGTGACGATGACATGATCCGGATCGGCAACGACGAGCTGCTCGGGATTGAGATCGCCGAACGTCGTCTTGATGATGCCGTCGGCAATATTATGGCCGCCAGCGAGATCGACCATCGCGCCGAAATTGACCGGGCCGAAGGTGCGGCAGCAATTGTCTTCACCGGAAATGCCGGGCGCGCGCTCGATGAAGACGCCGGGACGCTTCAGGCCCTTGACGCTGGCGAGCCGGTCGGTCACGCGGGCGATTTCTGCACGGCGATAGGCGATGAATTCCTTTGCACGCTCTTGCGCGCCAAACATTTTCCCGAGAATTTCAATCGAGGCTTCGCTGTTCTTTTCGGGATCGATGCGAAAATCGAGATAGACGATCTTGATTCCGGCGGCGGCGGCCTTCTCTTCGAAACCACTTTCCTTGGCGGATTTTTCCGCTTCCAGATTGAGGGTGATCACGTCAGGCGAAAGGGTAATGGCCGTTTCCAGACTGAAATCGCCCTGCGGCACATAACCGAAGCGCGGCAGTTTTTCGATCTGCGGAAAGCGCTCGACATAGGCAGCGTAGCTGTCAGGGTCCTTCTTGAGGAGATCGTCACGCCAGCCGACAATGGTGTCGAAGGTCTGGTCGCCCTTGAGCGCCGCGATGACGTGGATCTGGCGCGCCTCACCAACGATGACACGTTTGACCGGCAGGTCCAGCTCGACCTTGCGTCCGGTGACATCGGTGATTTCTCCGGCATAAGCCGGCAAAGCGAGAAGAGACAAAGCCAGCACCGCAAGATGCCTGAGAGCGTTAAGCCGCATGAGAAGTCCTCTTATTTCCAAAAGAAAATGATGAAGCCGCATGGCTGCGGCTTCATCCATCGATCGGACGGCGCTCCCCTTCACCGTCCCTGTCTTATTTCGTGTCCTTCAGCGACACAAAGTAACCGGGCTTGTAGTCGAGCGGCAGGAAGCGGGCATGCAGCTCCTTGAAGGTCGCCTCGGGGTCGAGATCCTTAAAGAGGTCCGGGTGCAGCCACTTGGCGATTTCCTGAATGGCCACGAACTGATACGGGTTGTTGTAGAACTGGTGCCAGATGGCGTGGACATTGCCGTTCTTGACCGCCTGTACCCCGGTGAAAGCCGGGCGCTTGGTCAGGTTTTCAAGCTTGCGGTGGGCTTCCTTCATATCCGCGCCATAACCGACACCGACCCAGTTGCCGCCGGGAACATAACCGTTCCAGTTGCCACCCGTGATGATGATCTGTTCCGGATTGGAGGCGATGATCTGTTCCGGATTGACGTTGCCGAACGTGCCGGGAATGATGTCCTTGGCCATGTTGATGCCGCCGGCGAGTTCGACCATCTTGCCGAAATTCTCGTTGCCGAAGGACATGCAGCAATCGTCGGAATAACCGCCGGCGCGTTCGACGAACACGACGGGCTTCTTCGGATTGGCCTTTTCGAGCGTATCGGTGACCTTGGCGATGGAGTCGGCGCGGAACTTGATGAAGTCCTCGGCGATCTTTTCCTTGCCGGTCAGTTGGCCCATCAGACGCATGCTCGGCTCGGTGTTTTCCATCGGCTTTTCGCGGAAGTCGACGTAAACGAGCGGGATGCCGACCTTTTCGAGCTTCTCGATGTAACCGGCCTCCTGCGTCGCGGTCTTCGCGTCGATGTTCATCAGGATCACGTCTGGCTTCAGCGAAATGGCCTGCTCGATGTCGAAGGTGCCGTCTTTCATGCCGCCAAAGGTCGGCAGCTTGGCAATATCAGGGTACTTGGCAAGATAGGCCGCATAGGTTTCCGGGTCGGCTTTCGCCAGGTCGTCACGCCAGCCGACAACGTGCTGGAAAGGGTTTTCCTTGTCGAGCGCCGCCAGGAAATAGATCTGACGGCCTTCGCCGAGGATCACATGCGAAACGGGCACATTGACTTCCACGTCGCGGCCGGTCACATCCTTGACGGTGACCTTTTCGGCCAATGCAGGCCACGCTGCGGATACGAGAAGGCCAAGGGCAAGTGCCGCGGATTTGGCTGAGATGCGCATCGGATATTGCTCTCCAGTGTTGACTGGCGCGGCTGTATTATTTTCTGACTATACTAGTCAAGTTTTATGTTTTAGAGCCATTCTTAACTGACCGGTATGTGAGCTGAAGACCGATGATCGACACTATCCACTATGGCAAAAACGACAGTCTGAGAGACGAAATCAAAACCTATTGGTCCGGCCGCGCCGCGACTTTCGACCTTTCCCCGGGTCATGAGATTTTCTCCGAAGAAGAGCGCGAGGCCTGGCACGCGCTGGTTTTGAAGCATCTGGGCCAGGGAGAAGGCCGCAAGGCGCTGGATCTGGCCAGCGGCACCGGCGTTATCTCGCACCTGATGGACGATCTCGGTTTTCAGGTCACCGGCATGGATTGGTCGGAAACCATGCTGGAGCTTGCAAGGGCGAAGGCGAAAACCCGCGGGCGCAATATCCGCTTTTTTGTCGGCGACGCCGAAAACACGATGGAGCCGGACGAAAGCGCCGACGTCATCATCACCCGCCATCTGGTCTGGACGCTGGTTGACCCGAAGGCAAGCTTTGCCGAATGGTTCCGTGTCTTGAAACCCGGCGGACGCCTGCTGATCGTCGATGGCGATTTCGTCAACACCGGCTGGCGCGAAAGACTGGTCAAGAAGCTGGCGGCGGGTCTGGAAAGCATCGGCCTTGTGAAGCCGGACCAGCCGCACAAGCCGGCGGATCCGGAAAACACCTTCAACAGCATTCTATCGCGGGTCTATTTTTCACAGGGTGCAAGAGCTGGTGACGTTGCAGCGCTGTTGCGTGAAACCGGCTTCGAGCCCGTTGCCATCGATCAGGAACTTCAGGCCATTCATCGTGCCCAGGCAAAAAATTTCAGTCTGCTGAAAGGCATCTTGCGGGGATTGCAGCACCGTTATGCAGTATGCGCCGTGAAGCCGCACACGTCCGACAAGGGATAGGGCGACCAAAGCCCACAAGCTGCCGCCCAGCTCACCGTCACCCCGGATGTGATCCGGGGTCCAGTGCGACCAAGTCCTTGATCGCGTAATAATAGTTTCTCACGGTACAGACGCGCCTTGGCTGGATGCCGGATCTAGTCCGGCATGACGCATGAAAACGCGACGAAAGCACCTCATTTTTCCGCCCGCTCGAATAGCTCCTCAAAGCGCGGCTTCGCCCGGCCTGGGACCTCTACCGTCCTGTAGCTCTGCGGCAAAACCGCGTCCCCCACCTTGATCAGCATGACCATGCCCATGCCGTAATGCGGCGAGCATTTGATGCCGTAAAAGCCTGGCTTTTCGAAACCGGTCTCGAATTCGTCGTTGATCCGGCTTTTGAAACCTTCAATCCCTTCGGGAACCATACTGTCGATCGTCGCGGCATTATGGCTCTTGTGGCTCGGCACGAAGCGCACGCGGTCGCCCGGAGCGATCTCCAGAAAATCGGGCTCGAACACCATGGAGCCCTTTTCGCCACGGTTCAGCATCTTCACCTCGAAGGTCTCGGCTCCGGCTTGAATTGAAAACCCTGTGGCCACAACCATGGCAAGTCCCGCGGAAACGGAAAGCTGTCGGGCGCAAAAGCGGAGATTTGCAAGTCTTTTCAATTTCATCATCGTGCCGTTGCTTTCCTTGCGTGATCGGCCGCACCGTGGGCCGGCAGAAAACGAATATGTGAAAATCCGCTTTCATCCGTGGTGACGACGGATTGCACCCCGAACACATCGGCGATGGTCGAAGAGGTGAGGACCTCGCGCGGTGGGCCGACAGCGATCATTTCACCGCGATGCATGATGGCGACGCGGTCGCAGAACATGGCGGCATGATTGAGATCATGCAGCGCCGCCACAACCGTCAGTCCCTGCCTGCGCACCAGATCGAGCAGGCCGATCTGGTGGCCGATATCGAGATGGTTGGTCGGCTCGTCCAGCAGCAGAATATGCGGCTCCTGCGCCAATGCGCGGGCAATGTGCAGGCGCTGGCGTTCGCCGCCGGAAAGGTGATGCCAGTTTCGCTCGGCCTTGTCCGCCATATCGACATTTCCGAGCGCTGCATCGACGATGGCATCGTCCTTTGGCGACCATGCGGAAAGCGGGCCGAGATAGGGCGTGCGCCCCAGTTCCACGGCCTGTCGCGCGCTGATGCGCTCGGTGGTTTCGGCCTGCTGCTCCACAAAGGCCAGCCTGCGGGCAAGTTCGCGCCGCCCGAATGTGGCAAGCCGTTCCTCACCAAGCATGACATGACCCCGACGCGGCAT
>Ga0160443_101011_pt1 | contig 12237 bp, 14 predicted proteins | sample HID1972I_E1MG_FD_108244 | JGI IMG/M metagenome (GOLD analysis project Ga0160443, IMG submission 108244) | Enriched pill bug-associated microbial communities from UW Madison campus, WI, USA - HID1972I_E1 MG | ecosystem: Host-associated > Arthropoda: Insects > Digestive system > Unclassified ... | reverse complement strand
TGGGGAAAAGCTCCCTTTAAAAGAAGTTCTATATTATCCGAGAAAAAGCCGGAAGTGTAGGTGTTTAAAATCAAAAAATGTTCTTTTGGGTCTAAGAGCTTAATTACATCGCTTATCATCTCTTCAATTTGATTCTCCAGTTTCCACTTTTCACCTTTCGGACCGTGACCGTAGGCCGGAGGGTCAAGAATAATGCCATGATAGGTATTTCCTCTTTTAATTTCACGCTTTACAAATTTCAGGGCATCTTCTACAATCCACCTGATGTTGTTTAAGCCAGATAACTCCTGATTTTTATTAGCCCAGGTAACAATCTGTTTTATCGAATCAACATGTGTGGATTCTGCTCCGGAGGCCTGCGCTATTAACGATGCGCCGCCCGTATATGCAAATAAGTTCAAAACTTTCGGGGCAGGCGTTTTAAAAGACCTGATTGTAGAGGCGATATACTCCCAGTTGGCTGCTTGTTCGGGGAATACGCCAATATGTTTAAAAGCAGTTAAGGCTAGCCGGAGTTTGATTTTTACATCTCTATTTTTAAAGTCAATAAACCATTCATCCGGAATGTTTTGAGATTTCTTTATCCATTCCCCTTTCGTAGAAGAATGACTGACAAATTTAATGTCATGTAGCTTTATCCATTCCGCATTGGAAAGGGCCTTTGGCCAGTGAGCAGCAGGTTCTGGCCGTATTAAAACCAGATTTCCAAATCTTTCAAGCTTCTCCGAGTCGCCACAATCAATTAATTCATAATCCTTCCATCCGGAAGGAATTGTAATAAGTTTGGAAAACTGGTCCATGTATTTTAATTCTTAAACTTAGAAGCTTTTCTTTGCAACCTTCATAAAAGGACTTGCAAATACAAATTCATTAAGTTCCTTTATATCTGTATGCGCTATTTCTTTATTTGAGCCTTCCCAGTTTTTCTTCCCTTTATATAAAAATAAGATGTAATCACCTATTCCCATTACCGAACTCATATCATGGGTAACAACAACGGTTGTTGTATTGAATTCTTCTGTTAAATCCTGAATTAATTCATCAATCAGGATGGATGTTTGAGGATCCAGTCCAGAATTGGGTTCATCACAAAACAGGTATTTTGGTGTCATGGCAATGGCACGTGCTATTCCCACCCGTTTTTTCATTCCACCGGAAAGCTCAGCAGGATACAGGTTGTTTTTGCCGGCTAAATTAACACGTTCCAAACAGAAATTTGCACGGTCTATTTTCTCGCTTTTGCTCATATCGGTAAACATTTCCAACGAGAAAATGATATTTTGTTCCACGGTCATTGAATCAAAAAGAGCAGAGTTCTGAAATAACATTCCGATTTCTTTTCGAATAGGGATGCGGTCTTCAAATGATAGCCTTGTAAAATCCTTGCCACCATAAAGAACCTTTCCAGAATCTGGTTGATGAAGTCCCACCATACATTTCAAAAGCGTACTTTTTCCTGATCCTGAACCACCAATAATCAAACTGATTTTTCCAGGTTCAAAATTCGCAGAAATACCTTTAAGAACTTCGTTGTCACCAAAAGATTTATAAATGTCAATTACTTCAATCATGTATTTTGAGTTTTTTCAATCAGGCGTCGTCTATAGCATGATTGCCGTAATTATATAATCGCAAACAAGAATAGTTATACAACTCACCACTACACTCTTTGTGCTGGCAAGTCCTACCTCTAAAGAGCCACCTCTGACATAAAAGCCCTGATAAGCAGAGATGGAAGTGATAACAAAACCAAAAACAAAAGCCTTCACCAGAGCGACAGAAACTGTATAGCCGTTAAAGTCACCAGTAATACCTGTAATATAATCCGCCGGCGTCACCGCGCCAGATAGCGCACCACCTATAAGTCCCCCCAAAATAGCTAAAAAAATGGATACGATAACGAGCAAGGGCACCATTGTAATTCCTGCCAATATTTTCGGTAAAATAAGATAACCAGGCGCATTGATTCCCATAATCTCCAGTGCATCAATCTGTTCTGACACGCGCATAGAACCTATTTGAGAAGAAATGGACGAACCAACTTTTCCTGCCAATACCAGGGCTGTTATTGTCGGACTCAACTCCAGGATGCTAGAATCACGATTAATCTGGCCTATAATAGAAGACGGGATGAGATCGGAAACCAATTGGAAGGCAATCTGCATCGTCATTACCGCTCCTATAAATGTAGAGATAATGCCGACCAGGCTAAGAGACCCAACCCCAATATCGTTCATATTTAAAATAATTTCTTTCCAATATATTTTCCACTTTTCAGGTTTCTTGAAAACCGATCTGATAAGTAAGAGATATTTGCCGAATTCTGTAAAAAACATATAGTAATTATGATAGGTCGTAAATATAATGTTTTTTCATCGAAATTGTTTTTAGCAGATGAAGGTATCATCCGCCTATCAAGATTGCCAATCTCTAAAAGATTAATTTGAAAAGGTCAACCTGTTGGATTTTTATTTTTGTAATTTAGTTTCTTATTTAAATCGTCGATGAATATTAAGAAGGACAAGATTGCATTGGTAACCGGGGCAACAAAAGGTATGGGAAGAGCTATTTCTATTGCTTTGGCTCGAGAAGGGTATAAGATCATTGCTTGTGCTCGAAATCACGACTCATTAAAACAACTGCAAACTGATATTCTTAATGAGGTTTCCAATAGTGAGGTCCTCACCCGGCGGTGTGATTTTTCAATTCCAGCCCAGGTAAATGAACTAACAACTTGGTTAGAGACTAATTCCCTTCATGTAGATGTATTGGTAAACAATGTAGGGCTATTTATTCCCGGCTCCATTTTAAATGAAGCAGCTGATGTTTTAGCTAAACACATGCAGGTAAATTTATTTGCCCCGCATCATTTGTCGGTTTATCTGGGTCGTAAAATGCGTGAAAGAAAAAGCGGGCATATCTTTAATATCAGTTCCATAGCTTCGAGAAATGCCGTTGTGACTGCCGGTTCTTACTCTGTAACAAAATATGCTTTAGCCGGTCTAACAGCGATATTGCGCGAGGAGCTGAAAAAAGACAATGTAAAAGTTACGGAGATTATACCGGGCTCAACATTGACATCCTCATGGGAAGGAACTACTGTTTCAAAAGATGAATTTGTTTTGCCTGAAGACATTGCTCAAGCTTTACTATCCATTTTAAATATGAGTCCGGGTGCCAATGTTGATGAAATTATTATCAAGCCGATTAAAGGTCAGATTTGAAACAAATAAATTATAGTCATGAATGTCAGAAGAATCAGTTGGGGATTAATTGTACTGTTTGTAGGACTGGTATTGTTGTTTTCCAATTTAGGATACATCAGTTTTAATTGGTTTGCTGTCTTTTCTTTATGGCCGGTTTTGTTAATTTTATTGGGATTGAGTTTTATGCTTCCCGAGCGATCGGAGAGCAAATACATCATGGTTTTTGCAACTGTCGGAGTTTTAGTCCTTTTTGCATACCAGGGCTTGAAAACCCCAACGAATAATGGATGGTGGGGTTTCAATTTCAATGAAAAACCTGAACTCAATGAGAATAATCAAGATTCAGATTCTGAAATTTCAAGAAGCAATACCAGCTTTTCCCGGGAACTGGATCCAAGCATCAGGTATGCCACTTTAAATATTGATGGTGGTGCCATCGCCTATCGCATCGGAAAAAGTACGGATAAGTTGTTTTTTGCAAAAGCGAGCAGCAACATGAGCAATTTTTCACTTTCAGATAAAACCAATGGTGAGAACATCACGCTTGATTTTAAAATGAGAGACCAGAAAAATACAGGGCTTAAGAGAAAGGATATTCATAATCGTGCGGAAATCAACTTAAGTGCCGTGCCTATCTGGAACATCAATCTTGAAATAGGAGCCGGTAAAGCTAATTTTGATTTAAGCGATTATAAAATAAGAAAACTGGATATAGATGGCGGTGTTTCGAGCATTCAGGTGAAAATGGGAATGCCTTCTGAAAATGAAACACAAATCGACTTTGATGGCGGTCTGGCAAGCTTTGAACTAAACATACCCAAAGAAGCTGCCTGCCGGATTGTTTCAGAATCAGCCCTTTCATCGCAGAAATTCACGGGCTTTATTAAGCAGGAAGATGGTTCGTTTGTTACCGATAACTATAATAGTGCAGAGAAAAAGTTTGCTGTAAGCATTGATAGCGGGTTATCAAGTTTCAGTGTTAATCGTTATTAATTGGAAAACCATCCACAATATTATGTAGTACAGAAGGGAAAGCCTGCCGGTCCCTATTCTTTGCATGAACTTAAACTTATGGGTCTAAAGTCAAGTGACTTTGTTAAAGAAGTAGGGTCAGAAGATTTTAAAGAGATTCGTGAGCTGCCCGAATTAAGCCAATTGCTTTCCATTAAATTCCAGGTAGCCTTGCCTCAGTATTTTGCCAGTATGGATACACGCTTATTAGCATGGGTAATTGATTTCTTTCTGGCTTTCGCCATTTATTGCTTTCTCATTCTGCTGCCAATATTAGCGTTTACAGCCAATCCTGAACGTATTCAATATGTACTTGCCGGTTTGCTGGCAATCTTCCCGATTCAGTTTATTTCAACTGTATTCCTTGAATGCTCAAAATATCAGGGCTCAATTGGTAAGTTCATTCTTCGGATCAAGGTATGCGATATACAGGGCTTACCTATTCATTTCAGTAAATCCCTGTTAAGAAATGTCTGTAAACTAGCCGGATTCCTAAGTCTCGGAATTGGCTTTTTTGCTGGTTTTTTCAATCGCAAACAACAATGCTGGCATGATAAGCTTGCCAATACATTGGTTGTTAAAGATCGTTTAATATAAGGCCTACGCTTCGTCTTTTGTATTTCTAACCAGGCCTATTCCCGAAAAGAAAAAGATGATGCCTATTATTCCAATGACAATCAGTTCTCTGTATGCAGTGCTATGCTGTACAAATTGTGCTCCTACATAGATGAGACCAATAATCCCTAAAATTGTAAGGATCGTTCCGAAAGTTCTTTTTACGTTCATAATGATAGCTGAGTTTTAATTGCATGAGGAATTGCAATTACTGTGCCTAAACATTTAGTCAATCCCTGAAGCGACATCATCCGATATACTTTACAGTGTTAATGAGATTAAAGAGCAGTTGACGCAAAAAAGTCTTTCTGTAAAAATGGATGATAAGAAAAAGTTATGCGGATATTTGTTAGTTAATGGAACTAAAACAAAGAAAATTACAGGTGCATTAACAGATATTGAACTTTTGCAGGAAGTTAACAAGTTCTTCTAAGTACTAACTTACCAGATTTTCTTAAATCAATCGCTGACGAGATCGTGCCACGACAATGGAACAGTTTTTTTGATTATGTTTCACTTTAGTGCAACATTTCTTATATTTGTATTATGTTCAGCAAACAGAAAAAAAGAACTATCATTTTTTATAAAAACTACTTTGAGCAATTCTTCGTGAAGCAAAGAGATAAAGTTAAAGATAAAATTATTTGGACCTTTAGTTTGATAGAAGAACTGGAAAGAGTTCCCGAAATATATCTCAAACACATGGAGAATACAGACGGACTTTTTGAAATCAGGGTTCAACAAGGAAGTGATATTTTTCGTATATTCTGTTTCTTTGATCAAGGACAATTGGTGGTACTAGCGAATGGTTTCCAAAAGAAAACCCCAAAGACCCCAAAACAGGAAATAGAAAAGGCACTTAAAATAAAGGAAGAGTATGAAAGCAGCAAGAAATAACATGACAACATTGGATCAGTTTAAGGATAAACATTATGGCAAGGCAGGTACAGCCAAGCGTGATGTGCTGGAAGCAGGTTATGAAAGTTTTAAAATCGGTGTATTGATACACGAAGCCAGGCTTGAAAAAGGACTTACGCAACAGGAACTGGCCGACAAAGCCGGAACAACGAAATCCTACATTTCAAAGATCGAAAACAATATTAAAGAGGTTCGTTTCTCCACATTGCAGAAAATAGTTAAAGTCGGTTTAGGAGGTGAATTGGAACTGTCTATCAAGCTCTGATCTTAACTTCCTCTATATTTCAGAATCTGTAACCTGATAGAGATTTTTAGCCTTGGTCAACTACGCCAATGTATAAAGGTGTTGTATCATCGTCCTTTTTACCAATCAGGATAATGCTGTAGTAGCGATTCGCCTCTAGCTTTATGTTGTCTCTGGTTACAAGCACATTTCCGGATTCATCTTTGATAGTCAGCTTGAAAGTGCCGGTGTTTTGAGATAGGAATCCTTCATTTGCAGTAGCGGATGTTTGATTTTCAACCGCTCTGTCTTTAAAGGCAGACCGGATATCCTGATCTCCAATCTGTAGAGATACTTTATCGGTGATATTAGCCAGGTTAAAAAAACGTAAGCCAGCACTTTCAGCATTTGCTGGTGATTCCATAACTCTGTCTACCGTAAGAACGTGCAGTGGCATGTCTTTGACACCATAGGTGAAAGACGTATAGTGGGTGCTATCCGCAATGGTAATTGTCGTATCAACAAGGGTTTCTTGAGATTCGGTTCCTTTTACAATGATGTGCCTGTTGCCAGTATAGAAGGTTGCTTCCAAAGTGTTTTTATAAACTAATGGTTGCGCGCTATTTTCAGTATAATATATTATTCCCTGAGCATCCGGATATGCATTTACCATGGTAAGACCGGCAACGGGAATAGGGGTATAATTATCATCTTTTAAACAGCTGCTAAGCAAGAAGCTTCCAATAACAAAGCAGACGAAAATGTAAAATCTATTCTTTTTCATAATGTACTTATTTAAATGAGCCTAAAGCTCTGTTATATCCAATTAGTAGAAAACATATTTAGAAAACGGAAAGTTTTTTGAAAATGCTACACTTTTTTTTATTATTTCCGTCTTCTCGTATCAAAAAGGTGCTGTATTCACTTTGGGGGATACTTGTTAATAGACTCCTGACAAATAAACTTTTTGATAAGCTCTAAATTTAGAGTAGTTTTATCATTGAAATAATGATAGTCTGACTGATATGAAACATTTTTTTACAATTGTAACCTTTCTGCTTTCTCTTAATCAAGTTGCCTGGTCACAGCCGCTCGTTCAAAAGATTTCGACAGCATTTGAGGCTTTTGAGAAGGATAATAACCTAAAATACGGCATCGCATCGCTAACGGTTTTAAATGCAAATACCGGTGAAGCCATCTATTCTAAGAATGAAAAGTTGGGTCTGGCAACAGCTTCCACCTTGAAAACGATTACTACTGCAACTGCCTACAGCGTATTAGGAAGTAATTTTAAGTATGAAACGAGTTTATTGTACAGCGGAACGATCAAAGATGGTGTTCTGGATGGTAATATTATTCTTAGGGGAACCGGCGATCCCAGTCTTGGAAGTGAGAATTTTGAAGAAACGCAGCCTGAAATTCTTTTAAAAAGGTGGGTAAGTGCAATCAATGCAGCAGGTATTAAGAAAATTAAGGGTGCTATTATTGGCGATGATGCGCTATTCAACGGGCAAATGATTCCCAATGGATGGACTTGGGTGGATATGGGTCAATATTATGGTGCAGGGGTTTCCGCACTGAACTGGAGAGAGAATAAGTTTCAGATCGTCATTTCACCAAAAGGAAAAATAGGGGATCGTGCGGAATTGGTACGCACGGAACCGGCTATTCCCTACCTGGATATCATAAATGAAATAACCATTGGAAAGGCTGGAACCGGCGATCAGGTTTATGCATTCTCAGCGCCCTATTCCAATAAAGTAATTTTGCGGGGCACGTATGCGGCAGATTTGAAAAAACAGATTGAGATATCATTGCCGGACGGCGCTTATGATGTAGCAGCAAGCCTAAAGGCTGCTTTAACAGCACAGGGGATTCTTTCAGAGCAAGAGTTAACGACTGCCTATCGGCTTAAAGCAGAAGGGAAAACCTTGCCGATGAATACAACCTTGCTCGATCGGTATTATTCTCCCACCTTAAGCCAGATCAGTTATTGGTTTTTGAAGAAAAGCATCAACCTGTATGGGGAAGCTTTGTTAAAAACAGCTGCTGCGCATGAAAACATCGATTCTGAAACCGGCGAAGCGGCTGAATGGGAACAAAAATTCTGGTCTGTGAAGTTAGGAATTGACTCGGGAACCTTAAGAATAAGAGACGGTAGCGGACTTGCGCCGGAAAATAGGTTGACAACGTTTGCAATCGCAAAGATATTAAACCACGTAAAAAAAGAAAACTGGTTTGGAAGCTACTATGAAAACATGCCTTTGTACAATAATATGAAAATGAAAAGCGGTACAATAGGCGGTGTATTGGGCTATGTTGGCTATCATACCTCGTCAGACGGAACTCCATTAGTGTTTGCCTTTTTGGTTAATAACCATGAGGGTGCTTCCCAACCGATGCGGCTAAAAATGTTTAAAATGCTGGATGCGTTGAAGTAATTGAATTTGAATAGATTTAAATTCAAATTCTTATCTTTGTAATTGCATGGAATATAATTTAGATGTATCAATCGATAAGGATTCAGGCTTTTGCTTCGGGGTAGTTTACGCTATTGATATGGCGGAAGATATCCTGGAAGAGGACGGTTATTTATACTGTCTTGGTGATATCGTGCATAATGATGAAGAGGTGATGCGGTTAAAAGAGAAAGGTCTGCGCATTATCAGTCATGAAGATCTGCCTGGCTTAACGAATGAAAAGGTTTTAATTCGTGCTCACGGCGAGGCCCCGGAAACCTATAAAATTGCCCTTGAAAATAATATTACCTTAATTGATGCTTCTTGTCCGGTAGTTTTAAAGCTTCAAAACCGTATTAAGACTTCCTACGATGAAAATGAGAAGATCCTGATTTTCGGAAAGCATGGGCATGCCGAAGTAATTGGTTTGCAGGGTCAAACGAATAGTGAAGCCTTGGTTTTTCAGGATATAAGTGAACTTGACCATGTTGATCTGCCTGAGAAAATTACATTGTATAGCCAAACGACAAAAAGTACTGATAAATTCTATGAGATTAAAGAAGAGCTTCTAAGCAGGGGTTATGATGTCAGAGCCAATGACACCATTTGCCGCCAGGTATCCAGTCGTTATGAAGACCTGGGAAGCTTTGCAGAAAAGTTTGATAAGATTGTATTTGTTTCAGGTAAAAAGTCATCTAATGGTAAGGTACTGTACGACGTTTGTTTGAAGAGTAATCCGAATAGTTATTTTATTTCCGATCCTGCTGATTTGAATCCTGAAATGTTTGAAAAAAATGATAGGGTAGGTATTTGCGGAGCTACCTCTACGCCGATGTGGCTAATGGAAAAAGTAAGGGATCTCCTTCAGAAATATTGATTTACAGTCATAAAATCTTCTGTTCTACACAATCTTAACCTGTTCCGTTCCGGTTTTATTAACTTTGCAAAACTTATGAAATTATCATGTGTTTGCTGTATGAACGGCAGAATAAATAAAATTTGATAATACATGATCGCTTCAGCTAAATTAAAAACAAATTATTTTGAAAAAGGGAATACTATTAGTGAATTTAGGAACGCCAGATAGTCCATCGGTATCAGATGTTCGTCGTTATTTGGATGAATTTTTAATGGATGGTCGGGTGATCGATATCAAACCGATTCCCAGGAATTTATTAGTAAGAGGTGCCATTGTTCCCTTCAGGGCACCACAGTCAGCAAAAATCTATAAAGAAATCTGGACTGAAGAGGGTTCTCCCTTGTTATTATATGGATTGCAAAATAAAGAGCAATTGCAAAAAAGCCTAGGTGACGATTATGTGGTCGCCTTGGGGATGCGGTATAAGAATCCATCGATCCAGTCTGCTTTAAATGAGTTGAAGGCTCAAAATGTAAAGTCGATACAGGTTATTGCGTTATTTCCTCAATATGCATCGGCAACGACGGGTTCTGTTCATCAAAAGGTGATGGAAATCGTCAGCAAATGGCAAACCATTCCGGAAATCAGCTTTGTCAATTCATACCATAACAATCCGGAAATGATTGATATTTATGCTGAAAATGGCCGGAAGCACGGAATTGAAAATTTCGATCATGTGCTTTTTAGTTTCCACGGCTTGCCGCAACGCCAGCTGCTTAAGGCTGATGAAAGCAAATCACATTGTTTAAAAAGCAGTACTTGCTGCCAAAGTTTAAATGATAAAAACTTTTATTGCTATTCAGCGCAATGTTTTGATACAGCCAGGTTAATAGCAAATAATCTGGGTTTAACTCCGGATCAATATACAGTTAGCTTTCAATCCCGATTAGGAAAAGAGCCGTGGATAGAACCTTTTACCAGTGCTGTTATTAAACAGAAGGCGAAAGAAGGTAAAAAAAGGATTTTGGTATTTTGTCCTGCCTTTGTTGCTGATTGTCTTGAAACCTTATATGAGATTGCGATTGAGTATCAGGAAGAGTTTGTGGAAGCAGGTGGTGAAAAAATTCAGTTGGTAGAAAGTTTAAATGATAATCCAAGATGGATTGAGGTCTTAAAAGGATTTATCGTAAAAGAAGAGAACAATGCACTTGTGCAAAGTTAAATAATTATGAGGTTTATAGTTCTGAATTCTATAATACTTATTGTCCTTGATTTTTATATCTATAGAGCACTAAGAACAACTAATATAAAGTGGGCAAAGACCAAAACGTTTACTATTTTATGGTGGACATACTCTGCGCTCTTGTTGCTTGGAATAATTGCTACTGCTTTTCTTGATCTGCGTCTGACCATCCGCTCCATTGTATTGGTAGCGTTTTTCATAACCTTTGCTACTAAATTCGTTTTTGCGCTGCTTTTTGTTATTGATGACATACGCAGGGGTGGGATTTGGTTAAAACGAAAAGTTTTTCCGGCAACTCCTGCTGTAACTGAGGCTTTGCCGGAACCAAAGAAGACAAGTATTTCCAGATCAGATTTTCTTGCCAAATCAGGAGTTGTATTGGCGGCTGTTCCCTTTACTACCTTAAGCTGGGGCATTGTTTCGGGAGCTTATGATTACCGGGTGCGTCGGCAAAAAATATATTTGCCCAATCTCCCAAAGGCCTTTCACGGTATGAAAATCGGTCAGATCTCTGATATACACTCCGGAAGTTTTTATAATCAAACGGCTGTTAAAGGTGGTGTAGACATGCTTTTAGCTGAAAAACCGGATGTTATATTCTTTACAGGTGATTTGGTAAATAATCTGGCTTCGGAATTAAAAGATTACAAAGATATCTTTAGTAAGGTGAAAGCTCCTCTGGGAGTGTTTTCAACTTTAGGGAACCATGATTATGGAGAATATCATTTCGGTACCGAGCCTTCGGCCGCCAAAGCGAAAAACCTGGAATTGGTGAAGCAAAGCGAACGTGAAATGGGTTGGGATTTGCTTATGAACGAGAACCGGACACTTAAGGTGGATAACGAAGAAATCGGTATTATTGGTGTTGAAAATTGGGGTGCCGGACTCCGTTTTCCCAAATATGGAAATTTGAAAAAGGCACTGGTTGGAAGTGAGGACCTACCTGTTAAACTATTGCTCTCTCACGATCCTTCGCATTGGCGGGCACAGGTTCTTGATTACCCTGAAATTGATGCCATGTTTAGTGGTCATACCCATGGAATGCAGTTTGGCGTTCGTTTCAAGAAATTCCAGTGGAGTCCTGTTCAGTATATTTACAAAGAATGGGCTGGTTTGTATCAGCAAGATCATCAGCAGCTGTATGTAAACACTGGTTTTGGCTTCCTGGGCTATCCGGGAAGGGTAGGCATTTTACCTGAAATTACCATCTTCGAATTAATGAGCGGCAGTCAGCCTGCATAGCTTAAAACAATTTGTAACAATCTTTCCTGTCTGCTGTCTAATTTAAAAAGAAAGAACAATCATGGCAGTAAAAATGTCTCAACGTGAAACGATTAAAATTTCGCTGCAATCTATTAATGCGAATCGCTTACGTACGTTTCTAACAGCTTTAATTATTGCTATTGGGATCACTGCATTAGTAGGTATTTTGACATCCATTGATGCTATACAGACTTCCCTGACAGAGTCTTTTTCTGCTTTAGGTTCCAATTCTTTTACCATTCGTAATCGCGGATTAAATATCCGTATTGGCGGACAAGGTACGCGTCCGAAAGATTATCCGAATATTACTTATCAGGATGCTGTTGCCTTTAGTGAGCGATTTGATTTTCCAGCTATCGTTTCTGTCAATGTTCGGGTAAGTGGTGGGGCTACTGTTAAGTATGAGAGTAAAAAAACAAATCCGAATGTTGGCGTTCAGG
>Ga0160443_101004_pt1 | contig 12347 bp, 7 predicted proteins | sample HID1972I_E1MG_FD_108244 | JGI IMG/M metagenome (GOLD analysis project Ga0160443, IMG submission 108244) | Enriched pill bug-associated microbial communities from UW Madison campus, WI, USA - HID1972I_E1 MG | ecosystem: Host-associated > Arthropoda: Insects > Digestive system > Unclassified ... | reverse complement strand
GCGCTGAGTTCCGTTACATTTTTTTGGGGTGCCTTTACATAGGAATAAGGCCTCTGAGTTCCTTTACTTCGGTTTAAGTGTATGTGAAGCTAGTTTTATCTCGGCCTCTTTTTATTAAGCATATATTATCTCAATGCTAATCTGTTCATTTGGTTGCAGCTGATGCCCCATCATAGAATCTGTGATTGAACGGCCATCAATACTCAGTGAGCAATTGACAATTCCTCCGATTCCAACGCCGCTTACCGCTAATATCTGTCCTTGAGGAGACAGTTGAATTACTCCAGTGCTGTTCAATGCATCATAGATTGTGATACCCGGCTGATAATTCAGACGGTAGGAAGCAGTAGCATTAGGATAAGCTGTGCCGCCATCAATGTTTACAAAAATATGTTGATCTCTTGGCCCCCCGATAGGAAGTGGCAGTGGTAGAGGGATGACGGGTCCTAATGGTCCGCCCCACGGTCCACCCCATGGTCCACCCCACGGTCCAGGTCCCCACGGTCCGGGACCCCATGGCCCAGGACCCCATGGTCCAGGTCCATGCCCAGGACCCCATGGTCCATGCCCAGGACCCCATGGTCCAGGCCCGTGTCCAGGTCCGTGTCCAGGTCCCCACGGTCCAGGACCCCATGGACCAGGTCCATGCCCAGGTCCGTGTCCAGGTCCGTGTCCAGGTCCGTGTCCAGGTCCGTGGCCAGATCCATGGCTTGGTGTTGGTCTGGATTCAGGTGATTCAGGTGATTCTGCTGCAATACTTTCTTCATCACCTGTTTGAGTAAGTCCTAGGGCATTCCATTCATTATTAAACGACTCTTCCTCTCGAGGAACAGCTGGTGTTGGAATAGGCTGTAATAAAGGTTGTGGGTATGGATATGGTTGTGGACCAACTCCCCACGGTCCAGGAGCGTATGGTCCAGGACCTCCCCAAGGTTGGCTATAAGGCTGACCATAAGGTTGCCCCCAAGGTGTTACTGGCCCTGGGCCAATTAGAGGAGGAACTACAACCGGAGGAAAAGGTAGCACAACTGGAGCGCTGTTCAACGCTTGGCGACAACCACAAGGATCTGACATTGCTTGTGAATACATTTGCTCATTACTCATGTAAGTATTCAAACTCCTTTACGAGTGAATTAGGCATTCGTCCTGAAGTAGCTTATGCTCCTGGAAGGTAATGGGTTCCACTCATAATGGGTAAATGCACAAAAAAAAGCAGCCGAACTTTAGTTCAGGCTGCTTTTGTGTATGAAGCAATGTCAATTAAAGAGCTGCTTCGTAACGTTTTCCAACTTCTTCCCAGTTAACTACATTCCAGAATGCTGCAATGTAATCAGGGCGTTTGTTTTGGTAGTTCAAATAGTATGCATGCTCCCATACATCAAGACCAAGAACAGGAGTTTTACCTTCCATAATTGGGCTGTCTTGGTTAGGTAGGCTGTATACTTCTAGCTCGCCGTTGTTAACAGCAAGGAATGCCCAGCCGCTTCCGAAGCGAGTAGTAGCTGCTTTAGCGAATTCAGCTTTGAAGTTTTCAAAGTTGCCGAATTTGCTGTCGATTGCATTAGCTAACTTGCCAGTTGGAGCACCGCCACCGTTAGGGCCGATTGTTTCCCAAAATAGGCTGTGGTTAGCATGTCCTCCACCATTGTTGCGAACAGCAGTGCGGATTGCTTCAGGTACATTGTCAAGGTTAGCGATAAGCTCCTCAACGGATTTACCTTGAAGCTCAGGAGCGCCTTCCAATGCTCCGTTAAGGTTAGTTACGTAAGTATTGTGATGACGACCGTGGTGAATCTCCATCGTCAAAGCGTCGATGTGCGGCTCAAGTGCATTGTGAGCGTAAGGTAGTGCTGGTAATTGATGTGCCATGTTCGATAACCTCCAATTAAATATGTAGTTACTTTATTTATTATCTCTGATTTATCGGAATAAAGCAACATTCGTGTTGAAAAAGTATTATGTTACTTTAAACACTATCGAACAGTTTGAGACATCTGTATAAAAAATATGCATAAAAGATTAACGATGAGTATTTACGAGAAAATGAGAGCGTTTACAAGAAAAATAGATGTTCTTTTGCTCAAATTCAAGATATAATGTCTAAATAAATAGGATTTTATTAGAAACTGTCGTTATTTTTTTGGTACTGAACTTATAAAAGTAGGTGTAAATGATGAATGTTCGTTCGATTCAATTGGCTGATTATCGCTGTATCGAAGCGCTTTTCGAAGAAGTGCTCTCTGAAGAAGTTTGTGAGCAGACATTGGTTGCTTTTGGCCGACAACTAGGCTGGGATAGTGATCTAGTCATCGTTGCTGAAGCTGACAATCAAATTGTTGGCGTAATCATAGGCACCATAGATAATAACAAAGGTTATTATTATCGTATCATCATCGCAGAAGAATACCAGAATAAAGAGATAGACAAGCAGCTTATTGCAGCATTAAAGCAACGTTTCGATCAAAAGAAAGTATCGAAAATTTACGTTACTGCAGATGAAGCAAATGAACCAATTTTCCCTTTATTTGAATCATTAGGCTTTGTTGCGACAGACTTTATTAAATCCTTTCAAAAATTAAGTATTGTTAGCGGTTAATCTTCACTTTTAATAGTGTGGCATATCTATGAAACTTTGTAGATATGCCTTTTTTGTTTTTTTGTACCTGGAGGCATATTGTCTCTATCATCTAGCAAGATCCATCCTATTAATCCTCTCAATGTATATGGTGTCCCGTGTATAATCCCTCTTCGTAAATTTGCACGAACCAACGATTGGGTCAGAGTACTCAATCTCAATCGTTCCTTTAGCACTTGTTCCCAGTGACATGATCGACACAAGAATATTTATAGTAAAATTACAAATATTTCCTGATTGTAGGCATACATATTTGCTAAGACAGATGTACGCTCCAACTGTGCCTCTATTAGTTAGTAATCAATGCTGAAAAATTCAATGCTATTATCCTTGTTCAGAAATTTTACAGTTTCCATGTTTATAATGAAGAAAATCTCACTAAAAAATGGGAGAATTTTGACTTTGAAAGGGGGAGTTAAATTATAAAAATTTGATAAAGCACGAATACATAACGTCAAAAGGGCGCAAATGTGTTCAGCTTGTTAGATTAACACACTGGAAGAAGAGAGGCTTGTCGTCGTTAGAAGCAGCCCTTCCAGAAGTGAGAAGGCTGCGTCAGATTTCGAACGTAGAGCATCTCTCCGGGCCAAGAAAAGGAGAGAAGAATGAAGAGAATCAATACCGCAATACTTGCTGTTCTTTTAGTGCTTCAAGTTATGTTTGCCCCGATATCGGCTTTTGCTGAAGGAGATCCTTTGGCAACACCGCCAGCAGCCAGTGAAGATGCTGGAAGTGAATTGGGCAATACGGAAACAGATGTAGATGAAAGCACAACCCCTACTGATGATGCATCAGAAGAGGGGACAGATGCAGGCTCTGAAGCAGGAGCTGGAGAAGGCGCAGAGGAAGGTACTGAAGCTGGAGTTGGAGAAGGCGCAGAGGAAGGTACTGAAGCTGGAGTTGGAGAAGGCGCAGAGGAAGGCTCTGAAGCTGGTGCTGGAGAAGGTGCAGAAGAAGGTACTGAAGGTGAGCTGTTAGCGCCTTTAAATGCTGAGCTCGATGGCGATCCTGTAGAAATCCCTAGTGTGCTTTTGGATCAGTTTGAATTAGCTATTAATGGCATCTCTGTGAACCCTGTTGAAGCATTCGAGACAGAGCTTCCACAAAACGCGAAGGCAACCGGTAAATTTGTATTTGAATTGGACCTGCCTGAAGATTTGAAGGATGGAGATTACTTTACATTTTCACTACCGCCTTCACTCATTGATTTTAATGATTCTTTTAACGGTTCTAAAAGAGAGACACCTGCTTCGCCAGCATTTAAGTGGGAAACGAAGGATGATGTGGTTACTGTTACAATTACCGGGGAACCATCTCCAGATATCGTTGGAGCCCTAGGTGTAAAATTCGAAATGAATTTTACGTCAGGCTTTGATCTTGTAAGTGATGAACTAATTCAGGAATTGGAAATACCGAGTGCAGGCGGTGGAACAGATAAAATCTCACTAACCTTCCTACCATCGACAAGCGGTGAAAAGATGAGGAAACAATCTAAAGGTGTTCAAATTGTAAATGGAGAGCGCTTCATAGATTGGGAAGTATGGGTCAATCGTGCGGGTAAAAACTTAGCTGGTGCGACAATAGCAGATACACCTAGCACCGGTCACGCTGTTGTACCAGGAACAGTTACGATTGAAGCGTACAAGGTTGGGTTAAATGGAGTAGCGGCTACTTCACATAGTGCTCCTGTAGAGAATGGAAACTTTGAAGATGCTGTACTTATTGGTAGAGATGCCTACAAAATCACGTATCGAACAAAGGTTACGTTGGAGTTAGAAGACCAAGAAGGCTCTAAATCTTTTACCAACAACATTGCATTGCTTGACTCAGATGGTCAAGCAATAGATAGTGCTACGGCATCCGCATCTACAACGTACGGTAAAGCTTTAGCAAAAGAACGCAAGTCCAGTAACAACTACAAGTCTTCATGGGAAATTCGTTATAACTATAATCAAGCGTCCATTGGTCAAACCAACGCTTGGTTAGAGGATACATTGCCAACGGGACATGTCATTGATACAGCTTCAATTAAAGTGTACAAAATGACTGTAAATGATAGTGGCAATGCTTCCGGAACAGGTGAAGATGTTACAGGCAGTGGATATACTGTTAGCGATATTTTCGCTGAAGATGATCTTATTAAAGTTGATCCTATTGCTTTCAAACTTCAGTTTAACAGTAATATTGCAGAGGCTTACCGAGTTACGTATGATGCATATCTTCAAGATGATTTCTATGACGGTAAAGGTTTGACGTTTACTAATACGGTCAAAAGCGGTAGTGGTAAAACTGCTACAGCGGTTCATAGTTTAAGTGAAGGCATCTTGACAAAGTCTCGTACTGTTAATACTGACACGAAAGAGATTACGTGGACGATTACCGTACGCGCTGATAATGCCAATGGTGTTGATATTACAGGGTTAACCATTACTGATGAATTCACAGCTGGAACAAGTAATGCAAAGCATACACTAGTTGATGCAGATGGTAAGAATGGACTTGATGCGGGAGACTTTACTATAGTAGGAATGACAAACCATTCTATCTCGATTGACGCTAATGGCTTTACGCTTACAGGCGGTACAGTAGCTAAAGGGCAAACTGCAACAATAATCTATAAAACAATCTATGACATTTTGCCAGACGGTTCTGTTCATACGAAAGGCTATGGTAATACGGCAACAGCTAGTTGGACAGCAGACCAACCGTACACTATTACTAAGTCGGCGAGTTACGTTCCTGCAACAAACTCTGTCAATAATGGACGTAAGCAAGGTTCATATGATTATGTTGAGCAGCTCTTTAACTGGAATATTAAGCTGAATATCAATAAGCAAAATATTAATGGCGCAGTATTGAGTGATACGCTAGGAGAAGGTCATGAAATTGTTCCGGATTCATTTGAAGTAAAGGAATTTACACTGACAACTCCTAATAACGATGAGCTTGGTACTGAGGGAGATGAACTTTCTAAAGCATTATATGATTTAGATATTGCTCCAGACAAAAAGAGCTATACGCTAACATTTGGCGATAATCTAGGTGTTGCTAACAACAAAGTATATATCGTCAAATATCAAACAAAGGATTCTGATAAAATAATTGGTATCGAGTCCAACGATAAGCAAGATAAAGATAAGCAGTATACCAATATAGCGACGTTTACGACCAAAGTAGGAGCACCTAAAACCTACACTTGGGATGCATCTGTAGAAGTTGAATATTCGAATGAATTAATTTCTAAATATGCTCCTTCCGAAGATGAGAGCAGTGAGAAATTAACGTGGACGTTGAATATTAACCGTTCTTTGTCTACATTAGGCAATGTTAAAGTTACAGATGTACCATCACCAAATCAAATGTTGCTAAAGGATACTCTTAAAGTTAGAGCGTATAGCGTAGATGCTGAGGATGGTATTTCCAACGGGAGCTCGTGGATAAACCCTACTGATCTAGGCTTCTCTGTAGAGTTTACCGAAAATGGCGGCTTTGAAATTGATTTTGGTGAATTGAATGGAGAAGGCTATCAAGTTCGTTATGAAACGCTTGTGCTTGGAAAAGTGGGCGAACCATTCAGTAATGAGGCAAAAATACACTTCGGTTTTGCAACAGCTGACAACCAAGAAACAGAAGCAAAATACGAAGGGAACTTTAGCTTCAGTTCCTCAGATGCAGATTTCTCTTTAACAAAAGGGAATCTAGTATTTAACAAGGTTGGATATAACGGACTAACCGGTGTTAAAAAGCCATTAGCTGACGTTGAATTTGATCTAGTGAAAACGGTAAAAGGTCAGGACTATATTGTAGCAACTGAGAAATCAGACGAAGATGGCAATGTTGTATTTACGAATGTCAACTATGCCAACTATAAAGTAAGAGAAAAAGCTGCACCAAGTAACTATCTATTGATGTCCGATTATAGTATCAAGCTAGATGCAACAAAGGATGTTTTATTGCCGGGCAACGAATTAAAAGTCATTGAGCTTGAGAATATTGAAATTGTCGATGACATTAATGCTTGTCCAACTTTCACGCTTATCGTTAAAAACATTAACGGAGAAGCAGTTAAACATGAAGAGATCAAATTAGTAGATCGCAATGGAAATGAAGTTTACACAGGTACTACAGATGAAGAAGGTAAAGTAACAAATATCATACGTCCAGGGGCGCCTATTCCTACGACTGATCCACAAGTAGCAGCAGGAGTATATACGGTTAAGGGTGCGGATGATAAGGAATTAGGTACAGTTACGGTAAGCTATGCTGATGGAGATTGCGAAGCAGAAATCCAACCGTCGATTGCGTGCCCAGTATTCACGATTACTGTAATATCTGAAAGCAGCACGCCACGTCCAGATGTAGAAGTTACATTAAAAGATTCGAACAATATCGAAGTTACTGTAACAACGGACGAAAACGGAAAGTTCGAAGTACCAACGACAACTCCAGCAGGCACGTATAAGCTATATGAGGGGCTGCAGCTATTAGGCAGCGTTACAATTAGCTACCTGAATGATAATTGTGAAGCTGAGTTGGAAGTTGCAAGAATGTGCGAAACGTTCACGTTAACAGTGAATGACGCCGATGGCAAACCACGTAACAATGCAAGTATCTCGATTGTTAATAAAGCTACTAAGGCTTTAGTAACAACCGAGACAACAGATACTAATGGAAAAGTTACAATTACCAATCTTCCGCCTGCAGAATACGTAGTTGAAGAAAATGGTATAGAGTTAGGCGAATTCGTAGTAGGATCCGATTGCGCAGCTACTGTTCAGCCGCTGCCTGCATGTCCTGCCTTTGTACTGACTGTACGTGACGAAGATGGTCTAGTAGAAGCAGGTACGGAAGTTACAATTATCAATACAATATCGAATGACGAATACACTGGAATAGTTAATGCGAGCGGCGAGGTTTCTTTCATATCTAAGCCTGTTTCTGTTACTACACCAGTACCTGGGCAATATAAAGTAATAATCAGCTCAGGAAGTGATTACGGCAAAGAGCTCGGTACTGTTACCGTATCGTACACAGGCGACTGTAAAGCTGAAGTAGAGAAGCCGCGTGTATGTACAGTATTTGAGATTACGGTAATCGCTCCAGATGGAAACACGCCAAAAGCCAACACGAAAGTAATTGTGAAAGACAGTGAAGGCAAAGACGTGATCCGTGCTACGACAGACAAGGACGGAAAGATCAAATTGCCAGCAAATCAAGCGCCAGGTGAAGTTGTTGTATATGAAGAAAATGCTGATAACTCAGTAGGCGAAATGCTAGGTAAGGTCAATGTCTCCTACAAAGATGATTGTCAAGGTACAGTCATTAAAAACGCATGTCCAACCTTTACATTAACGGTGAACAATAGTGATTCAACTCCATTTAGCGCTAATGTTCAAGTGATTGTTAAGGATCAAGCTGGAGAAATTGCAGCAGCTGGCGTAACGAACAGCGACGGACAGATCGTATTTAACGATAAGAACAAGCTACAACAAGGCCATAAGTATACGGTAGTTATAGCTAAGTCTGGTATCGTGCTAGGGAATATAACTGTAAGTTATATCGATGAGCTTTGTGGTGCGGCAGTTCAAGTTCCTGTGAATGCATGTCCGGTAGTTACGATTACAGTGACAGATGAAACGGGTAATTCACGTCCAAATGTAGCTGTAACATTAAAAAATGCAGCGAACGATACAATTGCTACTGCAACGACGAATGAGAACGGAACGTTTACGGTGCCTTCATCAACGCCAGCGGGCACTTATAAGCTATATGAAGACAAACAGTTTTTAGGCAATGTCTTCATTAGCTACCAAGATGGTAATTGTGAAGCTGAGTTGACTGTTTTACGAGTATGTGAAACGTTCATCTTAACGCTAAACAATGCAGATGGAAAAGCACGTGGAAACGTTAACGTATCAATCGTTAATAAAGATACGAAAGCTCAAGTTACAACGGTAACAACAGCTGCAGATGGAAAAGTGTCGATTCCTAATCTACTACCAGCAACGTATGAAGTTCATGAAAATGGCAAGAAGATTGGTGAATTTGTAGTTGGTACGGATTGTGTAGCAACGATTCAACCATTGCCAGTGTGCCCGGTATTCACACTTACATTGAAGGATGAAGACGGCCTGGTAGCAGCTAATACTGAAGTAACCATTACGAACACTGTAACTAATGAATCATTCAAGGCAATTGTAAATGCGGATGGTCAGGTTACAATCTCATCTGAGACAGCACCAGGAGAATATGAAGTAACAATTACTGGAGCTGGAAGTGATACAGGTAAAGTTCTAGGAACGGTTCATGTATCGTATACAGGAGAGTGTAAAGCTGAAGTAGAAAAGCCGCGTGGTTGTACAGTATTTGAAATCACGGTTATATCACCAGACGGCAAAACGCCGAAAGCTAACACAAAGGTAGTTGTGAAGGATAGTAAAGGTGTAGTAGGTACATTTACTACTGATGCAGAAGGTAAGATTACTTTACCTCCGACTCAAGCACCAGGTGAGGTTACGGTTCATGAGGTCAATGCAGACGGAACAACAGGTGATCCAATTGATAATGTAAAAGTCAGTTATAAAGATAACTGTAAAGGCATCGTAATTAAAAATGCATGTCCTACCTTTACTTTAACAGTGAACAATAGCAGTCTAGAGCCTGTTGGTGCAAATGTATTCGTGACAATCGTAGATGAAACGGGTAAAGTTGTAGAAGCAGGTAAAACAGATGCGAACGGTCAAATCGTGTTTAGCGATAAGACAAAACTACAGCAAGGTGAAACGTACACTGTGTTAAACGCGTTAGGTGTAGAGCTTGGTCATATTACGATAAGCTACATTGATGAAGAGTGCGCAGCAGTAGTAAAGGTTCCTTTAAATGCATGCCCGGCATTCACATTGACTGTAAAGAATGAGAATGGTGCTGTGCGCAAAGATGTATCCTTCGAAATTAGAGATAAAAACAAAGTTGTTGTTGCAACTGGTACAACAGATGAGAATGGTCAAGCGATCATTCCATATACCATTGAACCTGGACAATACAACGTATACGAAGGTACAAAAAGGTTAGGTTCAATTGCTGTTAATGGTAATTGTATCGGAACAGTGAAGCCTATTACTTGGATAGACCCAGTGCCAGAAGTGACACCAACACCAGAGGTGACACCAACGCCAGAGCCTACGCCAACACCGGGGCCTACTACAGAACCAACACCGACACCAACACCAGAGGTGACACCAGATCCGAATCCATCACCGACACCAACACCAGAACCAACACAAAAGCCTGAGGAAGGTGGTGTTGCTGCAGGTGAGGGCGCTTCTAATAACGGAGACGAAGATGGAGAAGGTTCAGGAGTTGTAGCTGGAGACGGCGCTTCAGGCAATGGAAGTACGAACCCAGGTGCGAGCAGTGGCACGGAAAGCAATAACGTCAATGGATCAACTGCCGGCAATGCTTCAAATCATTTGCCGAAGACAGGAGATACCATTAACAATATGATTTGGCTGTTTATAGGCAGTGGCGTACTGATTGCTGCAATGCTGTTAAACAGAAGAAGAACACAGAAGCAATAATAGATAAACGTTTCTTGCAAGAATGCGTACATTCATAGGAGTGTACGCATTCTTTATAAAGAGAGCTTTTATTGAAAGACATAGCTGGGGTGTAGATAGGGGTTGCAAAAAGTTGAAGAATTTGAAACGGCTTTTGTTCATCGTTCTTATTGGGATATTTGTATATAGCGGCATTAGTATTGCACGTTACATCTATGACGGATATACAAGCAGTAAGATAAATGATCAATTGAGAAAGCAGTATGCAACAACCTTTCAAGCTGGAGAAACAGAGCAGAATGCTGTTGATGACAGTGAGCAAAGCTCTGTCGATCAACTGCAGCAGCATAAAGATAGGTTTGAAAGCTTGCATGAGATCAATGCTGATATTGTAGGTTGGATCAGCATTGCGGATACAAGCATCGATTATCCGGTCGTGCAGCATAGCGACAATGATTATTACTTGGATCATAATATTGAGCAAAAAAGGTCCTCGCGCGGTGCAATTTTTATGGATTACCGCAATGAACATGCCCTTGTGGATACTCATACCGTTATTTATGGTCATCATATGAAAGATGACAGTATGTTTGGCGAGCTGTCCAAGTATAAAGATGAGAATTACTACAAGGAGCATGCCATCATTACGCTGGATACATTAGAGCAGCCTACAAGGTGGCAGATCTTTTCTGTCTATGTTTATTCACCTGATCATCAGTTTTTTCAATATGAATTTGAAACTGAGCAGCAATACAGCGATTATTTAAATGAAATTGTTGAGAGTTCTATGTACAGCACGGACATTGAAGTTACATCGAAAGATCAACTGCTAAGTCTTGTTACCTGTACCTATGAAGTTAGTGATGCCAGGTTCATTGTGCATGCGAAAAGAGTGGAATAAGATGAATAATAGTCGAATTGATGCAAATGGCGATCAGCCTAGAGATTAATATCTTTAGTCTGATCGCCATTTTTAATGGAGGAGCAGCTGAATGGTCATTGCCTACTGTCTTAATGAGGGAAAAACGTTGTAAACTCATAACCCGGCAGGAAAATATTGGTCAGCAGAGAAATCATATATTTATTATGTGTAGAAAAGGAGCTGTAATAATATGGACTGGACATCCGATGCATTTATTCATGATTTACATGAACAAGCTGCTACAAGTAGGAAGCAGACATTAGACAAGCTCTCACCAGAAGAACAACATAATCAGACGCTAGCTGCATTAAAGCAATCATTAGGAGCAATGCCACAGCAGAGCTGGCCGCTCAAGCCACAAATGATAGAGCGTAAAGAGTATCCGGACTTTTATATGGAACGGATCGCCTACACGACAATGGAGCATGTGAACGTGCCAGTTCTTGTTCTTATACCGAAGCACGACGATGGCCCTTGGCCTGTGGTATTAGCTTGCCACGGGCATGGAAACGGGCAACAGGATGCAGTTGGATTGGATGCCAGCGACAATGAGCTTATTGAGCCAGGCAGTCATCAACGATTTGCCGTACAATTGGTACGCCAAGGGCTACTTGTAGTCATTCCTGAAGTGATGGGCTTTGGAGTTCGGAGAATTGAGGAGGATATTAAGGACAATCGTAACTATACTTCCTGTGCGGCCTTATCTGCGCATTTGCTAATGCATGGCAGAACACTTGCTGGAATGCGTGTATATGAGGCGATGCGGGCGCTCGATTATATCCAGTCCAGAGCAGATGCAAGGAAGGAGAGCATCGGCGTATTTGGCTTTTCCGGTGGCAGCTTAATAGGTGCCTATACTGCTGCTCTTGATGAGCGTATAAAAGCCATTGCATTGTCAGGGTGGATGAATACATTTGAAGAAAGTATATTAGCGATGCGGCATTGTATCGATAATTATCTACCCTCAATCTTGCTGCATGCAGAGCAGCCTGATCTCGTACGTCTTCTCGCGCCGCGTCCGCTGTTCATTGAAGCGGGAGAGCATGATCATATATTCCCGGTACAGGCGGTTAAGCGGACTGTTACGTTGCTGGAGCAATGGTATGCTGAGCATGGAGCTTCAGAGCAGCTTGGTCATGATATACACTCAGGCAAGCACGAAATCTCAGGGCGAAGCTCGGTGCCGTGGCTATATAGTAAGCTTGTTCATAGGTAGTGGGGGGGAGGTGCGAAT